>Ga0126373_10003035_pt1 | contig 12445 bp, 9 predicted proteins | sample PanSoiMetPlot_11_FD_92545 | JGI IMG/M metagenome (GOLD analysis project Ga0126373, IMG submission 92545) | Tropical forest soil microbial communities from Panama - MetaG Plot_11 | ecosystem: Environmental > Terrestrial > Soil > Tropical forest > Bulk soil | place: Panama | collected 2016-02-17
GGCGCTTGCGGGTTTATGAGGTCGGCATCAGCTATTCGGGTCGAACGTATGAAGAGGGCAAGAAAATTGGATGGCGCGATGGAGTACGTACTCTGTGGTGCCTGATCAAATATTCGATTAAGGAGCATCGGGTTGCCACCATGAGCGAAAATGTACCAACTCACAATAGATATACCCCAGGAGAATGCCACATCAGCGAACAGCAACTCCGAACAGGACGACCCTAATATCTGTGAACAGTCAAGCCTCCACCCGTGACTACAATCCGCAACCTTTGACCGCGCTCCGCGTTATGGTCCTTGGTGCGTCCGGCTTGCTTGGCAAGTACCTTGTTCGCGAATGGATGCTGCCCGGCTGCGTGTTCGGCCTTAGTTCCCGTGAGGTAGATATCCGGAACTTTGCACAAACTCGAACGGCAGTGGAGAAGTACAAGCCGGACTGGATTATTCTCACAGCATAATACCGATGTGGACGGCTGTGAAACCGACTCTAAACTGGCCGTGAATACAAATTTTCACGTGTCCTCAATGTAGCAGGAGCGGCTAACGAAAATCATTCTCGCCTTCTGTTCGTGAGTAGTGACTGTGTGTTTGATGAAAGCAAAACAACTCCCTACGAGATCGATGATCTGGGCAATCCTCAAAGCGTCTACGACCGATCACAAGCCGAGGCGGAGTGCGGCATTAGAGATATATTGCCCTCCTTTGCATCGTGCGTACTTCATGGTATCGGGACAGGCGGCAATGCTTTGCGGACAACATCCTCAAATTGGCTGAACCGGAACGAAATTGCAGTAGTCGACGATCAGCGCGACTGCCTGACATATGCGCGCGACTTGGCACGAGCAATTGCACGCTTATGCATGAGAAATGCAGTTGGCACTGTGCATGCGACAAATGCGGGCAACTGCATGTGGTTCGAATTCGCTTCCGAAATTATTCTCCAGAGCGCGCTTCCTACAGTGGTTGTACCAACTAAGACCCTTGTCCTTACCACCTTCATCTGAAATCGCGGTCGAAGGCATTCGCCAAAATAATTGGGGGTGAGCAGTCGCTGCGACGCTGAGCACGAAAGCAAAAACAGCGCAGTCTGAGAAATAGTCGTTGAAACAAGAGGTGAATGATGATGCCCCGGGCACGTACTTCTGTTCGGCTCCTCGTTAACCAAGAGGAAATACCTGTTCGACGAGCGGATCGAGCTGTTTGCGCGCTACTGGCAGAACCCTGCATTGCTGGCGGCGGATGAAGAAGCTGATCATCGATCAGTAGCGGCACCTGCAAGCAATCAATAACTTCTGAGGTCTCAAGAAGAGATAAGTCGGGGAGTTTATGTGCGGGATTTTTGGAGGGATCGCGACCGAGCACAAGTTTGAAGCCAGCGCGTTCGAGCGCTTTACGCAGCTGACGAACTTGGTGCATTATCGTGGGCCTGACGATTCGGGCTACGTCGCAATCAACATGGAGTCTGGTCCCGTTCGGTCACCTGAGGCGTTCGACATTTTCCTGGGTCACCGCAGACTATCCATCCTTGACCTCTCACCAGCTGGACATCAGCCGATGCATGATGGTAACGGTCGCTGGATCGTTTTCAATGGCGAGATCTTTAACTACGTAGAGTTACGGCGAGAATTGCAGACTATGGGACACCGGTTCAAGACAGCATGTGATACCGAAGTAATCCTGCACATTTACGACAAATACGGGGAAGACGGCTTCGAGAAGCTTAACGGCATGTGGGCGTTTGTTTTGGTTGATGTCCCGCGACGACGGGCAGTGTTGAGCCGCGATCGATTTTCCATAAAGCCCCTTTATTTGATATCCATAGACGACCGCATCTATTTTGCAAGCGAGATCAAGCAACTGCTTCCACTAGTTCCATCTCTGCAGGTCAACACTGAGGTGATGTGCACGTTCCTCGCCCAGGGACTGCTGGACCATTCAAGCGAGACATTTTTTCGCGGTATCGGCCAAGTCCCACCAAAAACGAACATTGTGGTGGATTTTGACCGCGGAGAAGTTCGACACAAGCTCTATTGGGACTATACGAGCGCACCGAATTGCAGGCCCGCCGAAGCGCCTGACTACTTCCGACAACTGCTGATTGATAGCGTTCGAATCCGGCTTCGCAGCGACGTACGGGTAGGACTGCTGCTTAGCGGCGGCCTGGATTCTTCTACGCTGGCGATCATCGCGCAGCCACTCGCGGAGCATAATGTTGAAACTTTCTCTGTTGTCTCGGAAGAACAGCAATACACCGAAGATAAATTTATTACGGCTCTTACTTCTGCGGTGCGAATCAGGAATCGAAAACTCCTTCTCCAGCCCTTTCACATATTGGAGACTCTCGAAAAGGCCATCTACCACCATGATGAACCGTTTGGGCATTTCAGCGTTATTGCCCACTACAAGCTGCTACAACTTGTGAAGCAGCAATCTGACGTCGTTGTGCTGCTTAGCGGACAAGGCGGCGACGAGACTTTGCTTGGATATCTCAAGTTTTTCATCTTTTACGTCCGCGATCTTGTCCGCCAACACAAGTATGCCAGCGCAGCACAGCAGTTACTGTTAAGCATCTCGCAACGCACATGTGCGAGACAGCTCACAATTGGTGAGGCGAGGCGCTATTTACCGTTTCTAAACCGCTACCGTGACGTACTCACCCATCGGCACGGCTTTGTCCCGATCGGAGTATCTCGATCCGTGTGCGAGAGACAAAAACTCGATATAGATAAGTACTCGGTCCCGGCGTTGGCGCACTATGAAGATCGCACCTCCATGGCGAATTCGCTCGAGTTGCGTTACCCGTATCTGGACCACCGAGTTGTTGATTTTGCAGTGAATCTACCCACCGAGGCGAAAATCTACAATGGCTGGACAAAACACATCTTGAGGCAGAGCTTCCCGGAACTTCCCAACCAGATTCGCTGGCGAAGGGACAAGCAGGGTTTTACGACTCCCGAGTCACGCTGGCTGAAACACGAATTCAGCGGAACCATTTCCGATCTGTTCCGGAAGAGCAGGCTCGGTGAGCTTGGGATCCTGGATGATCGCAAGTTTTTGCAATATTACAACGACTTTCGCGGCGGTAAGGCCATTGCTCATAGCGACGTCTGCCGCACCCTGATCGCGGAGATGTGGGCACGAAAGAGCCTGAACTTACGAATGCCCCAATCTTCTGGCTGGCGTTAGTGGACGCATGTTGGCCGCTGGGCCTCCACTCCACTTTAACTCCACAATATTCGTGAGCAGGCGCACCGCACGCTTGACTTGTTCAGCGCAGATAACCAAGTGGAGGGTGCAATAGAACCGGAAATCCAATACCCCGTTCACGATTTGACTCGGTCACGCTGGAGTTCCGTTGCATTTTCTTCGAAATCAGTTGAGCGAGAGAAACTATGAAGTTTGTTCGAGGCGGCCTGATGGGCACCTTCATCCTTCAACGAGCAGCCATGGAGCTTTATTGTCGCCGCGCGCGATGACGGAGCGGAATTCGAGCAGCTACTGAATTGCCTGATTCCGGGCAACATCCAATGGGGCGCAAAACACCGCCGTGCTGATACTCTCTGTTGCCAAAATTGCACTTTACGCGTGACGGGAGCCCAACCGGCACGCTTTCCGTGATGTGGGCTTGGCAGTCGGGAATCTTATCCTGCCAGCGACCGTACTCGGCCTCTCCGTACATCAGATGGCAGGGTGCGATGTGGAGAGAGCGCGCCAAACGTTCGGGCTTCCAAACGGTTACGAGCCCGTTGTGCGAACAAAATGCTTGGACTTGCTTGTTTGCCACGGTCGCTATGCAATAAGGGAGAGACCGGAGAGCAGGCGTATCGTGAAGATAGTGCACTCCGCTCTTGTTCTCTAAGTGCACCGATGAGGACTTCGGGACCTTCTTCCTGAGATTCTCTCTCTATTTTCCCTATAACGCTAAGCTTTGACTGAACGGGTACGAATATCTCAAGCAGCAACTGGAAGAGAAGGTGGATCGCCTACCAAGCCTTGGAGAACGGCATCCTGTCCTGCAAGATCTCCAAGCAATACGGGGCTGTGTGACTGGCTATCGGAAGCGAAGATCAATGCACTCTTTCACAAAAGGTTCCGGTGACTACCTATTTACACTATCTGTCAGGGCTTGCCGAAACTAGATAAGCAAGAGCCCCCTAAAACTTGATTCATTTAGACCAAGTCCTTTATTTCAAGACGTCTTAGGAGGGTTTCTGGATGATTACTTTCCACCTGCAGCGCACCGCGATCCAACGAAGATCGTTGACGGCTCCAGCTTTTGCAGTACTTCTTTTTGTGACATTGTTTCTGATGACCGTACCCCAATGGACTGGGGACACACCGGGATACGCAGTCCAAACTGTGAGGTACATGCAGGGAGGCGCGCCGACACTGTTATGGGAGTTCGGGCACCTATTATGGCGTCCATTAGGGTATGGTCTGTGGCTGCTGGCTCATCCCTGGCTGTCATCCTGGTCGGGCGGTAGGCCGGCCGTTGAGATAATTGCCCTGCTATGCGCCATCAACTTCATTGCCGGGTTGACCCTTACGGTCCTGGTGTTCGCCATTTGCCGGCGCCTCGGGCTCCGCGATCGGTCGGCCTTGGCCGTTAGTGTGGGAATTCTGCTGTGTAGTGCGGTGCTAAATTATGTGCACTCTGGAATGTCGTACATCCCGGGGCTCACGCTACATTTGGCAGGTCTGTGGCTGATCCTGAAATCGGTTCAGGCCCGTAGGAAGGCGATGCTGCATGCCATCTTAGCTGGCATGGCACTGGCACTGGCGCTCGGCCTCTGGTTTCCGTACATACTGAATATTCCTGCCGCGCTCCTGGCCGGATGGTTCGCTAGGTCCAGTCATGGTCACGCTCCACCGCTGCTGCCGCGAGAGCGGGTCCGACTGCTTGCCATGACGGTTGTCTCCGCGACCGCTGTGGGAGTCGCGCTGCTGGTCGCGGGCGCGGTGGCCGGCAAGGTCTCCTCTCCCCCGCTATTCATGCAATGGATTATCAGCAGCGGGCACGGATATCAGCCTGAGAGGCGCCTTCTTCGGTTCCCAGCCGGGCTTACAGGCAGCTTTATTTACGTTGGCGATGACCGATTGGTGCTGAAGCGATTCATCTTCGGCGACCCCTATGCACCAGTCCGCTGGGCTGATCTTCTATTTACAGGTATCTGGAAGGTCCTGCTTGCATTCGGGGGTTTTACTGCGCTACTGGTAGGATTGGCGCGACGGCGGGAGGGATGGCCGGAGCTGGCGGTGGCGGTTTGCGGAATTTTGCTCACCTTTTTATTCGCCGTGCCAGTGTACGAGCCGAGCAATCCCAACATATACCTCCCGCTATATCCGGCCTTGATTTTCGCCGTATGTGGATTGCTCCAGCAGAAGTCTGGTTTGCGCGTAGCTCGATTCGGTCTCGCCGTGTTTGCTTTGGCGCTCGCTGTCGTGAACTTGAAAGCGTACGGGTGGGACTTCCGAACGACGTCCGCCCTGGCTGCCGCTCGCGCCAGACTGATACGCGAGCATGCAGACGGAAATGGTGACATCACGCTCTTGCTTGATGAAGATCCGCTACAAGAGCATTTTGGGAGATTTCCACTCGCGCCCGAGAACCGTCAGGGTGCGCTACCCACCTATAGTGTCATAGTACCGGGTAACAAGAGTGTCTTAACGTGGCGACACGATACGGCATGCCGCATTCTCCAAGCCTGGAATGAAGGGGGAAATGCCTGGTTATCTACCCGACTCGTGGCAACGCGTCCTCAACCTGCATGGAGGTGGGCCGAATATACTGATAGGCGGGTCAAGTGGGTGGATCTGCCAGAGTTTTTTACCTCATTGAGCACTGTCGCTCAAATAGGGAACGAAGATGGTTTCAGTTGCGTGGCTAGGACCGAATACAACCAAAGGTTGCTGCAGAGTTATTGCAACGCACCTCAGCCCAAATGAGCATGCGTGATTGACACGCAAAGCATTCAAAGCTTCAAAAGTGAGCGATTGGGCCTCTAGCTAGATTTACGGATTTACGTATTCGACGCGTGGCGCAACCGTTTGTGCGCCAAACGTGCCAGCAAGCAGATACCTGGCGCCGCTAATGACGGCAGCTTCGGGTTAAGCGGGACCTCTAGCCATCGCACTCAAGGCAATCGCGACCAAGCTTGGCCCTCGTCAGGAATGCCGCGCAGCTCCAAGGGTATGGTCTTTCCTCTCCACAGAAACTTTCCCCAGCAAGGGCTCAGTGCTTCGAGTCTAGCTTAGGGAGAGCTAAGAATTCACGGGGACGAGTTGGAACCCGAAGGAACTGGTGCCATCGCGCAACCTACGCAAAGTCAAGTGGCTCTGCGGCTTAACAAGAGACTTACATGGATGTTGACCGGCGACAAGTTTTCTGGGTCATCGTGCCGATCCAGCCATAGCTATCGAAGCTGACTCGCGCATCGCATGGCGTACTGCGAGTGCCTATGAAGTTGAGCGTTATCGTTCCCACCTATAACGAGGTTGACAACGTGGAACCTCTGGTAAGCGCGCTGGAGGCCAGCCTGCGTGCTATCGATTTCGAAGTAATTATCTGTGATGATGACTCTCCCGACCGGACATGGGCCCGCGCAGAGCAGATCGGCTACCAAAATTCCCGAGTACGCGTACTTCGCCGCACGTGCAACCGTGGCTTGGGACACGCGGTAGCTGAGGGGTTCAACGCCGCGAGCGGTGAGGTCGTAGCGTGCATCGATGCTGACCTGCAGCATGATCCCGCCATCTTGCCGGAAATGCTGTCGCAATTGCGGATAGGATGCGACCTCGTGGTAGGAAGCCGGTATGTTTCCGGTGGCAGAAGCGCCAATTGGAACTTTCTCCGACGCTTCGGATCCTGGGTAGCGACCGAGCTCTGCCGGGGCCTACTCAAGATTGATTTACACGATCCGATGTCGGGCTACTTCATGTTAAGGAGGGAGGAATTTGTGCGCGTACGCAGCCATCTGAACCCTGATGGTTTCAAGATCCTGCTTGAGATTGCTGCCCACATAAGGCCGCGCCGGCTGGCCGAGGTGCCGTATGTTTTCCGCGGACGGGAGCGGGGGAAATCAAAACTCTCCGGTAAGGTCGTGCTTGCATACCTCCACCAGCTCTGGCGGCTTTTCATACTCGAACACCTCTTGCCTCCCGAATTCATGAAATTCGCCATCGTTGGCAGCAGTGGCGTTGTGGTGAATCTCGCGGTAATGGCAATCCTCTTGCACCTGACTTCATATCACGATTGGCGGTCCTCGGCCGTGGCCAGCCTCACGGCCACGTTTAACAACTATATTCTTAACAACTCCTGGACATTTCGCGACCGGTCACACACCGGGATGACATTTGCGACCCGTTACGCATACTATTTGCTCGCATCGCTTGTGGGCCTGGCAGTGACCACTGTATCGTATGCGGTCATCACTCGGGGAATCGGCGAAACGCTACGAACGCCGTTACTCCTGCTGTGCCAATTCTTCGCCATCCTGCTAGGGACATCTTCGAACTATTTGTTGAATCGCCGTTTGACGTGGCCGAAAATGTCCCGGGATGGCGCGAACCTGACGAGTTAGGAGCCAAACCATTCAGGTCGGGGGCTTGCTGAAGCCTTCACAGCATCAGTGATCATGGAACCACGACTTTGGACGTATCGTCGCCCCAACTTGTTCGGGTTGCATAAGCATGTTCGATCCCAGGGGGTGGGTTGGCAGCAGAATGGGTGCGGCGTTTTCAGAAAAAGCATTGCGCCCAGTCCTAGAGACTCCAGGGGGTGGACCGGCATTGCGCGAACCACCGCCACTGATTCCCGCCCGCCGGTAGCAATTAGCGCTGACAGGTACGAAAGTTTTAGGATCGTGTTTGGCGCCTAACCGGCCAGCAACTTTCGATATTCGCATGTGCCTGGCGAAGCCAAAAAAAGAGTTGCAGGTCTGCTGACCGTCATGCGGAGAACTTGTTGCGCCTGGGTTTAAGACCGCGATCTCGATGCTGGGAATGGGCCTGTCACGGGTGCAGCACGGTATGAAAGTAGTAATGGACTATCGGTTAAGCTCTCCAATGACCCGACGAAGCTTTCTTCGGAGGGCGAAGTTCCTGGCTGCTGCAATCACAGTCGGTGCCGGCTCAGGCGTTATGTCAACGGCGCTAGAAGCGCCCGTGATCGAGTATGTTGACATACGGCTGCAGCGGTTGTCGTACGCGTTCGACGGCTTTAGGATCGTCCAGCTCAGCGACTTGCACTATGATCCATTGATTGATGGCCCTATCATTCGGTACGCAGTAGCTAAGGCCAACGAGTTGAACCCAGATTTGGTAGTGCTTACTGGCGACTATATCACTCAGCATAGGCTTTACCGCCAAGGGCAGTGGGCCGATCTTGCTGAACCGTGTGGGCGACTGCTGCAAGGATTACGATCAAGGCTAGGCACGTTCGCGGTGCTCGGCAACCACGACCTCATAACTGACCCCAACGTCGTCACCGCCGCATTGGAAGGTAATGGTGTACGGGTGCTTAGGAACCTCTCCGTGCCATTTGAGCGGGGCCGTGCGCGGCTCTGGCTTGCGGGGGTGGATGATGTACTGGAGAAGGGGAATAATCTCGACGAAACACTGAAGAATATTCCTAATCCGGAACCGATAATTGTTCTGGTTCACGAACCCGATTACGCAGACGTAGTAAGTCGAAGCCAAGCAGACCTGCAGCTTTCGGGACACTCGCATGGTGGACAGATCCGCTTGCCTTTTGTTGGTGTGCCTTACCTGCCATTATTAGCTCGGAAATATCCCTGGGGTATCCATAAAGTCCGAAGTATGTTTGTCTACACAAATCGAGGCCTAGGGACGATAGCAGTTCCTCTTCGGCTTAATTGTCCTCCAGAAATAACCGTGATTACCCTGAAAACGGCTCCGGCGGGAGTTCGACACACGCACATGGGGTCCTTAGGCGACTAGTTCATTTCCATACGCTGCGGGGTGTCCACGTATCAGTAGAAGCACTCTGGTGCCACGCGGGCTACGCTCGCCGCAGGGGACCGCCGATTTGAAAAACATTGGCGCTCTCCAGTCTCACATCGTGTCGGTGACACAGCGCCGCCGCAAGCTGCTGCGCTATTGGGAAAACACTACAGTACTATCGACGTACACGCATTACGATGGAGGTATGGCGCATGCGCCGTAGTATGACAGCGGTGATCAGGGGCACACCATACTTTTTTTTCAAATTGGCAACCCTCGCGAAGACCGATTCACCTCCAGTAGGCACGTTGGCAAACTGATTCAATCATACCGTGCGTTAGTAATGGACTTTGGTTCCGGACCACTCACCGCGCTGCGGGCGAGCCAGTCATGGCGAACGGCTTTCATGCGGAACATTTCCGTTTTAGGATGAAACGCAAAAACTCAGCCAAAACCGTTAGCTCTTACAGATTCTCGTGCAGAACGGAAAATCAATCGTCTTTCTGGCGGCCATTTACGTTTCCGAACGTAACACCGCACAAGTCGCTCACGCCCCAGGCTGTTTAAGTAAACACGAAAGTAATCGGAGAAAAACGGCCTCTCCGCTGTCTATCCAATTTCCTCTGGTACCTGGATGTGGGATCTTTATGTCCCGTGGCGCGAATTGAAATAGCTAATGACATTCCGGTCCTGACTGACCTAAGCTTATCCCTGGACTGGACTGGAATTGGCGCTTTGATGGATCCAAGGAAGGTGCAACGCCTTTTTTTATGAACATGACATACCCCTACCCCTCGTCGGCTAATGCAGTGCCTCCACGCGGAGCTGACGAGAGCGTTCCGAAAAAAGCGGAGCTGCAGCGCATCGGCAGAGGCAAGCTGTTCCACGAGCGATATGGCGTCTTGGAAAACCCTTTCGGAGTGACGCCCGACCCGCATTACTTGTATCAAAGCAGGACGCATGCTGAAGCAAGATCATCTCTCATCATTGGGGTTGAATGCAGGGTTGGCTTCCAGGCGCTGATCGCCCCACCTGGGATGGGGAAGACGACCATACTGTTTGATCTCCTGGAACGATTTAACAATGTTGCTCGTACTGCGTTTCTGTTCCAGACACACGGTGACTCCCGCGACTTCTTACGTTATTTGATATCAGAACTTGGGGGCGAAGCGCACAATTCAGACTTGGTGGGCCTGCAAGATACCATCAATCACCTGCTGATACGCGGACATCTAGCCGGCAGGCAGAATATCCTCATCATTGACGAGGCGCAAAGTCTCGACACCACGGTGCTGGAAACGCTACGGCTGCTGTCGAATTTCGAAACTCCCACTGACAAGCTGTTGCAGATTATTCTGGCCGGACAACCACAGCTGGTGCAAAGGCTGGCGACGCCTGAACTGGCACAGTTGTGCCAACGCATCTCCATTCGGACGACGCTCATTCCCTTCGATCTGCAGGACACGAGTAACTACATCAAACATCGTTTAAAGATCGCCGGCTACCAGGGACAGCCGCTATTCACGACCGCGGCCGTGACAGCAATTTTCGAACGCAGCGGTGGTGTTCCACGCGAAATCAACACGCTTTGCTTCAATGCTTTGCTGTTGGCAACCGCTTTTAAACAGAAGCAGGTTGATTCAGAGATTTTGCACGAGGTAGTAGCAGCTCTCGACCTGAATCCCATCCGGTTCAATAAGTACACGCGTATTCGAGACGTGAAGACTGCCGACGTACCGCGGTTTGGAGATGCAGCGGGGGATCAACCGGCAACTAGCATCGATAAGACTTGCAAAGCCACTGTCCGAGCCGCTGAGACGGACGCAGACGACGCGTCCACACCGCCAACTGCGAGGTTTGTCGATCTAGTTCAGTTGGGGCCTATAGTGGCAGACATAGGCCCAGTGAACCGTGGAGACAGAGCCGAACAACATGCCATCCGAGACGCCCAGGCGGCGTCGGATGACGTCGTTGTCAGCGCTGCCCACCGAACAGACTTGGCTAGTGATCGCAAAACAGATGTGGTGACACGTACAGGTACCAACGCAGTTGGCCGTCCAAGTTCTAAGGCTGAAGCAACTCGTAATTCAACGGAGGTTCCGGCCCAGACCACGGAATTGCCTGATGCGCCCGGAGCGAATGATGCTGCTACAAGGGCACACCAAAACTGGCCCTTCCTAACCAATAGGTGCTGGCTTGGCGCGATTGCCGCCCTTTTGATAGTGAGTTCATTCATACTCCGGTTCATTATCCCCAGTCTGGGCAAAAGCAACGTTGAACTGCCTTCAATTTCGCGCACCCCCCAAGCACCTCGTACACCCAAGATGGCGAAGATCCTGGAAGGGGTCCAGGGCGCGACGGATAAGCACTACCCCACCCAATCGTGTGGGCAACCACGTGTCGGGTGTGCCCAAGACGCCAGACGTCCATTCCCGGTGCCGCAACAAGATCCGCGAATAGTTAATTCGACCGCGCATCGGACCACGACCGAGTCTAGTGCGCGTGAAATCGTAGAGGACGAAGACCCGACTCCTGGAACGGCGATCGACAAATCATCTGGACAACTTCCGAATGTCGAGTCCGCAAGTGCAATGAGCAGCGCTCGCGCGGCCGGCGCCGACAGTCGAGCAGTTAACTCGACGCCTCAGAGCACGAGCGAGTCTAGCGCGCGTGACACAGAAGAGGGCGAAAACCCCGCTCGTGGAACGACGGTTAACAAATCTTTTGGAAATGCCCCGAATATTGACAAGGTGTCAAACACTGAAAACAAGGCAGAGCCCGTGTCCGAAAGCCATCAATTAGCCATTTTCAGAGAACCTGGAATGATGAGCAGCGTTCCTGCGCCCGGCGTTAATAATCGAGCAGGGCTCGCCACGAATATAGTGCTGGGCAAACTGATCCATGAGGTTAAGCCTATCTACCCGTCCGCAGCACTGGAAGCGCAAATCCAGGGCAGCGTGGTATTGCAAGTCATCGTGGGTAAAAATGGGGCGGTTCACGATGTGCGGTTCATAAGCGGTCCTCCGATCCTGGCGGCGGCGGCTATCAATGCGGTGCAGAATTGGCAATATAGGCCTTCTTATCTGAACGGATGGCCCCTCGAATCGGAGATGTTGGTGACGGTAAAATTCAGTTTACGGTGATAGGATTGCTAGTCTCCTGTCTCTAAAGTCCGTTTATATTTCCTTACCTTGCGAATAATAGTGTTGGCGCTCGCGACCCATTGGAAAGGTTGCGGATTTTTGTTGTTTTCGCGGATGTAATCCTGGATGGCATGGACCAGATCGCGCACGGAGTGAAAGGTACCGCGGCGGATGCGTTTGCGGGTGATCTCAGCAAACCAGCGTTCGACCTGGTTCAGCCAAGAGGCGCTGGTCGGAGTAAAGTGCAGGTGATAGCGAGGGTGTGCACGGAACCACTTCTCGACTTGCGGATGCTTGTGCGTGCCATAGTTGTCCAGAATGAAATGAACATCGAGGGCA
>Ga0126373_10003036_pt1 | contig 12442 bp, 10 predicted proteins | sample PanSoiMetPlot_11_FD_92545 | JGI IMG/M metagenome (GOLD analysis project Ga0126373, IMG submission 92545) | Tropical forest soil microbial communities from Panama - MetaG Plot_11 | ecosystem: Environmental > Terrestrial > Soil > Tropical forest > Bulk soil | place: Panama | collected 2016-02-17
CCTATGGAGTAACCAATGAAGCTTCCCAATTTTCTCGCGGGCCAGTGGGCTGACGGTTCTGGCCCTGGCCCACCGCTGATAGATCCAGTGACGGGAGAGGAGCTGGCCCGCATCTCTTCGGAAGGTGTTGATCTCAAAACCGCGCTGGAGTTCGCCCGTTCGCAAGGCGGGCCGGGTCTCCGCCAGCTCACCTACGTACAACGTGCAGATTTACTCGCCAAACTTGGTGAATTGCTTTCCGCGAACCGCGATGAGTATTTCCGGCTCTCCCTTTTGAACCTGGGCGCCACGCAAGCTGATGCTTCGTTTGATGTCGACGGAGCGCTCTACACCGTGAAGTATTACGCGAAGATTGGCCGCGCTCTAGCCGATGGAAAAATGTTGAAGGAAGGTTTAGCCGCCCCTCTTTCAAAAACTGGCGTATTCGCCGGACAGCATTTCCTCGTTCCCACAAAAGGCGTCGCCGTTTTCATCAACGCGTTCAACTTCCCTGCTTGGGGTTTCTGCGAAAAGGCCGCCCCTGCTCTCCTCTCGGGCGTTCCCGTCCTGGTGAAGCCGGCCTCGCCAACCGCCTGGCTCGCGCACAAAATGGTCGAAGATGTCGTGAAATCCGGAGTCCTGCCGCCGGGAGCGATTTCTCTTGTCTGCGGGTCGGCCCGCGAATTACTCGACCATGTCAGCGAGGAGGACATTGTTTCCTTCACCGGTTCCGCCGATACGGCAGCACGCATTCGTACTCATTCGAACGTGGTTCATCGCTCCGTGCGCACGAACGTCGAAGCGGACAGCATCAACTCTGCCATTCTGGGACCGGATTGCGCGCCCGGGAGCGACCTCTTCGATCTTTTGGTCAAAGAGGTCCTGAAAGAAATAACGCTAAAGGCCGGCCAGAAGTGCACGACCATCCGACGCGTCTTCGCTCCCCACCAAACTTTGAAAGCCTTTGGTGAAGCCGTTTCGTCTCGCCTGAGCTGCACAAAAGTAGGGAATCCTCGCAACGCCGAAGTGAAAGTCGGACCTGTGGTCAACAAAGCCCAACAATCTGTTTGCCTCGAAGGGCTTAAGAAATTGCGATCCGAATGCTCGGTATTATTCGGGGGAAACGATAATTTCGAACCGCTGGACGCCGATCCGCAAAAGTCCGCGTTTGTTCAGCCCACACTTCTCGCCAGCAATGATGGGCTTGCATCCAAACATGTTCACGACGTCGAAGTCTTCGGCCCAGTCGTGACTCTCGTTGGCTATGACAGCCTGCAGGATCTCACTCCAATGGTTCGCCGTGGCAGTGGCTCGCTGGTCGCCTCCGTTTTTTCCAACGATCCAGCATTCCTGCAAAAAGTTGTTCTGGGCATCGGGGACCTTCACGGAAGAATCTTGGCTGTGGATTCTTCGGTCGGCGCCCAGCATACGGGCCACGGCAACGTGGTCCCCAGCTGCCTGCACGGCGGCCCCGGAAGGGCGGGTGGGGGCGAAGAACTTGCCGGCCTGCGCGCGCTTCTGCTCTACCATCGCCGCTTTGTAGTTCAAGGCCCCGTCCATTGCATTAAGGAATTGGGAGGCTTGTCCGCCGATACGAATCTGCTTTATTCGTAGCGACCATTTAGGCTTGCCCGAACGAGCACGGGTGCCAAACGCTGCCTGCGTTATCGCCCCCAAAAAATGCGACCATAGCAGACGGCTGTTCATCAAAATCGAGATCGCCCATGCCAAGAATCCCTACCACGGAAGATCGTCGCCTCGAAGAAACCCGCACGCGCAAAAGGTATTGGAAGCGCTGGGGGCCATATTTATCCGAGCGCCAGTGGGGCACAGTCCGAGAAGACTACAGCGCAAATGGCACGGCGTGGGAATATTTCCCGCACGACCACGCCCGTTCGCGCGCCTATCGCTGGGGCGAAGACGGCATTGGGGGAATCAGCGATCGTCATCAAATGATGTGCTTTGGCCTTGCGCTCTGGAACGGCCGCGATCCCATCCTTAAAGAACGCCTCTTCGGCCTCACCGGCAATCAGGGGAATCACGGCGAGGACGTGAAGGAGTGCTACTTCTACCTCGACTCCACTCCCACGCACAGCTACATGCGCATGCTTTACAAATATCCCCAGGCTGAATTTCCCTATCAGCTTCTCATCGATGAAAACCGTCGCCGTGGCCGCGGCCAGCCCGAGTTCGAGTTGCTCGATACCGGCGTCTTTTCAGAAAATCGCTACTTCGACGTGTTTGTCGAATACGCCAAAGCCGACGTCGAAGACATTCTGATTCGAATCACCGCCGTTAATCGCGGCCCGGAGCCCGCCGCGCTCCACGTCCTTCCACAATTCTGGTTCCGCAATACCTGGTCCTGGGGAAAAGATCTCCGCCGCCCCGTTGCGCGAGTTGCCGCCGCGCTTCCTGGCAATTCTTGCGTCGAACTCGAGCATTGGCAGTACGGAAAGCGCTGGCTCATTTGCGCCGGCAATCCCGAACTGCTCTTCACCGAAAATGAAACCAATTGCACCCGCCTCTTCAATGGCGGTAATCGCTGCCCATTCGTCAAAGATGCTTTTCACGAATATCTGATTCACGGCAATAAAGCCGCCGTCAACCCCTCGCAAACAGGAACAAAAGTCGCCGCCCATTACCCGCTGCAGCTCGAGCCGGGCGCGTTTGCCACGCTGAAACTCCGCCTCACGGACATTGAGCCTCTAGCCGGTGTGGATATGGATGCCCCGCGCGCTGGAATCATCACTTCTCCTGCTCATGAGGAGCGCGCCGAAGGCGTTCCCGGTACGAACGATTTCGCTCGAGGATTCGATGCGCTTTTTACTACCCGCCAGAAAGAAGCTGCTGAATTTTACGAATCGCGCGTTCCCAAAAATCTCTCCGACGACGCCAAAGCGGTTACGCGTCAGGCCTTTGCCGGGATGCTCTGGTCCAAGCAGTTTTATCACTACGACGTCCGCACGTGGCTCGAAGGCGATCCTACTCAACCCAAGCCTCCCTCGGAGCGCTGGAAGGGTCGCAACAAAGATTGGGTCCACCTGTACAACGAAGACGTCATCTCCATGCCCGACAAGTGGGAATACCCCTGGTACGCCGCGTGGGATCTCGCGTTCCACTGCATTCCTATCGCTTTGGTCGATCCCGACTTCGCCAAAGAGCAGCTCATTCTTCTGCTTCGCGAGTGGTACATGCATCCCAACGGGCAGTTGCCCGCCTACGAATGGGCTTTTGGCGACGTGAATCCTCCGGTACACGCATGGGCTGCCTGGCGCGTTTACAAAATCGAGCGCCGCGTCCGCGGCGTTGCTGACCGCGCGTTCCTCGAAAAGGTTTTTCACAAGCTGCTTCTGAATTTCACCTGGTGGGTCAATCGCAAGGATCCCGATGGCGCGAACATCTTCCAGGGCGGCTTCCTCGGGCTCGACAACATTGGAGTCTTCGACCGTTCTGCTCCTCTCCCGACGGGCGGACATCTGGAGCAATCCGACGGCACCAGTTGGATGGGCATGTACTGCCTCAACATGCTGGCCATGGCTCTCGAGCTCGCAAAAGAAGACATGGCCTACGAAGACGTCGCCAGCAAATTTTTCGAGCACTTCGTTTACATCGCGCACGCCATGAATGACATCGGCATTGACGGCATGGCCTTGTGGGACGACGACGATGGCTTTTACTACGACGTTCTCCGCTTGCCTGATGCCAGCCAGCATTACCTCAAGATCCGCTCGATGGTGGGCCTGATTCCTTTATTTGCCGTGGAAACGCTCGAACCTGAAATCGTGGAGCGCTTGCCCGGTTTCAAGCGCCGCATGCAATGGTTCGTTGACAATCATCCCGATATCCCAGAGCACATCGAAATGACGCAGCGTTCTGCGCATGGCGTTCGCCGCTTGCTTTCCCTCGTCAACCGCAAGCAACTCAAGCGCGTTCTCGCGAGGATGCTCGACGAAAATGAATTTCTCTCACCCTACGGCGTGCGCGCGTTGTCGCGCTTCCACAAGGACCACCCCTACGAAGTGCAGGTCAACGGAAACATCAGCCGCGTTGCCTACGAGCCCGCTGAATCGGCTACGGGCCTGTTCGGCGGCAATTCCAATTGGCGCGGACCGATTTGGTTTCCCGTGAATTATCTGCTCGTCGAATCGCTCCAAAAGTTCCATCACTATTACGGCGAAGACTTCAAAGTCGAATGCCCGACTCATTCGAACCGAGATGCGGATCTTTGGCAAGTCGCCGCGGAAATTTCGCGCCGCCTGGTCCATATTTTCTTGCGTGATCGCTCGGGCCGCCGCCCCGTCGCCGGCGGAGCGGAATTTTTTCAAAGCGATCCACACTGGCGCGACCTGATTTTGTTTTACGAATACTTTCATGGAGACAATGGCGCCGGTCTTGGGGCCAGCCATCAAACGGGCTGGACCGGGCTCGTCGCCAAGCTCCTCGAGCAAAGCGGAGAATAAAAATGTCTTCGCTCGAGTTCCACGAGGCCATTCCCAGCGACGAGGCGGTGTTGCTCCCCATGATGCGCGCCTTGGCTGAGCAAGACCCGGAAGTTATCCCTTTCAACGAATCTTCCGCGCGTGCCGCGCTTCATCAATTTCTTTCGCTGCCCGCTTTCGGCCGCATCTGGCTTCTTCACCACGGCGCCGAGCTCATTGGCTACATCATCCTCACGATCGGCTTCAGTTTCGAATTCCGCGGCCACGACGCTTTCATCGACGAACTGTTTATTGTCCCCGCTCACCGCCGCCGCGGCTTTGGCGGCCAGGCTATGGCTTTTGTCGAAAAGGCGGCCCGCGAAATGGCTGTCAACGCCATTCATCTTGAGGTTGATCCGGGTAACCATTCGGCCCTCGAACTCTATCGCCGCACGGGCTACGCCGATCACCACCGCTTCTTGATGACCAAATGGCTCGAGCGTGATAGTAAGTGAACCTGGCGCAGCACCCCAGAGGTGTAGCCCCAGAGGTAAACAATGACCGCGAGGTTCGACAACCATGTAGTTCTGGTCGCTGGCGGCACCGGCGGCCTGGGACGCGAGGTAACCTCAGCATTCCTCGAAGAAGGCGCCATCGCTAGTGTGACTTATCGCAATCGGCCGGAATGGGAAAAGTTCAAAAATGCGGCGTCGTCACATGCTTCGCGCTTGGAAGGGCACGAAATCGATGTGACCGACGAAATCGCCGCGCGCCAGCTCATCGAGAGAATTGTTTCCAAACACGGCCGCCTCGACGCCATGGTTAACACGGTAGGAGGATATGCCGGTGGCTTGACATTGTGGGAGATGGAAACGAGGGTTTTCGAGCAAATGTTGAACCTGAATCTTCGCTCGGGTTACGCACTCTCCCGCGCCGTCGTTCCCGCGATGTTGAAGCCAGGCCGCGGAACCATCGTGAACGTCGCGGCAAAAGCTGCTCTCGACCATGCCGCGGGCGCTTCCGCTTATGCTGCTTCCAAAGCCGCAGCCGTCGCCATGATGGACTCGCTCGCCGCAGACCTAAAGGGAACTGGCGTCCGCGTAAACACAATTCTTCCCAGCATCCTCGACACGGAAGCCAACCGCAAGGCCATGCCCAACGCGGATTTTGCAAAATGGCCTAAGCCCAAAGACGTCGCCCGCGTCATCCTGTTCTTGTGCAGCGATGAGGCCAAGGTCATCCATGGCGCTTCCATCCCCGTCTACGGCGACAGTTAGTCTTGTCGGGTTTTTCTTCATTGTGGAGGAAGGACAGCCGCGAGAGATGGAGGAGGGACTTCCTCAGGACTGCGCTTTTGACGCTTCCTGGTAAAGCTCAATCAACACCTTGCCGCCGTCCGGAGAAGTCACGAGGAAAAAATTGACGCGTGTCTTGTCTGCTCCCGTGCGTGTCGCCGGATAGACAGCATCAATTTTGAATTTTTCTTTCAGGATTTCCGTGGCGCGGTCCACGTTCGTGCAGCGAAACTCCACCTGCTGCACGCCTTCTCCAAATTTCAAGAGATAGCGCGCGATGGCGCCGTCTCCGCCGGGTTCCCGCGTTGTCAGCAAATCCAGCGAAATCCCTTCCGCAAAATGTAGCTCGAACTCTTCTGCATCCTGATCCGGCGGCACTTCCGCCAGCCCGGGCGTTCCATTCGCAATTCGGACTCGGTTGAAGGTCTCTCGCGGCACCGCGACGCCCACCGTGATCACTGGATTGGGCGCCAACAATAAACCGGAAAGCTCCTCCTCCTCCCACCAGGAGGCGACCGCGATTCCCGCTGCCGCGCGTCCCAATCGATACAACTCTTCCCCCGCCGCTTTTCTCGTCGACGCCTCAGAACTAGATAACCCTGCAATGGTTGCACTTAGGGGGCTGGACATGTTGGCAACGAAATTGTAGCGTGAGGAGGCGTCCAAAAAGAAGCTCCAGCAGCCTTATTCGTACAAAGACGCAACGAATCCAGCTTTCCGTTCATCTGACGGATATGCCCAAACCAGTTTTGCTCACGGTCGACGACGACCCTGAGGTCTTGCGCGCCATCGAACGCGACCTCCGCAGCCGTTATGCGGACCGATATCGGGTCATGCGCGCAAACTCCGGCAGCGCCGCAATCACCACTCTTCGCGAACTTAAAGCACGGAATAATCCCGTTGCGCTCCTTCTTGCTGACCAGCGCATGCCGCAAATGGATGGCGTCAGCTTCCTCTCCGAGGCCATGGAACTGCATCCTCTTGCGAAGCGTGCCCTCCTTACCGCTTATGCCGACACCAGCGCAGCAATCGACGCCATTAACGAAGCCCGTGTCCACTATTACTTCATGAAGCCTTGGGATCCTCCCGAGGACAAGCTGTATCCCACTCTGGACGACCTGCTTCACGACTGGACCTCCACCTTTCGTCCGCCCTACGAAGGCATTCGCGTTCTCGGCACGCGCTGGTCCAATCGTTCGTATGAGCTGCGCGATTTTCTCGCGCGCAGCCAAGTCCCTTATCAATGGATTGATGTGGAGCTTGCCGAAAGCGACCCAGAAGTACGCGGTCTCGTGAATTCTCTCGGTCCCGAAGCGCAAACGCTCCCGCTCATCCTCTTTCCCGACGGCGCGCGTCTCGCTGAGCCGCCGCTTCCGGCCGTCGCTGACAAAATCGGCCTTCGTACCCACGCCCAAACCCATTTCTACGATCTCGCGATTGTGGGCGGCGGTCCCGCTGGACTGGCCGCCGCCGTTTACGGCGCAAGCGAAGGCCTGCGGACCGTCATCATCGAGCGAGAAGCCCCCGGCGGCCAGGCTGGCCTAAGTTCACGCATCGAAAATTATCTCGGCTTTCCTTCCGGCCTCACCGGCAGCGATCTGGCTCGACGCGCGGTAGCGCAAGCCAAGCGCTTCGGCGTGGAGATTCTGGCTCCTCAGGAGGCCACTGGCATTCGAATCGATGGGCCGTATCGCTACTTGAAACTTGCCGATGGCTCGGAAATCTCTTGTCACGTTCTCCTTCTCGCCATGGGCGTTCAGTGGCGCACTCTCGACGTCCCCGGCATCGATCGTCTCCAGGGTTGTGGCGTTTATTACGGCGGCGGCACTTCGGAAGCCATTTCCTGTAGAGGCGAAACGGTTTATGTTATTGGTGGAGCGAACTCCGCCGGCCAGGCTGCCATGCACTTCTCGAAGTTTGCCGAGAAGGTGGTCATGCTCGTCCGCGGCAATTCCCTCGCAAGCACCATGTCTCACTATCTCATCGAGCAGATCGAAAAAACGCCCAACATCGAAGTCTGGGCCCAGGCAAGCGTTTCCGCCGTACACGGTGACGCGCGCCTTACCGGCATCACTGTGCAGTGTGCTCCCTCCGGCGAAACCAAACAACTGCCCGCCTCGAGCATTTTTATCTTCATTGGCGCACTGCCTCGTACCGAGTGGCTCGGCAACGTCGTCGAGCGCGACGACCGAGGCTTCATCCTTTCAGGCCCGGACCTGATTCGAGACGGCAAAAGGCCTGCTTCCTGGACGCTCACCCGCGATCCCAACTTGCTCGAAACCAGCGTGCCCGGAATTTTTGTGGTGGGCGACGTGCGCCACGGCTCGGTCAAGCGGGTCGCCTCGGGTGTGGGGGAAGGCGCAGTCGTGGTTCAGTTCATGCACCAATATCTGGCCAAGGTCCAATGAGGTCTGCGATCGAAAAAGCATATCGACTATGACCGAACTCTTGACTACTCCTCCCGAACAACTCGCTGAGCAGTTGCGCAAGATCGCCGTCTTCTCGGATCTCCCCCAGGACGACCTACTCTGGTTTGTTTCTCGATGTCAGGAGCTCCAAATTGCCCCGGGCGACATCATGATGTGTGAAGGAGACAAGCCTGAGTTCATGATTGTTATGCTAGAAGGCGAAATTCGCGCCAGAGCGGAACGTGGCCCAGCTGACGGCCCGGTATTCACCATGAATAGTGGAGAAGTCAGTGGCATGCTTCCTTTTTCCCGCCTCAAAGTCGTCTCCGTCACAGGGCGGGCCGTCGTTCCTTCTCATTACTTGGCCTTCCACGTATCGCATTTTGAGGAAATGTTCCATCGCCTCCCCGAGCTCGTCCGGCGTTTGGTGGGGTTGCTTGCGGACCGTGTTCGCAACGTCACGCGTCAGGAACAACAGCACGAAAAGCTGGCCGCGCTGGGCAAACTGTCCGCGGGCCTGGCTCACGAGCTGAACAATCCTTCCGCAGCTGCCCGCCGCTCCGCGGCGGCCCTGCGCGATTGTCTTGCACGGCTGCGCTCGGCGGCCCGCAGCACAACCATCGGCCCCGAGGATTGCGCGAAGCTGGCGCAGGCGGAAGAGGAAATTCGCTCGTCCCTCAAGCCCGCCCAATTCAAGGACGAATTCGCGCGCGTCGACCGAGAAGAAGCGGTCCAGACTTGGCTCGAATCGCAAAACGTCGCCGAACCCTGGAAACTGGCTCCCTATCTCGCGGAAGCGAATCTCGCCGATGCCGATTTGGCGCGGTTCGCCGCGGCCGCAGGCGCTTCGGTCGGCCCTGAGCTCACTCGCTTTGCCACACTCCTGGAAATGGACCGCATTGCCGAGGAACTCGAGAATAGCTCCGCGCGCATTTCCGATTTAATCAAAGCCATCAAGGAATATTCCTACATGGATCAGGGTCCCATGCAGGAAGTGGACATCGAGCGCGGTATCGAAACCACTCTCACCATCATGCATCACAAGCTCAAGCGCGGCATCACCGTCACTCGTGAGTTCGCTCCCAACCTTCCCAAAGTCATGGCCAATGGCAGCGAGCTGAATCAAGTCTGGACCAACTTAATCGACAACGCCGCCGACGCCATGAACGGCAACGGGAATCTGACCATCCGCACGGCCCGAGAGAACGACTTTGTCCTCGTCGAAATCTCCGACAACGGCTCTGGAATTCCTGCAGACGTGCAATCGCGCATCTTTGATCCCTTTTTCACCACGAAGGGAGTCGGCAAGGGCACAGGGCTTGGGCTCGATGTTGTTAACCGAATTATTAGGAATGCGGGCGGCCAGATCAGCGTGAAGTCCGTTCCCGGTGATACGCGCTTTCAAATCCGTATTCCCATACAACCCAAGAAGTAATTCTCTGGAGGAACGGTGGCTGATACCTGCACTCACCTCGACCAGGTTCGCAAGGTGAAGCCGAAAACGAAGGGCTGCGAAGAATGCCTCAAAATGGGCGACACTTGGCTGCATCTGCGCTTGTGCCTGACCTGCGGCCACGTCGGCTGCTGCGACTCCTCCAAGAACAAACACGCCACAAAACATTTTCATGCCACCGAGCATCCCGTTGTCCGCTCCCAGGAACCCGGCGAAAACTGGATGTGGTGCTACGTCGACGAACTTATGTTCGAAGAAGATTGATCTTAAGCTGCGACCGAAGGGAATCCTGGTAGTGGCGCAACTCGCTGCGCCCTTCTTACTCCAGCGTTTTCCCCGAGGCATCCCCTTTTCTTGTCGCCGGAATCAGCACCGAAGCCAGCAGCGCAATCAGCAGCACTCCCCCCACCACCGCCAGCGAAACACTCACCGGAATGTCTACCCAGTGTTCGGCGATCATCTTTCCACCGATAAAAACCAGCACCACGGCAAGCCCTTCATCCAGGAACCGCAGCCGGTCAATGATTCCCGCCAGCAGAAAATACAGCGCCCGCAAACCCAGAATCGCCAGCACGTTCGACGCGTACACGGTGAACGGATCGCGGGTAATTCCAAAAATCGCAGTAATCGAGTCCGTCGCCAGCGTCACGTCCGTAATTTCAACGACCAAGAGCGCGACAAACAGTTGCGTTGCGAAAAGTTTTCCCCCGTCGCGCACAAAAAAACTTTCGCCGTGAAATTCCGGCATAACACGTAAGTACCGCCGTGCGAAACCAACGATCCTGCTCTTTTCCGGGTGCAAATCCACTTGTTTGAAAAGCATTCGGATTCCGGCGTATACCAGAAATCCGCCCAGTACATACAGCACCCAGGAGAAATGCTGGATTAACTGCGCACCCAGGCCGATCATGATTCCCCGCATCACCAGTGCGCCCACCACTCCCCACTCCAGTAAGCGATGTTGCAGCCGGTCTTCCACCGCAAACGCTCGGAAGATCACCAGAAACAGAAAAAGATTGTCCACGCTGAGCGCTTTTTCAATCAGGTAGCCGGTGAAGAATTCCAGTGCGGGCTGTTCACCGCGGAAATACAACACGCCCAATCCAAAAAGCACCGAAACGCCAATCCAGCCGAAACTGGCAATGGCCGCTTCCCGCAGTCCAACTTTGTGCGGTCTCCGGTGAAAAACGCGCAGGTCCAACACGATCGCGACGAGGATGAAGGTGTTAAAGAGGATCCAGTTGAGCGGCGTGCCCATTCGCAGCAGCTCCCGCGTCAGGGATTGGCGCCGCTTGCTTCCGTGGTGTTCAGGTTCGTAAGTTCCACCCGCGTGGTTTGGCCCGCCTCGATCCTTACGGGGACGTCCCAGCGCACGTGCATGTCTCCGGCGTTAGCTTCCAGGTTGAGTGTCGAAATCCAATAATCGCCGGACGGCAGACCTGAAACCGAAGCGCGGCCTTCCAGGTCCGTGTCCGCCTTGCGCGCCAGAAATTTCAGCTGCGCCAGCTCCGGCGCGGCGTGCAGCACGCGTCTGTTCCGGGCATTCTGCAGTGCGTCCCACTTTCTTTGCGGATTGATTTCTTCCATCTCCAGCTCGATTCCCGTCATCGACTCCGGATGGTTGCGAAGGAATTTCATGAGCGCCGCGAGATATTCTTCCCTCAGCTTCTTGTACTTTTCGGGGTTTTTTGCACGATCCAGGTCCGTGTATTTCGGCTTCGGAAAGCCGGAAGTGACGCCACCGCTGTTCGATCGCTGGTAGGCCAGCAGAAATTCCGGCACGCCCAGAACGTCGTCGGGGGAAATCCGTTTGTCCATGTCCGGGGCCGAGAGATCAAACGTATCGTGCGCCTTCATCCACGCGCGCAGTTCGGCAGAAAACTTCAGGCCGTCAATGAATGCCTCGCGAGACGGAACCGGATCCTTCTCTTCCGCTTCCTTGACGATCTCCATGTAGCTCTTGGTAAGAATGTAGAAGGTGAACTGGCGCACCGGCTCCGGCCGTGCCGCCGTAGGCGTGATCCGCGCACTGAACTCCAGCGCCCCGGTTGCAGCTCTTGCCGTCGGACCGGAGTCCGTTTGCGCCTCGGCGCTGAGGAGCAACGCAGCAACGCTCAGAAACACCGCTGCTAGGCATCCTTCCAGCAGGCGCCAGAGCGGCACATTCCCAAACGACCTCGCTCTCGCGGCAAATGATGCGCTCTTTACTATGAGATGGAGGCCAAGCGGGGTTGTTTTTCTCATCTCGAAATCGTAGCAGATTGCCCCACCGCGTAGGCAAGGAACGGGGAAGACCTGTGCTATCAAGGCGCAGAGGCTAATCAGAGCGTCCCGAGGCTCGGACGCAAGCTCAGGGCCTGCGGGGGTAGCGGCCGCGGAGCCCATTCCAGCGAATTACAAACACGTCGAGAAACATTTGAAGGCTGTCGCGCATCATGTTGATTTTGGTGGCGGGAGAATGGCCCCAGCGCACGGGAATTTCCACGGCTCGCAAGCCATGGTGCCGCGCGAGATAAAGCAGTTCGGGGTCGAAACCAAAACGCTCAATGGTTTGCTGCTCGAAAATGATCTGGCAGCGTTCGCGGACAAAGGCTTTGAAGCCGCATTGCGTGTCCACAAACGGCAGCCACAGGATCAGGCGCACGATTTTGTTGAACACGATGCCTGCAAATTCGCGGAAGGGCGATTCGTGAACAGTAATGAGGCTGCGGTTGACGGCACGCGAGCCGATAGCGACGTCGAAGTTCTGCAACGCGTCGACAAGCTTGTCCGCTTCCTCGATGGGAGCCGAAAGGTCTGCGTCGGTAAATAGCACGACGCGGCCGCGCGCTTTCTGCACGCCATGGCGCACGCTGTAGCCTTTGCGCCGGTTCATGCCGTTCGGAACAA
>Ga0126373_10003038_pt1 | contig 12440 bp, 13 predicted proteins | sample PanSoiMetPlot_11_FD_92545 | JGI IMG/M metagenome (GOLD analysis project Ga0126373, IMG submission 92545) | Tropical forest soil microbial communities from Panama - MetaG Plot_11 | ecosystem: Environmental > Terrestrial > Soil > Tropical forest > Bulk soil | place: Panama | collected 2016-02-17
CATGGATCGTGGCTGCCACGACGTTGCTTGCATTCATCGCCGCCGCTTATGGCGGCATGATCGCCCATCGGCTCTACCTCATCGAGTCAGGCCGCGACCGTGAAGCTGACAATGAGCGCGTGGCCCGCCGTGAGGCTGAGTTCCGGGCTCAGGCGAACAAGGTGGCGGCGTGGTTCGGCAGCTGGCGAGGCCCAAGCCTTATTAGCCACAACGACACCTACTGGGGCGCGCATGTCCGCAACGCCTCGGAGTTGCCGATCCTTGACGTGCCCATCATCTTCTACCGCGTTCAAGATCCGGGGGATGGCAGTCCCTGGTCGGCATCTCTCGGCTCCGCCCCTGTACGCGGATTCCGCGTCATCCCGCCCGAAGCGACTGTGACCATGGAGATCCCCGACTCCTTGCGGCCGACCGGAGGACGGGAAATCGACGATCAGGCCTACGTCGTGGGTGTCGAATTCACCGACAATGCGAATCAGCGTTGGAGACGCGATGAGCGGGGCAAGTTGGAGCCGACCCCATCATCCGGACCGGCCGAGCCCGTTGGCACTGCTTAGTGACGCGGCCGATACCAGACCGACCCACAGCCGTCCGTCCGGCAGGACACCCGCAGATGGCCCATGTGATTGCGCTGCGCGCCAGGGCACTCGCACGGACACCCGCACAGGTCGCGTCGGTCGCCGAGTCGATCGGCGAGCCGTGGCCGGCCGCTGTGCTCGCCACGGGCGCCGCGCTCGGGCTGCGACAAGGCGAGATTCTCGGCCTGGCCGTCGATGACATCGACTTCCTGCGCCGCACAGTCCACGTCCGGCGGCAGGTGCAATGGCCGCATGGCGCCGCCATGTTCAAGCTGCCGAAGGGCGAAGGCACGGGACGTGCCGCTATCCGACCGGGTCGCTGTCGTGCTGTCAGAGCACATCGCCGTTCACCCGCCAGTCACAGCGCGGCTGCCCTTCGGCAAGCCGGACGGCAAGCCGGTGAGCGTTCGGCTGCTGTTCTCCGACGGTGCCAAGCCCGCGCGGCATCAGTCGGTGAATGACCGGATATGGAAGCCCGCACTGCGCGCCGCGGAATGGAGACCTCCGGACCTGACGACAAGGTATCGATGCACGCGCTGCGCCACTTCGCCGCCTCCAGTTGGCTCGCCGGCGGCGCGAGCATCAAAGACGTCGCCGAGTATCTCGGGCACGCGAACGCGGGCTTTCACTCTCGGCGTGTACGCCCACCTGATGCCGTCAGCGGCCGACAAGGTGCGAGCCGCTATGGACGCGTCGCTGGCCGAATGTGCCCCGGATGTGCCCGCGCTGGCCGCAGTTCCGGAGAACTAGCTGGTCTGGACCTCGCGGCGCATGAAGTAGCACATCATGCTGTCGCCCTTGATGGCTCCTTCAATAGGACTGACCAGCTCGTTGATCCACGGTGAGCACGCCATCTTCTCACCCTGGCCGCTGATGATCCAGCCGCCTGCGCCCAGGATGTTCGCGGCGCGGAGCAATCCATGGCAGCCTTCCATTACCCGGGGCCGGGAGGTATCGGCGACGATGCAGACGGCCGGAGCAGGGCCTACCGTATGCACGACGTAGATGTATCCGTACTCCCACGCTGTCATCAGCTAAAGCTCCTCGCTGTTCCAGGCAGCCAACGCAACTAGTGGATTGGCTTGGTTAGGCCAAGCATCGCCGTCCCGGCTCAATCTGGCCAGACTAGGGCGTGGTGCTGCCGGTATAGACAGGAGTCGACCTGGAGCCCTGGTCCGAGACTCCGAGCGCCACGCATGCGTTGACTTCTGGGCACTGGATGTCGCCGACGTCCATGAACGCATCGAGCTGCATGCCCTGTGGCATACGAGCAGGAAGTGCGAACCTGATCCGGCTCCAGTGCAGGCCAGCGTCACTGGTGACCAGGATCATCGCGGAGCCGCCGTTGACGGAACTGCGGAATCGCTGCGCTATCGCTTCGCTGCCGGACACGTAGCACGTCGAATCGGTCGGGCACGAGATCTGCGATAGGTCTGGCTGCGGAATGTCCGCGGGCAGCGGACGCTCGGTCCAGGTGCGGCCGCCATCGGCCGACATCGCGACGCCGCCCTCGCCGGTTCTGGGGTCTGTAGTTCCGAGCATGAAGCAGCGCACAGTGTCGGGGCACGCTACTTGCGGGAACGGGGCCGCGTCAAAGCCGGGTGGCAGACTGCCCTGCGTCCAGCTCGCGCCCGCGTCCGTGGTAACGGCCACGACGCCCCTGGATCCGATCGCATTAGCGGATAGGTCCGCGCTGTTGACGCCGATTGTCACGCAGTCGCTCGCGGTGGGGCAGCTGAGTCCCTGCATCGACTCCCCGGACGGGAACGCCGATGTGACGAAGCGGCGGCCGGCATTGGTTGTGCGCAGGAAAGTCACGCCTCCGTAGTACTGATGGTCGAGCGGCAGCTGAGACGCGGAGGTCGTCAGCAGGCCATCGCACGTGCTGGTAGTCGGGCAGCTGAGCTGGAAGATCAGCCCGTCCGCAGCGGCGGGCAGCGGCTCGACCGTCCAGGAGTGCCCGCCATTGACGGTCCGGACGAAGACTGGCTGGCCACGATAGAGACCGCCTGCGGCGCAATCGGCAACCGAGCCGCAGGACAGCGCGGAGGTGAAGGTCAGCCCGGATGGCAACGGCAGGACGCTCCAGCTGAGGCCGCCGTCATAAGAGGCGTAGAAGGAATCCATGTCTCCTGGCCCGCTAGCGGAGGTGGCGTTATCGCCCTCGACATAGCAGGTCCGCGCGCTCGGGCAGGTGAGATTCCCTGGCTCCGGACCGGCGGTGCCCCGCTGCCAACCGGCGCTGACCAGGTAGCTAGCCAGCCGCCAGCTAACGGAGGAGGCGCTGGCCTCCATGACGGCAGCCCGCGGCAGCGGACGGGCCGCCGCCCATGCGGTGTGAAAGGGCCTGGTAAGCCTGCTGTGCGCGGGGAGCAGGACGACGAGCAGGGCGGCCACGGCGGCCGCCGCGGCGGTGGCAGCGATGAGCACTCGCCGCCCGAGCAGGAACTGCCGGTGCCATGCGGCAAGAGGAGGCTCCAGGCTCGCCCCTGTCGGAACCCGGAGGCCTCCTGCCAGGTGCTGGACTCCGCTCGCGACCTTGGCCCAGCTCCTGACGTCGGCCTGGCAGTCCGCGCAGTCGGCGAGGTGCGCTCGAGCCCGGTCGTTGACCGCATCGCCGTTGATCTCGGCGAACATGTCGGCCATATCCAGATGCGGCGACTGCACGCTCATCGAATCTCCCCCTTCTCCTTCAGCACTCGGGCGAGTGCAGCTCGGGCCGCGGTCAGCCGGCTCTTCACAGTTCCCACCGGCACGCAGAGCACCGTGGCGGCTTCGGCAAGACTGAGGTCGGCGCCGAACACCAAGCCCAGTACCTCGCGGTGCGACCGCCCGAGCCTGGTGATGGCCTCAGCCACGTCGGCCACGGCTGCGCGTTCCAGCGCGATAGCCTCCGGCCCAGGGCCCGGACTCGGCCGATCAGCAAGCTCCGTGTCGCTCACCAGGCGGAGCTGACGGCGCCGCAGCCGGTCTCGTGCCTGGCGCCGGGCGATGGCGATCACCCAGGTCCGGACCCTCGACTCGCCGCGGAACGAGCCGGCGCTGCGCCAGATGGCGAGCATGGTGTCCTGGAAGATTTCCTCGGCTAGGGCGCGCTCGCCCACGATCAGCGAGATATGGGTGAGTACTGCCTGGCTGTGCATCCGGTAGAACTCAGCCATGGCGGCCTGATCTCCCTGGGCGACGCAGCGCAGCAGCGCAGCCTCGTCGGGATCTGCGGCAGGTGCAGGCCGCGGTAGATCATTAGCCCCGCCGTCCACCGCGGCAAGCATGGCCCGCGGCGGGCGGCTCGCAGCGGACTGAGTTGAAGAGTTTTCCACGATAGGTAAGTAGCAGCAGTTGGCGATCTGGTTCAGGTAGAACGCCGCCGCCTGCGCATGGCCACGCCCGGCGAGTACGGCGATACTACGCCGCGCCCTGAAAGGATGGCCGGGTACTGCGATTAGATACCGGAGGCCCGCCGGGCGGCCTGCCGGGAACCGTGCGACGGCCGGTGCGTCGGGAACTGGATGACGTCGGCCAGGCGCACTGGCTCCTGCGGTGCTGGGGCGTGGCCCACGACATGCAGTGGCTCCCGCATCTGGACTGTGCCAGCATCCGCCAGGAGCAGGAGGCTGGCCAGCTTTGCAGCTATGCCGATGGCACTGGTGAGATCGCGGTGGACTTCCTTGGCGTGCCTGCAGCATTCGCTGCAGGCGCTGCTGTCGCTCACGGATGAGCCCCCTGGAATCGGGCCGGCGGGTCCGGCTTACTTAGCAAGGCCGTTCTTAACCGATTCTTAATCGATGAACGCGGCTTTGCAGGCCGGTAGCTAAAATCGCTGCTGCGGCTCCCAGGCGCGCTGGACGGCCTCGGGAATTCCCCACCACCCAAGTTCCGTCAGCATCTCATCGTCGTCGACCGCGCCGAGCACCCGCCACAGCGCCACGGCGTGCAGGAACATGCCCGCCGCGGCATCAGCCTGATCGTCGACATCGTCGGGGTCGTACTCGCTGACGAACCGCGCGAGGTCGTCAGCACTCGCCGGCGTGCCGGGACCACCGCTGGCCAGGGCCGTGGCGACGGCCAGCCAGTCATAGTGGTCGAGCGCGCACAGCGCGACCATCGCCTCTTCATCTTCACTCAGGTCATAGTCACCGGACGCGGTGAGCGTTGCCGGGCTGCGCGGGAGCTCATCCTCGGGCGAGACAATCCCGCCTGCGAGCCGCAACCACAGCTCGGCGTCGTCGGCCGGCAGGTCGCGCGGCCGCACTCCACCGCACGCCGCCAGCAGGTCGCGTGGCCACGTGGATCGCTGCAGGACTCGCCGGACGTGCGCGCATGCCGTGTGCAGCTCTGATTCAGGAACGGGCCGGACAGGCAGCCCGCTCAGGTTCTCGCGCAGTTCCGCAAGCGCGTCGGCCTCGGCCTCTGCCCACTCGGCGAGGAATTCTTCGTCCGACTCATCGAGGACTGCCCACATCGGCACTCGCCCGTCCGGCAATGGTGCCATCATCCACTCCTCTTGCAGGCGATGATGGTCCCGCACCGCTGCGGGATCGCCGGTCGCGAGTGCATCAGGATTGACCTGGCCGGTCGCGAGCAGGCCCTCAAGATGCGCGACGAGCAGGTCATAGATCTCCGCTTGCAGCGGGCTACGCTCAGCCACCTCGTCCCAGACCAGCATGCCAAGAACCGCCGCCGGCTCAGTCCCGGTCGCCTCGAGCCAGTCCTGCACTTCACCGGCCGTTGCCGAGTCGTCGGCGATCTTTTGCAGTGTGACGGCGGTGCCGTCCCAGAAAATCGCCGACAACGGATTGCCAGCGGCGATCAGCTGTCTGCGGATGTCGGGCAACGCGGCCGCGGCCTCGGCCGCTCGCGTGCGGAGCAGGGCGCGAGCCACATCCCGGCGGGTCAGCGCCGCGGGCGGACGGCCCGCTGACGCCGCGATCGCTTGCGCATCAAGAGGCATGGCAGCAACGCTATGCCGTCGTGCCGCTCCCCGCGACAGTCGGCACCCGCTGGTAGCCTCTCGCTCCTGTGACCATCCCCGCTGCCACCAATGACCACGCGCGACGACCCCGCCAGCCTGTCCGGCCAGAGCTCTTGCTTGCCTTGCGCGGCTGGCAGAAGGAGGCCTATCAGGCGTACTTCCGGAATGATCAGCGCGACTTCCTCCTTGTAGCCACGCCAGGCGCGGGAAAGACGACGTTCGCGCTGACGATCGCTGCCGAGCTACTCGCCCGCCGGGAAGTTGGCGCGATCACCGTAGTCACGCCGACCGAACACCTGAAGCACCAGTGGTCGCATGCCGCGCATAGGCTGGGGATCGCGCTCGACCCGGAGTTCAGCAATTCAGCGGGCCAGGCGTCCGCAGATTTCACTGGCGTCGTGGTCACCTACGCGCAGGTCGCCGCGCAACCCGCACTGCACCGGCAGCGCACGCTCAGCCGCAGGACACTGGTCGTGTTCGACGAGATCCACCACGCCGGTGACGCGCTGTCGTGGGGTGAGGCGATCCGGGTGGCATTCGAGCCCGGCCTCCGCAGGCTCGCGCTGACCGGCACCCCCTTTCGCAGCGACACCAACCCCATCCCGTTCGTCACCTACGGCCGCGACGCCGATGGCAGTATGCGCAGCTCCGCGGACTACGTGTACGGATACGGCCCGGCGCTGGCCGACGGCGTCGTCCGCCCGGTCATCTTCCTTGCCTACTCCGGTGAGATGCGCTGGCGGACCAGGGCAGGAGACGAGCTGGCCGGGACGCTCGGCGCGCCGATGACTTCCGAGCAGCTGGCACATGCCTGGCGCACGGCCCTGGACCCGGACGGTGCCTGGATCATGCGCGTCCTGGAAGCTGCCGACCGGCGGCTTACCGAGGTGCGCCGCGGCATGCCGGACGCCGCGGGCCTCGTGATCGCCAGCGATCACGCCGATGCGCGCGCTTACGCGACCCTGCTGCGCGACATCAGCGGTTCCCGCCCGGTGGTTGTGCTATCCGACGATCCGGGCGCCACCAGAAAGATCGCGCGGTTCGCGGCGTCCGCGGATCGCTGGATGGTGGCAGTGCGGATGGTGTCCGAGGGCGTAGACATCCCGCGGCTGGCGGTGGGCGTCTATGCCACGAGCGTGGGAACAGCGCTGTTTTTTGCCCAGGCCGTCGGCAGGTTCGTGCGCGCCCGACGCCGCGGCGAGACGGCGTCGGTGTTCCTGCCGTCTATCCCTTCGCTGCTCGGCTACGCCGCTGAGCTGGAACTCGAGCGCGACCACGTGCTCAGCCAGCCCGGTGGCCCCGAAGATGAAGAGCGTGAGCTAGCCGCTGCGCAACGCCAGCGAGACACGCCGGACCAGCTGGAGCAAGGGCCATTCCAAGCGCTGGAGGCGTCAGCGCATTTCGACCGGGTGCTCTATGACGGGAACGAGTTCGGCGTGACCGCGGAGGAGGAGGACTTCATCGGCCTGCCTGGCCTACTCGAGCCCGAGCAGGTCGCGCTGCTGCTGCGGGCCAGGAAGTCCGAGCAGCTAAGAAGTCGGCCAGCCGGGTCGGTCGCGGCAGTTGCGGGCTGTGCCCCGGCGCCATCTGAACCGACCGCTCGGGAAGTTCTGGCCGCCCTGCGCAAGGAGCTGAACGGGCTCATCGCGGCTTGGCATCACCGCACCGGGCAACCGCATGGCGCGATCCACGCCGAGCTCAGGCGCAACTGCGGCGGGCCGCCGCTAGCTCAGGCGACCGCCGACCAGATCCGGGATCGGATCGCGATGATGCACCGGATGGCCCGATCTGCCCGGTAGCCCGCGGGGGGTTGCGATTCCTTCCGCCGGGCTTCTTCGGCCATGCTCAGCGGCGCTCGGTCAGTCGCCGCTGAAGACAGGCGGCCGCTTCGCCGCGAACGCTGCGATGCCCTCGGCAACGTCGGCTGATGCTGCCCGTTCCTGCTGGATCTGCGCTTCAAGCTCAAGCTGCTCGTCGATGCCGCGGTACAGCCAGGCGTTCAGCTGCCGCTTCGTGCCGGCGTACGAACCCGTCGGGCCGCCGGCGAGCCGGCCGACCAGCTCCTCGGCCTTCGGCATCAGCTCCGCATCGGGCCAGGCCCGGTTGATCAGGCCCCAGTCCAGAGCCTGGCTGGCCGAGAGGCGTTCGCCGAGCATTGCCAGCTCTGCGGCCCTGGCGAATCCGATCCTGCTGGGCACCAGCACTGAAGATCCGCCGTCGGGCACCAGCCCGACGTTGACGAAGGCAAGCACGAAATAGGCCGACTCGGCGCTCACCACCAGGTCGCAGGAGAGGGCGAGGGACAGGCCGATGCCTGCTGCGACGCCGTTCACGGCCGCTACGACGGGCTTGGGCATCGTGCGGATCGCCATGATGATCGGGTGATACCGCTCAGTCAGCACCTTGTAGACGTCCCGATGGCCATCGGGCGCCTGCCCGGCTCGGTCCCGCAGGTCGGCGCCGCTGGAGAAGGCTCGGCCGGCACCGGTGACCAGCACCGCGCGGACCGAATTGTCGGCGGCGACATCCAGCACGGTGTCGCGCAGCGCAATGCCAAGCTCGTCATTCCAGGCGTTCAGCCGTTCCGGCCGGTTGAGTTCGATCTTGGCGGCTGCGCCACGCCGGTACAGCCGAAGGGTGCCGAGATCACGGACCAGGCTGAAGTCAGCATCAGGATCTTCTGTCACGACTGACAGCGTATTGGAGCGCCGGTCGGCCGGAGCGGATTCAGATCCGGGCGGTAAGCACCTAATCCGCCCGCGCGCGACGGCTCGACAGTTCCTGGCGTACCGTCGTGCCATGTGCCGCAGCATTAAGACACTCCGCCAGCCCTACACCGAGCAGGTCACCGACGCCGACGTCCGGGCCGCTGCGCTCCAGTACGTCCGCAAGATCAGCGGCTTCCGGGCGCCGGCCAGCCATAACGCCCAGGCGTTCGACCAGGCCGTCGCCACGATCGCCGCAGCTACGCAAGAACTGCTCGACCACCTCGAGGTGCGGGGGCAGCGGGCCGCGTCCTGACGGCAGCGGCTCGCGCTAGCAAATGGCGGGCAGCGGCGGCTGCCCGGCCCCGGTTATCGTCACGCTCATTCACGTGGGGAGAGTTGCAGAGATGCCTGAGAGTAATGACTGGAATGCCAAGATCATCGCGGAGTTCCGCGCGAACGGCGGAAAGGTAGGCGGCAGCTTCGAGGGCGCGCCGCTCCTGCTGCTCCACACCACGGGCGCCAAGACCGGCCAGGAGCGCATCAACCCGGTGATGTACCGGAAGATTGACGCCGGGTATGCCGTGTTCGCCTCGAAGGCCGGGGCGCCGACCAACCCAGACTGGTATCACAACCTGGTCGCCAATCCGCACGTGCGGGCAGAGATCGGCAGCGCGACCATGGCGCTAACTGCGCGGGTAGCCGACAATGCCGAGCGGGAGCCGATCTGGACTGCGCAGAAAGCTGATTACCCCGGGTTCGCTGAGTACGAGCAGGGCACGACCAGACAGATCCCAGTGGTCATTCTCGAGCCGATCAGCTGACGGGGGCCGTCCCTAGTCGGCGCGACGGCCAACGCGCCTCATGACGTGCGGCGAGACTTAGCCCGCAGGGACCGCGCGCATCGACTCCTCGGCCACGACGGCGTCCGGCAGGTCTAGCAACCGGCAGCCAACGCGGATCTCGAAGCGGGCCTGGGCCGGCGAGGAGACGCCCGCGAGCCAGCGCCGCGTGGCCGCACCGAAGATGGCCTGCACAACCGGGAGCAACTGCCGCTGCTCGGCGCTGACCGGCCGGCCGGACCCGGCCACGTGCTCGAGCATCTGCAGGTGCAGGTGCTCGACTCGCTCGATGATCTCGCTGTAGCTCCGGCTGGTCTCGCTGATCACGCGGCTGAGCGCCGCAGTTAGCCTCGGCTCCCGCTGCTCGGCGCGGAACTCCCGTAGCAGGTGATTGGTCACCCGCTCGCGGGCGGTCCCGCCGGCCGAGAGCTCGCCAGTCACCCGAGCCAGTGCCGTCGTGTAGCGGCTCAGCAGGATGGCCAGCAGGACGTGGTCCTTGGCCGGAAAATACCGGTACAACGTTGCCAGCGAGACCCCGGCGCGCTGCGACAGGTCCTTCATCTGCAGCGCGTCCTCGCCGCCGGCCACCAGCATGGCGGTAGCCGCAGCCAGGATCCGGTCATGCCTGCCGTGCTGCGCGGCAGTCGACGGAATGGCCGGCCCTGCCTGTGGCACCGCTGCTGACCCGCTTTCTGAAGTCCGTTCTGCTTTTGCGCCTGGTCCTGCTTTGCTGCTAGATGCCGAGCGAGTCGGCCAGCTGGTCCAGCTGCTCGCCCGGTCCGCCTAGCAGCACCTTGTTCGACAGGCCGTTCTTGTAGTAGAGGTGCGCATCGTGCTCCCAGGTGAAGCCGATGCCGCCGTGCAGCTGCACGGTGTCGACCGCCGCATCGGCGTAAGCGCTGGCCAGCAGCACCCTAGCCACCGAAGCCGCCACCGAGAACCGCGCCGGCTCTGCGTCGCCGGCCCGCGCGGCATCCCGTAGAGCCGCGTTGCCAAGCTCCCACGACTTCTCCATGTCCGCCAGCCGGTGCTTCACGGCCTGGAACGCGCCGATCGGCTGCCCGAAGGCCACTCTGATCCTGGCGTAGCTGCTGGTCATGTCGAGGCATGCCTTCATGGCCCCGGCTGACTCCGACGCGAGCGCCAGGTTCGCCAGGTCGCGCGCAGCCGCCAGCGCGGCCGGACCGTCGCCTGCCAGCGCCCGGGCCGGCGTGCCAGCCAGGGCGATCCTGGCCAGAGAGCGGCTGTGGTCGACCGCTGTCAGCCGAGTTCGTGTCAGCCCTGCGGCCGCCGCATCGACCAGGCAGATGACCGTGCTGGTGCCGGCCTCGGCCGGCACCAGCAGAGCGTCCGCCTCCGCGCCGTTCAGCACCGGTGAGACGCTGCCAGACAACGTCACGTTGTCGCCGGAGCCGGAAGCTGTGACATGGCCGCCCGCTTCGCTCGCCAGCGTCAGCGTTGCGATCAGCTCGCCTGCTGCGATTCTGGGCAGCAGCTTCGTCCTGGCCGCCTCGTCGTCCAGCCGGAGCAGCACCTCGGCCGCCAGCGCGGACGCCAGGAGCGGCGAGGCCACCAGGCCTGCGCCGAGCTCGGTCAGCGCCACCGACAGCGCCGAGTAGCCTGCGCCCACCCCGCCGTAGGACTCCGGGATGCCCAGGCCGGCCAGTCCGAGCTGGGCCGTCATCTGCTTCCACACATCCGGGTCATACGGCTCGCCGGAGGCAATCAGCTGCCGCAGGGAGGTCAGCGGGCTCCGGTCCGCGACGAACTTGCGCACCGAGTCGGCAAGCGCCTGCTCTTCGTCGGTCAGTATCAGTGCCATCTGCATTCCCTTACTGCTGGCGCTGCGTGCCCACGCGCAGCTGGTTGAACGGAGTGGCCCGGTCGACACCCGGGTCCTTGGCCAGGCCGAGCACGCGCTCGCCGATGATGTTCCGCTGGATCTCGCTGGTCCCGCCGGCAATCGCGTTGCCCGGCGCGGCGATGATCGACGTCGTCACTGCCTGCAGCTCCTCCGAATCGAATCCGGCGAGCTGGTCACCGAGTACGTCGGCGGCGACATTGCCAGCGAATCGCCCGAGGTCGGACCCGGCCAGCTTGGCTACCGAGCCGCGCGCACCCGGCAGCCTGCCAGCTTGCGTCTCCTCGCGCAGCAGCAGCGCGAACGACTGCACCGCCCGGCCTCGGGCGTACAGTTCGGCCAGCTCGCGCCGCACGCCCTGGTCGCTCGTCCGGCCCAGGCCCGCGGCCAGATCGCGTAGCGAGTCGTAAGCCAGCGGATTGCTACGGGACGAACCCATCGTGCCGATCGCGATTCGCTCGTGCCGCAGCATCACCACTGCTGCGTCCCAGCCCTTGTTCTCCTCGCCGATCAGCGCGTCGGCCGGGATCCGCACGTTGTCGAAGAACACTTCGTTGAACGGCGAATGGCCGGTCGCGACCTTCAGCGGCCGCACCGTCACGCCAGGCGCATGCATATCGACAATGAACATGCTGATACCGCTGTGCTTGGGCCGCGTAGGGTCCGTGCGGGCAATGATCGCGCCGAAGTCGCTGTACTGGGCCCCGGAGGTCCACACCTTCTGCCCGTTCAGCACCCACTCATCGCCATCGCGCACCGCGCTCATCTGCAGGCTCGCAACGTCGGAGCCGGCGCCGGGCTCGGAGAACAGCTGGCACCAGATCTCCTCACCCCGCAGCATCTTCGGCAAGTAGCGCTTCTTCTGCTCTTCAGTGCCCAGCTCGACCAGCGTGTTGCCGGGCATGCTGATGCCGATGAAAAAGGCCCCGGTCGGCAGATCATAGTCGCGGGATTCCTGGCTCCAGATGATCTGCTCGGCGCTGGTCAGGCCCTGGCCGCCGTACTGCTTGGGCCAGGTGATCCCGGCAAACCCGGCATCGAACAGCTTCGCCTGGAACGCCTTCTGCTCCGCCAGCACCGCTGCCTGGCCCCTAGCGTCGGCCTCGGCCTCGTCATCACCTGACGCCCGGCGCGGTGCATTGGCCGCCAGCCAGGCCCGTGCCCTAGCGCGGAAGTCGTCGCTCATCAGCACACCTCTCATTGACCTGCTGCCTGGCCGCGAGCTCCGCTGGCCGGGCCGAAAAACTGAAATCAGTTATACTTTCTTATCTGGCTCCGAGCGAAGCATGGTGCCAGATCCCATGTCAACCAGGGCGTGCCATCCAGCCGCATTTCCTTCGGAGCCGGCCGCGCTGCGCGACCGTGCGTCAAGGTAGGGCCGATTGCGGCTTCGCCGGGTCGGCGTGAAGGGACTTAAGAGCACCGATGCAGGTAACCGGCACGCGGCAGCGTGAGGCATGGCAGCGGGCCGAGTTCCCGCCA
>Ga0126373_10003039_pt1 | contig 12438 bp, 12 predicted proteins | sample PanSoiMetPlot_11_FD_92545 | JGI IMG/M metagenome (GOLD analysis project Ga0126373, IMG submission 92545) | Tropical forest soil microbial communities from Panama - MetaG Plot_11 | ecosystem: Environmental > Terrestrial > Soil > Tropical forest > Bulk soil | place: Panama | collected 2016-02-17
GCGCTTGACGAATTCTTCGCGGCGCGAGTCGGGGCCGGCAGCACGCTCAACGGTACTGTGATAGCGGCCACGCCCGGAGCGGATCTGCGCGGACTTCAGATCGCCGGACCGCAGAAATTTTTAGAGCGCTTAACTTCGGTTCTGCCGCCGTTCACCAAACTGCCACGGGGGCATTCGCTGGCACTGCGCCTGGTACGCGTCGCGCAAGGCCAGTGCGATGCGGCTTTTGCCGGTGGCAACAGCCACGATTGGGACCTTGCGGCGGCCGATCTTTTGGTGCACGAAGCGGGCGGGGCGATCACGCCACTAACGGGCGGAGCAATCGCCTATAATCGTCCTGTGCCACGGCACGGGATGCTTGTCGCAGCCGGCCGAGACAGGCACGCAGCGCTCATTGGACTTCTTGGGGACGAACGCCTCGCCTTGCGATAATTGCGAAGCGCGCACGCGGTTGAGACACGATGCCGGACATGAGGGGATGCATGCGGCTATGGCAGCGCATCGCGCGACAACGGTGGACTAAAGCGGCGATCGGAATCACCGCCGCCGAATATCTGCGGTTGGTCGGAGCAACGACGCGCTTCACACTCGAGCCGGGGGATATTTACGCGCGCGGCGAAGCCGACATGCCGATCATTCTGGCGTTTTGGCACGGGCAGCATCTGCTTGCCCCGGTCGCACGCAAAGGGCAGCATCGGGTCAATATGCTGGTGTCGCGGCATCGCGACGGCGAGATCAATGCGATCGCGGCGGCGCGGCTCGGTGTCGGCACCATCCGCGGTTCGGGAAACCATGGCGGCAGCTTCGTGCACAAAGCCGGCGTCGCGGCTTTTCAAGCCATGCTCGACTCGCTCGCCGACGGCCATTCCATCGCGCTGTCGGCCGACGTGCCGAAGCTGGCGCGGGTGGCCGGCTTAGGCATCATCAAGCTCGCTCAGGCGTCCGGGCGGCCAATTTATCCAAGCGCGATTGCGACCAGCCGTCGCGTCGTGCTCGACAATTGGGATCGCACCACCATCAATCTTCCATTCGGACGCGGCGCCGGCGTTGCCGCCGAGCCGCTCACTGTGCCGAAAGATGCAGACGACGCCGCACTCGAAGCGGCGCGGCACCTCCTCGAGGATCGCCTCAATGCGGCAACGCGGCGCGCTTACGAGCTCGTCGATGGCGCGAGCGGCAGAGGAGCTTAGCGTGCCGAACACTTTGCCGCTCGCATTGCGCGCCTATCAACTCGGCTCCGCGCTCGGTACCCCGATTGCATCGCGGCTGCTGATCAGACGGCAGAAGCGCGGCAAGGAACATCCCGAGCGGTTGCGAGAGCGGCTCGGCCAAGCCAGCATGCCGCGGCCGAAAGGTCCCCTGGTTTGGGTGCATGGCGCAAGCGTCGGCGAGATGCTCGCGGCTGTCTCTCTGATCGAGCGCTTGCGTGCGCAGGATTTCGCCGTGCTGGTAACGTCCGGAACCGTGACCTCCGCCGCGCTTGCGGAGCAGCGGCTACCGAATGGCGTGCTGCATCAATTTGTTCCGCTCGACGCACCGCGCTTCGTGCGTAGCTTTCTCGACCATTGGCGCCCGGGTCTTGCGCTGTTTGTTGAATCGGACCTGTGGCCCAACCTGATTTGCTCCTGTGCGAAACGCAAAATCCCGATGATCATCATCAATGGCCGGCTCTCCGAGCGCTCCTTCAGGCGCTGGCGGCGGGTTCCGGGCGCGATCGCGGCCCTACTCAATCAATTCGATCTTTGCTTGGCGCAGTCGGCGACCGATGCCGAACGCTACAGCAAGCTCGGCGCGCCACGGGTCAGTGCAACCGGCAATCTCAAGCTCGATGTCCCGGGGCTGCCCGCCGATGAAGCCGTGTTGCGGCGCCTAAGAGACATCATAGGCAAACGCCCGGTCATGGTCGCCGCGTCGACCCATGCGGGCGAAGAAACGGCCGTCATTGGCGCCCACCGCCGGCTGCGCGCAAAATTTCCCGCATTGTTGACCATCATTGTGCCGCGCCATCCGGCACGCGGCGAGAGCATCGCCGAGGGCGCCAAAGCCGCCGGTCTTGCGGCCGCACTGCGGTCGCGCCGCGCCCAACCGATGCCCGATATTGGCGTTTACATCGCCGATACTCTGGGCGAACTCGGCCTGATGTACCGGCTCGCGCGGATCGTTTTCATGGGCGGCTCGCTCGCCAGCCACGGCGGACAAAATCCGATCGAGGCGATTCGGCTTGGTGCCCCGATCATCCACGGCCCGCATGTGTGGAATTTTGCCGAGATCTACGCGGCGTTGGATGCCGCGCGCGGAGCCCAACCGGTCGGCGATGAAGAGGCTCTGGCAGAGCGGCTCGGCGCGTGGTTAGCCGATCCGGCCGCGCGCCAAGCCGCCGCCGAGGCGGCGACCGCAACCATCAAAAAGCTTGGCGGCGCGCTTGATCGCACCTGGGCCGCTCTCGACCCTTACCTCATTCAGCTCCGCCTCGAGGAACGTGCATGACCGTCATCGTGCCGGAGCCCACAAATTGATGAGCGAGCCCGCCTTTTGGTGGCGAGCCGGAACAGGCGGACCGATAGCCCCGCTGGCTGCACTTTACGGCGCCGTAGCGGGATTGCGCATGCGGGCGGGAGGCCGGCACGCCGGGCTGCCGGTTATTTGCTTGGGCAATCTCACCATCGGCGGCGCTGGCAAAACTCCGGCGGCTCTCGCCGTAGCCCAGTTCCTCCACGCCGCCCATGAGCGTCCGTTCTTTTTAAGCCGCGGCTATGGCGGTCGATTGGCCGGCCCGGTGCGCGTCAACCCGGCGCTGCATCGGGCTGCCGATGTCGGCGACGAACCGATTCTCCTGGCGCGGCTAGCGCCCACCGTCGTCGCGCGCGACCGCGTCGCCGGAGCGACATTCGCGCGTTCCGCCGGAGCGAGCGTCATTGTGATGGATGATGGTTTTCAAAATCCGTCGCTTGCCAAGGATCTGAGTCTTATCCTCGTCGACGGCCGCCGCGGCATCGGCAATGGCCGCGTCGTCCCTGCCGGACCGTTGCGCGCTCCTTTGGAGCGGCAACTTGATCGCGCGCAGGCGCTGATCGTAGTCGGAGCGCCGGACGGCGCCGCACGCGTCATCGAGCGCGCCGAGGAGCGCAAAATTCCTCTTTTTCACGGCAAGCTCGAGCCGGATCGGGCTGTCGTCAACGCCATCGGCCGACGCAAGGTGCTGGCCTTCGCGGGCATTGCCGATCCGGAAAAGTTTTTCGCGACGCTCGCCGCCGCCGGCATCGAGGTCGCGAACCGGGCGGGCTTTCCCGACCATCACCGCTTCAGCGCAGCCGAAGCGCTCGATCTCGTCACCCAGGCTCGGGCCAACAATCTGATGCTGCTGACCACCGAGAAAGATCTCGCCCGGCTTACCGGCCAACCGGAGCTGCAACGGCTTGCGACGCATGCCAGCGCGCTGCCAGTCCGCCTTGTGATCGAAGAGCAAGATCGGCTACGGCAAATGATCCTAAACGCCATTGCCAACTATCGCGCGACCGCTTTGCACCGGAAGGCTTGATACCGGGCTCCCGCGCGCTATCATCTGTAACGCGAACCCATCCGCTGCATTACCGCTTCCGGCGTCGCGTAGGCCTCCTGCAAATCCACGCTCCAATAGCGAAGCTCTTCCAGCGGAATGGATACGCCGGTCACGGCGCAGCGGACGAAGGTACCCGGCCGCACCACTCGGAAATCGCCATCGAGATATTTGACCTCGGCCTCGCCCGGCATTGGTGCGGGACGATCTGTACGATTAAGCACCGCCACCTCCGTGCATGCGATTTGGGCGCTGGATTGCCCCTGCGGCCGCGTTTTCCGGAAGCCAAAACATAATAACGCGGGCGCCGCAACGAAAGGCAAGTCTGCAACCCGGCCAGACCACCAGTTTGTGATCTTGACCGCCCTGCGCGACCGCTACGCGGCGTGATAATTTCAGCGCCGGGTGGCACTTAGCGCGCGAGCTGCAAAAATCATGGCTTACCGCATCCTGGCCTTTGTTTTCGTCGCCGCCCTGGCCGGTTCGCAGGCAGCTGCCGCACCGGAGCGGATCGATATTCCGCATGATGGCGTGGTGTTGCATGCGACACTCTATCGCCCGGACGGTCCGGGCCCGTTTCCGGCGGTGGTCGCCCTGCATGACTGCGGCGGGCTGACCGAGCGACCGAACACCGAGGCGCAGCTGTACGCGAAATGGGCGGATAAGCTGGTGGCCGACGGTTTCGTCGTCGTCTTTCCGGATTCGTTCGGATCGCGCGGCCTTGGCTCGCAATGCCGCGAGCATCACCGCACAGTCCACGCCTCGCGCGAGCGTGTCAGTGACGCCAACGCCGCGCGGCTTTGGCTGCAACAGCAAAGCTATGTGCGCGGTGACCATATCTCGCTGTTAGGCTGGGCAAATGGCGCCGCGAGCGTGCTATGGACGATCCGGCTGACCACGCCACGACATCATGACGCCACGGATTTCCGCTCCGCCGTTGCGTTTTATCCGAATTGTCGGCGTCTCCTGCAGAGCGCCTGGAGCGCGCGAGTGCCGACCCTAATTCTCACAGGCGGCGCCGACGATTGGACACTTGCCTCCACATGCCAGCAGATGGTCGCCGGCGCCCGCGGCCGCAGCGCGCACGTGCAGCTCGTGGTCTATCCCGAAGCGCAACATGAGTTCGATCGCGCCAATACCCCGATCAGGCTGCGTACCGGGCTCGTCAATACTGTCGATCCTTCCGGCAGAGCGCATGGCGGCACAAATCCCGTGGCACGGGCCGATGCGTTTAGGCGCGTGCCGCAATGGCTGGCTCGCTAAAACGCCGCGCCGAGAACGATCGGCGCGGCGGATTAGAGGGCGATTAGCCGCCGACTATCACCAGCGGCAGTGCACGTGGCCATAACGACCGCGCCAGCAATGACGGTGATGGCGATACCAGCGGTGATGATACCAATAGACCGGCGTCACATTGCTTTGATCGGCGGTCACCGCGCTGCCGAGAGGCGCAATCGGCGCGGCTTGCGACCCGCCTGAAACGGCCAAGGTCAACATCGCTGCGACCACCACCGCGAACACAGTCCGTGTCATTTTGAATTCTCCTTGTTCTTCTCCTCCGGCGCGAACCAGTGCGAGCGCATAACACGCAAAGATGGTGACGGTTCCGCGACGCCTCCAATTTCATTTTCATGAATGGATTGTTAGAAATCTTTTGGACTCGCCGACGATGTTCGCGTGCCAATGCGGCGATCTGGGCGATGGCAATGAACGGTGAATTTGATTCGCGTGTTTAAAACAAGTCGCCCTGGCCGGAAGAGCCGGCGCGACGCGCACGCGGTTTGGACGGGGCAGATGGACCTGGGAGTGCCGTGCCGTTTTCGGCCCGCGCACCAATCCGGCCGTCGGAAAATTCAATCTCGAGCGGCATGCCCGCGGTGATCGCTGCGGCCGTGCGCAAGGGACGCCCCTTCGTGTCGCGCACCAGAGCAAACCCGCGCGCCAGCACGCCGCGATACGAAAAGGCGGCAAGGAGCTCGCCGCCGCGCTCGGCACGCGATAGGCGCACTGCAATGAGCTGGCGCACCGCGCGTCTGGCGCGTTCGCCGAATGCCATCACCCGCTCGCGTTCTTGGCCAATCCGGTTGCGATGGACGGCGAGATTGGCAGCGACGCCGGCGCGCAGCCGTGATGATAAACTGCCGTAACGCTCGCGCCGCCGCTCGATATTCCCACGCAACAAACGGTCGTTCAGCCGGCCGGCGATCCGCGAGAACCGGACATGATGGACATGGGCATTGGTCCGCAGCGCGCGGTCGAGGCCTGCTGCGGCGTGATCCAGCCGCTGCCGCGGCAGCGCCAGCACTTCTTCTGCCTTTGGCAGTGCCCGGCTTGCCGAACGCAATTCGGCCCATCGCGCATCTTGATTGCGCCGCCAGCAGGCGAGCGCGCGCCGCGACAACGACTCGATGTCGAGCAGAAGCTCGGTGCGGACCGGAACGGCCATTTCCGCCGCCGCGGTCGGCGTCGGCGCGCGCCGGTCGGCGGCAAAATCGATCAGCGTAACGTCGGTCTCGTGGCCAACGGCCGAGATCAGCGGGATCAAGCTCGCGGCCGCAGCGCGCACCACGATCTCTTCGTTGAACGACCACAGATCCTCGAGCGAGCCGCCGCCGCGCGCGACGATGATCAGGTCGGGCCGCGGCGGCAGGAAGGCGCTCCCGTATTCGGGCAGCGCGTTGAAGCCATGGATCGCTGCGGCAATTTCCGCTGCCGAACCCTCGCCCTGCACCTTAACGGGCCACAGCAATACGCGGCGCGGAAATCGATCGGCGAGCCGGTGCAGGATATCGCGAATCACCGCGCCGGTCGGCGAGGTAACGACCCCAAGGATTGTCGGTAGAAACGGCAGCAATTGTTTGCGCGACTCATCGAACAGGCCTTCGGCGGCGAGCTTGCGCTTGCGCTCTTCGAGGAGCGCCATTAGCGCGCCGATGCCGGCGGGCTCCAGTGTCTCGACGATGATCTGATACTGGGAGCGGCCGGGATAAGTGGTCAGCCGTCCGGTCACGACGACTTCAAGGCCGGCTTCCAGCCGAAGCGCAATGCGCAGCGCCGTGCTGCGCCAGATCACGCCTGCGATGCAGGCACGATCGTCCTTAAGATCGAAATAGACGTGGCCGTTGCCGTGATAGCTGACTTTGCCGAGTTCGCCACGCACCCGCACATACCCGTAGGCGTCTTCGATCGTGCGCTTGAGCGCCGTCGACAGCTCGGAAACCGTCAATTCCGGCAGGTTGAGGCGGGGTTCGTTCATCGCGGCTTATGGCCCGGCAAGGTTGACGAACGGGTAAACTCCATGGCGATTAGTGGGGTTCATTGCGTGCTCGGGTCAAGCCCTGCCGCGGTCTGCAACACGTTCTGATCGATGAATATTCTACTCTTGGGTTCCGGCGGGCGAGAGCACGCTCTGGCTTGGAAAATGGCGGACAGCCCGCTCACCGAGCGGCTTTATTGCGCCCCAGGCAATGCCGGGATTGCGCAACAGGCGCAATGTGTACCGCTCGATCTGACAGACCACGCCGCCGTGGTCGCCTTTTGCCGCGAACGCCGAATCGACCTGGTCGTGGTCGGACCCGAGGCGCCGCTCTGCGCAGGTATTGTCGACGAACTTGAGTCCGCTGGAATCAAGGCATTCGGGCCAAGCCGCGCCGCCGCACAGCTCGAAGGGTCCAAGGGATTTACCAAAGATCTTTGCCGCGCCAATCGGATTCCGACCGCCGCCTATGCGCGCTTCAAAGACGCTGCCGCGGCCAAGGCCTATATCCGCTCGCGCAGCGCGCCGATTGTCGTGAAAGCCGACGGGCTTGCCGCCGGCAAAGGCGTGATCGTGGCGCAGAGCGAGGCCGAAGCCGCGGCGGCGGTCGACATGATGTTCGGCGGCGGCTTGGGGGAAGCCGGCGGCGAGGTCGTCATCGAAGAATTTCTCGATGGCGAGGAAGCTTCGTTCTTCGCGCTCTGCGATGGCGAGACCGCGATCCCGCTGGCGACCGCACAGGATCACAAGCGCGCCTTCGACGGCGACAAGGGGCCCAATACCGGCGGCATGGGCGCCTACTCGCCAGCGCCCAATATCGATGCCGCAATGAGCGGCCGGATCATGAATGAGATCATCGCGCCGACCATGCGGGCGATGAAGGCCATGGGCACGCCATACAAGGGCGTGCTCTACGCCGGATTGATGATCACGGAGCAAGGCCCGAAGCTCATCGAATACAATGCCCGCTTCGGCGATCCGGAAACCCAAGTGCTGATGCCGCGGCTGATGTCCGATCTGGTGCCGGCTTTATTGGCAAGCCGCGACGGCATGCTGAAGTCATTCGACTTGCGCTGGTACGCCACGCCGGCGCTGACCGTGGTCATGGCAGCCAAGGGCTATCCGGGACATTATGCGCGCGGCACCGTGATCGAGGGCCTCGAAGAAGCGGCAGCCGTCGAAGGCGTGCAAATCTTCCACGCCGGCACCAAAGCCGAGGGCGGCCACATTCTCGCCAATGGCGGCCGCGTACTTAACATCTCGGCGACAGGAAGGACGGTGCGCGAGGCGCAAGCCCGCGCTTATGCAGCGATCGCGCGCATTCGCTGGCCCGAAGGCTTCTACCGGAGTGACATCGGCTGGCGCGCCGTAGAACGGGAGAGTGGCGTCTGATGCCCGATCTCGCGGACCTCTTTCCCGGCTGTGAGTCGCGCTGGATCGAAACCTCCGGCGGACGCATTTTCGCCCGTGTCAGCGATGGCGGCGGGCCGCCGCTTCTCCTTCTTCACGGCCATCCGCAAAGCAACGTGATGTGGCACCGCGTGGCGCCGCCGCTCGCGCAACGCTTTACGCTCGTGATTGCCGATTTGCCGGGTTACGGCTGGTCGGCGGCGCCGCCGGCGCAGCCGGACCATGCGCCCTACACCAAGCGTGCGATGGCTCGGGCCATGATCGAAGCCATGGAGACGCTCGGCTTTGTCCACTTCCGTTTGGCCGGCCATGATCGCGGCGCCCGCGTTGGTTACCGGCTCGCGCTCGACCATCCCGGCCGGCTGGAGCAGCTTGCGGTGCTCGACATCGTCACCACCTGGGACATGTGGCACCGCATGGACGCACGGCTTGCCACACGCGCCTGGCATTGGATGTTTCTGGCTCTGGCGGAGCCATTTCCTGAAAGACTGGTCGCGCACGATCCGAAATATTTTTTCGATTATCGGGCTGCCGCGGGAGCAAAGGCGCAAAGCGTGGATTTCTTCGATCCGCGCGCGCTTGCGCATTATCATGCGGCCTATCAGGATCCGACCCGCATTCACGCCATGTGTGAGGATTATCGCGCCGGCCGCAGCAGCGATCTCGAACACGACGAGGCCGATCGGGCCGCCGGCAAAAGGATCGGCTGCCCCGTGCTCGCCTTGTGGGGTGCGCAAGGGCTGCCGGCCAATGCCGGCCTCGATCCGCTGGCCTGCTGGCGCGACTGGGCCTCCGATCTGCGCGGAGCGCCGATCGCGAGCGGCCATTATCTGCCCGAAGAAAATCCAGCGGCGACGGCGCAGGCGTTGCTAGATTTCTTCACCGCCGGGACATGACGACCAGCGAACGTCAAAGCGCTTTCTCGGGCACGCGCGAGGTCGCCGAGCGGCTGCGATTCGATGTCGCGCGCCTGGAAAGCTATCTGAGCGACCTTATGCCGGGGTTCGCGGGCCCTGCAATCGTCAGCCAATTCAAAGGCGGGCAATCCAATCCGACCTATCTGATCGAAACGCCGCTGCGCCGCTACGTCCTGCGCCGCAAGCCGCCGGGAAAGTTGTTGCCGTCCGCCCACGCCGTCGACCGCGAACATCGCGTGATCAGCGCGCTCTACGCGCTGGGCTTTCCGGTTGCCGAGCCGCTACTGTATTGCGCCGACGAAAGTGTTGTCGGCACCGCTTTCTTCCTCATGGCATTCGCTCAAGGCCGGGTGTTTTGGGAGCCGCATATGCCGGATTCCTATCCGGCGGAGCGCGCGCAAGTCTATGATGGTATGAACGCGACGCTTGCCCGCCTGCACGCTTTCGATGCCGCAGCGATCGGGCTTGGCGATTACGGCCGCGGCGAACACTATGTGGAGCGGCAGATCGCGCGCTGGTCGAACCAATATCGCGCCTCCGAGACCGAACGAATCGACGATATGGAGCGGCTTATCGACTGGCTGCCCGCGCATCTGCCGCCGGAGCAGACGCCGCGCCTGGTACATGGCGACTATCGGCTCGACAACATGATCGTCGCCGCCGATGCATCCACGATCGTCGCGGTGCTGGATTGGGAATTGTCGACGCTGGGCGATCCGCTTGCCGACTTCTCGTATCACTTGATGCAGTGGCACATGCCGCACTCGGATGCCGGCACCGGCTCGCTCCTGGGGTTCGACCTCGGCGCGCTCGGCATCCCGTCGCTTGAGGCCTATATCGATGTCTATGTGGCGAGGACCGGCCTCGATCCACGGCCGCATTTGCCGGTTTATTTTGCCTATAACTTTTTTCGTCTAGCCGCGATCATGCAGGGTATCGCCGGCAGAGTGCGCGACGGCACCGCGTCCAGCGTCCTTGCCGCCGGCAAGGCGCAGCTGGTGCGGCCGCTTGCCGCCAAAGCTTTCGAATTCGCCTCCCGGGCCGGCGCATGACAACGTTTGCTCTGGCGCTTGGCGGCGGCGGTGCGCGCGGGCTCGCCCATATCGCGGTCATCGAAGCGCTCGACGAAATGGGCGTGAGGCCGACCGCGATCGCCGGCACCTCGATCGGCGCGCTCATCGGCGCCGCCTATGCCGCAGGCATGCGCGGCAAGGATATCCGCCACCACGTCATCAGCTTCGCGCACGATTGGGGCGAGACGCGGCGCCGGCTGATGACCGCACGCGCCGGTAATCTCGGCGATCTGTTGTACGGGCGGCTTAGCCAAGCCACGCAGATCGATGCCGAGAAATTTTGCGAACAATTCATGCCGTCTCAAGTGCCCGGCGAATTTTCGTCATTGGGCATTCCATTCATCGCTATGACCACCGACCTGCACCGCCGCCGTGAATTGGCCATCGCGTCAGGCCCCTTGCGCCCGGCCTTGGCCGCTTCGATCGCGATACCCGGCTTGTTCCGTCCCATGATGATCGAAGGCCGCGTCCTAATCGATGGCGGCGCCACCAATCCCCTGCCGTTCGACAAGCTCGCCGGCCGCGCCGATCGCATCGTCGGGGTTGATGTTTACGGAATCCCCGAAGGCGAGCGCGTCGACCTGCCGAACATCTGGGAAGCGCTTTACACGACCGTCATGGTGATGGGCAGCGCCATCGTTGCCGCGAAACTCGACCATGCCGCCCCTGATCTTTTGATCCGGCCGAACGTGAGCATCTTCCGCACGCTAGGTTTTCGACAGGCAAGCGCAATTATCCGCTCCGCGGAAGCGGTAAAAACCGAAATAAAGGAAAAGCTCGGCGCGTTGCTCAGCGCCGCTCCTTGAAAAATTTCTTGAGCAAATCTCCGGCCGCCGCCTCGGCCAGTCCCCCATAGATCTCCGGCCGGTGATGGCAGCTGGCCGAAGCAAAAAATTGCACGCCGTTCTCCACTGCCCCGCCCTTGGGATCGGAAGTGCCGTAATACAGGCGGCGGATCCGCGCAAATGACAGTGCGGCGGCGCACATCGCGCAGGGTTCGAGCGTGACATAGACGTCGCAACCCTCGAGACGCTCGGAGCCGAGCTGATGCGCAGCATGACGGATGGCGATCATTTCGGCATGCGCGGTCGGATCGCGATCGGCCAGTGTGCGATTGCCGGCACGCGCAATGACCTCGTCACCCCGCACCAGCACGCAGCCGACCGGCACCTCGCCGCGTCGGCCGGCGCCGCGCGCCTCGTCAAGTGCCATATCCATAAACGACGTCATGGACTTTCCGGGTAGCGTCTTGTGCCGTCCACCCACGTCTTTATACACGTCAGCTACGTAAGCAAAGACGGCCATGAAAGAGCAGCCGAACCAACGCAAAGCCGGTCAGCGTATCGCGAAAGTCATCGCGCGCGCCGGTCTCGCTTCACGACGGGAGGCCGAAGCATGGATTGCCGCGGGCCGGATCGCGGTCAACGGCACGACCATTGCCTCGCCCGCGATCGATGTCACCGGCTCGGATCGCATTACGGTCGACGGCGAACCGCTTCCGGCGCGCCAACGGACCCGTCTGTTCCTCTATCATAAGCCACGCGGGCTAATGACGACGCACGACGATCCGCAAGGTCGACCGACGATCTTTCAAAACCTGCCGCGCGATCTGCCGCGCCTGATCAGCGTCGGGCGACTCGATTTCAACACCGAAGGCCTCTTGCTCCTCACCAATGATGGCACGCTGGCGCGAGTCTTGGAATTGCCCGCGACGGGATGGCTGCGGCGCTATCGCGTGCGTGCGCACGGCTCGATTACGCAAGATCGGCTCGACGGTTTGCGGCGCGGCGCGGTCATCGATGACGTCCACTATGGCCCGATCGAAGCCGCGCTTGACCGCGTGCAAGGCTCCAATGTGTGGCTCACGCTCGGAATTCGAGAAGGCAAGAATCGCGAGATCCGCAATGTGCTCGGCCATCTCGGGCTTGGCGTCACGCGGCTGATCCGTATCTCGTTCGGGCCGTTCCAGCTCGGTGAGCTTGGTGAGGGCGATGTCGAGGAAGTCCGCACCCGGGTGCTGCGCGATCAGCTCGGCGAGAAACTGGTCAAGCTGTCCGAGGCAGATTACTCGGCGTCACGCCCGCCAGCGCCGCGAAAGCCACGGCATGATGAACAGCGCGAGAATGAAACGCGTCCGGTCGCCCAGCAAAAACCGCTGGAAAGAGCGAAACGTCGCACATCGTCCGATCATGCCTGGCGCGTCCACGAAGAAGGCCAAGGCGGGAA
>Ga0126373_10003045_pt1 | contig 12433 bp, 11 predicted proteins | sample PanSoiMetPlot_11_FD_92545 | JGI IMG/M metagenome (GOLD analysis project Ga0126373, IMG submission 92545) | Tropical forest soil microbial communities from Panama - MetaG Plot_11 | ecosystem: Environmental > Terrestrial > Soil > Tropical forest > Bulk soil | place: Panama | collected 2016-02-17
GATGAACTCGATGGAGGTGGACCGAGAAGTGGGTGCGGCGATCGTCGATGCGTTCGGTTACCGCGTCGACCTCCACGATCCCGAGCTGACGGTCTCGATTGAAATCCTGGCGGATGCCGCGTTCGTTTCGGCCGGCAAGATTGCCGGACCCGGCGGGTTGCCGGTAGGCGTTTCGGGGCGAGCATTGACCCTGATTTCCGGTGGAATCGATTCGCCGGTGGCGGCCTACCGCATGATGCGGCGCGGACTTACGCTCGATTTCGTCCATTTTCATGCGTATCCGCTCGTGTCAGCGGCGAGCCTAGAAAAAGCCTGCGAGCTGGTTGCCCAGCTGACCCGCTACCAGACGCGATCCACACTGGCCCTGGTGCCCTTTGGGATGCTGCAAAGAGAAATCGTGGCACGCTCGGAGCGCCCGCTGCGGGTGGTGATGTACCGGCGTTTCATGATGCGCATCGCCAGTGCGCTGGCGGTCCGCTTTCGCGCACGCGCTCTGGTGACGGGTGAAAGCCTCGGACAGGTTGCCTCTCAGACCCTCGACAACCTGGCCGTGATTGAGAACGCGGCCCGCCTTCCGGTGATGCGTCCGCTGCTCGGGATGGACAAGAATGAAATAGTCGAACAGGCGCGCGCCATAAGCACGTTCGAGACCTCGATCCTGGAGGACCAGGATTGTTGCACGCTGTTTGTTCCCGAACATCCGGAAACTCACGCGCGACTGGCGGAAGTTGAAGCGATGGAGGCGCGGTTCGATGTCGATCGGATGGTGGCGGACGCGGTGAGCGCGACCGAGGTGAGACGATTCACCTTTCCTCCAGGCCCGGAAAGGCCCGGCATCAACAGGGAGTATCGCGATGGATAGACCCCTCAAAGTCGCCGAGCTCGATCACGTTGTTCTCAGCTGCCGCGACCTGGAGCAAACCCTTGATTTCTACACCCGCGTTCTCGGACTCACCGAGGAGCGGCGCATTGCGCAGCTCGGTCTCGTTCAGCTTCGGGCTGGTCGAAGCATGATCGATCTGGTTCCCGCGAAGGCTGGGCGGGCTGAACAGGGCCTCAACGTGGATCACTTCTGCCTGGGCGTGGAAGCGCAGGACCTGAACGCGGCCGCAGTCTACCTGCGTGCGCGCGGAGTTGAGGTGATGGGAGAGCCGGCCGACCGCTACGGTGCGCGTGGCACAGGCAAGTCGATTTATGTGCGAGACCCGGAGGGTAACGTCATCGAGCTGAAGCAGATGCCGGGGCAGGTTTCTTGACCATCGCGAGCCGCTGGCTCGCGAGCTTGGGGCACACCTCAGGCCATCCCGCCGCTGCGTGCTCTGGCGTTACCAGGCGTCGGCAGCAGAAAGAGTGGCCAGAGGAGGGCACAAGGATGCCAAACCCGCGCGCGCGCACGTTGCTGGGATCGTTGGAAGGGCGGCGGTCAAGACTCGGCGCACGAACATCTCAAGGACCGCGATTACGAGGCTTGGAAAGCAGTTGCAGCCCTCGGCGCATCATTTCTGTGGCCGCTTCTCAACATCGACACTTCGCCTAAGCCAAGTGAGGGTTTGAGCCTCCCCTATGGAGCCGCCCTGAGGCCAACTTACACAACTGGAACTTGTTTTTGGGCGGCGAGGCATTAGAATCCCTAGCGTTTGGCGACCCTGGGGAGGGGATTCTTACCATGCGCAAACCTGGATTTCCTGCACCGCGTCTATACCTATGCCTGGCCGCGATCGGTTCGGTGCTGGCCGTCGGATGCATGGGCAAAACGCCGCAGCACGCCGCCCAGTCTTATTTGGAGGCTCTCAAACTCTACAACTATCCGGCCGCCTACCAGTCGCTGTCGCACCAGGATCAGCTCGACCGGACGATGGATCAATTTCTGACTGAGATTCCTATGGCCCCCGACGTCAGCCGCGATTGGTTCAAGACCGTTCTTCACGCGACCGATTTTCAGACTGGTGACGCGAAAGTGGAGGGCGACAAAGCGAACGTTACGGTCAAAGTTACGCGACCTGACCTGGCCCTGTGGGAACGGACCATCGATGCCACCATGGGACCCAACGACGCTGCCAGTTCCGTTGCGCAGAAACAGATTAACGACCAGACCTATCCGAAGCTCGTTTACGACGACAACATCGCCTTGATCAAGGTCGGAGATGACTGGAGAGTGTTCGCCGATTTTCCGGCTAAGGAAAGCATTGCCAAGATGCGCAAGGACGCGATCGACGCGTTCCACAAATACGATTACGACAAGGCGCTCTCCATCTACCAGAATGCAATAGCCGAACTCGACAAGGAGCAGGCAACCGGAAACGCGGGGCTGAAGTTCCTCTACAATCGCGAAATGCAGACGATTCAGAACGTCAAGAACCAGCTTCCAGAGTCACAAGCATACATTCCCAAGATTGGGCTTACCGACGTGGATATGAAGATGGCAGCCTCGCGGGTGCCTGGAATCTTTGGCAAACTCACCAACACCGGCGACAAGGCGATTGACGAGATCCAGTTCACCGTCACCTACTACGAGGGCAAGGGTGCCAAGAAGAAATCGGTCGCCACGGAAACGCACACGCCGGTGGCGACGCCGTTCGAATTCACCGATTTCCTTCGTCCGGTCACACCATTTGTTCCCGGTGAGACCCGCACCTTCGGTTTCCGACTGACCGCGCCGGCCGATGTGCAGCAGAAGGCGACCCCCGACCTGAACGTGACCCAGGTCGTGTTCACGCAATCGTCCGCACCGCTGCCCAAACCGCTGACTCCGTCGCCGGAAGCCAGCCCGGCGGCGAGTCCGGGCGCACCGCCTGCCGCAAGTGGATCGCCTGCGGCAGCCGCAGCGCCCTCGATGCCGCCGCTGCCTTCACCACCCAAGCATTAGCTGGCGAAGCTGCTGGCGCCCAGACAAATTGGCGCGCGAGGCCCGGTCCTCCGGCGCCGCGCACTATTTCGCTAGTATGGCGGTGGCGCGGTTAAGCGCTTTTACCGCTTGACGATTAAGATCACGGCAGCAGTTCCGACGCACAATCGCGCGGTCACTCTCGGCGACACGCTGGCGAGTATCGCCGCGCTCAAGGTCCCGTCAGGAGCAGAGCTGGATTGCCTGGTCATTGACAATGCTTCAACCGACGCGACCGCCGAAGTGGTGGAAACGTCGGCAACTGCAGCGCCCCTCGCCATGCGCCGGATTCTCGAGCCGCGCCTGGGATCCAGCTTCGCGCGAAATCGCGCCGTAGCGGAAGCGACCGGTGATTTCATTTTCTTCATCGATGATGACGCCACCGCGGAAGCATCGTGGGCGACAGAGATGCTGACCGCGCTCGAAAGCCGGGGCCTCGATGCCGCCTGCGGGATGGTACTCCCGCGCTGGTCTTCGCCGCCGCCGGCCTGGTTGGGCCCAACCCTGTGGGTCAAGCTCGCGGTCCACGTTCGCGAGCACATCGAAGCCGGCGCGCTCGAGCAGGCAGAAGTGCCGGCCAACTACTACAGTGCCAACGTCGGGTTTCGCAGGTCAGCTTTCGACCGCTTCGGCACGTTTCGCGAAGACCTTGGAGTCGTGGGCAGGAATCCGATCTCAGGCGAGGATACCGAGCTGTTCGAACGAATACTCGCTCGCGGTGGCGCGATGGGGCTGGCGCCGCGTGCCATCGTCCATCACCTGATTGCGCCGGAACGGATGACGCGAGCCTATTTGCTCCGCAAGAGTTTCGCCTACGGATTCGGCAGTGCGATCGCGGGTGGGCGCAGTCACAATCGAATCGACAAGCTCGTAAAGAACCTGGTGCGGATGACCGCCGCGGCATTACGTGGCAATGTGGAACGCACGATTTATCACGAGCTGGAATGCGCGAACTTCATCGGCTATTGGCGCGGCCGCCTGGCACAAAGGCGCTAGGCTAGGGGTAGGGTACCCGAACTCTTGCAGCGCGAGGGAAGACCAAGCGTCGGCTCGAGACGGACCTCAGCGGGGATCAGTCATTTAACGTACGCGAGCATCCCGCGCTTGAGGATTCGCTCCAGGTAGGGAATCAGCTCCAGCTCTTCCAATTCCGCTGGCGTGACCCACCGTGCCTCGCGATGTTCATCTGGTCGAAGCGTCAGGCTTCGATAGACGGCCAACCTGCATGCGTACAGGGCTTGCATGTAGGGTTCATGGATCATGTTGTGCAGCCCGAGTAGCCGCTCGACTGCCACATCGAGGGAGGTTTCTTCCTTGATCTCGCGGCGCAGACCTTCTTCGGCACTCTCGCCCAATGCCAGGTGACCACCCGGCAGATCCCAGGCACCGGGACAATAGTTTATGAGGTCCGAGCGCTTCAGCACCAGCAATCGCCCGCGGTTTGCGATCACCCCGTGCACGCCCACAAAAAATTGCGTCTCAGCCATCGAAAGAGAAAGGCTCCGAAAACGACCTAAGGCTAGCCTGCGGGCGAAATCCTCGCCAGTCGGTTTGTCCGATCGCCGCGCTGCGCAGTAACATCCGCGGGTCTTCGAGAAAGGAGACGGTCGATGGAAAAGTCGGACTTTTATCGCGATGCGTGCCAGGACCTGCCGGGACCGCTGGCCGGGATTCGCGTGCTCGAAGCCACGACGAGCTGGGCGGGTCCGATGTGTGGATGCGTCCTGGCGGATCTCGGCGCGGATGTTGTCAAAGTCGAGGATCCAGCCGGGGAAGTGGGGCGTCGAATCCCGCCATTCCTGCCCGGCGCGACCCGCCCGATAAGTTTTCTTCAGGCCACGGTAAATCGCAACAAACGCAGCCTCACGCTCGATTTGCGTGCACCGCAAGGGCGCGAGATCTTCCTGAAGCTCACCCGAAATGCCGACATCGTGGTGCAGAACTTCCGGCCTGGCACCTTCGACAAGTGGGGAGTTGGCTATGCCGCGTGTCGTGACGTGAAGCCCGACATCATTTATGTTTCGATCAGCGGCTTCGGACAGTTCGGCCCAATTCACGACCGTGTCGGCTATGATCCACTCGCGCAGGCGATGTCCGGATTCATGTCGCTCAATGGGCCGGTCGAGGGAGGGCCGAGCAAGGCTCCGACTTTTCTGTGTGATGACCTGGCGGGACTGCACGGTGCGATCGCGGCGCTCGCAGCGTTGCAACATCGCGCGCGCACCGGCGAGGGACAGCACTGCGATGTGTCGCTGCTGGACGCGGCTATTTTTCAATCCAACGGTTACCTCACGCTGGGGGCGCTCGGGATGCCCATGCCACGAATGGGCAACGAATTTACCTTCTCGATTCCCTGTAACACGTTCCATTGCAGAGATGGCATTGTGATGATGGGAACGCTGTTGGATACACACTGGAAAGTGCTGGCGCGAATCTGCGACCGCGCTGACCTGGCAGACGATCCCGACTACGCGACTATCCCGGGGCGCATGAAGCATCGCGCTGAATGCAACGCGATGGCCGCAAAGTGGTGCGCAAGTCTTACGGTCGACGAGGTGGTCGCGGTGTGCGCTCGTGAAGGCATCGCATGTGCTCCGGTCAATACCTACACGCAAGCGGCGCAGGACCCGCATGTTTGTGAGCGCGAAATGTTACAAGAGACGATTCAGGAGGACGGCTCGCGTGCCCCGATCACGGGGCCAGCCGCAAAATTTTCGCGCACACCCGTACGCATACGGAGCGGCTCGCCAGCCCTCGGCGCACACAATGACCAGATTCTTGGCGAACTCGGAATCGATGCGGCTGCCTGCGCGCGCCTGCGCAGCGCCAAAGTCATCTGAACCACCCCCAGTCTTCGAACCCACCCAGCAGGCGTGACCCGTGGGCGGCCAGCCCGCGCGGCCTGAGATTTCTCAGGGACGACCCCAGCCGCCGCCGCCAGGGGTTTCGATCCGCACCCGTTCGGTGGGCTGCAGGGTCGCGTTGGTCTTGGCGGCCAGCCCGGTGCGCCGCTTGCCACGCACCAGGTAGTTCGCGCCCGACGCCCCTTCCCCACCTCCCGCCAGCCCCCAGGGTCGCAGCGCACGTCGCTCGGTCAACAGGCTGACGGTGGATTCGACCAGGCATTCGAGTTCGCGAACCAATCCATCACCGCCTCGCGCTTTTCCGCGTCCGCCCGAGCCGTGGCGGATCCGGTATTCAGTAATTCGCATTGGATAGTAGGCTTCGAGGGCTTCGATCGGCGTGTTGAGCGTGTTGGTCATATGAGTATGGATGCCGGAGGCGCCCGCGTGACCCGGCGCACCGCCGGCACCACCAGCGATGGTTTCATAGTAAGAGAAATGACGATTTCGAAAGCGATCAAAGCCGCCAATCGTCAGGTTGGACATCGATCCCGAACTCGCCGCGGGCACTCGAGCTGGTGCGGCCTTGGCTAGCGCACGGAACAGGACATCGACGATGCGTTGCGAGGTTTCCACGTTGCCGCCGGCTACCGCGGCGGGCGGAAGCGCATTAACGACTGATCCCAGGGGCGCGACCAGCTTGATCGGCTGCATCAGCCCTTCGTTGGCAGGCACGGCTTCCGAGGCCAGGCACTTCATGACGTAGAAGGTCGCGGACAGGGTGATCGCATAGTTGGCGTTAACCGAGCCGCGGACCTGGGGCGCCGAGCCCGTGAAATCGACGAGCGCGCGACCGTCGTGAATCCGGACGCTTACCTGAATCGGAATCCGTCGGGTGCCGAAGCCGTCGTCGTCGAGAAAGTCGCGGGCCCGGTACAACCCCGGCTTGAGGGCGCGCAAGGACGATCGCATCAGGCGTGCCGCATAATCCTTGAGTTCCTTCATCGCGTTACTAACCATCGTGCGTCCTGAGTTTCTGACCAATGCGTGCAGGCGGTCCGCGCCGACTCGTAGCGCGGCGATTTGCGCGCGCAGGTCGCCTTCACGTTCCTCGTGCACACGGGTGTTGGCGAGAAAAAGTGCCATCACATCACGCGACACCGTGCCCCGCTCGACGACTTTCACGGGCGGCAGGCGAAATCCTTCCTGGTAGATCTCAGTGGAAAGCGCCATTGACCCCGGGGCCATTCCGCCGATGTCGGCGTGATGCGCACGATTGGCCGCATACGCAAACGGGCGGCGGTTCTTGCCGAGAAAAATCGGCATCACGAGGGTGAGATCGGGAAGATGGGTGCCGCCGGCAAAGGGATCATTGAGTGCGGCGATGTCGCCGGAGTTGAGTTCGAGGTGTTGGATAGCGGCGCGTACCGACAGGGGGGTGGATCCAAGATGGACCGGGATGTGGGCGGCCTGAGCGACCAGCTCACCCTGCGCATCAAACAAGGCGCAAGAAAAGTCATGGCGCTCCTTGATGTTGGGCGAGTAGCCGGTCTGGCCGAGCACCACTCCCATTTCCTCGGCAATCGCCGCCAGCCGGTTGTTCATTACCGCGAGCGCCACCGCATCGAGCTTCATCGCCCCGCCTCCAGATGCAGATTGCCGTAATCATCCACCCGCAGTGTGAATCCGGGCGCGACATAGGCGGTTGCGCTCAGCTCGACCACAATCGCGGGACCGTGGATGCGCGCGCCCGCACCCAACGAGTCACGCGCAAACACCGGGGCACGGCGTTGGCGCGTACCGACCAGGACTTGGGCGCGGGCAAGAGGAGCTGCGCTACCTCGCTGGCGGGGGATCTTCACGAGCGAAGGCGGCTTGTCTGCGGCGCTGGCCCGCAGCCGCAGGTTAACCACCTCGACGGCGGCTTCTGCTGCGCTGTGTCCAAAAGTTCGACGATGGGCGGCATGAAATGCAGCTGTGAAATTCCGCGTAAGCGGTACTTCGAGTTCGTAGGATTGTCCGCGATAACGTATGTCGAGACGAACTTCGGCCGCGAATGCTGACCGGGGTGCGCCCTCGCCTGCGAGCTCGTGCCGGGCCCGAGCGATCAGCGGCCGCGCGCGCTGCACGAGGCGCGTGTATGGAGGATCGACCTCGCGCACCGTCATGGAGTATTCGCGCCCCAGCGGCGCGCCAATTGCGCCCCAAGCGCACAACAGCCCTGGATTTCGCGGAAACACCACGTGTCGGATACCCAGATCGAGCGCGAGCTCGGCGGCGTGCATCGGCCCCGCGCCGCCAAAGCCGAGCAACACGAAGTCACGGGGATCGAAACCGCGCTCGACGGTGATCACGCGAATTGCGCGCTCCATGTTGGCATTGACGACGCGAATCACGCCGCGGGCAGCCGAAGTCAGGCTGGTCTTCATAGCGGCCGCGATCGTGTGCAAGGCCGTATGGGCCCGATCCGGATACAGCCGCATCCGACCGCCCAGAAAATTCCCCGCAACCAGGCGACCTGCGATCAGGTCCGCGTCGGTCACCGCTGGCGCGCTCCCACGTCCGTAGCAGGCGGGTCCAGGGTCCGCTCCCGCGCTCTCCGGGCCGACGCGGAGAGAACCGCCCGCATCGACCCGTGCGATCGATCCGCCCCCCGCCCCCACCGTATGAATGTCGATTACCGGCGCGCGGACCGCATATCCGTCCGGATAGCTCAGCGTTCGAATGCGGGCTTCGGCGTCGAACAGGGAAACGTCGGTGGAAGTACCGCCCATGTCGAACGTGATGAAACGATCGGTGCCGATGGCGCGGGCCAGAGCGGCGGCTCCGACCACGCCCGCGGCAGGACCTGACAGAATAGTCCGGATTGGTTCGGCACGCGCCAGTTCTACCCCGGTGGCGCTGCCGTTCGATTGCATGATGCGCAGGCGCGCACCGCGGAGATGGCGTCGCAGATTTTCCAGATGCGACGCCATCTTCGGCGCGACGTAGGCGTTGACCACCGCGGTCGAAAAACGCTCGTACTCGCGGTATTCCGAGAGCAATCGGTGCGAGACCGACAACGGCCGGCGAAGTGCGGCCAGTGCGCGCGCCAACCCCTCTTCCGACCTTGGATTCGCGTAGGAGTGCAGGAGGCAGACCGCGAACGAGTCCGCGCCCGAACGTCGCGCGAGATTGGCGACGCGTGCGATTTCCCTGCGGCTCAGCTTGGTGAGCGAGGTACCGTCATGGAGGGTCCGCTCACGGACACCAATTCGCCGCAGGCGCGGCACCAGGGGCTCAGGTCGCGACGGCGCCAGGGCGTAGAGTTCCTCGCGATTCTGTCGGCCGATTTCGATCAAATCTTCGAACCCGGCGTTGGTAAGGATCGCGACCCGCGCCCCCTTCCGTTCCAGGAGGGCATTGGTCGCGACCGTCGAGCTGTAGATGACCAGGCCGGGCCAGGCGTCGGGAAGCATCTCGCGCAGGCCCTTCAGGACCGCGTGGGCGGGATCGTCGGGGGTTGACGGAACCTTGTGAACGCGCAGGGCGCCGTCGACCAAGGCGATCAGGTCGGTGAACGTTCCACCGGTATCTATGCCGACCGCGATGCGCGACGAAACCTGTGGAAGGCTTGACTGCACTGTGGCGGGACGAGCCGATGCTTTTTGAAGCGCGGACTCACTCACGACGGTTTGAGAAGAATTTTGAAGTTGGAGGTTTTTTCGGCCGCTTCCATTGCGGCAGCGCCTTCCTCGAGGGGAAACGTTCCATCGATGAGCGGCCGGGGATCGAGCGTGCCCTTTTCAAATGCCGCGAGCGCCGGAGCGAAGCGCCCGCAACGCGAACCGAGCACGGTGATTTCGTTGATTACCAGGGGCGCCAGGTTGAGCGCCGCGCCCGCCGCCGCCGTGCTCTTCAGCACGATCGTGCCGCGCGGCTTGACCAACTCGGTTGCCCGGCGCAGTCCGTCCCCGTGGCCGGTGCAATCGACTACGTAGTCGAACCTTTCCTTCAGATCCTGCTCCAGCGAAGCGAAAAGTCCCAGCGACGCGAGCCGGCCGAGCTTTTCGTGATGATGGCCAGCCACGACAGGCAGGTAGCCCTCGCGCTTCAGCGCCAGGGCAATCAACGCACCCAGCCGTCCATCACCCAACACTACGACGGGATGGTCCCGTGCGATGTGAAGCTGCTCGAAGATCTCGTAGGCGGCCGCCAATGGTTCCGTGAAGACCGCAGTTTCGTCAGGGATGGAATCCGGAACCGGCAGCAAATTTTCATCCGGAAGGCGCAGGTATTCGGCGAAGGCGCCGTCGCGGCCCAGGATCCCCAGCACCGTGCGCTCCGCGCAGTGACGCGCGAGGCCGCTGCGGCAATAGCCGCAGCGCCCGCACGCGGCGTTGATTTCGCCAACCACGCGTTGGCCGCGAAGTTTGGGGTCGTTAGTCTCTGCCACCCGACCGACGAATTCATGGCCCGGTATTCCCCGATAACCCATGTACCCGCGCATAAGTTCGAGGTCGGTGCCGCAAATTCCCGCCAAGGAGACACGCACGATGGTTTCACCGGCGGTCGGAGCCGGGTCCGGGCTATGAGATCGGAAGGTCAGGTTTGGGTCGACCACCAGCGCGCGCATGGTTTTGGTGTGGCGCGAATCAAATTCGCGCGAACGGCCCATTGAAACAGAAACCGCGCGGGACACGCCACCCCACGCGATTGCGGAGGTGCTAGTCCGCAGACTTGGTGGGGGTCGTCTTCTCCGAGGAGGAAGGCTTGGACTCGGTAGAAGCCTTTGCCTCGCTCTTGGCCTCGGTCTTGGACTCGCTCTGCGACTCGCCCTTGGAGCTGCCGTTCGATGTCGATACGCCGTCTTCAGACGCCGGGGCGTGGTCCTTGCCCTTGTTTGCGTAGTCGGTGGCGTACCATCCGCTGCCTTTGAGCACGAAGGAGCTCCGGGACACCATCCGCTCGACCTTGCTCTTGCAGTTTGGACACTTTCTTAGCGGCGCTTCGGTGATACGCTGCATCACCTCGACCACGCCACATTTGTTGCACTTGTATTCGTAAATTGGCATTTGCGGTTTCAGACTGCCAGTCGCGCGAATGCGACCCTATTCACCATTTAGGTAATCACCGTTGCCTACCGTGTCAACGCGGAGAAAGATTTCGATTTTGATTCGCCCGAAAAACCAGCACTCTTCGGTTTGGAGTGCCGATGTGGGTCAGGCGAACCCCGGAACCAGGACATGGACCACGGTGGGAATCAGCCACATTTGGACGAACTCTATGGCGATGATCACAATCAGAGGTGAAAAATCGATCCCGCCAAAGAACACCGGTATGTGATCGCGCACCCATTCAAAGAGCGGTTCGGTCACGCCGTAGAGGAAGCGGACGATCGGGTTGTAGGGGTTCGGTTCGATCCAGGTGAGCAGCGCCGCGATTATCACGATCCAGAAATAGATGTTGAGCAATCCCTCCAGGACGCGCGCGAAGAAGAGGACCAGATTTACCCAGGGGCTCAAGTGCGACCCTTGCCTCAGCTCGCCCGGCCAAGTTCGCGAGAACGATCGGCCGCGGCGTGAATTGCGCGCGCCACGATATCAGAAAATCCGCTCTCCGCGAATCGCCTGAGCGCAGCTTCCGTGGTTCCACCCGGTGATGCTACCACCCGGATAAGCTCGGCCACCTCGCGCTTTGATCCTCGCATCACGTGTTCGGCGCCACGAAGGGTTTGCAGCGTCATACGCAGTGCCAGGTCGCGCGGGAGGCCCTCATTGATGGCGCTATCGACCATCGCTTTGGCGAACAGGTAGACATATGCGGGGCCGCTACCGGACAGTGCGGTGACCGCATCGAGCAGGCGTTCGTCGCCCACGGCGACCGCGTCGCCCACGGCATGGAAGATGCGGAGCGCGAACGACTCGTCTGCCTTGCTCGCACCCTTGCTGCGGACGAGGGCGGCCATTCCCTGCCCCACCATCGCGGGGGCGTTCGGCATGACGCGGATGACTCGCGCGCGGGCGCCCAGATACCGGCATATGCGTTCGCTGGGAATTCCAGCTGCGATCGAAATGAAGAGATGGCTTTTCGCGTCTGGCTTCAGAGCGGCCGCGATTTCGCCCAGGATCTCATCGATGATTTGTGGCTTTACTGCGATCAGGATTGCGCGTGCCTGGCGGATGATCAGCAAGTTATCGGCGGTGGTTTCGACCTTGAGCCTGCGCTTGAGGGCGCTGCGCCGCGCGGCGGCGATATCCGAGACGATCAGATCGCTGGCGCGGAATACCTTGTGCTCGACCAGCCCGTGTGCGAGCGCCTCGGCCATGTTGCCGCCCCCGATGAAGCCAAGCTTCTTCACGGCGGTCGTTCGCCGAACACCGCGCGTCCTACACGCACGATGGTGGCGCCTTCTTCGATCGCGACTTCGAAGTCATCCGTCATGCCCATCGAAAGCTCGCCCAAGCGCAAGCCGCTGCGCGCGGCGAGAGTATCGCGCATTTCCCGCAGGCGCGTGAAGTACGGCCGGGAGTGCTCGGCGCACTGCGCCGGCGGCGGTATCGCCATCAGCCCGGCGACCTCAACCTGGTCGCGGACCTCCGCGAGGAGGCGCTCGGCATCGCCCGGCGGGATTCCGCGCTTGCTCGTCTCAGCACCGAGATTAATTTCGAGTAGCACGCGAGTAGGGGGTGTGGAGTGCACTTTGTGCAAAGCCTGCGCGAGCCGC
>Ga0126373_10003048_pt1 | contig 12432 bp, 6 predicted proteins | sample PanSoiMetPlot_11_FD_92545 | JGI IMG/M metagenome (GOLD analysis project Ga0126373, IMG submission 92545) | Tropical forest soil microbial communities from Panama - MetaG Plot_11 | ecosystem: Environmental > Terrestrial > Soil > Tropical forest > Bulk soil | place: Panama | collected 2016-02-17
CGTTGCGGCGTCCTGCTGGCCGCGGGTGCGTCCAGCGTCATCGAAGGGGATGACCGTGCCCGGCGGTTCGATGCGGCGATAAATTTCCGGGGCGGCAACGACAAACCCGTAGCCTGCCAGCCGAACGCAAGTGCGCAGCAATGGCGGCGTAAGCTGAAAAATGTCCGAATAGCACCAGATGCCGGGAAATTGACCTTGGGCCCTGGGCGCGGCGACGAAGGTTCGCATCGGAGAGCCGGGAAGAGGGATATCCACGTATTCGGTAGTGACGATCATTTGATTGTCCGTCTCCTGGTTTCGGGGGAAAGTCTGGCGGAGAGGCCAGATCGAGTCAACTCCTGATTCGGGCAACCCGGAAGTAATCAATCTGGGCAAACGCGCTACTCGTTGATGTGACAAGAGTAGTTGGCGTCACCTCGATGCATACTGCAACACAATCACCGATTATCCTTCTCACTGGGATGAACGATGGCTCCGGAAGCAGATGGCTTTCCCTTGGCGTGAGACGACTTGCGGGCTTATGACGCCGAAAGCCGGACGGATCATCCAGCTTTCGCAGAGCCCTTTTTTTTGAGATTTGGTGGACGAGATCGGATTTGAACCCACAACCTCCTTGCGAACGAGGAAAAACCTAAGCTAAGGGACGGTGCGGCAATCACTTAGCCTTTCGGGGAGGCTCTCCAGTTGGACTACCTGGACTACCGAGCTATTTGCCTTTCCTCCTTTTCTTTTCAGTGCAGCAAGTCAGGAAGAGACTTGTACTTGCTGAGCTGGACCACAACTATCGCGTTGACGGGATGGCAGCATGACTCCGATGGGGTTTTTCCGCAGCACAGCCGAGTTTGCATCACATCTTTGGTGGGACAGCCTCCATCAGAAGGGCTAGCGCGTTCGCAAAACTCTTAGCACCTGCTTCCTCGCCCTTATAGTGTCCCAGCCGCACCACGACGAGCTCGCGAGATGGGATGATAAGAGTGGTCTGGCCGCCCGCACCTGCCATGTAAAACGCCTCTTTGGGCACTGGCAACCAGCCGCCGCCGTTGAGCCAAAAGAAACCGCCATAGATGGGACGCTTGTCAGCTTCCCAGGCAGGCGCCAGCGTGCTGACGAATTTGAGGTACCCCTCAGGCAGAATCCGCTCACCGTTCCAAACTCCATCCTGCAGGTAGAGATTGCCAAGCCGAGCCCAGTCTCGGCCAGACGCCAGTTCATATCCCTGCGTCAGAAAATTTCCGAACGGGTCTGTTTCCAGCACCATCGTCCGGATGCCGATCTTGTCAAAGAGAGCGCGCTGTGGGAACGACAAATACTCCTCACCTCGTTTCTCAATCGCAAGGCGAATAAGGTAGCTGATCAATACCGGATCGCTGTTGTGGTAGCGCCCCACCGTGTTCGGCGGCCACTGAAGCGGTCTGGTGGCAGCATAATGGAAGGAATCGACACCACCGGTGTAGAGGTACAGGTGGTCGGGGTAGGTGCCTGACGGATCGTAGTCCGGGTCCTGCGGGGCCTTCATCCGCAGCCCGCTCGACATATGCAGCAGGTCGGCGATCCGGATCTTCGCCCGAGGATCGCCTGCACCTTGCCACTCGGGAATAGGCGCCGGCTGCCACAGGTCGTAAACGCCTTGCTTGATGAGAATACCCATCAATGTGGCAAGAACGCTCTTACCCATGGACCAGCTTTCGAGAGGCGTGTGTGCCGTGATGCCCTCTCCATACTGCTCGGCAATGATGCGTCCCTTCCAAGTAACGACAAACGCGGCAGTCATGCCCGCAGGCGGCTCGAAGACGGCATCGACTGCTTGCTTCACTTTCGCTGCATCGAGCTCCGGCGGGAGGGAATCTTTGGGCAGAACATCACCCATGGGCCATGCTTGTGTGGCAGGGTCGGGCAGGCGGCTCTTGAGTTTTATCGGCTTGAAATTTACCGAGTCCTTGCCCGTGGGGAACGTCACGCACCCCTGATCACCGAGGTACTTGGCAGTGCGCATGACACCATTTGTAAGCGTGATGTGTACCTCCTTGTTGACTCGATCAATCACGGGTTTCCCCACCTTGGCACGCTCGGAATAAGGGCTGGTGAAGTACCCAACATTTTCGGCGGCGAAGGCCGGATTTAACCCAGTGATGAAGACCGCTGAACACATAATCTTCGCGTACCCGGAAGTGTGATGTTCGAGTGGATCGCCAGGAGGCGGCACATAAGGAGTGTTGAGCTCAAGCGACTTCGCGCGTGCGATGAGGGCATCGCGGCTGGAGACCGGCGCCTCCGGCCGTGCCAGGCTGCTCGCCCTACTAGCGGGCGTCTGTACCTGTTGTGCCTGAATGACTGCACAGACGATTGCCAACACGAATGTCATTGCTATTGCATGCGTCCTCATGTACTCCTCCCCCGCGTGACGCGGCCGCACTGGTGCTGAAGAGAGCAAATGATAGCAGAGACTTGGAAAGTCGAGCTCGACCTGGCGCTTGCGAACTGGATGTATGGTCGGCAAACAAGAAATTGAGAGTCGGGCCGGACAACTTCCGGTTTGCGCCCGCAATACTTCCGGAATCTCCCTCAGCGCAGCACCTTTCGCCCCGTGTCCACATATTGTCTGAGAACGCTCATTCGATTCGGAGCGCAGCCATTGGATCGACCCGAGTAGCCCTGATTGCGGGCATCCAAATGGAGAAGAGGGCGACGACACTCAGCGCCAGCGGAGTTGCGATAAACGATACGGGGTCGAGGGGTTTTACTCCGAAGAGGAAGCCAGCAAGAAGGTGCGTGAGCCAGAAGGCACCGCCACCACCGATGAGTACGCCGATGAGAGCGAGCGTCATCCCCTGGTGCATGACCATGTTGCGAAGACTCGGGGCCTGTGCGCCGAGCGCCATGCGGACGCCAAGTTCCTGTGTGCGCTGTTGAACGGAGTAGGACATCACGCCATATACGCCGATCGCCGCCATGAGAAGCCCGGCAAACCCAAAGACGGTCAACAGCAGCATATTCAATCGCTGGCGCGCGATATTCGCCGCTTCGATTTCCTCCATAGTGCGAATATGCGCAACCGGAAGGCCTCCGCTTGCCTCGCGCAGAGCGGTAGAGATCGCGGTTGTCAATGTGCGAGGATCAACCTGGCTACGGACGAACCAGTACATCGGAGCTACCTTCGAATTGAGCGCTGTCTCCAGATCCGGCATCTGTGAAAGCGGGATGTACATCATGGGAACCGGATCGGCATTTGGGCCTCCAGTCGACGCATGGAAGTTGCGGGCCGCTATCTCACCAGTAGACAATGTTTTACGCGGCTGAGGAATCGCAGTTCACCCGAGGTATTTGCATACCCTGATTACTCCACGCTCATCATTGAGCACCGCATACCCGGTCTTGTCCGCTGCGTCTTCCAATAAGATCACGTAACCTTGGCCGTCAGCATTCACATGCAGTCGCAGGTTCCATCCGGGCAAGATTTCTGGCGTGTCACCAAAATTCACGTTAGCTTCGGCGCGAGTAAAATCTTGCTAGTGGAAGTATTCTGTGCGAATTGCGATGCTTGACTCGCGAGAGCGAAAACCAGCGAGAGCGTGCTCCAAACGATTCGTTGTTTCATCATAGTGAGTTCTCCTTTCTGCCGGAGAGACACCTGTGTACGTTGCTTGATTTGCTCCCGAAGGGCAAGCAAGAAACTGAGAACCCTGCCAGATAACAACACCGCGCTCACTCGTCGCGCAGGGCGACCATTGGATCTAGCCGCGAAGCGCGCTGCGCCGGCACGAAGCTCGCCGACACGGCAACCGCCGCCAGCGCGGCAGCGGCCAGCAGCAGCGTTGTGGGATCACGCGGCTTGAGGCCGAACAGCAGCGACCCCGCCGTTTGGGCCGCGGCCAGGGCGAGCCCCGCTCCAAGGACGAGGCCGATCGCGAGCAATAGTCCAGCTTCGCTCAGAATCATGCCCACGATGTCGCGGCCTTGCGCACCCAGCGCCATGCGGATGCCGATTTCGTTGGTCCGCCGCGCGACGGTGTAGGAAATTACGCCGTATAGGCCGACCGTGGCGAGTGCTGCGGCGAGGAAGCCAAAAAAGCCCGACAGCGTGGCCATGAGCCGTTCGCGCAGCAGGGAATTGCGTATCGCCGTCTTGAACACCTCAAACTCAATATCGATTTCCGGGCTCGCTTCCGCGATTGTCCGCTTCAGCGCCGAGGTGAGCGCCCCAAGCGGCAGATTCGAGTGCACCATGAAGGAAGCGTACGGACCGGGCTGGTCGTCCTGTGCGACTGCAACGTAAACCAGCGGCTCAATCGTTTCCTGCAGCTCTTGATACTTTGAGTCTTTCACCAAGCCCACGATTTGATAGACGGGCCGCGCCCGCCCTACGTACTCTTCGATTTGAAACGTTACGCCCACCGGGTTGGCGCCCTTGAGCAGCTTGCGCACAAACGTTTGGTTCACGATGGCGACTTTGGGGGAAGCCGATGTGTCTCGATCGTCGAAATCGCGTCCGCCGAGCATGGGCGTCTCCATAGCCCTGAAAAAACCCGGTGTGATGCGCATGAAATTCGTGAGGCCTTTGTGCCTGTCGGCGCCGATCAGCACGTTCTCGTTCCAACCACTTCCGCTCACCGGCACGATGTTGGTATCGGCGGCCGAATCCACATCCGGAATCGCGCGAATGCGGTCGAGGAGATCCTGCTTGTACAGCGGGCGGCGATCAACGGGCAGCTTCAGTTTGGCGAAATCAAGATTAGCAACCAGGAGGCCGTCCTGCCGGAAACCGGCGTCGAGAACCAGCAGATTGCGCAGGCTCCGAACAAACAACAACGCGGCCACCAGCAAAACGAGCGACAACGCAACCTGCGAAACGACCAGCCCCCGCCGCAGTCCGAAGCGTTCGCGCCCGCTGGTCATGCCACGGCCGCTCGACTTCAGCACCGCCGCCGGAGCAATGCGGGTCGCACGCAAAGCTGGCGCCAATCCGAATAGCAAGCAAGTGAGCACGGCAACGCCCGCCGTGAAGCCGAGCACGCGCCAATCCATGACCAACTCAACGAACAGCGCGTTCCCTTGCGTCGTGAGAAAGGAAACCAGGAAGCGGCTCAGCAGTTGTGCCAGTCCGGCGCCCAGCGCCGCCCCGGCGAACGCAAGCAGCAGACTCTCCACCAGCAATTGGCGGACCAGCCGCCACCGCGATGCTCCCATTGCCAGCCGCACAGAAATCTCGCGTTCACGCGCGCTCGCGCGCGCCAGGAACAGGTTGGCCAGGTTCGCGCACGCGATCAGCAGCACCAGCCCGGCCGTGCCAAGCAACAGCCACAGCGGGCTTTCGTAGTTCCTGCGCAGTGAGGAGAATCCGTTGTCGGCCGGGAACGCGGCGAATCTATATTGCTTGTAATGCTTGACGGCTTCCGGGTCGTACTCGGGCGGCACCGTGGCTTCGACGATCGCCGGAGAAATCGCGTTCAATTGCGCGGTCTCCTTCGCAATCGTCCATCCGGGCTTGCGCCGGCCCACGGAGGCGAGCCACCAATGATGGCGCTTGTCGAGGTGAGTCCCTTCGCCGTGGATGATCGGCTCGGTGCAAATTGGAATGGCCACGTCGTACGAGCGGCCCACCTCGACGCCGTAAAAATTTGCCGGCGTGACACCGACAACCTCAAACGGATGTCCTTCGAGCGTCAATCTTCTCCCCAGCACCTTGGGGTCGCCGCCATACTCCCGCTGCCAGAACGAATAACTGACGACGGCCGGCCCGGTCGCGCAGCCGCGGCGATCGTCATCGGTGCTGAGCAGGCGACCCATCAGCGGTTGTCCTTCGAGGACCTTGAAGAAGTCCCCACTCACCCATATGGACTGCGCATAGCGCACTTCGCCGCCCACGGCCAAGTTGAGTTGCTCGGGCGCCCAGGCGGAAATCGAGCTGAAGCCTTCCTGATGGTCGCGGATCTGCTCCCAAATAGGGTTGGTGAGTTCCGAATATCTTGTGGAAAAATTGCCCATGCTCCAGTTGCGATCGGCGATCCGGACGATGGCGAGTTCCTGCGCGTGCTTGACCGGAAGTGCCCGCAAACGCACTGCATCGAGAAGCTCAAAGATGGCCGTGTTCGCGCCTACTCCCAGTGCCAGCGAGGTGATGGCCACAGCGGCGAAGCCCACATTGAGTCGGAGGCTACGCCCGGCGTAACGAACGTCCTGCCACAGGCTGTTCATTCTCACCCCCTCAGCAATCCTTTCTACATTAGACGACACAAAGCCCGCTTGCGTCAGGTCCTCAGTGCGCTATTGGGCCGAATAACGAGCGACACCGACCGGAAAAGTGCTACACACCAGGGTGAGGGGAGGACCGGGAGGGCGTATGGTGAAAAAACTGATCCCGGTCACTGCCCTGAGCAATAACTCATTGCTCAGCGCCCGTCGATGATAAATCAGGCGCGTGGGGTCCTTTGTCAAGGGAGATTCCCGGCATCCTTACAATATGTGTTCATTGTGAGCCCATCGCCCGCTGTGCCGTCGACTTTTATGCCGCTTCCCTCTCGTAATACTCCAGCAGGCCGCCCAGTCGTTCCCGGCACTGCACTGCTCCCTCTTTTCTTCTTGCCTTCGTCTGAAAAGGAAACAATATGCGATTTTCCTTGCCCTGATGGTTCCGCTAATGCAGCAAATATTGCTGCAAGGCTCGCCGCAGCGATGACTCTCCAAATAGATGAGCTTTGCCAGGCATTCCTCTTTGCCTGATCTCACTCAGCGTTCGGCATACGAGTCCAAATTCGGGCTTCTTGCTGGCAAGCGAATCGGCTTCACGCTTCCCGATTCGATCATTCCGCCGACATTGATTTGGGCTAGAGGGAACCTCGATTGGCGGGCGAGCTCCTCGTCCACAACGAGGACTCGCCAGAAAGAACAAGACGTGCTGGTTCAATGACTTGCCTATCCGCAACGCTCGATGGAAGCGAAAGGCAGGTTCTTCACGCTGCGCAAGAATGGCCTACAGTTGTTTAGAAAGATTGGCCAGGATTCGAACTTCAACAGGTCCAGTTGGACAATCTTGGAGTACTCACTGAGTCAGCGAGAGCAAGCTAAGTCGTTGGAATCTGGTGGACGAGAGGGGATTCGAACCGGCCTCCTCGTTGCGAACAGTGGGGAAAATAAGCTAAGGCAAGGCGCCACAATCACCTAGCTATTTCAACGGGGCCCTTAATTGGCAAGTCTGGCAAGTCGGGCATAGTTGACCTTCGCCTTCATCAATGGCAACCGCTGTCGGCATAGACGCGCAACATGGCGATGCTTCCGGATCAGAGCTGTTTGCCTGACCTTTCGTCCGTCCTACGTGCTTAACGATCCCGAGACAGCTCGCACGACACGACGGTTGACATTTCTTCGGCCACAGCCGGTGCTAGATTCCACCTCGAGAAGGCGCAATCTTTTCTGCTAGCTCCATCACTGCCGGGATCCTGCGCTGCGCTCAAGGCCATTGCCTGCGATGGGTTGTCGACCAACTTTCTACCGCAGGCGCTTCAACTCCGCCTCCGAGCAGCGGTATCCCCAGGCCGGCGTGAAGTTGGTGGCGACCGCCTTCTCGAAGTAATCGCGCGCCTGTTGCGTGCGCCCGTTCAGCAGATGCCATAATCCCAGGCTGTAGCCGATGCTGCTCGTCGACAGCGCGCCCTCCGCGTTCAGGTTTGCCGCCACTTGCTCTTCGGTGCGCGCGCCGGCGAATAGCAGCAGGCGATCCAGGTACCACCCCGGATGTCCGGTGATCGCCGGATCGGGTTTCACGGTCGCCAGCAGCGCGGCCGCGTCCTGCTTGCGCCCCGCGCGCACCAGGCTGGGATACAGCCACGCGATGCACTCCACCGTCTCCGGCGGCTTGGAGTTGTCTAGGCATCCTTGGTACGCCTTCGCCGCCTCCGCGAAGTTGCCCTGCAGGTAGTAGGCCACGCCCAGGTGATAGTAGACGCCGCGATCCCTGGGCGCGAGCTGGCGGGCGCGCATCAGGTCGTCCAGCGCCGGGCGGACCTCGCCGAGATTCAGGAAGTAGTGCCCGCGGTCGCGCAACGCCTCCGCGTTGTTCGGATTCAGCCGCAGCGACTCGCTGCAGACGGGGATCGCGTCCTTGTGGCGGCTGGCGGCGGCCAGCACACGGCACTTGCCGAGATAGAGATCGACGTTCTTCGGGTCCATGCCGATCGCCTTGTCGAAATCCTGCAGCGCGTGGTCGGCGTCGTTCTTGGCGGAGTAGGCTTTCCCGCGGCTCGCGAGTGCAGCCGCCAGCGCCGATGGTGTATTGCTCCCCTGTCCGATCACGGCGGTGCACGCCGAGATGACCTGGTCGGGATCCTTGCCTTCGCTGCACGTCTTGCTGTTGTCCTGGGCCCATAGGTTCGCAACGCCGAGCACCGCGAGCACGATGGTGATTCGCAACTTGAGCATCGCTTCCTCCTTCGCCTACCGAAAACATCATCGCAATGGACTAGCCACAGAATCAATAACATCCGGGTCGACCTTCTCTTCGGTGGCGTAGCCCGCGACAAGGCATGTAACGTTGTCACTTCGGTCCGGAAGCAATCCTTGAAGAATCAGACGGAGTTTTTGGTATGCACGGGCGCGTGACATCAGGTTTAGGTATCCCGTACTTCCGCTCGGACGAACAATGTGCAACCCGCTCGGCTGACCCAGGCTGAGGGCCGAACAACCGTGGCACGTTGTGTAACCCCATGTCTCCGGGCCGGACCCTTTGAATCTGGTGGACGAGAGGGGATTCGAACCCCCGGCCTCCTCGTTGCGAACGGGGAAAAATCTAAGCTAAGGCACGGTGCGGCAATCACTTAGCCTTTCGGGGAGGCTCTCCAGTTGGACTACTTGGACGACCGGGCTATTTGCCTTTCTCCTGTGAAGAGGGCCTTCAATTCGCCGAACCAAGCTTCCGTCTTTGAGTCGAAAGCAAAGAACTGCTGACCGACCCCAATCCTTAGAGGAAACTGCTGCGAACGTGTTCAGCGCGACCTCTGTTGCCCACACAAGTCTATGGCGCACATCAATTTTGATCGCCAGCATAGGCGCCAACCATCGGGCGCAGTAGCGAAGTCTTTCTGAGTGCTATCGGAGCCAACTCGAATAATCTTCTTCTCCAACACGCTCGCAACCAGGAAAGTGCCAGTTTCCGCATCGTAGTCGATATCTTCGGGGACAAGGTTGGGATCGTTGAGTTCAGTGAGTCCCACGGCATGTTGGACGGGTGATTTGTTCAGCTGCATCTGTTTCATTAGCTGTCGGAACTCAGGGGACGGATGCAGCATGCGGAGTTGGGGTGCCGCCATTAGCCCATCGTCGCTCTGCCCCATCCTCACGAAATCACGGAGGGCCTTGAGCGCCCGCTTTGCATCGCCCGTCTCGCTGTAAGTCAATGCAAGTTGCTCCTCAGAGGGTCCAGAGTGATGAAGAAACTGAGCGAGGTCGAGCACGACATGGAGCAAAACTGTTCGGTCTCCTTTTTCGCGAGCCTCCTTCGCTTCTCCCCGGAGCTGAGCAAAACGACTGATAGCATCGGATGCACCATGTGCCGACGCCACGAACAACAGCAACACGCAACAGAATATTCGCCTAGCCATGAGGCTTTGTTTCCTAGCCGGACTCGAAAAAATCCTCTCGTATTACTGGTGGGCGGCGCGGAAATTCAGCGGCCTGCCCGTATGGTGAAAACACTGATCCCGGTCACTGCCCTGAGCAACAACTCTTTGCTCAGCGCCCGTCGGTCATAAATCAGGCGCGCGGGGTCAGGGAAATTCCCGGCATCCTTAATATGTACTCATTGTGAGCCCATCTCCCGCTGTGCCGTCGACTTTATGCCGGATCCAGGGGACGCGATCGCCCAAGCGAGGCGAAGCTTGTGGCCACGCCGCGAACGCTGCAGGACCAGAAGCTGATGGCCCAGAGCAAGAATCTCTGCTTGCAGAACGAAGCGAGGCCGGAAGCAGTCTCGCAGACAACAAACTACAGTCAGCATTGGTCTGGCAAGGGTACACGCCGTTGCTTTGCAAATCCAATGATTTCAACGCGTACGGAGTTTTTGGTAGGGACAAGCGCTGGACCACGGCTCAAATCGCGGATTGTCTCACCAAGCTACCGTAACGGTGCCGCACCTGTAGTGACTGTAAGCGCCGGGCTCCGACAAACGGTAGCTTAGATTCACTGCTCGGACCTAATCGCATAGTATTCCGAATGGCTCGGACCCGACGCATGGGCGCTTGATCCGAGCCAGGAACTCCCGGGGCGAAACGGTTGCTCGCTCCAGAGCAAGCTTCAAATCCATGCTAGGGCGATGGATCACGTGCCGGAAGGAATGACCGAGCTCGAATATAAGCTGGCCCCGCTGGGAGAGTGGCAGAAATGAATTGGGAATTCAGGAACGAGGACCAACATGATGTCTCTCTTCTGAGCTCGTTCGCAGGACGCTAAAATCCGGGCCATTGGCTTGTACCGGGGAAGCCACTGCGTCGATGGGCAGCATGACCTTGATTGAAGTTCCGTAGCCTCTAGATTCGATTTCCAGGCGACCGTTCAGGTGTCGTACCCTTTCCCCCATGCCGGCAATGCCAACCCCCATCATGGCTCTCCCAAGACGGGCAGATTCCAGAATATCTGGTGGGATTCCACGACCGCGATCCGTAACACAGAGCTTAACTCCGTGCGCGTCCTTTAACACGGTTATCTCTCCCGTTGGGCTGCCGGAGTGCCGATGGATGTTGGTCAAAGCTTCCTGTACAACCCGAAAAAGCGTCAGTTCGGTTTCCCGTGTGAAACGGCCCAAGCCTGGCTGCACATTCACACTAACTCGGATCCCACTCCGTTTGCTGAAACCATCTGCATACCACGGTAAAACGCCTTCGAGCCCGAGATCGTCTAGCATTGGAGGGTGCAAGAGGTAGGAAAGGGTGCGAACCTCAGCCGTCGCTTTTTCTGCCAGCTCACAACTTTGGGTAAGCAACTCCTGGGCTTTCAGAGTGTCGTTTGCGGAAACAACCTGTACAACTCGCTCAAGCCCTATAACCAAGGCGCCCAAAATCTGCGCCGTGCTGTCGTGCAGTTCGCGGGCAAGTCGGCGTCGCTCTTCGTCTCGCAAGCGTAGCAGGTGGCCCGAGAGGTCTCTCAACGACTCTTCGGCCTGCCTCCGCTCGCGGATTTCATCCTGGAGTTGAGTGTTTGCCGATTGCAGTTCCGCCGTGCGCTGCTCGACCCGCGATTCCAATTCTTCGTGTGCCTGGCGTAGCTCTTCCGCAGCTCGATGGCGCTCAGTAACATCGCGAAGGATCACCGTGTAGAGTTTCTCTAGCGAGGTCCAGGTTTGGGAAATAGATGCTTCAACGGGAAATTCTTCGCCGTCGGCGCGAAGTCCCCAAAGGGTAGGCGGGGAGGCCATGGAGCGATAAGAAATGCCCGTCCGCCCGAAATTCTGGACGTCTACCTGGTGGGCCTCACGGAACCTTTCCGGTATAAACTTGTCGAGAGACTGACCGAAGGCTTCTGATGCCGGGCACCGGAAGATTTTCTCAGCGGCTTTGTTGAAAACCACGATTCGTTGATCCTCATTCACGGATACGACGGCGTCCATGGCCGAGCTGATTATTTCGCGCAAACGTTCCTGGCTGTCCTGAAATGCCTGGGCGGCGCAACGGCTGGTTCGCGCGAAATCGAGCGTCATGAAAAGCAGAAGGCCAAACAGCGGACCCAGAATGAGCCCGATCATAGGCAAGGGGGACCTGATTTTCCGGACGAGATCAGCCGTGGGCCAGACCCGAATTCGCGAGGTTCGTCCCGGCAAGGCGAGTTCTACATCCTGTGCCCATTTCTTCTCATTCTCAGGACCACCTGGCCCGATTTTGAGAATCTCTTGCGGTCCTTCAAGCACGACCATGGAGTAGCCGAGACGCGCGTGGTCGGACAGTATGTCAGCAAACGCCTTGCCTTCATCAAAAACGCTGATCATGAATCCAAGAAAACTCCCGCGTCGGTAACCCGGTACAACTATCCACCGGAGGCTTCTTCCATTCTCGATACGGAAGGCAGTAGTGAGTACCGCCACATCTGTTTTCCCGCGATGCGCGAGGCCTTCCAGCACCTGTCTTTCCGGCGGGACGATGGCAAGAGGCGGGGAGTGGTGAACATCGCTTATCGTGTTCGTAACCGACCACCGCACGTGATAATCGGTGTCCAACCACTGAATGGCCAGAAACTCTGGATGGTCAGCCAAGAAGAGCTTCGCTTGAGGTTCCCATTCCAGCCGCGATGCTGCATCTTCTCCAGTCAAGAGCTTGGAGAGGCGGACCTGGATCTGCATCTGCGACTCCAACTCTTCAGATAAATCGCTCGCCACATCTCGGGCCAAGACGCCCGTAATCTGCCGGATGTGCAAGTTCTCCTGATAGTCGACAGGCTTCCAAAACGCCACTCCGA
>Ga0126373_10003049_pt1 | contig 12430 bp, 22 predicted proteins | sample PanSoiMetPlot_11_FD_92545 | JGI IMG/M metagenome (GOLD analysis project Ga0126373, IMG submission 92545) | Tropical forest soil microbial communities from Panama - MetaG Plot_11 | ecosystem: Environmental > Terrestrial > Soil > Tropical forest > Bulk soil | place: Panama | collected 2016-02-17
CCCATAGTTCTTATCTGGGCGGCCCTTAAGCTTACCATTTCGGTATTCATTGGATTTGCTGTCGGACAAGAACGCATGGTCCATAATTCCTGTTAGGCTGACACCTAGGAGACGTTCTTCTTCACAGTTGTCTCGCCATTGCTTGCGGATATATCGGAAGTCGACGAGGCTAGATTGGAAAGTGCCCAGTATTCAGCAAGTCTGACTTTACGGTTAAGGTCTTCAAAATTGTCTCCAGATCGTACAACTGCTTCAGACAAGTTGCAGAACTCAAATGGACGTAAGATGATTTCTCCGCATGGATTAGTTCCAAACTCAAAGTCTCCAGAACGACGCCCAGTGTTCTCACTTGTCTTTCTAGCAGCGACGCGGTTAAAAATTCCTCGTTCACCCGATTTAGATTCATACAATGCTGTCCATTCTTTAAGGAAAATACCAATGTCGGGCTTCTCAGTGTATGCTGCACTGATGTTGGCTAAAGCTCGTTGTCCATCGTTTTCCCACCATTGTCCAGATTTGTAGGTGGACATCCGTTGGTCGGTGAGATTCGATAGACAAATGAGAGCCGATCTTCGGACACCGCCAACAACAACAACTTGTGCGATCTTGCAGACGAGATCGCTGCACTCAACGCTCGTGAGTTTTCTACCAGCAGCTTTTCTAAACAGTCCAACAGTAAAGTGGAAAAGTTCCACAAGGGGAGCCGGTCCGCTTGCTCGCCCACCAAAGGTCTTGAGTCGTGTACCTGCTTCTCGAACTCCGCTAACATCCCACTTGGGAGCTTGGCCCGAATATAGGAGAGAGATGAGCTGCCGAAGTGCAGAAGCCCATCCTGCCTTACTGTCTGCAACCTTAATGATGGTGTCGGTGTCATGAAAAGTCTCCGCTACTTCAGGAAGCTTGTTAACATATTGACGCTCTACAGAATAACCAACCCCAGTACCGTTCATCAAGATGAACATACATTCATCAAAGCACTTGGGATCGACAATGGGAAGATAGGAGCAGTTGTATCCAGCAATGTTGTCTCGAGCCAGTGCCGGACCTGCAGTCATAAGAGACCGCATGCTGGGCATTACATCCATATTCAGGATAGCTTGGAACATTTCATTATAAGGAAATTGTTCTGGATACTTCTCTGCCCAGAAATCACAGAGACGTGTCACTGTCTCTTCCCACGTTTCTCGCCGTCCCTTGTCTTCTAGCCAACGGCTATACCTCGATTTAAATACGTATTGTTGGAGGTCAGATACATCATCCATTAACAACATTCCTATATGCAGCAGTCTGTCCCGACAGGGCCCGATAAATTACCATCTCACTCACCCCAGTGGCTAGAGTAATTTCTTTATAAGTCTTTCCCTCTTCTCGAAGCTTCATCCATAGACGGACATCTTCTGGAGTGTACTTAGAGGCAGCCCATGAGGCCGAAGAATTAAACTTAGGACCAAACATGTGGATAAGTTCTAATTCCTTATTGTAGGCATCCTCTCGTGAGAGTTGTTTATACTCAATAGAAACCCACTCACTTGGGACATACCCCTTTTTAAGGAGTCCCTGCAGCCACTGGTAATGGTTGTCTTTTACTTCACGAGTTTTCACATCCCACGCTCGACTGACAGTTCCCATACCTACATACACAACTTCCTGTGTTTCTGGATCAACATGCAAATACACATAGTTAAAATTCTGTGCTTGTAATTCGTTAGTCAAATCTTCATAATGCGCACCTTAATCGGCTGCGCAGGTCCTTTCTGTTTTTGTTCATATGCCTTCTCCACTTCACAGCGTGGACAATAGCGACGGAATGTACGGGCTACTCCCGGCTTAGAGCCCCCAATTTGGCTAGCCTTAATCCAAGAGCCTTTGTGTTTAGGACATTGTCTAATGTCTACAGGGACACTGTCCTCTGTGTAAATCCTACTCATAATAGTCAATATCCCCTTCTTCACGTAAATGCTTACGAAAATCGTTCAAAGCTCTCTTAGCTTCTCGTTCTTCTTGTACACGTTGCAAATAGCGTTTGCTATCCCGTTCTAGGTCCTTCCACGGTCGTTGGTCTTTAGCCAAGCTCTTTTTGGAGTCGCTCACGATTTTCCTCAATTACATCTTCAAAACGATCAATGATTTCCCTGAAATCAATGTCCAGAAAGTCAACAAAACTTTCTACATCCATGCCTGCTTCAATCAGGTCTTTTAGTGATTCAAGGTCCATGGTTATCCGGGTACAATAACTAACTCATTAGCGAGAGACGAGTCCGTCAGGGACGAGAACCAATGCATAAACATATCCATTGCTTCAGCAGGGGCAAGACAACGTGGCTTCATCTTTGGGTCTGGCTGCCAGAGGATTGGCACCCATCCTTGTCCGCGTCCTGCAAGCAGGTAATGAGCTTCTGTATAAGTCTGCTCTAGGTCAGCCTTCTTAAGCTCCACTTTGTCTTCCAGAGACAGTTCAATCCCAAACTTCAAATCAATAGCCTTATCTACAATAGTTTCTAGCTTTTCGTAGTCTGGGAGGTATTGCTTGATTGGACTTGGAATATCCGATAGGTAAGCTTCCGCAGCATCATGCAAGAGCCCAGCCAGTTGCAAACGAGCAGGAAGACGAGAGGCCACTGCAACAGAATGTTCGGCCACTGATAGAAAGGGAATATGACCGTTAAACCGGCATTGATTCGCTAACGCGGCAGCAATGTCCTTAATTTCAATTTCATCTGGGGCTGGGTTTAGGAAATGGAAATGACGTCCAAGGAACGTCGTAATAAAGGGAGCATTTTGCTCAATTTGTTTCGCTACACTCAACATTTAATAAGCCTTTCCCCCAATTGCATCACGCACCTCTTTCTTATGATCGTTGCGCTGGGCATTATAAGCCATCTTTTCTACAAGTGCCCCACCAAGGTCGAAGCCGTAAGCACCACACAAATCAAAGATGCGGATAACTGCATCAGCAAGCTCAACTTCCCGCCCATCACGATGGACGAGTTTGTCATCATTGAGCCCCTTACGATCTGCTTCCAAAGCCTCACTAAGTTCAGAATGGACCAAGCATAGCTTATTAGAAAAAGTATAAGGATTGCTACGAATGTCATTACCTTCCTTGTCGTTCCACCACCCAGCCTTTACATTGTCTAGGTGGATTTCAGTTACTAGCTTATTAATTCCCTTGTCCAGATCCATTGTATTTCTTCTCCATTGCAATTAGCAAATCGACATAGTGTTTAATCTTTTCCAAATCCTCAAACCCATTCTTCTCACGCCAGCGGGTGATGTATTTAACAATGGCACCCTCAGAGTAGTTTAGGTTATTGGCGTGAATATATTCAATGGGCTGGATGGCCTTATTTTTATAGTGGCCACCGCCTACTTGTACATCAAGAGCTTCCATATTTCTTCTTCAAATAACTGAGACTGACGGGCATAAGCTCGAATTCACCATCATGAACATCATGTAGTACAAGAATACCACGATAGTGTTTATTACCTTGAGGGCCCAAGTAGTCTTCGTCATGCTCATAACAACTCCCTGCAATAACGGAAGTAATACGAGCACCGTCAGCCCTATAAGCTGTAGCAATTTGCAGTCCTTGTTGATGTCCAGCAATACAGGACATATGTTTCTTACTCAGTTGAGCGGAGGCTGTTGAAGCCGGGCGACCAGCAATACCGGTAGTGAAGTAATGGCTGTAAGCCACGCCGTCAATAACAACCACATCAAGAAAAGGATAAACTTCCCATCCGAAGGAGATGTATTGTAAATCAGATACACCAATGAGGCCATCGAGTTTAGCATCGTCTGAAGTAGCACGATTGATACGATTTTCATGATTACCAAGTGTAAGCACCATACGGGGCTTATACAACTTCTCCTTGTTCTTTTTGGCCCTAATATTAAACTCTCGGATAGGATCTAGGAGGGCCTTCTGAGCTTCAACGGCAGCCTCCACATCTTTCTTGTATCGACGGCCTTCATATTCACGCTTACCAATGTCCCAAGAGGACAGGGAAGGCATGTCAGCAAAGTCACCTATATTAACAATGACGTCTGGTTTCTTGGCTACGATGTAATTGCCGATTGCTGTCAGGAATGACAAATCGTCACCAGACCTAATCTGGCAATCTGGGATGACAAGATGTTTAATCGTTCTTCTCCATATCATCGGGGAACTCATACCCCATTGCTGCTTCCTCTTCCTTCTGCGCCTTTTGCAAAGCCTCAGTAACAGCAGGGAATGCACCAGCACGAATTAGATAATTGAGGCCCACTTCAACAACGAGGTCGGTTTCCATTTCGCTCAACTCACCCTCGAACTTTACGGCTCCTTCTGGGAGCATCACCACTTTTTCCACTTTCATTTTCTTCCTTTGTCTTCACTTTATGGCAAGGCTTACATAGCACTTGCAAATTATCTGTCTCACAATAAAGTAAATTAATAAAATTGTCCCATGTCAGATCCCGACCAATGGGGATGATGTGATCCACTTCAACATCTTTAGAAGTGAATTCTCCGTGACATAAATTACACAGGTAATGCTGCGCCAGCCTACCTGTTTTTGAATTAACTTTCTTCTCTGTCTTTGCTTCATTCAGGCATTGAAATTTGGGAGGCCATCTTCGGCTTGCTGAGCGGAGCGCGCTTGTAACAAAGCTGTTAAATCGTCCTTTCGTCCAAGCTCCTCCATTAAATTTACGTTCAACCAATTTGTCCAATCATCCTCTTCCTTCCTCTGTAGCCATAAACAGCGTGCAGACACATCCATCTTAGGCCAATCCTCTTGCCACCATCCAGCCACAATGTCTAGCATTTCTTCTGGCTCAGAACAAACTTCCAGTTCAGCCATTACAGCTTCCATAAACTTGGGAACCTTGGTGCGCATCTTCCCATCATATCCGGGAATGTTGTCAGCCCTGTCTCCCATTAGAAGTTGAATGTAAAAATTACGCATTGCCTGTATAGGCGTTACTGAATAATATTCCTTGGTGACATAGTTCCAATGATCACCGGGCAGCATATTCAAATCCTTGTCTATGTGACAAATTGTCGCTGTTGGCTCTAATGTTGAATATATTCCTACATCATCATCTGCTTCCCTACCATCACTAGAGACTTGAGTATACCATTCAGATACAATGTATTCCCTAAGAGCTGCTAGATGGATGGGACGCTTAATGTCCTTGCGATTACCCTTGTATTCAGGATAAATCTCATATCTAAAATTCTCACTACCACTGATAAAATATTTGGCATTGCTTGGCATATCCTCTAGCATACTCTTCAACTGCCAGACAGCCAAATTCTCTTGCCCCTCTTCATTAGCAACAAACCCTGCACGATAGAGCAGGGAGTCTGCATCGATAAGATAATCAATAGTAGAAATAGGTTGGCTCTTTCACCGCAGATGTTACAGCAAGGTCGGCATCTGCCTTAGTTTTGAATGTGTTCCAATAAACCCAATCAGGTTCTGTAGAATCAATGAAAGGCCATTTGGCCTTTTCTTGACGCTCTACAATCCAAATACCATTGGATTCATAGGACCTAAATTTAAAATTCTTAGTAAGGGATGTCATCAGTGAGAGTATCAAAACCGCTGTTGTCTACAACTTCAGGCTTAGCAAAGACAAAGGATTCCAATTGCTTAGCATATTCAATGGCAGCTTCGGCAGGAATAGCAGACTTAGAGCCGACACTAAGAGCAGCAACAGCAGCACTAATGGAACTTTGCCGGACAATGTAAACTTGCTTGGCCGCACGTTCTTCTGGCGTTTCAAAGCCACGGGAGTTGCTAGCCGGAGCCGTCTGGCCCTTGCTCGGCGCAGAGTAGCTTGACGCTGCTGGAGCTGCACCAGATGCTGGCGTTGCTGCCGTCCAATTGTTGTATTGGCCATTCTTTACTACAGTGATTTCATATTGTTGTCCAGTTACAGCATTAGTAAGAACATCATATGCTGCCTTACCGTCACCAAAGGGGGTGAGTTTCTTACCCTCCACCTTACCTTGGAAGGTCAGGTTCTTAAACGCAATGTCAAGCTGTTCATATGCTTGACCCTTGCTGGTGGTTGCTGGGATTTTACTAACATTAAGAATTTGAATAAGCATTATTTCTTTCTATTAAAATTTAAGTATCTATGTAAATAGTGTACACCATTGTTACTTGACAATGGAAGTATTAACGTTCTAACCAATCAGCAATGCGTCTATGCTCTTCAGCAGTGCCATCATTTTTAATACGGTTGGCACGCCAAGACATGATAGTTACATTACCCTGTACATAACCTTTTCCGGGCTCTTTTTGATCAAATGAGGGACTATTTTCTGCCCGATATTCGTTAAAATAATCTAGCTCTACGCCTAATACTGGACAATGAGAGGGCCATTCTAAATCACCAAAATTCAAGTTCCATGAATGTCCTTCCCTAACTGCGTTATTTTTCTTAGCTAAAAATTTTCTACGTCTAGATTTATATAGTGCAGAATCTTCTTTATCTCCCCATTTATTCCACCTATGTTCAGCTTCCTCTTGGGCGCGAAACATCCTTCTTCGAGTAGCCCCAAAATCTACATCCCAATTTGGGAGAAATTTACGTAGGACCTGCCGGATACGCTCCCGTGATACTCCGTAAGTGTCTCCAATTTCTTGATAAGTTTTCCCCTGTTTTCCTAATTCAATTAGGTTAGGAATTTCTTCACACCACTTAATAGTTGTTGTAAAAGTCATGCACTCCTTAAAATCTTTTGAGTCTCTTTCATGTTGTTGCCAAACTTGCATTCGCATGCAAGAGGGGTTTTCCATTCATATTTAAACATTTTCCAAATGTTCTTCTGTAAGTCGTCAAATACTTGGTAGAACACATCTGCAATTTGCTGCAAGTCTACTGTTTTACAATCGACCACGATTGAATCGTGCACGGTTGAGATGAATTTACAGGGGATTCCCAAAAATCTAATTCTGTTGTAAGCAGAGATACGAGCAATACACATAATGTCGGCGCCGGTGCCTTGTACTGGATAGTTGCTGAGAAGGGTCCAAGGAATTTTAAACTCACCGCCATGCTTGAGGGGGATAAGCCATTCTCTTCCAAGAGGTCCCACAATAGGCTGTCCATCAAGTACAAGGGAACACCATTCTTTGTGTTTTCGATCAAGTCCTTCATACTTGCTGTAAAACTTTTCATTGACTCCGTCCCAAAACTTGGCGGAGCTGCTGACGTGCAAGAAGTCTGGGTCATTTGCGAAGGCCCATCCTGAGCCCCTGAAGATAGTTCTGAATAAGTATCGCTTAGCGATGAGCCTACTAGGAAGTCCGAAGGCAACTTGGTTGAGGCTGTGTGTGTCAGCTCCTTCAAGGATTTCAGACAATCCCACAGAGTCGCCGCTGAGTTCAATTGCTGTTCTCCACTCAAGTTGGCTTGCGTCACATTGTAAAATGGGCACTCATTGTGTCCTAGGTTTAAATAAGGCCGCAATTTGTCGGCCTCGGTTTAACTGGCTGCTTGCATCCATAAATTGTTGATAGACCTTCGGATAATATTCATTAAAATCGTGAGCAACCCTATGTGGACCATAGCTCTGTACAAGCATGGAAAAATCCGTAAGAGTTTCGTTGTAGTCTAGCAATTCAGTGTCTGTCAATCAAACTCCGAAATAAAAATATGTTGAAGTTCAGAAGCAAAATTCTGTTGATTGGGCTTAGAAGAACTCAACCTACCAGTACCAGCTAAAGTTTGGTTGAGCTGCCCATGCAGCTTCCCTTTCGACCATTGCATTGATTGCCTCAGAAGAGGCAGCCCTTTGTAGTAGGTGCCATTGAGTTTGTCCAGCTTCGCCAAAGAGAGCAGCATATCTAAAATATGCTTCTTGCCTTTCAGTTTCTTCAGCGTAGGTTCTGCTGTACTCCATTTACCCTCCTTGTCCATTTCAGTGCCCTTGAGGGGCGTATAAAGCCTAGGCAGCTGATGCACTACATCGACGTTTCTGTACTTCGGCTCGCCAGCTTTCTTACCTGTTTTGAAAAATCCATCATGAACTTTTGTAGCTTCAATAATAGTCCCACCATAAAGAAAGGAACTGAGCTGATCAGGACTACCAAAATTAATAGGAATGTCTGGATAGATGGACGCGAGCTTGTTTTGGATTTCAGATATTTGGTTGTCAATTAAAATTGATTCTTCATAGCAAAGTTCCTCATCAAACGTAATACCATTCCATTCCATCTCCTGTAAAATGAGAAGGTCTTGGGACATTAGACTTACTAGAATTTTCTGGGCAGGGGTGAGGAGGGGTAGCTGAGCGTGGTAGCACTGAAGGGTAACGTCAGCGTCGTGAGCGGCATACTCGGATAGGATATTCCATGGGACATCACAGGTATCAATACCCTTGTTCCAATATTCTTCTTTGACAACGTCATATTTCTTTGGGATGCCATACTTCTCACATGTTTCATCTAGGCTAGGAAACTTCTTTGTCTGCCGGCTTAAAACAAACTCGGCTAGCTGAACGTCCCACAGCTTTTTAATTTTAGATAGGTCCACACCACATTTACGTAGCCATGTAATGTCGTGCTTAAAGTTAAAACCAACCACTAAATCAGCACAGGAAATCTCAGTGTCCAGTTCATCTACACTATACTCACCCCATTGTACTGCCCAAGCTTCTTCATGATCGGCACAAGAGTAGGCTACTAAACTACGACTGTCCCCATAAGCATTTCCCCTCCACACCTCTTTCTTGTCAAACTTAGGCCCCTCTGTATCAAGGGCTAAAATTGTCGGAGCGGGTCCTCCGCGACTACTCATAAAAAGTGGTCGTGGTTGTATAAAAATAACTCTCGTCCTGACTAATTTTCTTGTCTAGAAACATTTGAGTGTATTCTCCTAACAGCTCTTGCGAACGCACATAATCCCACGTTGAGGCTACAACGACATCCTTTCCATCAAAATCATGACGCATAACAATGTACATCCAATCTTTATTCTTGAGTTTTATCATGAGTGAATTACCATTGAGATGTTCCGGTAAGAGGTAGGACATCATCATAGTATAGTGGCCCAGCATGAGCTGCAATAGTAGAATTGGTCGCACTTCCTTCTAGTTTTGCACCAGCTAAACCAAAACTAGAGACCCACGACGAAAGTTCCTTAAAACTACCTCCAATGGGCTTTGGAGGCTTCATAATGGGCTCAAAAATAGCAATGCGCTCTTGCTTAGTTTGAGCATTTGCTTTCTTACATTCCCATGTTGCTTTCAGAAAGCGTTCAAAGAACGTGTTACTTGAAGTTGTAATGAGATTGAACTCATCACAATCAAGTTCCTTTCGGAAACTTTCAAAATTTCCATCTAAGTCATACTTTTCTGACTCAGCTTCCCAGCCTCCCAGATCCAAATAATCAGTGAAATCAACATACTCCTTGAGGGAAGGAATAAGAACAAGAACATCTTGATCGGTGCCTACTGGCGGGGGCACACAAGTAACTCGTGAACCAACAAGTACCCACTTATCGGTCCAATCATCTAAGAACTGTAGTTGTGGATACTTCACTTTCGTTCATTCCTATTCATATTTTTACGTAAACATTAAGTCTTTGTATCGTGCCCTGTGGGGCTCAATTACTACTTCACACCTTCCATGACGTAGGCCGGGATCTGTGTCTTCGTCACCGGTGAGTTTATTTTTAGAAAGATGCAAGTAACGAATGGTTTCGTATCCCGGTTTATGCTGACAACCCACTCCAAGAATCCAGTCAGCATCTGCTTGCATTGCCGTCTTAGCATTAGCTACGTGATTCATACCAAGCCATTGAACACCTTCCCCAGTACCATCTGCCTGATGGACGGCCACAACAGCAGCACGAATGATTTTAGCAAGCTCTCGACTCCATGTTGTAGCAGCACCTAGCTCCAAATCCGTTCTATCGGCGTCAAAGCCTTTAATTTTAGAAAGCTGGTCCAGCACCACTAGCACAGGTTTAAACTGCTTACAGAGCTTCTCAACGCCTTGCTTGGTCATCAAGTCTTGTCGCATGACAATCTTGAGACGCCCTCCAAACTTCTCCTTAAACTTCTGCTTCCATCCAGCCAAGTCAGACATCACTTCAGCTAAACTCAATCCAAATGCTGCCTGATAGATTCGCAGCATAACCTTCTCACCATCTTCTTCGTTTGCAAACCAGAGAATAACACCGTCAGTTTGCTCGGCCATATATGTTAGCTCGGAGCACAGCAAGGTTGTCTTCCCAGTTTCGGGACGAGCAAAGATGAAACCAAAATCACCGGGCCTGAGAGAGCCCAACATTTTATTCAGAGTGTTCAAGCGCCAACGCAAACCCGGCTGGGTAAACTGCTTGTTAACAATGAACTCAATGTCATCTGACACAAACACATCATCAGGAGCATCTTCCACAGGCTCATTGGCGAGCTTAGTTGCAAGCTCCAGCACCTGAGCAACATCCTTCTTTCCTTCGTACGCTTCATACGACAACAGCGAGAGTTCTTTTAGTTTTTTACGCTGTAACAAGGAGTGGAGTAGTTGTTTGGTTGTCTCAGGATTGACAACCAATTGATCTAGGGTAACAAGAAATTCTTCGTAGAAGTCTTTGTCCTTGACACTTCCAGAGAACAGCAAATTACCTAGGTCCGGTACGGACAATTCGTCAACATGTTCAGTAGTATTAAAGAAAGAAGAAATACAAGTAAATACAAAACTAAGTTCTTTATTAAAATCTTCTTTATTGAGGCCGTTTGATACGGCCTCTAAATAAGTTTCTTTCTTTAATATAAGTTTAATAATATTATTTTCTACTATAATAATACTCCTTTAAATTATTATACCTATACTTCCAGTATAAACTATTTTCTTGTCCTTGTCAAGTGTTTTCTTCAATAATCTTGCGAATGTCACCTGCCCACACACCACCAGCAGGACGACTGTCCCTGTCCAGGGCGTCACAAAGCTTCAGCAAGGCTGTTTTTAGCCTCTCCAAGCGTTTTTCTGCATCAGTTGAGGGGTAGGTAGCCTCTTCCTCCATAAACAGCTCTTGGGTCCGTTTAGGCTTTCTGGCCTCATCGAAAGCCTTTTCATCCTCGTAATACTTTTTGATTACATCCCTAAGATATCTCACAGGCTCTGGCCTGCTCGTCGTCTGTCCGGGAGGATTCTTGGTATCAGTCACTGCTCTATTCCTAATCATTGATAGCTTTCTCAATTAAATTGTAAGCAGAATTTTCCGCCTCAATTTTCTTTTGTTGCCACAGAATAATGAGATCTTCTGCCATGTCTTTAGTGTCTACTTGACAAGCCTGTTCAATGCTGTCTGCAGTGTACCAATGATTTATGTACTTACTTGTAGTAGCATCAATACCACCCCAAGAACTATATTTGGTTTCTTTGACAAAAGCAATCCATTTACCCGCAATAGGCACCACCTTAAACAATGGATAGGAGGCTTCTGATGGCCCCATCCTCAACATATTTCGGATCTTCGTCAGTATAAATTGCAACACTTTCTTTTCCTAAGAGTTTAATTCTGTCAGAAAGTTCCTTGGCATAGGTAAATTTATCTGCATCAAGCCACACAAATATTTTTTTATAGGGCTTGACAAGCCAAGAAAGTTTATTATTAGAAACACTGCTGCCGAACAAAGTGTAAGAGGCAGCATGCCTACCTACCCGAATTGCAGACAGAGTGTCCTCAACTAAGCAAGCAACTTGTTGTACACCACATAACGCGGAGCTGGCACCGGAGATTGTTTCTTTGGAACCGAGGAAGCGGTTTTTGCTCCTACTACCCCAGTGTCCTTTGGAAGCATCGTCAGTGTGTGGAAATCGTATGGACTCCACGTGTGCGGGTTGAATGTCGTGTGCTTGTGAAGTTTCCGCCTTTCGTACAAAGTATTTATACTCGATAGCAGAAGCTCCGTCTCCTTCCCGTAATAGGCTGTCGCGACGACAATCTCTGTGTCCGCTAAATAATCGGGCCAGTCCTGAGGGAGGGCCTCCAACAAAGACATTGTTTCGTCGTAACTCTTCACTTTGGATTGTTGTCCTTTGGAGAATTCCCCGAATACTGCCTCGATCTCCCCAACTCGTCCAAGAACTAGGTAACCTAAATGTAGGCTCGCAATAGCTGTGTTTTGAATCGACAAATACTTGAGTCGGTACAAAATTGGCAGAAGTGCTGGAGAGTGGTTTGCGGCATGAGAAGCAGAAACTACTTCCATCGGAGTAGAATGCCCTTGCATCAGAGCTAGGACAGATTCCGCATCTGGATAGGTAGAGAAAAGTGGCAACTTTATTACTCCTTAACGGTATTGGTCGGGTCGACCACATTTTCTTCGGAAGTGCTGCCGCCTTCAGCAGCCTGTGCGCTAGTGGAGAGCATCAATGCCCGCATCTCTTCCCAAGTCGCGCACATGTCGGCGCAGGATCGCTC
>Ga0126373_10003050_pt1 | contig 12430 bp, 10 predicted proteins | sample PanSoiMetPlot_11_FD_92545 | JGI IMG/M metagenome (GOLD analysis project Ga0126373, IMG submission 92545) | Tropical forest soil microbial communities from Panama - MetaG Plot_11 | ecosystem: Environmental > Terrestrial > Soil > Tropical forest > Bulk soil | place: Panama | collected 2016-02-17
CCGAGCAGCCTCATTCGAGTAGTTGCCGGACCCCGTGCGCGATGTCGTCCTCGGTAAGGAGGACGGTGTTGGCGGCATCGCCCAGCGGGATGTAGCTGTCGACAGCGCTGACCCGGGCGATGCGCCCGGCGAAGCGGTGTTCGACCAGGGCGCTGACAATGCCCTCGCCGACGCCGCCGCTGTGCCGGGTCTCGTCCACGACGAGAACCCGGCCGGTGGCATCGGCTTCGCGCAGCATGTCCTCGACCGGCAGTGGCATGAGCCACCGCAGGTCGACGACCCGCAGCGAGATGCCCTCATCGGCGACCAGGGCGGCAACCCGCAGGCTCATGCGCAGCCCGTTACCGAACGTCAGCACCGTTACGTGTCGGCCTTGCGTGTGCGTGAGGGCGCTGCCGATCGGAACATGGTCGGCCGCTCGGTAGCGGCCAAGCCAGCCGCGATCGCCCGGCATCAACAGGTCGCGTTCGTGGTAGAGGGCGATCGGCTCGAGGAACACGCTGACCTGTCCGTCGACGGCTGCCGCGGCGAGGCAGGTGCGTAGCATTGGGCCGGCGTCGTCAGGACGCGCCGGCACCGCCATGACCAGGCCGGGGATATCGCGCAGCGGGGCCAGCCCGTTGTCGTTGTGGAAGTGGCCGCCGAAACCCCTCTGGTATGCCAGGCCGGCGATGCGCACCACCATCGGGTTGGTGAAAGTCCCGTTGGAGAAGAAGCGCAGGCTGGCCGCCTCGCCGCGTAGCTGGTCCGCGGCATTGTGCAGGTAGGCCAGGTACTGGATCTCCGGCACAGGCAGCAGGCCGCTGACCCCCATGCCGAGGCCAAGGCCCAGGATCGCCTGCTCGTCCAGCAGCGTGTCGAACACCCGGGTGGCCCGGAACCGCTGGGCAAGCCCGCGGGTAACGCCGTACACGCCGCCCTTGACGCCGACGTCCTCGCCGAAGACCAACATCCCCGGACGCACCGCGAGCGCGTCGGCAAGTGCGGCGTTGATGCTTTGCGCCAGCGTCAGATCGCCCTGCTCTTCGGGCAGCCGCCCCGAGAACGCAGCACGCCGCGTGTCGGCATCGGCGAAACGGCCCGCCTCGGTGGCGATCGCCGCGGGCCGGCGCGGCGCCAGCGGCGCGACGACCGTGCGGGCCGCGACGTGCACCCGCACGCCGAGCAGGTCCTCACCGATGGTGCGCACCAGCTGGCCGATCTCCTCATAACGGCCGGCCAGGTCGGGAAGGGCGATGCGCCGGGCCAGCGCGACGAGCGGGTCGCGGGCGAAGTCGGCGCTGATCGCCGGTGCGCGCCGGTACGCCGACTCGACGTCCGTGCCGGCGTGGCCCATGAACCGGACCATGCGCACGTGTAGCAGCGCCGGGTGCCGCGTGGAGCGCACGTAGGAGGCCGCGAGCGTCGCGGTGGCCCGCACCGCATCCGGCTCATCGCCCTCGACGGCGAAGTACTCGATGCCGGGGCGGCGCGCGGTCTCGGCGACCCAGCCATCGGGCGTCGGCACCGAGATGCCGAGGCCGTTGTCTTCGCAGACCAGCAGCAACGGCAGGCCCAGCCCCTGCCGCACGGTGTATCCGACGGTGTTCAGGGCACCCGTCGCCGTGGAGTGGTTCAGGCTGGCGTCACCGAAGCTCACTACCGCCAGCGCGTCCGCCGGCCAGCGCAGTTCGATGCCCAGCCGCTCGGCGCGCTCGATCGCGAACGCGACCCCGACCGCGCGGGGCAGGTGCGAGGCGATCGTGGACGTCTGCGGGATGATCGCGAGCTCCGGGTTGCCGAACACCTTGTGCCGCCCGCCCGATGCCGGATCGTCCAAGGCGCCCATCATCCCGAGCATGATGTCGCGCAGCCCGTCCTCGAGCTTGCGCCCGGCCTGCAGCGAGCGCGCGAGGTAGAAGGCCCCGGAGCGGTAGTGCAGCAGCGCCGGATCGGTCGAGCGCAGCGCCGCGGCGACCAGCGCGTTCGACTCGTGTCCCGCGGAACCTATGGTGTAGAACCCGTGACCGCGTTCGCGCAGGCGGCGCGCCTCGACATCGATGTGCCGGCTGCCGGCCATTGCGTCGAACATGGCGAGCAGTTCGTCGGATTCCGATCGGCCCGGCCGGGCAGTGATGGCGGCCAGGGCTTCGCGGGTCCGGGCATCCAGATCGTCATGAGGCGAACTCACCCAAGGAATCATGCCCCCCGGCGTAGCGGGCGGGCATCGGCAGGTCAGCTGGCGGCTGACACTCGCACCGCCGCGGCCCGGGCACGCAGGTGCTCGATCTTGGCTGCATCAGCGGGGCTGGCAGGCAGGTAGACGACCATGCGGCTCTCGAGCATCCCGGTGACCGCGAAGCTCGAGGTATGCACGTTGACGACCCCGAAGGGCTCGCCGTCGAACGACTTGACCTGTGGCATCGGCGCCGCAACCTGGTGGCTGGCCCACATCGCGGCGAAGTCGCCGCTCTCGCCGGAGAGCCGTTCGACGAAGTCGCGCCACTCCGGCTCGCCGACGTGCCGCGCATAATTGGCCCGGGCGGTCGCGACCATGTGTGGCAGCAGGCCGTCGGTCTGCACCGGGCAGTTGCCCATCGCGAAAATCTGCCACAGCGCGTTGCGTTCGATGCCGCGGGCCGTGGCGATGGGAGGGAACAGAGCCGCGTACGACTCGTTGCAGGCCAGCAGGTCGTACTTTCCGTTGTAGACGCAGGCAGGATTGGGTTCAAGCGCATCGAGGACGGGCAGCACGACGTCGGGCAACGTAGCTGCGTCGTGCGCCTTCGGCACTCCGGGAACGTCGGCCAGCCGGTAGAGGTGCCATCGCTCGGCCGGCCCGAGCTTCAGCACCCGGGCGATCGCGTCGAGCACCTGCACACTCGCGTTGATCGGGCGACCCTGTTCGAGCCACGTGTACCAAGTGACGCCGACCCCGGCCAGCTGCGCCAGCTCCTCGCGCCGCAGTCCTGGCGTGCGCCGCCGGGCGCCCGGTGCGAGACCCACGTCCTGCGGGTGCACGCGCTCGCGGCGGCTGCGCAGAAACGACGCCAGCTCCTCGCGGCGCTCCTTGAGGTAGCTGCCTTCGACCACGGTGACAAGTAGATCGCCCGACACCGACAACGCGCGACTCGTTATCAGCAGTACGAGGATGGCGACATGCCGCGCTACGTGCTGACCCTCGTGTGTCCCGACCGGATCGGGATCGTCCATGCGGTGTCCGGATTCCTGGCGAATCAGCGCTGCAACATCTTGGACAGCCAGCAGTTCGGCGACCCGGCGACCGGAAAGTTCTTCATGCGCGTGCACTTCGAGGGCGAGGCGGGCGACTTCGCGTCCGTAGGCGCCGAGTACGCCATGGACTGGGAACTTTCCGATGAGCAGGCGCGATCGCGGCTGCTGGTACTGGTCTCCCGCGAGGGACACTGCCTCAACGACCTGCTCTACCGCTGGCGGATCGGCGCCCTTTCGGGCGACATCGCGGGCATCGTCTCGAACCACCCCGACTTCGGGCCGCTCGCCACGGCGTACGGCGTCCCGTATCACCACCTCCCGGTGTCCGCGCAATCCCGGCCGCAGCAGGAGGCGGCGCTGCTCGACCTGGTCGACCGGTACGACGTCGGCCTCGTGGTGCTCGCCCGGTACATGCAGGTGCTCTCGGCGCGGCTGTGCGCCCAGCTACCCGGGCGGATCATCAACATCCACCACTCGTTTCTGCCCAGCTTCAAGGGTGCTCGCCCGTACCAGCAGGCCTACGAACGCGGCGTGAAGCTGATCGGCGCCACTGCGCACTACGTCACCGCCGACCTCGACGAAGGGCCGATCATCGAGCAGGAGACCGCCCGGGTGGACCACACGCTGACTCCCGAGCAGCTCGCCGCCGTGGGTCGCGACCTCGAGGCGGTCGCGCTCGCGAAGGCGGTGCAGTGGCACGTCGAGCACCGCATCCTGCGCAACGGTGCGAAGACGGTGGTCTTCCGCTGAGCCGCGACGCCGGGGTGGTACTGGCAATACCAGGATGACCGGGCTCTAATAACTCGCGCCGGCGCGCGGTCACGGTCGAGGCGTGAGCAACTCGACCGGAAAATTGTCAGACCCATCGGGCACGGTCAGCGGCGTGACGACTGCAACTGCGGCACTGCCCCTTCCTCTTCCGCGCGTCGCTACCCGTCCCGGCGCGGTGCTCGCAGTGCTGCTGGTCGGCCAGTTCATGGCCATCCTTGACGTCTCGATCGTCAACGTCGCCGCGCCCACGCTGCGCACCGATCTTTCCGCGTCGGGCGCCGGCCTGCAGTTGGTGATCGCCGGATACATCATCAGCTACGCAGTGCTGCTGATCACGGGCGCGCGCATCGGCGACCGAGTCGGCCATGGCCGCGCGTTCCGGGCGGGATTGGCGGGGTTCACCGTGGCGTCGCTCGCGTGCGGGCTGGCGCCGAACACCGCCACACTGGTCACGTTCCGGCTGATCCAGGGGGCCGCCGCCGCGCTGATGATGCCGCAGGTCATGAGCCTGATCCAACGCACGTTCACCGGGCCGTCGCGGGCGCGCGCACTTTCGTTGTACTCGGCGGTTATCGCGTGCGGTGCGGTGGTGGGTCAGGTGCTCGGCGGCGTGCTCGTCAGCGCCAATGTCGCCGGCACCGGTTGGCGTCCGGTCTTCCTGGTGAACGTGCCGATCGGCATCGCCCTACTGGTCATTGCGCGGTGGCATCTGCCGGGTGGGCGCGGTACAGCCGACCGGCAGTTCGACCCGGTGGGCGTCGTGCTGCTGTCGCTGTCGGTGCTGCTACTGGTCGTGCCTCTCGTCCTTGGCCACGACGAACACTGGCCGGTGTGGGGGTGGGTGTCACTCGGCACGAGTGTGGTGCTGTTCGGGGCGTTCGTGGCTGTCGAGCGGGCACTCGCGGCCCGGGGCGGTTCCCCGCTCGTGTCCGAACGGGTGCTGCGAGCGCCCGGCATGCTCGCGGGGATGGCTGCGCTGTTCCTGGTGCTCGTCAACTACGCGGGCTACCTGTTCAGCATGGCATTGCACCTGCAGTCCGGGCTGGGGGAGAGCCCGGCGCATGCCGGGCTGGTGTTCGCCCCGGTCGCGGTCGGGTTCGCAATTACCGGGCTCACCTGGAGCAGGCTGCCCGCGCGGTGGCACGCCCCGATCATCCCGGCCGGCCTCCTGGTGGCCGGGCTGTGCTACCTGCCGCTCGCGGCCATCCTGCGTCACGGAGGCCGCGGCGGCGTCGGGATGGAGTTCGACCTGCTCGCGATCGGGCTGGCCTTCGGCCTGGCGTACAGCCCGATGCTGACCGTGGCGCTGCGGCACGTCCCGGTCACGGTCGCTGCCGACGCGAGTGGCGTGCTCGTGACCGTGATTCAGCTCGGTCAGGTCGTCGGCGTGGCCACGCTGGGCACGCTGTACCTCACGCTCGTCCACGGTCCGGGCGCCCACGCCTCGGCCCATGCCGCCTCGATCACCGACGTAGCGCTCGCGATCAGCGCAGCTGTGGCCGCCGGGTTCGGCGCCGCGCTCATGCGTCCACGGCGTACGCCTGCGGCCGTAGCAGCCGCGCCGACGTGACCTCGGCGTGCACCGCAAGCATGGCGGCTGTCGTGGCGGACCAGGGGTAGGCCTCGGCGGCCCCGCGAGCGGAATCCTGGCGGGTCTTCCGCGGGATCGCCGCCAGCCGCAGGGCCGCGGCCGCAAACGCCGCGGCGTCCCCGGCGGCCACCTCGCCGGCGCCCGCATGCTGCGCGACGAGCTCCGCCGGGGCCGCCCCGCCGTGCGCCACGATCGGGGTGCCGCAGGCCAGCGCCTCCAGAGCCGCGAGCCCGAACGTCTCGGCCGGCGCCGTAGCCAGCGCCACGTCGGCGGCGCCCAGTTCCGCGGCGACTCGATCCCGGCTCCGAAGGTGTCCGGTGAAACGCACCGGGAGCCCGTGTGCGTACCCGGCGAGCCTGGCTTGCCGGGGACCGCTGCCGAGCACGGTCAGTTCAGCGGCCACGCCGCGTTCGTGCAGTTCCCGCAGGGCATCGACCGCCAGCTCCGGTCGCTTTTCGGGCGAGAGCCGCGCGGTGAGCACCAGCCGCAACTTGCTCGACCGTTGCCGCTGCGCCGGTGGCCGGAAGGCATCGAGGTCCACGCCCAGGCGCACGATCCGTACTGGGGCGTAGGGCGGGAACTCGTCGGCGGCAAAGCGGGAACACGCGATCAGCAGGTCGCACGTGCCCGCCGTGTGCCTTGCGATCCGGGCGGAGGCCTGCCGGAGCAGGGTCTCGGGCACGACCGGCAGCAGGAGCGGCAGGGTGCGTCCCAGCCGCTCGTGAGACCACGCCACGACGGGCACGCCCCGCAATCGCGACCACCGCCAAACCCAGCGCTGAAGCAGCTTGTCGTGCACTTCGAGGACATCCGGACGTAGCTCGTCGAGCAGCGCCAGCACGGCGGCCCGGCGCACGATCACCCGGTACCCGGTGTCGCCCAGGCGAGGGGAGCGCAATGTGCGCACGCCGTCGCGCGCGGCATCGATCGTGCCGGGCACGATCAACGTGCAGTCATGTCCGGCAGCCAAATAGCCGGCGCGCAGCGTGTCGGCGGCGACGCGCAGCCCGCCCGACGTCGGCGAGTGGAAGTTCGCGAGCTGCGCGATCCTCACGACGCCCGGCCGCCCATTCGCGACAGGTCGCGCACCACGCCGGCCCGGGCGGCGAGCACGTCGGCGTAGTAGTCCAGCAAACGGTCGACCACGCCGTCCCAGGTGCGGCCGACCACGGAGTTTCGAGCGCGCGACTGAGCTGCGGCGAGTCCGGCCCGATCCTCACGGATCGCGGCGACCTGGGCGGCGAGCAGCGCCGGCTTGCCGCCCGCCCACAGCCATCCGTTCTCACCGTGCCGCACCAGGTCGAGCGGTCCGCCCGAGGCAGCCGTCACCACCGGCACGCCCGACGCCAGCGCCTCTTGCACGACCTGGCAGAACGTCTCGTGCGCGCCGGGCTGCACGAGCAGGTCCAGGCTGGCGACGATCCGGGCCAGCTCCTCACCACGACGGAAGCCGAGAAATCGCGCCTCCGGCATCAGCCGGGTGAGCCGCTGCCGCCGCGGGCCGTCGCCCACCACGACCACCGCCACGCCCGGAAGCCGCGTCACCGGTGCCAGCGCCTCGATTCGCTTTTCGGCGGCCAGTCGACCCACGTAGCCGACCAGTATCGTGCCGAGCGACCCGCCGGTCAGCGATGCCCGCAGGTCTTCGTCGCGGCGCGACGGGTGGAACAGCTCGTCGTCGACGCCACGGGGCCACATCGCAAGCGTCTCGATGCCGTGCCGGCGCAGCTGGTAGGCCGACGTGCTGGACGGCACGAGCGTCAGATCGGCGCTGTTGTGCAGCCGGCGCAGCCAACGCCACAGCGCCGGGCCTGCGACGCGCAGGTGATACCGGCGCAGGAAGCCGGACAAATCTGTCTGAAACACTGCGACACTTGGCAGGTCCAGCACGTTCGCTGCACGCACCGCGGCGGCGCCGAGCACGGCGGGCGAGGCCAGGTGCACAACCTGGGGGCTGAGCTCACGCAGCACGGGCACGAGGTCGAGGCCGGGCCGGGCCATGCGCAGCCCGCGGTAGCCGGGGACGGCGATCGACGGCACCCGCACGACCTGGACGCCATGCCTGCCGGCCTGGAACGCGCTGCCGCTAGGCGCGACGACGACAGGTTCGTGTCCCCGGTCCGCCAGCGCCCCGGCAACACGGATAACGGAGTTCACCACCCCGTTCACAGCGGGCAAAAACGTTTCCGCCACGAGCGTGACGCGCACGCCACGACGATCACCAGAGCAGGCGAACGCAATCCTGTGTATGACACGACGGGATAGTGAATTCCCGATGACCAGCAGGCGCGTCGGGCCGGTGACGGCGCCGCGCCCGCGGCGGATACTCTTTCCGAGGTGGCGGTCCGGCGCAGCGGGACAGCCATCGCCTAGCCGACTGGAGGCACGTTGACCACGACCGCCGAGCCGACAGCGGCCGAGACGCCCGTCGCGCCGCGGCCGATCGTGAGCAGCCCCTACCCGGCCCACCGGCAGGCGAAGGGCTCAATGCTTGGGCAGCTGCTGCGCACCACCGATCACAAGATGATCGGCCGGATGTACATGGTCACGTCGTTGGCCTTCTTCTTGATCGGCGGCCTGCTGGCGCTGCTGATGCGCGCCGAGCTGGCCCGCCCGGGCATGCAATTCCTGACGCCGGAGCAGTACAACCAGCTGTTCACGATGCACGGCACGATCATGCTGTTGTTCTTCGCGACGCCGATCGTGTTCGCGTTCGCGAATCTGGTGATGCCGTTGCAGATCGGCTCGCCCGACGTGGCGTTCCCCCGGCTGAACGCGTTCTCCTACTGGCTGTACCTGTTCGGCGCGCTGATGGCGACGCTCAGCTTCGCCACGCCCGGCGGGGCCGCCGACGCGGGCTGGACGCTGTACGCACCGCTCAACAACGAGGTCAACTCACCCGGCTCGGGCACCGACCTCTGGCTCATCGGGCTGGCCATTGCCGGTCTCGGCACGATTCTGGGCGGCGTCAACATGGTCACGACAGTGATCACGCTGCGCTGCCCAGGGATGACGATGTTCCGGATGCCGATCTTCACGTGGAACATCCTCGTTACCAGCCTGCTGGTGCTGCTGGCGTTCCCCATCCTCACCGCGGCGCTGCTCGTGCTCTGGGTCGACCGCCACATGCACGCGCAGGTATTCGAGTCCGCCAACGGCGGGGCGATCCTGTGGCAGCACCTGTTCTGGTTCTTCGGCCATCCCGAGGTGTACATCATCGCGCTGCCGTTCTTCGGCATCGTGACCGAGATCTTCCCGGTGTTCAGCCGCAAGCCGCTGTTCGGCTACACCGGCATGGTGTTCGCCACGCTGGGCATCGCAGGGCTCTCAATGACGGTGTGGGCGCACCACATGTTCACCACCGGCGCGGTCCTGCTGCCGTTCTTCTCGCTGATGACGTTCCTGATCGCGGTGCCCACGGGAGTGAAGTTCTTCAACTGGATCGGCACTATGTGGCGTGGATCCATCACGTTCGAAACACCGATGCTGTTTGCTGTCGGGTTCATCATCACGTTCCTGTTCGGCGGGCTGACCGGCGTGCTGCTCGCGAGCCCGCCGGTCGACTTCCACGTGTCTGACACCTACTTCGTGGTGGCGCACTTCCACTACGTGCTGTTCGGCACCATCGTGTTCGCGGTGATGGGGGGAATCTATTTCTGGTTCCCGAAGTTCATCGGCCGCTACATGGACGAGAAGCTCGGCAAGCTGCACTTCTGGCTGACGTTCGTCGGCTTCCACACCACATTCTTGGTGCAGCACTGGCTCGGCAACGAGGGCATGCCTCGGCGCTACGCCGACTACCTGCCCAGCGACGGGTTCACCACGCTGAACACCGTCTCGACGATCGGCTCATTCATCCTCGGCGCCTCGATGCTGCCGTTCATCTACAACCTGTACAAGTCTTACCGCTACGGCGAGATCGCGACGGCTGACGATCCGTGGGGGCACGGCAACTCGCTCGAGTGGGCTACGTCCTCTCCGCCGCCGCGGCACAACTTCACCTTCATCCCGCCCATCCGCTCTGAGCGCCCGGCGTTCGAGTACCACTACCCGCACCTACTCGAACGGCTCGAGGCGGAGGCGCACGCCGGGCGGCCCCCACGGAACCACAGCACGCTGGTCGGCGCGGAGGGGTCGTCCACCGGGCAGGGCGACGGCGAGCCGGGCAAGTAACGGGCCGACCCGCGCGGCCGCCTGGCTAGCGGACGATCGGTTGGCCCAGGAGTGTCACGCCGGCATCACGCAGGTGCGTGAGCGTGCTGTCCACAGTGGGCTGTGCCACGCCGGCCGTGAGGTCAAGCCGCACGGTGGTGGCGAACCCGCCGGCAACGGCGTCGAGCGCGGTCGCCCGCACGCAATAGTCGGTCGTGAGGCCGATGATCTCGACCGTGTCTACGTCGTGGGCGCGCAGCCAGTCGGTGAGCGACGTCCCGTCGCTCACGCCCTCGAAGCCGGAGTAGGCCGCCTGGTACTCACCCTTGTCGAAGATCGCCTCGAGCCGCGACCGGTCAAGCGACGGGTGAAGCTCGACGCCCGGCGTGCCGACCCGGCAGTGCGGCGGCCACGAACCCAGGAAGTCGGGATGTTCTGAGAAGTGCGCGCCAGGGTCGATGTGGTGGTCGCGGGTAGCCACTGCGTGGTCGTAGCCGCCTTCGGCGAGCCGCGCCGTGATCGCCCGCGCGACCTCGGTGCCGCCGGTTACCGCGAGCGAGCCGCCTTCGCAGAAGTCGTTCTGCACGTCCACGACGAGGACCGCATTGCCCATGCAAGCAACCTTAATCCGCGGGGACGATCCGGGTCGGGATCGCGGGCTCACCGCGCGAAAGCTTCAATCCGTCCCACGGCAAGCTGATCATCGCCCGGCGCAGATGCTCGCGGGATTCGGGCAGGCTGGGCAGGTCGGGCACCGGGTCGCCCGCCCGCATCAGCGGCCGCTGCAACAATCGATCATGCTCCCCGAGCTGTGCGACCGGCCCCGCGGCGACCACCTCTTCGACCGCAGTGCCGCTCTCCTTGTGGATCCGGTAGGCCGTCTTACGCCCGCCGTGACTTTCCTTGTGCTCGGAGCGCTTGGCGACCCGCCGCCCGTCCACCTCGACCAGCTTGTAGACCATCTCGGCGGTCGGGGCGCCGGAGCCGGTGACGACGGCGGTGCCCGCGCCGTACCCGTCGACCGGAGAGGCGCCGAGCGCGGCGATCGAGAACTCGTTCAGGTCGCCGCTGACGATGATGTGCGTGTTGGTGGCACCCAGCTTGTCGAGTTGCTCGCGCGCCTGTCGGGCCAGCACGCCCAGGTCCCCGGAGTCGATCCGGATTGCCCCAAGCGACGGCCCCGCGACGTCGACCGCGGCGGCGATCCCGGCGGTGAGGTCGTAGGTGTCGACGAGCAGCGTCGTGTCGTCGCCCAGGGCAGCGACCTGCCCGCGGAACGCCGCCGACTCATCGTCGTGCAGCAGCGTGAACGCGTGCGCGGCGGTGCCCGCTGTCGGCACGCCGTATCGCTCACCGGCGGCAAGGTTCGACGTGGACGCGAAGCCGGCCAGGTACGCGGCCCGTGCCGCGGCCACGGCTGCCTCCTCGTGAGTGCGGCGCGAGCCCATCTCGATGACCGGCCGTCCTTCTGCCGCGCTCACCATGCGGGCAGCGGCCGACGCGATCGCCGAATCGTGGTTCAGCACGGACAGCGCCAGTGTCTCAAGGATGACCGCTTCGGCGAAGGCGCCGGACACGGTCAGTACGGGGGAGTACGGAAAGTACAGCTCTCCCTCGGGATAGCCATCGATGTCGCCACGGAACCGATATGCGGTAAGGAGCGCCGCCGCCTGCTCGCCGACGACACCGGCACGATGCAAGCGCTCGACCGTCGCCTCGTCGAACGTGAAGTCACGCAGCGCATCGAGCAACCGCGCCGTGCCGGCCACCACGCCGTAGCGGCGCCCTTCAGGTAGCCGGCGCGCAAACACCTCGAATACGCAATGCCGATCCGCGGTGCCGTCCCGCAGTGCGGCGTCGAGCATGGTCAGCTCGTAGCGGTCGGTCAGCAGCCCGGTGCTCATGTATGACGCGGGCCAAAAAGGCCTGCCAGGCCGGCCACCAGGAACCCGATCAGCGTGACGTACAGCCCTACTGCACTGTGCTTGAATACGCTGACATCACCGAGGAAAGTCTTCGCGTTGTTCCAGTAGCTGTTCAGCGCGAGCAGCGTGACAACGATGCCGATGACGGCAGCCGCCGGCGCAACGATCCGGAACGTCAAAGCGAGCGAGCCGATCGGCAAGCTAGCCAATGTTGCGCTGACGACGACGGCCGCGAGCAGAAGCCAGCCCAGCCACCCGAAGTATGCCTTCGGGAACGCAGGTGCGCCCGGCGGGCTAAGGGCCGTGTGGAAGTCGCTGAACTTGATGTCTCGGCCGACAATGCGGTACCAGGCGAGTGCGGTGAATCCAGCGATCAGCAGCGCCGCCCCGACGGCTGCTCCGAGCAGCCCGATCACGCGGATTCTCTCGCTGTGGCCGGTATCCGATTCCTGCTGCGGATAGCTGTAGCCGCCTTGCGGCTGCTGATAGCCGCTCTGCTGATAGCCGGCTTGCAGGTAACCTGCCTGCCGGCCATATCCGCTCCACGGCGGTTGCTCAGCGGGCTGGCGGCCCGGTTGCGGGTTATACGGCCCACTCATGGCGCAAGACGGTAGTAGAGCCGCATGCCCGTGTCATCGGTCCGGCCGGGCCGCGTCCGCCCGACACGGGGTCGTGACCGGACTGTGACCGTGCCACCATGGACGAATGCCAGGCATGCTGTCCCTACCGCAGAACACTGCGGGTCAGACACTGCCCGCGGAGGATGTCAGGACCTCGG
>Ga0126373_10003052_pt1 | contig 12427 bp, 12 predicted proteins | sample PanSoiMetPlot_11_FD_92545 | JGI IMG/M metagenome (GOLD analysis project Ga0126373, IMG submission 92545) | Tropical forest soil microbial communities from Panama - MetaG Plot_11 | ecosystem: Environmental > Terrestrial > Soil > Tropical forest > Bulk soil | place: Panama | collected 2016-02-17
CTGAGGGTCTAGACAATATTGTGGCCATTTGCAAGTCTTTTGTCCCAGGTTGTCTTCCCATGTCCACAGAGTATCGCTGTTAAGAATTCTGCGGGTCCGACAAAGGTTTTCAACGCATGGACTATTTCGCCCAGCAGCTCATCAACGGCATCACGCTTGGATCGATCTACGGTTTGATCGCGATCGGCTATACGATGGTGTTTGGCATTATCGGGATGGTGAACTTCGCGCACGGCGACGTGTTCATGGTGTCGGCCTTCATCGCGCTGATCGCATTGCTAATCCTCACTTCGTGGCTGGGCATTGTTTCGGTGGCGTTGGCGCTTTTCATCGTGCTCGTCGTCGCGATGTTGTTCACTTCATTGGTCAACTGGATGATTGAGCGCGTGGCCTATCGGCCATTGCGCGGATCGTTCCGTTTGGCGCCGCTGATTTCAGCGATCGGCATGTCGATCACGCTTTCGAATTTTGTGCAGGTGACCCAGGGACCGCGCAACAAATCCATACCGCCGCTGGTGCAGGGCGAATTCGTTTTATCCAACAGTAACGATTTTCCGGTCACGCTGTCCCACAAACAGCTCATCATCTGGGGCATCACCGCCGTTCTGCTGCTGGCATTTTGGTATCTGGTGGCGCGCACCCGACTCGGACGCGCTCAACGCGCCTGCGAGCAGGATCAGAAAATGGCGGCCTTGGTCGGCGTCGATGTCGATCGCACGATTGCCGCAACCTTCGTGATCGCCGCCGCCTTGGCGGCGGTCGCCGGCACCATGTACCTGATGTATTACGGCGTGGTCACGTTTTCCGACGGCTTCGTGCCCGGCGTGAAAGCCTTCACCGCGGCCGTGCTGGGCGGTATCGGTTCGCTGCCCGGCGCAGTTGTCGGCGGCCTTCTCATCGGCCTGATTGAAACGCTGTGGTCGGCCTACTTCTCCATCGACTATAAGGATGTCGCCGCTTTCTCCGTGCTGGCGATCACTTTGATTTTCCTGCCGCAGGGGCTGTTGGGCCGGCCGGATGTCGAGAAGGTCTGAGATGGGGGCGGCGCAGGCGGCAGGGCCAAGGATCCGCACGCGCTTAGGTGAAGCGCTGCGCGACACTGCGCTGACTGCACTGGTTGCGCTTGGCGTGTTTCTTCCGCTCGTCGGTTTTGAGACCATCACCGATATCAACAATGTCCTGATTCTGACGACGCGCTGGCCGCTCTTGTTTGGCTTGGTCGGCAGCATTGCCGCCGTCCGCTTCTTCTATGCGCTGGTCCTTGCACCGCGGGTTGAGCGCGGCGCGCTGCGCTTGCCGCAGCGCGCGTCGGCAACCGCGGCGAACATACTGCGCAACTGGTTTATTCCTTTCGCCGTCGCCTTCGCGATCGTCTATCCGATGCTCGTGGTGCTCGCGGTCGGATTTGGCGGTGCGGTACGCTGGGTCGATAATTTCGGGATACAGATTTTGATTTACGTGATGCTCGGCTGGGGTCTCAACATCGTGGTCGGCCTCGCCGGGCTCCTCGATCTCGGCTACGTGGCTTTTTACGCCGTCGGCGCTTATTCCTATGCCCTGCTGGCGAAAACCTTCGGCCTGTCATTCTGGATTCTGTTGCCGCTTGCCGGAACGCTGGCATCGTTCTGGGGAATTTTGCTCGGCTTTCCGGTGCTGCGGCTGCGCGGCGATTACCTCGCCATCGTCACGCTCGCCTTCGGCGAGATCATCCGCCTTATCCTGATCAACTGGGTGGCGCTGACCAACGGTTATGCCGGAATCGGATCGATTCCTCGCCCAACCCTGTTCGGCATTCCCTTCAATGCCAGCGACAATGGCTTCGCCGCGGTATTCGGCCTTGAATTCTCGCCGCTCTACCGCGTTGTTTTTCTTTATTACGTTATCTTGGCGCTGGCGCTTGTGACCTGCTTTTTCAATGTCCGGCTGCGCCGGTTGCCGATCGGCCGGGCCTGGGAAGCCTTGCGCGAGGACGAGATCGCCTGCCGCTCGCTCGGCATCAACACCACCAATACCAAGCTGACGGCCTTTGCCATGGGCGCGATGTTCGCCGGTTTCGCCGGCTCCTTCTTTGCCGCACGGCAAGGTTTCATCTCGCCGGAATCTTTCACTTTTCTCGAATCGGCAACAATCCTTTCGATCGTGGTGCTCGGCGGCATGGGCAGTCAGATCGGCGTCGCCATCGCAGCCGTGGTCATGATCGGCGGCACCGAGATCATGCGCCAGCTCACCTTCCTCAAGCAGATCTTTGGTCCCACTTTCGATCCGACGCAGTACCGCATGCTGCTGTTCGGCCTGGCGATGGTGACGATCATGCGGTGGCGGCCGCGCGGATTGATTTCGACTCGCGCACCCTCGGTATTTCTCAAGAAGCGCCGGAATATTTCGGTCGATCTGGTCACGGAGGGACGCGGTTGACGGCGCGCGACGGCTCCACGGTGCTACGGGTCGAGCATCTGACCATGCGATTCGGCGGTCTCGTCGCCGTCGACGATCTCAGCTTCGAAGTACGGCGCGGCACCATCACCGCATTGATCGGACCGAACGGTGCGGGCAAGACCACCGTGTTCAACTGCATCACCGGTTTTTATCGGCCGACCGAGGGCCGGATTGCATTGCAGCGCGGCGATCCCGCCGTGTGGCAGGGCCTCGAAGCACTGACCGACAGCGGCCAGCGCGGCGTGGCGCGGCCGGAGGGGGCTCTTTTTCTATTGGAGCGCATGCCGGATTACCTCGTCGCGCAGCAGGCGCGGGTCGCGCGCACATTTCAAAATATCCGGCTTTTCGCCGGGATGACGGTGTTGGAGAATTTATTGGTGGCGCAGCACAACCCGCTGATGCTCGCGTCCGGCTATACGGTCCTCGGGCTGCTCGGGCTGCCGCCCTATGCCGCCGCCGAACGCGCCGCGCTCGAGAAGGCGCGGCATTGGCTCGAGCGCTTCAATCTCGTCGATCGGGCCGACGATCCGGCCGGCGAATTGCCCTACGGCGCGCAGCGGCGGCTCGAAATAGCCCGCGCCATGTGTACCGATCCGGTGCTGCTGTGCCTCGACGAGCCGGCCGCCGGATTAAATCCCCGCGAGAGCGCCGAACTCAACGAATTGTTGCTCGTCATCCGCAATGAATGCGCCCTATCGATGCTCTTGATCGAGCACGACATGTCCGTGGTGATGAACATTTCCGACCACGTCGTGGTGCTGGACTATGGCGTTAAAATCGCCGATGGCGCGCCCGAAGCGATCCGCAACGATCCCAAAGTGATCGGCGCCTATCTTGGCGTCGGCGACGAAGAGGTGGCCCGCGTCGAAGCCGAGGTCGGGCTATGAGTTCGCCGCTCCTCTCGGTGCGCGGGGTGACTGCCTATTACGGTCGTGTCAAAGCGCTCAAGGGCGTCGACATCGACGTCAATGATGGCGAGATCGTCGCGCTGATCGGCGCCAATGGTGCCGGCAAATCCACTTTGATGATGACGGTTTGCGGCAATCCCCGCGCGCGCGATGGTCAAATCCTGTTCGCCGGCCGCGATATTACCCACCTGCCGACCCACGAAATCGCCCGGCTCAAACTGGCGCAGGCGCCGGAAGGCCGCCGCATCTTCCCGCGCATGACGGTGCTGGAAAATTTGCAGATGGGCGCGCTGGTCGCCGAGCCGGCCGAGTTCGACCGCGATCTCGAGCGCGTGCTCGCGCTCTTCCCCCGGCTGCGCCAGCGCTTGCATCAGCGCGGCGGTACGCTCTCCGGGGGCGAACAGCAAATGCTCGCGATCGCGCGGGCGCTGATGAGCCGGCCGCGGCTGCTGTTGTTGGACGAACCTTCGCTCGGCCTGGCGCCGCTGATCGTTCGGCAGATTTTCGACGCCATCAAAACGCTCAATGCCGAACACGGCCTCACGGTCTTTCTGGTCGAGCAGAACGCGTTTCACGCGCTCAAACTCGCGCACCGCGGCTATGTTATGGTCAATGGACTTGTCACCTTGACCGGCACCGGCCGCGAACTGCTTGACCGGCCGGAGGTCAAGACGGCCTATCTTGAAGGCGGCCGCCAGCAGGTGGAATGACGGTGAGCTTGCCGAGCTTCATGTCGGGATTTCTGTACGAGGAGGATTCACTCGGCGTATTTATTCTGGTCACCGTCGTGCTTGGCGGCGGCGCGGCAGCGCTTGCCGGGCGCGCGTTGGCCCTGACGTGGCGCCCGTGGTGGCAAGTCGTCGTTTACATGCTCATGCTGGGCACCGCGGTACGGTTCTTTCATTTTGCGTTGTTCGGCGGCACGCTGCTTTCCATCCACTATTATGGAATCGATACCTTGGTGTGCCTGGCTTTCGGCTTTGCCGGGTTCCAGGCCGCGCGTGCCCGCCGCATGGCCGCTCAATATCCCTGGATCAACGAGCCGGACGGTGCTCTGCGCTGGCGCCGCAAGGCGCGTTGACATACCATTGCGGCACGGTTGAACCTGCCGACTGTCACTCGTTCTAGGGGAGCCAAAAATGAAAAGGATCGCCACGCTCGGCGTCGCGTTGGGCTTCGCGTTTGTGCTCGCGGAATCCGCGACCGCTCAGGTGAAATTCGGGGTCGGCGGCCCGATCACAGGTCCGAATGCCGCAACCGGGGCGCAAATGAAAAACGGCGTGGAACAGGCCGCCGCCGACATCAATGCCGCCGGCGGCATGCTCGGCAACAAACTGACCGTCGAGTTCGGCGACGATGTCTCCGATCCGAAGCAGGGCGTTTCGGTCGCCAATAATTTCGCCGCCGACGGGGTCAAATTCGTCATCGGCCACTACAATTCCGGCGTCAGCATTCCTGCTTCGGAAGTTTATCAGGAGAACGGCATTCTTGAGATCACGCCGGCATCGACCAACCCGAATGTCACCGAGCGCGGTATGTGGAACATTTTCCGCACCTGCGGTCGCGATGACCAGCAAGGCAAGGTGGCCGGTGGCTACATCCTCGCGCATTTCAAAGGCAAGAAGATCGCGTTCATCCATGACAAGACCACCTATGGCAAGGGCCTTGCCGACGAAACGCTCAAAACAATCCAAGCCGGCGGCATGAAAGAAGTGCTGTATGAAGGGATCAATACCGGCGACAAGGATTATTCGGCGCTGATCTCCAAGATCAAACAAGCCGCGCCCGATCTCGTCTATTTCGGCGGGCTCTACACCGAAGGCGGCTTGATCGTCCGCCAGATGCGCGACCAAGGCGTCAAGGCGCCGCTGATGGGCGGCGACGGCATCACCTCCGATGAATTCGCAACCGTCGGCGGCCCCGGCGTCGAGGGCACCTTGATGACGTATGGTCCCGATCCGCGTAACCGGCCGGAAGCCAAGGCAGCGGTTGCGGAATTCCGCAAGAAAGGCTTCGAGCCCGAGGCTTACACCCTCTACAGCTATGCCGGCGTGCAGATCATCAAGCAGGCGGCGGAAGCGGCGAAGTCGACTGACCCGAAGAAAGTTGCCGAGCAGATGCATTCGGGCATGCATTTTTCGACCGTGCTCGGCGACATGGCCTATGACAAGAAAGGCGACATCACCAAGCTCGATTATGTGATGTACATCTGGAAAAAGGACCCAAGCGGGAAAATCAACTACGTCGAGTGTCCAGCTTCAGGATGCAGCATGTAGCGCATTCGCCGCAAACAAGAAAAAGCCCGCCCCGCCGGCGGGCTTTTTTTGTCAAAGGCACGATTGCAAGAGGCGCGATCGTCAAATGCTGACGAAGACCTAGCCGATTTTACCCAGCGCCGGGAAAGTATCCAAAAGCCAGTAGCTCATTTCGCTGATCGCGCCGGTGAGAAAAGCAATGCCGGTGAGTATCAGCAAGCCGCCCATCACCCTTTCGACCAAGCCGAGATGCGCGCGAAACCGAGCGAGAAAGGCGGCGAACGGCTCCGCCGCCAAGGCGGCAACGACAAACGGAATGCCCAGGCCAAGCGAATAGACCGCAAGCAGACCGACACCTTTGAGTACCGTCGCCTCCGCCGCCGCCAGAGCAAGGACGGCGGCCAGGATCGGCCCGATACAGGGCGTCCAGCCGAAGGCGAATGCAAGCCCCATAAAGTACGCGCCCCACAGACCGACCGGCTTGGCAACCGCAAGTCGCTTTTCCCGCATGAGCCAAGCGATCGGCGTCACGCCGAGAAAGTGCAAACCCATCGCCACGATGCCAAGGCCGGCGACAACCGCGAGCTCACTGGAATAGGCGCGCAATGCCGCGCCAATCGCGCTGGCGCCGGCGCCGAGCGCCACGAACACCGTCGTAAAGCCGAGCACGAACAGAACCGCCGCAGCGAGCGTCTCCCGCCGCACGCGCGGCTCGGATTCCGCATCGGCGAAGCGCTCGAGCGAAGCGCCGGTCAGGTAAACGAGATACGGCGGTACCAGCGGCAGGACGCAGGGCGATAAGAAGCTCAACATGCCCGCGACCAGCGCAGCGAGAATCGTCACATTCGGCAAAGCCGCACTCCCAAGCTACGGCCACACATGCCCGGCGCTCCCCGGGTGTGCAAGCACGGCTCGCTCAACCCGCGAAGTTGTGAATTCGGCGTCCAAATTGCTCAATTACGGTTTACATTTAATGATCTAAACGATTGACCCATCCGTTAAAATCCACTCCGCTTCATCCGATTTGCGAGGATTGGGTTTTGCGCAATCTGATTACCGACGTCGCCGGGCTTAAGGTGGGGCATGCCCAAGATTTGGAGCTCGGCTCCGGCACGACCGTAGTCGTTTTCGATGAACCGACGGTCGCATCGGTCGATGTGCGTGGCGGCGGTCCCGGCACGCGCGAAACCGATCTTCTCAACCCGGTCCAGACTGTCACCGGCATCGATGCGATCGTGGTTTCAGGCGGCTCCGCTTTTGGTCTTGATGCTGCGTCGGGCGTCCAGGCCTGGCTGCGCGAACAGGGCCGTGGCTTCGCCATTGGCCCGGCGCGGGTTCCCATAGTACCCGGCGCCGTACTGTTCGATCTCTTGAGCGGCGGCAACAAAAATTGGGGACGCTTTCCGCCCTATCGCGAATTTGCCTACGCCGCCGCCGCCAATGCTGCGCTCGATTTTGCGCTTGGGAGTTTTGGCGCCGGAACCGGCGCCACGACGGTCAACTACAAAGGCGGGCTTGGCTCGGCCTCGGCACAGACTGCGGACGGCATCACCGTCGGCGCTCTCGCAGCCGTCAATGCGGTCGGCAGCGTGGTGATCGGCGGCGGGCCGTGGTTCTGGGCGGCGCCATTCGAAGTTGACGGTGAATTCGGTGGCCGCGGCATGCCGACGCAGATTACGCCGCAAATGCTCAAACCGGTCATCAAGGGCGTGCCCGGCGCCAATACGACGCTGGTCGTGGTGGCGACTGACGCGGTCTTGACCAAGGCGCAGACCAATCGCCTCGCGGTCATGGCGCAAACCGGGATGTCGCGGGCGATTTATCCGGTGCACAGCCCGCTTGACGGCGACACGCTGTTCGCGGCGGCGACCGGACGGCGGCCACTGGCCGACCCGGTATTCGCTCTGACACACCTTGGAACTCTTGCCGCAAATGTGGTGACGCGAGCGATCGCCCGCGGCATTTTTGCGGCAAAGGCGCTCCCGGGTGACCCATTGCCAAGTTGGAAAGATAAATTCGGCCGCTGACCGACAAAGTAATCAGGCAAAACAGCAAATTACCGCGTATTCGTCGTGGAAACCACAAACACGAACTTTCAACCGTTTGTCAGCAGTTTTAATTGACTTGCTGCCCGATTGCGCCTTCACTTTAAGCAAGCTCGACAAGAACACAGCGGAGGACGCGATGCGCGTCGTGGTGATTGTCTTTGCAGCTTTGATGACATTGGGACTTGCAGCATTCGGCGTCGTCGCGGCGCAACGCGCGGCGGGACCCGACTCACTCATCGCACTTGCCGTCCACGTAATCTCGCCTGGGCAAAGCAACAACGCGGCACCGACAAGCCAGCCTGTTGCGACGCAAGCGGCTCGTCCAACCTCGCCCGTGGTTTCGGTTGCGCAACCGACCCCACCCGCTGAGCCGAATCCGCCGGCGCCGATCCGGCTTGCTCAGAACGCCACGGCGGCGGCGACACAAGCACCGGCGGCGCCGGCAGCAGCGCCCGTGCCGACCCCTGCGGCCGCCAAAGCCATTCCCGCTTGCGACAATCCAGATGCGATAGGGCTGTCGCGCGTCGTCGAAATCGACACCACCGGCGGTCCCGCGTTCGGGACGGAGCATTTCAAGCAATACGACTTCCTCCGCGACAAAGAAGTCGTGCTGACTTTCGACGACGGGCCCTGGCCCGAAAACACGCCGATGGTGTTAAAGGCGCTCAAGGACAATTGCATCAAGGCGACGTTCTTTGAGATCGGCCAACACGCCACGTGGCGGCCCGATATATCCCGGGAAGTCGCCGCCGCCGGAATGACCGTCGGCAATCACACCTGGTCGCACAAGGATCTCGCCAAGAATCCTTATGCCAAAGACATCGAACTCGCCAAGCAAGAGATCGAGATGGGCGTGAGCGCGGTGCATATGTCGGTCGGAGGACCGACCGCGCCGTTCTTCCGCTTCCCCGATCTGCAGCAGCCGCCTGATTTGATGACTTATTTGGGCACGCGCAACATCGCCATCTTCTCGACCGACATCGACACATTCGATTTCAAGCTGCGCAAGCCGGAAGACGTGGTTAAATCGGCGATGACGAAGCTCGTGAAAAACGGCAAGGGCATCGTGCTGATGCACGATTTCCAACACAACACGGCGGAGGCATTGCCCGAACTTTTGCGTCAGCTCAAGGCTGGCGGCTATAAGATCGTGCATATGGTGCCGAAGGACTCGATCACCACGCTGCAGAAATATGACGACATGGTCAGGGCGCAGGACAAATTCTCGGCCAGCAACAATACGCGTCCGCAATCGAGCGTCGTCAAAACGATCAGCGAGTAAAGCGTTCGGCGCTGTAGGGCGTGGGATCGCAGAACGGCACCGCGTTCGTCATCATTTCGGCGATCAGCCGTCCCGTCGCTGGACCGAGCGTCAAGCCCCAATGACCGTGGCCATAGGCCAGCCAGAGGCCGCGCTGTCCTTTGGCGCGTCCGATCACCGGGCGTGAATCGGCAAAGCAGGGACGCGCGCCCATCCAGGGTTGCGCCTCGACCGGCTCGCCAAGTGCAAACAAATTCCGGGCCGCCGGCAGCAAGCGATCGAAGTGTACGGGCGTCGGCGGCGCGTCGCGCGGAGCAAATTCCGCGCCGGTGGTAATGCGAATGCGTTGCTCCATCGGCGTAATGCAGTAGCCGTTTTCCGCATCGAGTACCGGCCGGCTCAGTGCCGCATTGTCGCCGGGCCGGAAATGACGGTGGTAGCCGCGTTTGACCGCGAGCGGCAGCGCGACGCCAAGCGGATCAAGCAGATCCGGCGCCCATGGTCCCAATGCCACAACGGCATCGCCAGCGTCGACCGCACCGGCGCTCGTATCCACTCTCCAGCGGGTGTCTATTCGACGCAGTGATCGAGCGTCGCCCGAGAAGCTGAGCCCGCCAAGCGCCGTGAAACGCGCCGCGTAAGCGCGCGTCACTGCCAGCGGGTTGCTTACGCTAACGGCCCCGGTCCAGTGCACGGCATGGCGGAACACCGGCGCAAGGGAGGGCTCGAGAGCGCGCGCCCCGTCAGGGTCGAGCATCACGTTGGCGATGCCAAAATCCTTGGCCACTTGAAGCTCTCGCTGGCGCGCCGCGAACCCGCGCTCGCTGCGATAAAGTTTGAGCCAACCGGTGCGGCGGAAATATCTCTCCGCGCCGGCCTCGCTGCTCAGCGCCTCGTGCTCGGCGACCGCGCGCGCCATGAGCGGACGCATGAGCCGGGCCGTTTCAACGAGCCGAGACGGCTGGGAAGCCGCGTAGAATGCCGCGAGCCAAGGCGCGATCTTCGGCAGAAACGAAAAATGATAATTCGCCTGCGGCGAGCGTTTGAGAACAACCCGCAGACGTTCCCCCCAATCCGACGGAAATGCCGGGGGAAAGACGGTATTGCCTTCGATCACGCCGGCATTGCCGTACGAGGTACCCTCCCCCACGCCGCCTCGATCGATCAGCGCAACCGCCAAACCGCGCTTAACAAGGTGAACGGCGACTGAGGTGCCGACGATGCCGGCGCCAAGGACAATGACATCGGTGCGCGCCACGGAACCTCCGCTGTGACAGCCCTCGCCAAACCTTGCCGCAGGCCCGGTCGGACCGGCAAGGGTCGCAAATGGCGGTCTGCCAAGACTCCGACGCGTTGCTCGGGGGGGAATAGCATGTTACGCGAACCATAAGCTTGGGAGCATCCCATGGCTCGTCCGCTCGTCATCGCACCGTCGATCCTGGCCGCCGACTTTGCAAAGCTGGGCGAGGAAATACACGCGGTCGACGCGGCTGGCGCCGACTGGATCCATGTCGATGTCATGGACGGCCATTTTGTTCCTAATATTTCGATCGGTCCGGATATCGTCCGCGCCATACGGCCGCACACCAGGAAGACGCTGGACGTCCATCTGATGATCGCGCCCTGCGATCCGTACCTCGAAGCCTTCGCCAAGGCCGGGGCCGATAGCATTACGGTGCACGTCGAGGCGGGGCCGCACATCCACCGTTCGCTGCAGGCAATCCGCGCGCTCGGCAAAAAGGCCGGCGTGACCATGAATCCAGGCACGCCGGAAAGCACGATCGAGCACGTCCTCGATCTCGTTGATCTTGTTCTGGTGATGTCGGTCAATCCCGGCTTCGGCGGCCAGAAGTTCATTCCCGACGCCCTTGCTAAGCTGCGAAATGTGCGCGCGCTCGTCGGCGCGCGGCCAATCGATATCGAGATCGACGGCGGGATTACCGCTGAAATCGCGCCGGAGGTTGCGCGCGCCGGCGCCAATGTTTTCGTCGCCGGCTCAGCGGTCTTCAAGGACCGCTCTCCGGAATCTTATCGCGCCAATATTGCGGCGATTCGCAACGCGGCGGCGTTGATCCGTGGTGAGGCGGCTTGACCATCGCTCGCTACACCCGACCGCAAATGGCGGCGATCTGGTCGCCGGAGACGCGGTTTCGCATCTGGTTCGAGCTCGAAGCCCACGCCGCCGACGCGATGGCCGAGCTCGGCCTGATCCCGAAAGAGGCGGCCAAAACGATCTGGGAAAACGGCAGGAATGCCAAATTCGACGTTGCGAGGATCGACGCGATCGAACGCGAGGTCAAGCACGACGTCGTTGCTTTTCTGACCCATCTTGCCGAAATCGTTGGGCCACAAGCCCGCTTCGTCCACCAGGGCATGACGTCTTCAGACGTTCTGGACACGTGCTTTAACGTCCAACTGGTGCGCGCCGCCGATCTCTTGATCGCCGATGTCGATGCGCTTCTGGCGGCGCTCGAACGGCGCGCGCGGGAATATAAACTCACGCCGACCATCGGCCGTTCGCATGGCATTCATGCGGAGCCGACCACGTTCGGGCTCAAACTGGCGTTCGCCTTCGCCGAATTTTTCCGCGCGCGAAAACGTCTGGAAGCGGCGCGCGGCGAAGTATCGACTGCCGCGATCTCCGGCGCAGTAGGTACGTTCGCGCAGGTCGATCCGCGGGTCGAAGCCTATGTCGCGGAAAAAATGGGCCTCGCAGTTGAGCCAATCTCGACGCAGATCATTCCGCGCGACCGTCATGCGATGTATTTTGCCACCCTCGGCGTCGTTGCTGCTTCGTGCGAGCGATTGGCGACCGAAATCCGCCACTTGCAGCGCACCGAAATCCTGGAGGCCGAGGAGTTCTTCTCCGAGGGCCAAAAGGGCTCCTCGTCGATGCCGCACAAGCGCAACCCCGTCTTATCGGAAAACGTGGTAGGTCTTTCGCGCATGGTGCGCGCCTATGTGGTGCCGGCTCTGGAAAACGTCACCTTATGGCATGAGCGCGACATTTCGCATTCGTCGGTGGAGCGCATGATCGGACCGGACGCCACCGTCACGCTCGATTTCACGCTCGCGCGGCTCGCCGGCATCGTCGACAAGCTCATCGTCTATCCCGACAACATGCGAATTAATCTGAACCGGCTAGGCGGGCTTGTGCATTCGCAGCGCGTGTTGCTCGCGCTCACCCAAAAAGGCGTGACCCGGGAGGACGCGTATCGCCTGGTGCAGCGCAACGCCATGAAAGCCTGGGCCGGCGACGGCGATCTTCTCTCTCTCCTTAAGGCGGACAAAGACGTGCGCAAGCATCTCAGCGACGCCGAACTTGCGGACAAATTCGATCTGGATTTTCACTTCGCGCATGTCGACACCATTTTCCGCCGTGTATTCGGGCGCGCCTGAGGGGGGAATGGGGGCACGTCCGACAATTCTGGTGTTCGATTCGGGCTTAGGCGGCCTCACCGTTTATCGCGAGATTGCCGCCGTGCGTCCCGACGCCGACATCGTTTATCTTGCCGACGA
>Ga0126373_10003053_pt1 | contig 12427 bp, 7 predicted proteins | sample PanSoiMetPlot_11_FD_92545 | JGI IMG/M metagenome (GOLD analysis project Ga0126373, IMG submission 92545) | Tropical forest soil microbial communities from Panama - MetaG Plot_11 | ecosystem: Environmental > Terrestrial > Soil > Tropical forest > Bulk soil | place: Panama | collected 2016-02-17
CTTCGACACGTAGCGCGTATCCGGCGATGGCTTGCCTTCCTCGACGCCCTTGCCGAGCGCATCGAAATTGCCTTCCACCTGCTCGACATGGGCGAGATCGAAGCGCGACAGGTAACTCACCGCGAGCTCGCGGAACACGTAGTCCAAAATCGAGGTCGCATATTTGATCGAATCGTTGCCCTGCACCGGGCCGGACGGCTCGAAGCGCGTGAAGGTGAACGCATCGACATATTCTTCGAGCGGCACGCCATATTGCAGGCCGAGCGACACCGCGATGGCGAAGTTGTTGAGAAGCGAGCGGAGCGCCGCGCCTTCCTTGTGCATGTCGATGAAGATTTCGCCGAGCCTGCCGTCGTCATATTCGCCGGTGCGCAGATAAACCTTGTGGCCGCCGACCACGGCTTTCTGGGTATAACCTTTACGCCTATCGGGCATGCGCTCGCGCTCGCGCATGACGACGATGCGCTCGACGACCTTCTCGACGATCTTTTCGGCAAGGCCAGTGGCGCGCGCTGCTGCCGGCTTGTCGAGGAACGCCGCAAGAATGTTATCTTGGGCGTCGTCGTCCTCATCCTCGTCGGCGATCAGCTGGCTTTGCAGCGGCTGCGAGAGCTTCGAGCCGTCGCGGTAGAGCGCATTGGCTTTCAGCCCGAGTTTCCACGATTGGATATAGGCCGCCTTGCAGTCCGCGACCGACGCATCGTTCGGCATGTTGATGGTCTTGGAAATGGCGCCGGAGATGAACGGTTGCGCCGCCGCCAGCATGCGGATGTGGCTGTCAACCGAGAGGAACCGCTTGCCGGTGCGCCCGCACGGATTGGCGCAATCGAACACCGGATAGTGCTCGGGTTTGAGATGCGGCGCGCCCTCGACCGTCATTGCGCCGCAGACATGGATATTCGCCGCCTCGATCTCGCGCTTGGTGAAGTCGAGATGGGTGAGAAGGTCGAAATTCGGCGCGGCGAGATCGGCCGGCGCGATGCCGAGTTCGCGCAGGAAATCAATGCCAAGCGTCCATTTGTTAAAGACGAACTTGACGTCAAAAGCGGTCGGCAGCGCCTTTTCCACTTTCTCGATCGCCTCGTCGGTGAAGCCCTTGGCCTTGAGCGTGTCGTGATTGATCGCCGGTGCCTCGGCGAGCGTGCCGTGGCCGACCGCATAGGCGACGATCTCCGCGATCTCGTTGTCGCCGTAGCCGAGCACGCGCAACGCTTTCGGCACCGCGCGGTTGATGATCTTGAAATAGCCGCCGCCGGCGAGCTTCTTGAACTTGACGAGCGCAAAGTCGGGCTCGATGCCGGTGGTGTCGCAATCCATCACGAGGCCGATCGTGCCGGTCGGCGCGACGACGGTCGCCTGCGCGTTGCGATAGCCATGTGCCTCGCCGAGCGAAAGCGCGCGATCCCAGGCGCGCTTGGCGTGTTCGGCGAGTTTCTGGTCCGGGATCGCCTTGTGTTCGAGCGGCACCGGCGGCGTGGTCATTTGCTCATAGCCGGTGCGCTCGCCATAAGCGGCGCGGCGATGATTGCGGACCACGCGCAGCATCGATTCCCGGTTCTCGGCAAAGCGCGGGAAGGCGCCGAGCTCGGCCGCCATTTCCGCCGATGTCGCGTAGGAGATGCCGGTCATGATTGCCGAGAGCGCGGCGCAGATCGCGCGGCCGGCCTCGGAATCGTAGGGAATGCCCGACGACATCAAGAGCCCGCCGACATTGGCATAGCCAAGCCCGAGCGTGCGGAAATCGAAAGAGCGCTGCGCGATCTCGCGCGAGGGGAATTGCGCCATCAGCACCGAGATTTCCAGCACGACCGTCCACAGCCGCACCGCGTGCTCATAGCCCTCGATGTCGTAGTGCCCCCGTCCTTCGCCCGTCGCGGGGTTATGGAACGCAAGCAGGTTCAGCGAGGCGAGATTACAGGCCGTGTCGTCGAGGAACATGTATTCCGAGCACGGATTCGACGCGATGATCGGCCCCGAGGTCGCGCAAGTATGCCAGTCATTGATCGTGGTGTGGAATTGCAGGCCGGGATCGGCGCTGGCCCAGGCGGCGTAGCCGATCTTCTCCCACAAGTCGCGTGCCTTGACCGTCTTGGAAATCTTGCCGGGCCTCGTTCGCCAGAACAGATCCCAATCACGATCGGCCTCGACCGCCTTGAGGAATTCGTCGGTGACCCGCACCGAATTGTTCGAGTTCTGCCCGGAGACCGTCAGATAGGCTTCCGAATCCCAATCGGTGTCGTAGGTCGGGAATTCCAGATCCTTGTAGCCCTGCTTGGCGAACTGGATGACGCGGCGGATGTAATTGTCCGGCACGTGGTTCTTGCGCGCGGCCTTAATCTCGCGGCGGAGCACCGGGTTCTTTTCCGGATCGAAGCAATCGTCGCCCGAGCCTTCGCAGTTCACGCAAGCTTTCAGGATCGCGCGCAGGTGCTTCTGATTGATCTTGGAGCCGGTGACGAGATTGGCGACCTTCTGCTCCTCGATCACCTTCCAGTCGACGAATTGTTCGACGTCGGGATGATCGACATCGAGAATGACCATCTTGGCGGCGCGGCGTGTGGTGCCGCCCGACTTGATCGCGCCCGCGGCGCGGTCGCCGATCTTAAGAAAGCTCATCAGCCCGGACGACTTGCCGCCACCGGAGAGCTTCTCGCCTTCGCCGCGCAGTTTGGAGAAATTCGATCCGGTGCCGGAGCCGTATTTGAACAGGCGCGCTTCGCGCACCCACAGATCCATGATGCCGCCCCCGTTGACGAGGTCGTCGTTGATGGACTGGATGAAGCAGGCGTGCGGCTGCGGATGCTCATAAGCCGTCGCCGATTGCACGAGCTTGCCGGTCTTGTGGTCGACGTAGAAATGACCCTGGCTCGGGCCGTCGATGCCATAGGCCCAGTGCAGGCCGGTGTTGAACCATTGCGGCGAGTTCGGCGCCACCATCTGCATGGCGAGCATGTAGCGGTGCTCGTCGAAAAAGGCGCGTGCATCCTCTTCCGAGCTGAAATAGCCGCCCTTCCAGCCCCAATAGGTCCAGGTGCCGGCGAGCCGGTCGAATACCTGCTTGCAGGATTGTTCGCCGGTGAAGCGCTCGGTTTCGGGCAAGTCGTTTAGCGCCGCTTCATCGGCAGCGCTGCGCCACAGCCATGAGGGGACGCTCTCTTCCTCGACCTTTTTCAAGCGAGAGGGCACGCCGGCTTTGCGGAAATATTTCTGCGCCAGCACGTCGGAAGCGACTTGCGACCATTGCTCCGGAACCTCGACGTTCTCGGCGCGGAACACGACCGAACCGTCGGGATTGCGGATTTCGCTTGTGGTCAGCCGGAACGCGATGTCCGTGTAGGGCGATTGTCCTTCTTTGGTGCAGCGCCGCTCGATCCGCATTTTCTTGCCCCTTAATCTTGAGTTTCTTCGGTTCGATGGCCTACTGGTTCAATATAGGTCACCGATTGTTTCCCCGCGACGCGATGGAGGATCTTCCGCCGCGCCTCAACCCGTTCTCTCTGTTTCCACCCGACGCCACATTTCTCCCGGCGCAGCCGCCGGAATTTCCCCTGATCGGACCGGCTCGCGGTGCAACTTGTATTGCCGCCTGGTCCAGCCTGCCCGGCGGGGCGTCGCTGACACCGCCGGACACCCCCTCACGCGACGATCGGCAACACGCATCCACGCACCCGCCGCACGCGGCACGGAGTAGTCCCGCAAACCCCTTCTTGGAGAGCCCGGCGGACTTCGTTACCCGCGCCGAACTTGGTAAAGCTAAGACAAGCCGGTCGCGCACGTCAAGACTTAGTACGAAATTCTGAATGAACCACTAAATGTGGGGATTGCGGGGACGAATCGGCTGGGAATGCAAAAGTATCGGAGATTCGCGGGGAATCCGGAAGTGCCAGACGACGCAGATGCGATTTTCACTCCGCCAACAAGCCAAATTCGACCGCCCGCTGCCTGCGATCTCGTCCGTTAAACGAACTGGATGTCCTCGCCGAGTGCTGGCGTAGCCGCGAGCCGCCACGCTTCTGTCACGTCGTGACAGGGGTTTTCCGGCGATTCTGAGTGAAATAGGCCGGAATTCCCGCGATTTGTCGCAACGCCGACCGAAGGCTTCGTCATAAAGCATTGGATTTACGGCTCGAATCGCTGCTCGCCGTTGTTGCTGGCTTTGCCGGGTCGGGGCCTGGACGACAGAAGTTCGGCGTGTGTGGCGTCGCAGCGCTAGCAATGTGACCGCCGCTCACATTAACCTTAAAGAAGTCTTAGTTTTCAGGCGGGCTCGGGTTTGCTTGACGGGGCAGGAGGGGCTGCGAATAACCTTTTATTAATGTTGCGGGGTGGGCTGCAGCGTGTGGTTCGCGCGGGGCGCGTCATTGCGACTGCAGCCCTATTGACGGCGTGCGCCTCGATCCAGAACGATCCGGTCAATCAGCGCCTGACCGCGAATGCCCGCGAGGCCGACGCCGAGCTCGCGAGCGTCACCGAAACCAATTACGACGACATGGTCGTCGCGCTGTCGTTCTCGGGCGGCGGCATGCGCGCTGCGGCTTTCTCTTACGGCGTCCTCGAAGGCTTCGATCAGATCCGGGTGCCGTCGCGCACGGGCGCGGTGTCGCTGCTTGATCGCCTCGATTTTCTGTCCGGCGTTTCCGGCGGATCAATCCTCGCCGCCTATTACGGACTCAAGGGTCGCGCGGCGATGGGCGACTTTCGCCAGCGCTTTCTGCTCGCCAATGCCGAGGAGTCGCTGCAAACCGATCTGAGCCTCGGCAATATCGCGCGCGGGCTTAACGGCGGGGTCAACGACGCGACCAAATTTCCGGTCTGGCTCGACACGCATCTTTATAATCAGGCTACCTTCCGCGATCTGCTGCGCCGGCAGCGGCCGCGGGTGTGGATTAATGCCGCCGATATCTACGATCGCACCGCCTTCATCTTCGCGCCAATAACGTTCAGCGCATTGTGCAGCGATGTTGCGAGCTACCCGGTTTCGCTCGGGGTGGCGGCGTCTGCCGCGGTGCCGGTCGTGTTCGCGCCGGTCGTCATCCAGAATTTCCACGGCACGTGCTCGACGCTGCTGCCCAACTGGGTCGCGCGCGTGCGCAACGATCCGAATGCGGCGCCGCTCATTAAATCCTATGCCGATGCACTGGAGCGCTATCGCTCGGGCGCGATCAATTACATCAAGCTCCTCGATGGCGGGCTCGTCGATAATTTCGGCCTGGCCGGCTTTACGGTTACGCGCCTTGCCGCCAATACGCCGTACGGTCCGCTGGCCCCGCAACAAGCGGTCAAGCTGCGCCGGCTTCTGTTCCTGGTCGTGGATTCCGGTCGCGCACCGTCAGGTCAATGGGCCCAGACCGTGCCGGGGCCGTCGGGTGTCGATCTCATCATGGCGACGTCGGACACCGCGACCGAATCCGGCGCGATCGGCAGCTATTCGGCCTTCGACGGCACGATGAACGATTGGCGCAAGACGCTCATAAGCTGGCGCTGCGGGCTTTCCGAAGCGGACCGGCATCGTTTCGGCGTGCCGCCCAACTGGAATTGCCGTGATCTGGAATTTTATATCAGCCGCATCTCGTTCGACCTGTTGGGTCCGGAACGCTCAGCCGTGCTCAACAAAGTAGAGACGCGATTCAAGCTGCCGCCCGATCAGATCGACATGCTGGTGACGGCCGGCCGCGACGCGCTCAGCGTCAATCCCAAATTCCGCGCTTTCGTCACCTCGCTCGGCCGCGCGCTGCCCCCGCCGCCAGCCCCGCAGGGTGCGCCGGTTGCGACGTCGGACTCGACCGCACAGCAGGCTGCGGTGGATGACGGGAATTAATTTCATCTGACTTCGGGTTGCGCGCCGACGCACGGTTGCAGGTAGCGCTGATTGATTTACTCAGCCGCCGCCTTCGAATGGCCGAGCCGGCGGTTGAGCGTAGCTAATAAGCTCTCGGCAGCTTCCGCAATCACCGTGCCCGGTGGGAAGATCGCTTCGGCGCCGGCCGCCTTGAGCGCCGCATAATCCTGCGGCGGCACCACACCGCCGACCACAATGATGATATCGCCTCGGCCGAGCTTCTCGAGTTCGCTCTTAAGCTCCGGCACCGAGGTCAGATGCGCGGCGGCGAGTGAGGACACGCCGATAATATGCACGTCATTCTCGACCGCCTGGCGCGCCGCTTCGGCTGACGTCGCAAATAAAGCGCCGATATCGACATCAAAGCCGAGATCGGCAAAGGCCGTTGCGATGACTTTCTGGCCGCGATCGTGGCCATCCTGGCCGATCTTGGCGACCAGGATGCGCGGGCGGCGGCCTTCGTTTTCTTCGAATTCGGCGACCAGTTTGCGCACGCGTTCGATGGCGTCCGCCATGCCGACCTCCCGTCCGTAGATGCCGGAGATCGCCTTGATCTCCGCTTGATGACGCCCAAACGCCTGCTCCAGCGCCAGTGAAATCTCGCCGACGGTTGCCTTGGCGCGCGCCGCGTCGATGGCAAGCGCCAACAAATTGGCGTTGCCGCCGGATGCGCTGCGGGTGAGCGCTGCAAGCGCTTGCGCGACCGCTTGGGGGTCGCGCTCGGTTTTGAGCCGCTTGAGCTTGTCGATCTGCAATTGCCGGACCGCGGCATTGTCGACTTTGAGGACATCGATCAGCGTTTCGTCGCGCGCCCGGAATTTATTGACCCCGATCACCGCCTGGGCGCCGGAATCGATGCGAGCCTGCGTGCGCGCGGCGGCCTCCTCGATGCGCAGCTTCGGCAGGCCGGACTCGATCGCGCGTGTCATGCCTCCGAGCTCTTCCACTTCGCGGATATGCCCCCACGTGCGCGCTGAGAGATCGCAGGTCAGCCGCTCGACAAAGAACGAGCCGCCCCAGGGATCGATCACGCGGGTCGTGCCGCTTTCCTTTTGCAGCACAATCTGGGTGTTGCGCGCGATCCGGGCGGAGAAGTCGGTTGGCAGCGCCAGCGCCTCGTCGAGCGCATTGGTGTGCAGCGATTGGGTGCCGCCCTGGGTCGCCGCCATGGCCTCGATGCAGGTGCGCGCGACATTGTTGAACACGTCTTGCGCCGAGAGGGACCAACCCGAGGTCTGGCAGTGCGTGCGCAACGACCGCGAGCGCTCGTCCTGCGGCTCGAATTGTTTCATGAGCTTCGCCCACAAGAGCCGTGCGGCGCGTAGCTTCGCGACTTCCATGAAGAAGTTCATGCCGATGCCGAAGAAGAACGACAGGCGCGGCGCGAAGCGGTCGACCGGCAGATTGGCGGCGAGCCCGGCGCGCACATATTCGATCCCGTCGGCGAGCGTATAAGCGAGCTCAAGGTCGGCGGTCGCTCCGGCTTCCTGCATGTGGTAGCCGGAAATCGAGATCGAGTTGAACTTCGGCATACGCGCCGAGGTGTAGGAGAAGATATCGGAGATGATGCGCAACGAAGGTTTCGGCGGATAAATATAGGTGTTGCGCACCATGAATTCTTTGAGGATGTCGTTCTGGATGGTGCCGGCGAGTTTTTCCGGCGGCACGCCTTGTTCTTCGGCAGCGACGATATAAAGCGCGAGAACCGGCAGCACGGCGCCGTTCATCGTCATCGACACCGACATCTGATCGAGCGGAATGCCGGCGAACAGCGTGCGCATGTCGTAGATCGAGTCGATGGCGACGCCGGCCATGCCGACATCGCCGGCCACACGCGGATGATCGCTGTCGTAGCCGCGATGGGTGGCGAGATCGAAGGCGATCGAAAGGCCTTTCTGGCCGGCGGCAAGATTGCGCCGGTAGAAGGCATTGGAGTCTTCCGCCGTCGAGAAGCCGGCATATTGCCGGATCGTCCAAGGCTGGGTGACATACATGGTCGGATAAGGCCCGCGCAGGTAAGGCGCGATACCCGGATAGCCGTCGACGCCGGCAATCCCTTCGATGTCGCGCGACGCGTAGTCTGTTTTGACCTTGATCCCTTCGGGGGTGAGCCAATCGCGCGCGTTTGCGGCCACGGCAGGGGAGGGCGCCTGCGCGTAAGCGACTTTGGAAAAATCCGGAATTCGGCTCATCGCTTTCGCCTCAGCGGTCCGGCTTATGAAGAATATCGTAAGCCGCATTGAGTGTCGCCAGTGCGTCGCAGCCCTCCGCGATGAAGGCTTGCACACCGGCCTCGCGCAGAAGCGCTTCCTGCGGGCCGGGCCGCCCCGCGTAATAGATCAAACGCGCGCCGGCCTCTTTGAGCGCCGCGGCTGCGGCCGCGAGTTCCGTGGCGGCGAGTTTGCCGGGTGCGCAGAGGCAGGCAATCGCCGCGCGCGCGGCTTGATATTCGGCAACTGCGCCGCTGACCGCCTCGATGCCGCCGCCTTCGAAAAAATTTTTGGCGAAATTCGCGCGCGCCATGAACTCCGCTGGTGCCCCAATGGTCGCCAGAAACACTTTTGGCCGCGCGCCGGTTGCGGCGAGGATCTGATCCGATTTGTCGCGCAGGTGCTCCAATGGCTCGGCAAGCCGCAGCCGCGGCAGTGCCGGCGTGGTGATCGCAGGCGTTCCAGACATTGCCTCGACCGTCTTCTTCCGCGGCTTTACGTCGAGGACGCCAGGCGGCGCTTCCGCAAGCTCGGGATAAGCATTGGTGCCGGTCAGAATCTCTTTGCCGTGAGCCACCGCCTGTTCGCGCGCCGCGCGCGCAGTGGCAACGTTTCGCTGTATGAGCCCATCCTCAAGTGCGCGCCATAGCCCACCCGCGCGCTCGATCGCCTGAAATTGCGCCCAAGCCGCGAGGCAAAGTTGCTCGGTCAGCGCTTCAAATGCGCCCGATCCGGCCGCGGGGTCGGCGACGCGGGCCAGATTGGATTCCTCCAGAAGCACAAGCTGCATGTTGCGCGCGATGCGCCGGGCAAAGCCGTCGGGTAGGCCGAGCGCCGCGGTATGCGGCAAGACCGTGATCGCATCGACGCCGCCAAATCCTGCTGCCGCGACCGCGATCGTCGCACGCAAGATATTCCCATAAGGGTCGCGCCGGGTCATCGTCCGCCACGCCGTCTCGGCGGTGACGATGGGGGGATGGGGCGACAGGCCGGACGCAGTCGCGGCGCGGGCCCATAAACTGCGCAGCGCCCGAAATTTTGCCGTGGTCAAGAACTGATCCGCATCCGCAGTCAGGCGAAAATAGATTGCGGCATAGGCGCGTTCCAGGGCCATGCCCCCTTGCTCGAGCGCGCGCCAATAGGCGACGGCGCTGGCGAGCGCGAAGGCAAGCTCTTGCGCTTCCGATCCTCCCGCATTGTGTATGACGCGGCCATCGGCGACTGCGAACGGTCCGCGAAAACCCGCGCCGGCCAAATCAGCGGTCGTGCGCGCAAGCGAGGAAGCCAAATCTTCCCATTTTTGCGGGCTATGCCCGGCGACGGCGAAACCGCCAATCGGGTTAAGGCTGAACCGCAAATCGACTGCGTCGGCGTCGATGCCGCGTGTCTTGATAAGCGCAGCAATGTCGCGGACCACGCCGCGCGTTCGCGGACTCAAATTGAGATCGAGGACGATACCGCGGTCGAGATCGATTCCATCGAGCGCTCGCGCCACCGCGTCAGCGGTGCCGTCGAGCCCGAAACCGTTGGCGCTCACTGACTCGGCGAATACGAGCACCAGGCCGCTGGCGCCGTTTTCCAGATCCTCGCGCGCCTGAGCGTTGGCGGCGGCCGGGTCGGTGTGGTCGACACGCTGCAAGAGTGTCCACGGTGCGCCGCCCGGGCGTCCGGCGATGGCGGCTGCCGCTCGCGCCGGCGCATAGAGCGGCTCGATGGTCAGCCCATCATAGGTCCGGCTTTCAAGCCGTTCGAACGGCGCGCCTTTGAGAACGGCGTCGACGAGCATGCGCCAATTCGCCTCGCCCGCGGCAGGAAAATCGCTGGCCAATAGTGGTGCGTCGGGGTTCGCCATGAGGGGGAAAATGCCATGGGGCGGCGTGCCGGCCAACCGGCGCGTGTGGCGTCAGTGCGGCGGCTTTTGTTCCGGCTGCGCCGCAGGCGGCGGCAGTTTCTTAATGCCGCTTACGTCGATATGGGTCAAAGCATCGGCGACGCGCCGGCCGGTGATGACGCGATCGGGTGCAATTTCGGCAAGGGGCAACAGCACGAAACCGCGCTCGAACAGGTGCGGGTGCGGCAGCGTCAAGTCCGGCTCGTCCATGACCAGATCGTCATAGGCGAGAATATCGATGTCGATCGGGCGCGGGCCCCAGCGGCGCTCCTCGCTTCGCTTTCGGCCAAGAGCGCGCTCGACCTCGATCGCGCATTGAAGCAGCGCGTGCGGATCAAGCGACGTTGCGACCACGATCACGGCATTGATGAAAGCCGGCTGGTCGACGATGCCCCAGGGCGGGGTGCGGTAATCCGACGAGCGCGCGACAAGCCGCACCGCCCCGCTGGCGCACAAGCGCGCAATGGCGCGATCGAACGCGGCGCGCACATTGCCGATATTGCCGCCGAGCGCGAGTAAGGCTTCGGCGGGCGAGTTGTGGCGAGTGTTCATGCACCTATTGGCAGCGCGAAATCAGCGTCACTTCCGTTGTCGATGCGCGTCAGCCCTATATCGTCCGAGGGGGTAGTGGGATCGGCAATGATTGAGGCAATCAGTTTGCGCGCCGCGCCGGCCTCTTGCTCGACCTCGGCGCCGATTTGTTGATAAATGCGCTGACGCTCCGCATAGGCTGCGTCGTCCGGCGGGTTCGGCATTTTCGCAATGACCATCCGGCGAAGTGCGAGTGCTCGTTCCAGTGATCGAACGTTGGCTCGCGCCAAATGACTGTAAGCCGGAATATACTTGTTGCTCAGTTCGTCCAGGAGGTGACCGACTTTTCCGGCCATGATCGTCGACAAGATGGACGTCGCCACCATCAGGACGACCAGTCCTAAGGCGATACCGACGATCTTGCGCCTGATCGATCTTCGAAACATTGGTTGCTCGCGTGCTAAAGATCGAATTTGAAACAACCTGGCTAGCCCATAGCCCAGTTGGAACGTCGTCGCGAAAACCGGTTCGAGATTGTTAGCACGCGCGCGCCGTACTACGGAATCCTGATTTGCGGTTACGGACGCGTTCGATCGTCACTCCGACATCTTCGAAGGTCGCGGCAATCGGCGCATGCGGCTTGTGGACCGTGACGCGTACGCCGTGCACCTGAGGGCAGCGCGCCAATACCGCATCGGCGACCGCGCCGGCGGCGGCTTCGACGAGGCGATAGCGCCGCCCGCAGAAGGCTTCCGTCACCGTCCTGATCACCAGGTCGTAGGAAACGGTATCCTTCAGCTTGTCGGTGCGCGATGCAGTACCGAGTTCGAGTTCAATAGCGAGATCGATATGGAACGTTTGTCCGACCTTGGCCTCATGCTGCATCACGCCGTGGTAGGCATGAAGAGCGAGCCCCTTGAAAAAGATGGCGTCGCTCATCGCGCACGTCCGATCGCGGCGGCAACCGCAAGCGCCTGCACGGTCGGTGCGACGTCATGAGCGCGGATGATCGCGGCGCCGCGTTCGACCGCAAGCAAAAGCGCCGCCAAGGATCCGCCGAGCCGTTCCGACGGTTCCGACCGTATGACTGAATCGATGAAACGCTTGCGCGAGGCGCCGACCAATAGCGGCAAGTCGAATCGGCGCCAAGCATCAAGGCGCGCGATGCAAGCAAGGCTTTGCTCCGGCGTCTTGCCAAAGCCAATCCCGGGATCGAGCACCACCTGATTGCGTCCGATGCCGGCGCGCGAGGCGATATCCAGCGAGCGCGAGAAGAAATCGCTGACCTCGGCAATGATGTCGATTGCGGGATCGGCTTTGTCGCGATTGTGCATGATGACAATCGGCGCGCCGTAGTCGGCAACGACGCGCGCCATGTCCGGATCGCACTGCAATCCCCAGACGTCATTGACCATCGCGGCGCCGGCATCGAGCGCCCAGGCCGCAACCGCCGCCTTCATCGTATCGACCGAAACCGGAACGCCAAGGCGGACCACGCCCGGCAGAACTGCCGCGAGGCGGTTGCGCTCCTCTTCCAGCGAAACGGGCTGGGCGCCGCCATAGGGGCGGGTCGATTCCGCGCCAACATCGACAATGTCCGCCCCTTCGGTGACAAGCCGCTGCGCCTGACGCATCGCGGCCGCCGGCTCAAGGAATCGCCCGCCGTCGGAAAATGAATCTGGCGTGACGTTGAGAACGCCCATGACCAAAGGTCGCGCCCCCTGCCGTGCCTTGGCGAGGAGCTCGATCAATATGTTGCGACTTGGCGCGGCGGGGGAAGCCGGGCTAGCGCCAAGTCGAGCGCCACGTATCGTGTTCGTTGCCGTGGTCTTGGCCGCCATTGCGGGCGTCCTTGCGATGTCGCCGGCTCCAGCGCGGCAATTCTGGCTTGGCTTTGCGCGGCCGCTCGGTGGAGTCAAGCCGCGGCTTTGGGTGGGGGCCGTAGGGCGCGGCGTC
>Ga0126373_10003054_pt1 | contig 12425 bp, 10 predicted proteins | sample PanSoiMetPlot_11_FD_92545 | JGI IMG/M metagenome (GOLD analysis project Ga0126373, IMG submission 92545) | Tropical forest soil microbial communities from Panama - MetaG Plot_11 | ecosystem: Environmental > Terrestrial > Soil > Tropical forest > Bulk soil | place: Panama | collected 2016-02-17
AGCGACAGCTTTACCGCTGATCTATACGACCCAGTTACCGAGACATTCACACAAACCGGCAGCATGTTCACAGAGCGAGCTCTTGGAGCCGCTGCTCTTCTATCCGACGGAAGGGTGCTGATGACCGGCGGATCGGACACAGCTTCCGCTGAGATTTTTCAGTAATTGTCGGCAGCTTTGAACTTGAGCTGCTCAGATGAAATGAGAGGACCATTATGAAACGCAACCGAATTGGTATGTCTGCAGTCCTGACGTTGGCCCTGGCCGGACTTGTCTACCCGCCAGCTTCAGCCCAGTCCAGCCAACCACATCCGCGGGTGATTGTGGTAGGCGTTAATGGAATGGAGTGGGACATCATTCGCCCTCTGCTTGTGCGCGGGGATTTGCCCAACCTTGCCCGCGTTATCGAGCGCGGGGTGTACGGCAAGATGCGCACGCTCCCAGCTCCTAATTGTCCCAAGATCTATTCCGCAATCGCCACCAGCACTCCGCCCGAAGAAAATGGGATCACCGGATTCTTTGTCGGCGGCAAAACCGCCAACACAAAAATGCTGCGCCAGGACCCGCTGTGGTCAATCCTGTCGAGAAATGGCGTTAGTGTCGGAATGGCAAATGTTCCTGCGACATTCCCGGTTATGCCGGTTAATGGCTATATGGTCAGTGGGATGTTGACCCGCGGGAAAGGCTGCGAAGACGGCGTCCTGTGCTCGCCGAAGCTCTCCGAGGTGACGGACGGTCCTGCAGTTTATCCATCCAGTTTTGCCAACGAACTTAGGGAAAACGTGGGCGATTTCTCGATTGACTGTGCGCGCATGCCCGACGCTGAAGAATTGAAAGGCCAGGAGGCAAAGGTCATCAACGCGTGGCTTGAACAGGTGTCGCGAATTCGAGCGCAACAAATGAAACTTTTCGACTTCCTGTTAACACACCACGCGACCGATTTCACCATGCTGGTTCAATCCTGCGAGGATCGCGTCGGACACTGGCTTTACCCCATTCAACCGCATAACGTGGGCTACGACGCCAAGCTGCACGCTGTGCGGCCGGAGGCGTTTCCCGATCAGTACCGCGCTTTCGATCGAGTTCTGGGAACCATTCTCCAGCATGTAGATGCGAACACCTATCTGTTCGTCATCTCCGATCACGGCATAAAACCCCTCCGTGAGTTTGAGGAAAATCATCTGGGCTATCACTCCATGCATGATCACGGTGGCACAACTCCGGTTATTGCGAAACACGACTTCGCCGATGGAGATGATGTGCCTGGAGTTTTCATTGCGTTAGGACCAAACATACGCCGAGACGTGCGAATGTTCGGGCTTCCAATAAGTGTGTTCGACGTCGCCCCGACCATATTGCGCATTTACGGCATCGATCCGCCGAAAAACATGAAAGGCAGAATCCTTACCGAGATCTTTGAGAAGCGTGCATCGGAGCAATCGATTGCAGGTGCCGGAATGGGACTCGGAGAACAGTCAGATCACTAGTACACTTGCAGGCACCACTTGATCGCAACAATGGGATTCGACACGAACGCGCTAGCGCATGACTCGCGCCGGTAGGACACAGAAGCTGATTGGACATGACACCAATTTCTTAACGGACACGGCAATGAAGACCTCAGGTGTTAAACGGAAAGCATTCTTAACCACGTTCGTTCTCTTTTGCTTAGGGGGCAGAAGTCTGCCGCAGTCTGTGGCTGCAGGCGACGACCAGCCGTCTAATTTGTCCGCGGTGAGTGAGCCGCTAGATCAATTTCTGGATCGTGCCTCGCACCGGGTACGCGAATATACTATCCGCTTCGTTGACCTCACTGCAGAAGAAAACAAAGTCATCGAACTGTTCGGCAAAAATGGGAATTCCGCGCGCCCGCGTAATGTCGTTTCGCAATTGGTGATCTATGAATCAGAACGTTCGCGGGGGAAGGAGGAGTATCGCGACGTACTAGCGGTTGATGGGAAGCTGATCAAGGAACACGAGCAGCGACTCTTCGCGTTGATGCGGGCGCTGGTGAAGGGCGATCCCGACCTCGAGCTGTCCACAGTTTTCAACGAGAGCAGCCGCTATGATCTCGGTTATCGAGTGGGTGGATTTACGCTTAACCAGGCGCTCCCGCTGCGCGGTCACTGCCGATCCGCGTTCCACTTCGAACTCTTACCCCATGACGAAATGGCTGCCGGACAGGCGATCATTAAGTACGAGCAAATGGCACCCTGCGGTGAGGCGGGCTATCAGTTGCCTCTGCCCTCTGACCTTCGCAGCAGCGAGTTCCGTCATCGCGGCCAGCTCTGGTTCGACGTAACTACGGCCCAACTTCGCCGCGAGCAACAGGAAGTTTGGGTGCGTGCTGAGAAAGGCAATACAGAGTTCTGCATACTGCGCACCGAATACGACTATGCCCCCAGCAATTTCGATCTGCTGCTGCCCAGGCGCATCCAGATTGAGATCTTCGATCACGCACGCACCAAACGGGGGCGAACTGCCTATTTCGACCTGGGTGCGCGGGTGACCATGACCTACAGCGCGTTTTCGCGTTTCGATGTAAGCACGTCGTGGAAGGCAGCGAATCTAGAACAAGCAACCGTGGACAAAGAAGAACGGAAATGATGCAGGGTGGAACTCTCTTCGGCCGCTCTCGGGCGGCTAGGGTGCTCGACTATCCGCATTTCGCGCTGTGCTGCATCCAGACCGTCAGTACCGCGGGCGATAAGGGCGACATCGGCTCCTTTCTTCGCGAATAACTGGGCCGTTGCACGACCGACTCCGGCAGATGCTCCGGTCACAACTACTACCTTGAGAAATGCCATTTTTGGCTCCGGAAAGATGAGATTTGTGCTGGCTGAACACAGCTAAGTGGTTAGAAGAGGTCGCTGGCGGTTGCGGATGTCATCGCTAGTGTGGCTTGGCAAGCCTGTTTCTGGCCGAGAATTTTGTCGCAAGTTGCTGCAGGCGAATATGTTGCCGACTTACCTCGAATTTACCTCTGCCGGAGCCGTTGTGCATTGCCACCCCGCGGCAGAATGCCTCAAATACGCCTGAAAGCGGGCCAATGTCGCCTGAAAAGCACGGCGCGGAGACCTGAAAATGTCGGAATTACAGTTTGGAATTGCGGAAGCGCAGGTTGGGAAGTTTCGGGAAGCCACCCGAATCCAGCAGAGTTTCATTACCAAAGCTGAAAAAAACGCCCTGCGATGGCTGGCAGAGCGGACTCCGGAAGCTATCAATTCGGATCATTTGACGGTTTTAGGCGCAGCGGGAATGTTCTTAGCGGGCGCTTCTTACGCCTTAACTCGTCTGAATCGCTACGGATTGTTGTTCGCTTGCCTTTTTCTTGCGGTGAATTGGTTCGGCGACAGCTTGGACGGCACGTTGGCGCGCTACCGGAATCGGCAGCGTCCGAGGTACGGATTTTACGTAGACCATGTGATTGATTGCTTTGGAGTTAGCGCACTGCTCGCCGGCATGGGAGCTTCCGGATACATGAATCCTTTGATCGCAGTGTGGATGCTGGTCGCCTATCTGCTGCTTTCGTCGGAGATTTTTCTTGCGACATACGCTCTGGCCCGGTTCGAGATGTCTTACTTCTATTTCGGTCCGACCGAGCTTCGTATTTTGCTGTGCGTAGGCAACCTATATGTATTCGTGCATCCTTCGGCTCATCCGTTTGGACTGTCGCTAAGTCTCTGGGATTTTGGCGCAGTCATCGGCTCCATTGGTATGACAGTGATCGCTATTGTTTCGTTTGTCCGCCACGGGCGCGTTCTTTACGACGCGGAGCGGCTGGGATGAGCGACGAAAAACATGGTGAATGGCGTCGTTGGGGAGTCTTCAACTTAGTTGGGATCCTCGGTTTTGCGGTGCAACTCGGCGCTCTGTTCGTTTTGAAGCGTTACCTTGGCCTCAAGTATCTGACTGCAACAGCGTCAGCCGTGGAAATTGCGGTGCTGCACAACTTCGTCTGGCATGAACATGTGACCTGGTCGGATGTGGTTCGGCCGTTCCAGAATGGCACGCTTGGGCGATTTTTTCGCTTTCATGCAGCGAATGGAATCATTTCGATTGCCGGAAATATTGTGATTACCTGGGGATTGGTCGAGTCGCTACATGCGCCCTACCTGCTTGCGAACGCATTGAGCGTACTGGTATGCACTCTCTTGAACTTCGTCGCCGCCGACCGCTTCGTCTTTCGTGCCGTTCCCGACTGAGAGTGCGTTACAAACCTGCGACGCGGCCTACAATCGGTAGCATGAGCTTCGAATTGAGCGTCGGTACTGGCTCCTGTTCAAGTGATTCCGGGCGTGGCGGGAGATTGGAAAAGCTGCTTGTAACCCGAAGGCGCGGAACAAGCTATGGCGCTGCTAAGAGCGGGTTCCCAAAATAAAAAGAGCCGCTGAAGTTTAAAGCGCCAAAGGGTTTTTGGTTTTTTCCTGTCCCCTGTTCCCGGTCCTCTGTTCTCCGTCAAGACGGGTCCATTTGCCACAATTCCCACTCCGGCACTAATGAGCCTGATGCCAAGCCATCAGCTCGCAGTAACGTTCTCATAAAGGAAGAACTTTGACAGAAGTGCTACTACTACATCGCCGAGAGAGGTGGCAGGCAAGACATACGTAAGATCAGCCCTCGAGAGTGCAGCGAGATACGAACCAAAAAAGACCAGCAGAAATAAGATGCCGGTGGCAACAAACGGATTGCGGATCGCAAAAAGCAAGTCGAGCCACCTCCCAGGGGAGATGGCTCCAATCTACTTCATTCCAACCGGGAGGAGTACGTCACCTATCGCGGCAGAAAAGACAATCGCCAGTAGGACGAGGTATCGCCGGACGGTCATTTCGACCCGACTTCGACGACCTCTTCCTGTATCTCCGATTCTACCGGCGGTGGCACAGGTTGCGGATTCTTGCGAGTCTCTTCAACGTACTTGTTCCGCGCCGCTCTCAACTTGAGGAACGACTTGGCTTCTTTGTACAGACGCTTGCGCTCGGTATTGTTGAAGATTGCTTTCCTAACGATGCGATAGACCTGCTTCGGACGGAAGTAATACTCGTCGTAGAAGCGGTGGACCATTTCCATCACGTAGTCGCGCGGCAACCCGGGATACTCGATGTGAGCCATCTGATGTCCGCCGGAATCCACCATCGATTGATTATTGACGATGAATCCATGCTTCTCCGCGAAATCGTGAAATTCCGTTCCGGGATACGCGTGTGCAACTGATACCTGTATCGTTTCGCAATCCAGAGACTTGGCGAAGTTGATGGTGTTGCGAATCGTTTCCCTTGTTTCTCCCGGTAGTCCCAAAATGAAATCAGCGTGGATTACCAGCCCAAGCTTGTGACAATCGCGCGTAAAATCGCGGGCGCGTTCGACGGTTGCACCCTTCTTGATATTTTTCAGTATCTGCGCGTCGCCGGACTCGAAACCCACAATTAGCAGGCGACATCCTGCGTCGCGCATGGCCTTGAGCGTGTCGTAGCTTGTGGTCACCCGTGAAGTGCACGACCATGTGAGGTTGAGGGGTTTAAGCTTCTGACAAAGTTCGATTGTGCGCGGCCCCTGGATATTGAAGGTGTCGTCGTCAAAGAAGAATTCCTTGACGTTAGGCCAATACTCCTTCGCTTTGGCCATTTCTCTGGCGACGGCGTCGGTAGATCGCTTGCGCCATGCATGTCCGCTGAGTGTCTGCGGCCACAAGCAGAAGGTGCACTGCGCGGGGCATCCCCGTGTCGTGTATAGCGAGACAAACGGATATAACAAGAACGGAACGTTGTATCGCGTGACGTCCAAATCCCGCTTGTATACGTCGGTTACGTCAGGCAGGGCATCGAGATCTTCAATCTGCGGACGATCTGGGTTGTGCACGACGTGTCCGTTCTTTCGGTACGAAATGCCCAGGATTTGATCGAGCGGCTTGCCTTCCGCAAACTCCACAACCGAATAATCGAACTCCTTCCGGCACACGAAGTCGATGGCAGCGCACTCGTTCAACGCCTTGTCCGGGGAAGTGGTTACGGGTGGTCCCACGAAGGCTATCTTCAATTTCGGATTTGCCGCTTTCATCGCCTCAGCGAGCCTCTGGTCGCCCGTCCAGCCTGGAGTGCTGGTGAAAAGCACTAGGAACTCGTAGTCTTTGACGATTTTGATGGTTTCGTCGGCGGAGACGTGGTGCGGTGGAGCGTCCAGCAGACGCGAGCCTTCCAGCATGCCTGCTGGATAAGCTAGCCAAACCGGATACCAGTACGATTCAATCTCTCGAGTGGCCGGCCAACGCGAACTGGCGCCGCCGTCAAAGTTCTCGAACGAGGGAGGGTTCAGGAACAGAGTTTTTAGTGGCATGCTTGAGTCTCAACTATAACATCCGGAGAACCCCACCCTTCACCTCGGATAAGAAAATGTAGAGTCGTAACTTATTGAGAAAGCTGCCACTTTCTGGGGATCGACGGCCTGGCAATTGAAGCAAGGCAGGGACTCTGAGAACCCTCGGCAATTCAGTGAGCGTAAACTGGGCAGACCCCACAGTTGACGGTTACCGCGTTGAAAGCGCCCATTTTTCCAAGTCGCCCGTCTGCTTCAGCAATTGCATGTGCGCCTTGTCCAATTCATACGTAGTGTCGAGCAAGGTCGAGTATTTGTCGTTCTCGTCGAGTTGGGCCTGTTGCTGGTCGCGCAAAGTGGCCTGTCCTGCTTCAATCTTCGCCTGCATCGCCTCGGTGTTGTTTTGCGAAAGCTGATACTCGAGCTTGGCAACATCACGTGCAGCGCTCAGCTGGGCAACGGTGCGTTGCATTTTGAGAGTCTCGGTAGACACCTGTTCCTTGGCAGCATCTGCATCTTTTCGAGCGCGCTGTGCTTCCGCGTACAAAGCCTCGCTGTGGTCTTTCTGAGCTTTGTTCAAAAATGGGAAGCGAATCTCTACTCCGATGGCGCCGTTGTTGCGTTTGAAAGTCTTGTAATACTCGTCGTAATTGTTGTACTTGCTGAAGCGCGCGTACTGCCCAACAAGATCCACGGCGGGGTAAAGTTGCTTGTGTTCACCGCGCGCCTGAAACAGTTTTGCGGCCGCCAACTCCTGCGCGCTTTTAAGGACAGGACTAAAGGCGAGGGCACGCTCAGTCAAATCTTCGTCTTGCGATACTTCGGGCAGACGAGGGATTGATTCGCTGATGGTTTCAAACTCCCTGGCAGGCAATCCGGTGAGTTGCGAGAGGCGAAGCCTGAGAGTATCGGCGCCGGCGAGGAGTTCTGCAATTTTGAGCCGAATGCGAGCCGTATTCAGCTTGGCCCGCGTGAGTTCGATGGCGGGATCGACTCCGGCCTCGATTCGTTGGTGCTCGATGTCCTCGAACTTGCGTGCGGCGTTCTCCTGCTGGCGAAGAATATTGATCGAGGCCTGATTCTTGTCCAGTTCCGCATAAGAAAGCGCAGTTTCAAGAATTACCTGACCTCTTTTTTCGTCTTTGTTCGCCGTCGCGGCGCGCATATCGCTGCGCGCAGCTTTAATGAACTCCCGTTGCGCATAGTTGAGTAAAAGGCTCGTGGAACTAACCTTGAAAATTGAAGGTTCACCCAGTGGGAATCCGAATGAGTAAGCTAGTCCCGAGCCAAAGTAGACCTGCGGAATGTAGGCGGCGCGCGACTCCTGGTAGAGAGACTGCAGACGGTTAACGTCGGCAGAGGCTGAACTCATCGTGCTGCTGTTGCGGATGGCCAATTCGATCGCCCGTTTGAACGGAACGGGCTCCGCACAAGCTGTTGTGGCAATCAGCAGGGAGGTGCCGAGAGCGCAGAGAGGAAGAAAAACGCGATTCGCGTACATGGCAGAGATTCTACTTGGTCCGAGCGCGTGGCTCAGTTCAAATGAAAGAGCCCAGCCAGCGTCCAGGCGGGCTCAATGGCAATTTTCGAAATAGTTATCGGCCGTAGCCGCGCTGATAACCCTGCTGATACGCCTGCCGGTAGACATCCTTATATTGTTGTCTGTCTCCCATATTGGAACTGTACCCCGGCGCCTTCTTGTAGTTGTCGTCTTGTGTTGGACGATAACTGTGTCCGGTGACTCGATCTTTACGGCCATCGTTTTCGCCGTCGCGCAAGCCATTCTGTCGCGCGACACCCATTGCATTTCCGTACCCGCCATAGCCACTGTTTCCATAGCCGCCGTTGCGTTCGTAACGATCGTTATCTCGATCCCGGTTGCGATCCCACGCCCCGTTGCCGTTCCGAGCGGAGTTATAACCCGCTTCGTAGCCCTGACGATATGCGTGGCGATCGTCTTCTTCGCGATAGCGATTGGAATCTGGATTAAATCGGTGGCGATGCTGCGCGTCCGAGCGACCTTGGTCATAACCCATTTGGTATATTCGGCGGTCATCGCGATCCTGATAACGCGAAGCGTGATAGTCCTGTCCGAATGCGAATGTGGCGCTGCTGAGCAACGCGGCACTTAGGAACAAAGCACGAAGCGATCTCAAAGTCTCCTCCCGGCCCGGTCGTGCTGACCGATCTCTCTGGCTGCATGTCCGCTGGCCCTTCTTGATGCTGACTAACACACTAGATACCAGAAAGTTCCGGCGCGAGGTTGCGGGAGGCCATGACCTTCTATGTTCGCAGGAGGCTCAGAGGCATTTGGAAGGACACTTCGGTTCTGCTAAAACACAAAGCCGTCTTGTAGACATTCAAGATGGCTGCTACTAAATCGGTTTAGATCGCATTTTGGAGAGCTTTAGTCTGAGAGAGACTCGCGAGAGGCAATCTTGGCATGTGGATCAATCATTACTGGTTGCCGACGCCTGAATGCTTTCGGGTTGTAACGGCACCGATGGTCTCAATCGCGTCGTTGTCGACTCGCGAATTACTAGTTCGGGCTCTACCGCCACTTCGTTTGGGACGGTGCCCTTACGGAGACGATCCAGCAAGGTACGGGCGGCAATTTCACCCATACGACGCAGGGGCTGGCGAATCGTCGTGAGGCTTGGGGTGTTGTAAGCGGCGCTGGGGATGTCATCAAAGCCGACGACTGCGACACTCTCAGGAACCTCCAGGCCGGCATCACGCAGTGCGCGAATCGCTCCGATAGCAGAGACGTCATTAAACGCAAACAGTGCCGTGAAGCGTTCCCCGCCTGCGAGGAGTCTTTGCACGACAGGATATCCCATATCAGGAAACGGAGTGCTAAATTCCATTTCCACGCACAGAGAAGGCTTCATTTCGAGATTGAGATTCCTGGCAACGTCGCAAATGCTCTGCCAGCGAACTTCAGTATCAGAGCTTACCTTGGGGCCTTTCATGAAGGCGATATCCCGGTGGCCCATCCGGACGAGGTGGCCAAGTGCAAGTTCCGCCGCGCGCCTATGGTCAATAATCACGTTGGTCGCGCCCTCGATGGTGCGATGACCGGCAACGATTACGACAGGTAATGGAAGCGAGTGCATGATCGGAGTGTCGATAGCGATGATGCCCTCAACGGAACGGTCGAGCATGATCAGTGGATATTCCTCGATGAGCTCCGGATTATTGCGGTGCCCAGCGGCGAAGTAGAAGTAGCCTTCGCCCATCAAGTAATCTTCGATACCACTGGTCAACAGAGCGACGTAATCAGAAAGGTCCGGATGAAGGATCCCAATCGTGAAGGAACGCTGCATGCGCAAGGAGCGCGCATAGAAGTTCGGCCGGTAATTGAGTTCTTTCGCTGCCTGAAAGATGCGGCGCTGAGTCTCCTCCGGGATCGCGGAGGCCGCTTTCGTGCGGTTCATCACGAGCGAAACCGTTGCCGGAGAAAGATTTAGGTGCTCCGCCAACTCCTTCAGACTGGGAATACGAACAGGTCTTTTGCCGCCGGGTTTCGAGGTAGTCTTCCCGTCGTCTTTCGATTTGGCCATAAGATTCTTACGAGATTTCGCTTCCTGAGGTTGCACCAGAGTACAGCTACTTGCCAAAAAAATTCGCGAAATAAAAAAAAATTCTTGACAATAAATCGCATTATGCAGCTTAATTACCCTCCATTAAAGCTCTACTAAATCGATTTGTCAGGCAACAACCCAGAGAATCTCAGGCCCAAAGATAAAGACAACTAAACGGTTGGTGCAGTCAAGCTGTCACCGATCTTCGATGGGGGAAGCAATGAAGCACAAACTCAGCGCTCTGCTGTTGTCCTCTCTTCTTTTCGCAACTTGCTCGGTCTTCGCACAGAAATACACAGGAACAATTTTGGGAACGGTGGCGGATTCCAGTGGAGCGATGATGCCGAACGTCACGGTCACCGCACGCAACGTGGCAACTGATGCCGTGCGAACAGTGACTACAAATGGGCAGGGCGAGTACACCATCCAGGATCTCGCAGCCGGAATGTACGAGGTGAAGGCGAGTGCCCCGAACTTCAAAGAGGTTGTGGCCAAAAACGTTGAGCTGCACGTCTCCAGCAACGCCACGCTCAATCTCAAGCTTCAACCCGGCGGCACTACTGAAGTGGTTTCCGTAGAAGCGAGTGCGCTTCAGGTGGAAACATCCACCGGCGCGGTTGGCAACGTGGTTGACGGAACTCAGGTCCGGGAACTGCCCTTGAACGGTCGCAGCTTTGTTCAGTTGACGCAGCTTATGCCGGGCGTATCTCCGCAGGCCAATTTCGATTCCAAACACAAGGGTTTGGAAGCAGGTGTTGACTTCTCAGTGAACGGGAATAGCACCACGGGCAACATCTTTCTGGTCGATGGCGTGAACAACAACGACATCGGATCGAACCGTACGATTCTGGTGTACCCGTCGATCGACTCGATTCAGGAATTCAAGATGCTGCGCAACAGCTATGGTCCTGAATACGGTCAGGCCATGGGCGCAGTCATTAACATCGTCACTCGGGGCGGTTCCAATAACTTCCATGGCAGCGCGTTCTACTTCGGGCGCAACGACGCATTAAACGCTACCGACTACTTCAATAATCTAAATAAGATCCCGAAAGATAAGCTGCGGCGCAATGACTGGGGATACACCATCGGTGGACCCATCAAGAAAGACAAGCTCTTCTTCTTCTGGTCAGAGGAGTGGAATCACGAACTTCGTGGCAAAGCTAGAGTTGGGGATGTGCCCACCGCGGCCGAAAAGGCTGGAAATTTCAGTAATCTGCGTACGGACAAAGACAATAACGGGAATCCGTGTGACCCGGCTCCCAACCTTAACGGAACTAAGTTTACGAACATTTCGCAGGTGCCCACCGGTGGGGTTTCGAAGGGTGGACAGACGTATCTCCAGATGTTCCCAGATCCCAACGTGGCGAATCCAGTGAACTGTAAGAATTGGGCGCTGTCAGTAACGGCTCCCATCCGCTGGCGAGAGGAGAATATTCGCGGCGACTACAACCTTGGTAAGACGTGGATGATTTTCGGCCGCTTTACTTACGATCACTGGGAACAACCCTTCCCCAATACGCAAGGATTTTGGGGGGACGATCAGTATCCCTCTATTGAAAGTGGATGGAAGCAACCAGGCAAGCAGGCAACGGTCAAGCTGACCAAGCTCTTTGGAAACAGTGCGGTGAACGACTTCCAGGTTTCTTATGCGGCGAACCGCATCACGGTCACTCAATCTGGAACGAATCCTGGATTGAACGATCAAATCATTGCAGCTTCTCCGACGTATTATCCGCTGTCTCAAAAGTTCAACGGGAACAAGATCGGATATCCAGGATTCTGGGGAGGTTGCGGTCCGGACTGCGCCACTGGCGACAACCTCTGGATGCAGGGACCGTGGCACAACAACGAGCAACTGTTAATCGCCAAGGATGACTTCTCTAAGGTGATGGGAAATCACACGTTCAAGGTTGGTTTCCTGGTCACCAACAATCAGAAAAACGAGATGGTGGAAAACGAATCCCAGGAGAATGCCTTCTACTGGGGAGCAGCCAGTAACAATACTGGGAACGGCGCATTCAACATGCTGTGGAACCAGGTAACTTGGGGAGGCAGCGAGAACCAAACGAATCCTTTTTCTCAGATTCGCTGGCACGATGTCGAACCTTACTTTGGCGACACGTGGAAGATGCGTCCGAATTTGACCGTAGAATACGGTTTCCGCTGGTCCTTCCTGCGCATGCCGTATAGCGGCCCAGACAGGATCGCCACCTTTAATCCGAGCGCTTATAACGCAGCTTTGGGCAGCGATCCATGCAACGGCTTACTGTTGCCACCTGGCACGAATTTCTGCCAGGCTGCAGGATTCAAGGGTGGAGTCGCTGGCGCAAACCGAGCTTTGAAGGACAACAACAACCATGCGATTGCACCGCGCTTTGGGCTCGCTTGGGATCCATGGGGTGATGGAAAGACTAGCTTCCGCGCCGGCGTGGGTCAGTTCTTCCAGCGCGAACGCCTGAACAACACTCTGCAGATGGCAACCAACCCACCGTTCTCTTTGTCGGCATCGTATTCACGCGCCCTCGA
>Ga0126373_10003055_pt1 | contig 12423 bp, 15 predicted proteins | sample PanSoiMetPlot_11_FD_92545 | JGI IMG/M metagenome (GOLD analysis project Ga0126373, IMG submission 92545) | Tropical forest soil microbial communities from Panama - MetaG Plot_11 | ecosystem: Environmental > Terrestrial > Soil > Tropical forest > Bulk soil | place: Panama | collected 2016-02-17
ACGCGGCGCAGCCACGCGAAAACCACTCGGCGCACAGCTCGTCGAGCAGCTCCGCGCCGGTCGAGAAAGCGAAAGCGCCCGGGCCACAAGCGCCATACAGTGAAGAGTCACCTGCGCAAGGTCCCCGGCCGTCGTCGCAGAACCCGCGTCAAGCGTCACCTCTCTCATGAGGAGCCGGCGAGTAACCCCCGTCGCCGTCGACGTCGCCGCAAGGCGCGCAGCGCGTACACGGCGACCAACCCTCGCCGTCGTCGACGTCGCAAGGCGCGTGCAGCGGCGGCGCCCGCGGCAGCCAACCCCCGTCGGCGCCGTCGTCGCAAGGCGCGTGCAGCAGAAGCACCTGCAGCCCCCAATCCCCGCCGCCGACGTCGCCGGAGCAAGGCTCGCCGCCGGGGCACTTCGGTTACTGTGCCGGCTACGGTTCGGCGCCGTGTGGGAGGTCGGAGCCGCAAGCTCCCGACTGCCATCCATATTCACATGTCGCCGCCCCATCGACGGCGCACTGCTTCCAAGCGCCGCCGGCATTCAACCCGCCGTCGCAGTGGACGTGGGCGCAAGCGCGGTCACAGCCGTCGTCGTACCCATCATCGACGCCACCTGACGCCGGTCAGTCATCGCCTTCCGCCGCACATGGCGGAAAACCCGCTGTTCGGTGGCTCGGCGTTCGAAAACCCGCTGACGGGCGGCGAGATTGCCCTGGCCTTCGTTGCAGGAGGTTTGGGCATCATCGGAGCGGACATTCTTGACCGCTTCATGGTGCAAGCTGAGCTCGGAGCCAATGTTCCGGCAGCAATTGCTGCCTCGTCGACTCCAGGCTGGACCCGCGGGCTCGCGCAAGCTGGCCTCTCTGCAGGTCTCTTTGCACTCACCTACCCGGTGCAGGATCCGATGGGTCGCGCAGCGCTTCAGGGCGCGGCAATCGGGTCGGGCCTGCACCTGGTCAACCAGCTGCTTCGCGGTTACGTCGTCGCGAAGTTCTTCGGCAGTAACCCCACTGTTGGTTCGCTCTACGGCGACGTCCTGTCTTCTGATGCAGCAGTTGCTGCTGCAACAGGGCAGTCCTCTCCTGCTGCTGCAACGGCAGCGTGGAAGGCGCAGGCCGGCGTTGCCGGTCCGGCGTACCTGCGCATGCCGCCGGGCCGCGTGGGCAACCCGTTTGGCTTTCTCGGCCGGCTCGCGCAGATCTTCAATCCGCGAAGAGCTCCCGCTGCTGCCTACTACGCGCCGTCGTTTGGACGGGTGGGGCAGGCAGTCATGACGGCCGATCAAGCTGCTGCTGCAGGCCTGCCGCCAGCAGCACCTGGCATGGCGTGGGTGCAAGTCCCACCGATTGCCAACGGCAACTGTCCTCCGGGTGCGACGGTGATTCAGAACCCGAACAACCTGGATGTCAGCAACTGCTACCTCCAGGTGCCGGTTCCCCCGCCGCCGCCCCCGCCGCCTCCCCCTCCGCCGCCCCCGGGTGGTGGAGGTGGTGGTGGAACACCGCCTCCGCCTCCCCCGCCTCCTCCGCCCCCACCTCCTGGCGGTGGAACGCCTCCGGGTACCCCCGGCACCCCGCCGTGGGCTCCCTGCCCACCGACTTGGCCCCCCGTCACGACCCCTGCGCACGGCAGTCCTTCGATGCCGCCCATGGGCACTCCCAACTGTGCGCCTTGCGCTCCCTGCGCAATGCCTGATGGCAGCATCCCGCGCGCACTTGCTCAAGTTCTGCCGCCCGCTTCGGCGGCAACCTATCAGGCAACGCTTGCTGCTACTGCCAACGCGGCAGCGGCCGACAGCGCTGGCTGCGTAGGCGGTCCTTTCCGCATGTTCCCCGACGAAGACAACAACTGATCCTGAAACTGTTTTTTGAACAGCAGGATACAAAGGAAAACAAATGATTCTCGACAAGCAAAATACAGTCAATCGAATGATTGGCGTGGGGCAAAACCCGACGCCAGCCCTGTTTCAACAGGTGATGCAGATCGGCTTTACCCAAGTTCCGGTCATCGAATACGTGACCTGGACTTTCGAGCTGCCTCTTCTGGACACGGAGATTCAGTCCACGTTCGGGGACGAAATCGACATTTTGCAGAATCCGAAGAGCGTCACTGGAATCACGTCGGTCGATTCCAGTTTCGTCATCAACGGCATTCTGCAAGTCGACATGCTGGTGGTCGGCTTCGGGATTCACATGTTCGGTGAACCCCTTGCCTTCACCCAGATCGGCAACGCCATGATCGGGCCGCCCTCGGCAGGCACTCCCCCGATCGTGTCGTCGGACGTCTGGACGCTGCTCGACGCAAGCTCTGGTGCGCTCGGTGCGTTTGCCAAGGCTTCGGCAGGCAACGTCGTGCCGGCCGAGATGGAGTGGGGCGTCGCGGACTGGGAAGCGCTTTGGCACATGGCCAACGCCTACCAGTTTCAGTGGATCATGCAGCAACGCTACCTGCTCATCAACGAGCTCGCTGCTGACGTCTCGTACTTTGGGCCCTACGCGGACGCCGTCGCTGCCGGCACCTCCGAAGTGCCCATCGCGCCGTACGTCAAGCAGATGAACGCGCGCTATCGCTTCAAGAACGGCGGCGGCATCTTCGTTCCGATCAACGCAAGGCGTGTGGGATCGGTGAACGGAATTGCCGGCGCAACCGGTCTTTCTGGGCTCACGGGGCCCAACACTGGCGTTTTTCATCCGACCCGCGACTTCGATCTCGCACCGGTGACCTGGGGCGGCATCAGGAATCAAGGCTCGGCCGGGTGCTGCAATCCGTTCCGGCGCCTCATCCAACCGGTCCTGCTCGAGAAGGGCTTGCCGATCGGTATGCTGCTCCGAGTGCAGGACCAATACCACCAGACGCAGATGCAGAAATTCCTGAGCATCAGCGAGAGCACCAATACCAATCAGGCGATCATCCAGTTCGATGCAGCTGTCAATGGCACTTCGGTTGCCAACGCAATGCCTGAACTGACGCTTGATCAGCCCCCGAACCTGTTCTCGTTCCAGCAAGTCAATACCGACCGGGACTTGTTCAAGGGCGGAGTCGCCAAGGCGGCGATCCTCATCAAGGGCTTCGAGGTCTGGGGCCCCTGGCAGCAGTATCTGCAGAACGCCGTTGGTACGGGTCAGATCGGTCGCATTGGAAGCGGTCCGATCGGGTTCTCGCCGTCGACGCGCATCCCCTGATTCGGAGTCCTAAGCACACAAGGAGTCCCGCTACCATGGGGCCGATAGAAGGGCTCTCCCTCTGGCGGGGGTGAGCCCTTCTTTCTTTGGAGAAAGCCAATGCAGCCGCAAGCCGAACGAATTCAAGACATCGCGCTCTACGACCCGATCGCTGCATATGGCATGGCGCTCGGGATTCCACGGGTCCCCATCGTGATGAACTGTGTTGGGACTTTCTCGACGTTTGCAGTTCCACAGCCTCCAATTGAAGGAGATTTGGATACGACTATCGCTACGCGAACTTGGATTGACAATATCCAATATTCGATTCTCGTTCCAAACGTCTTCTCAGGAAACATTTTCAAAACGCTTTACGATGCGATGCTCAAAGTTCAGCCGGGCATTAGCGTTCAAGTCGCAGTGCAATCGGGCCCGCGGTACATCGTGAGCGTCAACTTCACGCCGCTCGAGGGCCTTGCTTCGATGCTCGCGTCGCGCTGGCCGGCAGGCTGGCCCTTGTACAAGCAGCAGTCGATCGCGACCAAGTTCATGCTCACGCAACCGCAGCCGAGCACCGGCGCCAACGGTCCTCCGATGACGGTGACGTTGACCTTCGCCGGATGGCAGTTTTTGGATCAGACCCTCGACGCCATTACTGCCAATCAAGCAGCAGCAGAACTGAAAAAGATGGGCTTCTGCGTAACCGACAATACGCAAGTAGTTCGTACTCAATAATGGGATGTGATCACTGCGGCAACCGTTGGGAGGTTACGACTGTAGGGCTCGACCCGAACCTACAGGCGATAGGCACTCCTCCGTTCAACGTTCAGCCATACAGTGTTGGATTGAAAATTCCCGGGAGTGTACCGCCAAGCGGTGCTCCGTATACCTTCATGCTCGCCTTCGCCCGATTCAGTGCTGGGATGAAGGGATGCCTTGTTGGAATGCGGCAAATGTTGACGATGATTGATTACGTCAACGGAACTTCAGAGGATTTTGGTCCTTATCCTCTGGAATTTGAGATCACAAGTCCATTTTGGCATTTCACCGACTCTGTAGTTACATGGAGCCTGCGAAAAGTTGCTGAGACAATTGATGTACCTACACATGCCGGCAACGCAGATGGTGTCCAGTTTCGGTATGCAACAAGTTCGGCATTGCTGTTTGAGACGCTTGGGCCGTACACGCCGCCTTACAACGGTAAGCTACCTGGCAATGCGTTGACCCCGGACTTAGAAATGATTCGGGACATACGCTTTCCATGGCGCGACGACCATGCATGGGAAGCGCTGAGTGTTCCGTTTGAAGGACCATGTGACATCGCTTTGTTCGCTCAAGTTTTGCAGAGCAGCCCTGCAACAAGGCAATCACCAGCTACCCCGCTGAATCAACTACCGTTTGTGCTGCCCGAAGATGCATTTACGGCGACCAATGGCCCAGCGCCAGCTGCGGTGCTGTTTAGAATTGCTGGAAGTCTGATCTTCCAAATGGAAAACTTGCAACCCGATCCAAGGCGGCTTGTAACTCCACAACCTCCAATCATTCCAACGGTACCATGAGCTGGACACACACAAGCCAAGGGTGGATGTACACGGACGCTTCCGGGCGCCGGTACATCAACGGTCGCTGGCATGGGCCGGTCAGTGCTGGGATCATCACCCAACCGGCTGCTGGCGGGACGCAAGCCTATGGCACGGTGGGGCAAGCGCCAGCAACGCCGCCAGCTTGGTTGCCGGTAGTCGGGATTGCGCTCGCAGCGATTGCAGCAGGAGTTGCTGTGGCATTCGTTGTGAGTCGGTCACCGAAGAGCCATGAAGAACTTTCTCGAGAATATGGAATGAATCCTCGAGATCGATCGGATCCAACTAGACAAATAACACGTTTCGGAAACGCACGTATACACACGTTCAATTACGGACGTGATTGGTCATACCAATTGTTTCTTGGTTCCGATATAAAGATCCATGACGAAGGGCACGGTTATCATACGCGTGCCGCTGCACTTGCTGCAGGAAAATTTGCTGCGCGGCATACAGTTGGGTTCAAAAAACCACCGAGATATAGTCACATAAAACTTGCACGTCGCCATAGTAGGAGACGATCCCGATGAACCCTCAATGGACCCAAGTCCGCCTCACCCCTGCCATCCACGCTGCCTGGGTTGGCGTCGGTCGTCCCAACGATTTCAGGGCCATCATCAACGGCATCGACACAGCCGTCCGAGTCGGTGTCTCGGGACCGATGGTGCAGCAATACCGCATCGGCGTCGGCGACTCCTCATCTGATCTGGCCGTGTTCAACAGCATGGTGCAGTCCGGTGATGCGTCGATGCAGGCCGGCGACTTCGCAGGAGCTGTCGTCTTTTATCAAGGAGCAGGGCAATTCGGTGCGGTTACGCTCGGCCCTGAAATCGATACAGAGACCAATGGCGCTTCGAAGTTTCTGACTGGCGATGCCTGGAGCGTCAACACCAACCTTGCCGCTATTCCGACTACAGGTGCGACCCAATCTGATGCGCAGAATGCTCAGGGTTTCGTTCGGCAGATGGGCAACGATTACACCCAAGCAGTAGCGATTACGCCCGCTCCCAGTGGTGGTGGAGGTGGAGGAGGTTCGCCAACACAACCCTCTTCGACGCTCGTTAGTCTGGCACAGTCGGTTGTCAACTACTTCCAATCCAATCCTTGTAGCCAATCAGCTGTTTCGGCCGTTACCCAGTTTCAACAGCAATACAATCAAGAGGGCAGCGTCAACCTTACGGTCGATGGCAAGTACGGGCCGTATACCCAGCAGGCACTTCAGAACGTGCTCAATGCTTCGGGCGGCGGCAGTGCACCGGCCAACTGTTTCCCCGGTGGCGGCGGTCCCACCAGGCCTCCCTCCCCGACCCCAACTCCAGGCGGTGGCCCTGGTGGGAGCAACGTCAATATCCTGAATACCCAAGGCCTTCCTGCCTGGGTTCCATGGGCCATTGGCCTTGTCGCCGTTGCCGCAGGCGTAGGCCTGCTTGCCTATGCTCGACGCGAGCCCGGGCATACCCCAGCTACGGTGCCCGGACACTCGGTTCACCCGCTACCCCCCAGGCGCCATGTCGTTCACCGTTTGGCACGACGACCTGTTCGCCGCGCAGCTCGTAGACGCACCATCCGGCGCCGCCGGTAAAAGGAAAAGCCCATGACTACAGGTGTTGGACAGTTTCCCTGCCCTTGCGGTAGCCAAGATTGCCCCAGCAATTGCAATTGCCAATGTGCAGGCACCGTTGGCCAAGCTCCAGCTCAATCCATGACGTTGATGGACTGGGCTGTCGCAGCACTGGCAGTCATCGGTGCTGGAGCGGTTATCTATTCCGGCTATGAATTTGCTACAGGCGCAATGGCCAAAGAGAACCCGACGTTCAAAACGTCACGGCGTTCGTATGCTGCTGCCATCCGCCGAATCCTGAAAGAGCGATACGGCTTTTCGTCGGCAAAAATCAGGCGGGCAACACACAATCATTTCATTTCTCACCGAATCAGTCATCTTTACGACCACAACTACAACGTGGCGTACGCAGCGGATCAGATCCATCGATCCATTCGGCTCGACATGTATCCCCATTGGTACAGGCGCGGTTGGATGCCGCTTTACCGGCCACTGCCTCGATATAACCAGCGATGATTGGCGTCGGACAAGCCAGCAATTGTGCCATTCACGGCGTACCGCAGCAGGTCTGCGACACGCTGTATCAGGCCTATTTGCAAGCTGCACCACCCGTTCCAGTTACTGTCACAGCAGCTGGTGGTACGACAATCCCTCAGGGGTACAACACGGGGGCAACACTAAGCATTGACGTTCCAACTGGTGCAACACTCGTATCGATTCAAAACACTGCAACAGGGAATTATCAACAAGCGTTCGGCACTCCTGTTGTCGTTGCAACAAATGCAACCGGTGACTTGTACTTCACCGTTGTATACACCGACGCAAACAACAACCAGCAAACTGCGTACGTAAACTTCCTAAACAGCGGGCCTAATACACCAAGCTGGACCCAAGACAACGCGCTCAAAACCTTTATGGATTGGGCGACTGCAATCAACGTAGCAAGCGGGCCGCCTCAGAATTGGCCGGCTAATACTTGGGTTCAAACTGCAAACGATACTCTGACCGGGGTCATCAGCTTCTGGAACAACATTGGTAGCCAGAACGCGCAGAACATTTACGCAATACCAACTGCTGCTTGGAACTTTCCCTGGCAATACGCAGACAAGAGCTCGACCGATGTCATGGGCACCGCGTTGCAGGCGATGCTCAACAACCCGACGACTCAGAGCCAGCTTGCCAGTGGCCAAGTACCTGCATTCGATCCGACTGTCATCGATTGGACATCACCAGGAACTCTTTTTGATCCGAACACGCTGCCGACAACTGCGGGCAACGTCGCAAACAGTGTTCAAACATTCCAGGCATTCGTTACTGCAGGGGCCAACTGCAATCTGTTTTCCAACCCAGCCCAAGCACAGTCTGCTTGGCAGCAATATTCATCGGGCACAATCACCGACCCATGTCAGGTGCTCGTAGGCCCGGCTCCAACGGGGCCGACAGGGCCCATTGGACCACTCACTCCTTTGCCCGGACTAACCGGGCCCACAGGCCCTACGGGGCCCTTTGGCGGCTACGGGCCACCCTACGTTGGACCCCACAACATTCCACCTCAAGGTGACATCACTCCTATCTCGACGACGACGTCCACACCAAATTGGGTTGTCCCGACAGTCGCTGTGGCCGGAGTCGCGGCCTTGGTTGGCGTGCTGTATCTACTCTACAGACGGGAGAATCCGCCGGTTGCACACAACCCATCCCTTCGTGTGTCGTACTCTGAGTACAGAGCTGGAATCGCGAACCAGCTTCTGAACAAATACGGTTGGCCGTATCATGTCGTTGGAAGAGTGATGGACATGGAGCATGAAGGCCAACCAATCGTCGAAGTGATGTACGAGCGAAGCATTCCTGTATCGGCTGCAGCCAAGAGCATCAACAGTCGATTGCAAGCTGCTCAACGAACTGCCCAAAGGATGCAACCATGACAACCCGCATCGTTTTGTGTGGCGGCAAATCATGCTGCCCAACTGCCGAATTCAAGGACGACGGCTCGCTCTCTATCATCGACGACGATGGCAAAACTATCGAGCTAACGCCCGAGCAGACCCAAGAGCTTCTTCGTGCACTGCAATCAAGGAGTACCCATGCGTAGATACAGGCAGATGAAGGCAAAGAACGATTCGCCGAGGCAATTGGTCGACGAATCCGTCTACCGCTCGACCAACATCATCAGCACAGCGAGCAAGGTGGGTCAGGGTGACCGATTGAGCGGCCATCACACCACGCCGCAGCCTCAGGCCTTCGTCCGACAAACGATTGACGAGGCGATGTACCAGCGTATCACGTGATTCATTTTTTCGGGCTCGTCGGAGCAGTCATTATCTTCGTCTGGAGCCCGCTGTTCATTCGGATTCGGAATATCTATCCAGAGTTTTTGGCATGCTCGTTGTGTATCGGTTTCTGGGTAGGGCTTTTGGGTTCAGCACTCGACAATCGCACATACGTTGACTGTTTTTTCTATGCCTGCTGTATCAGTCTCGCTTCATTCACAAGTCATCTAGTATTGAAATTCATCGACCATGTTATTTCGATCACCCACGCGTGAAGAATGGGAAGTCATCGTCCGGCGTACCGGATCGATGGATTCCATCATCAGTGCTGCAGGTCGAAAGCCGACTGCTGTTGAAGGAAATAACGTTATTTTTGGTGGATTCTACGACGACGAAGCTGCTGTTCGATTTGCGCGCAAGATGACCAATGCAGGGTTCATTGCGAGCACCGGTCCTCATCGAATTGCTGCTGAAAATCCATTTACAATCTACTTGGGCGGAACAGAAAGAGTCACAGTCGAACGAATCGGTCAGGGTAATTGGATTGTTCGTCATTCCAATGGCTCCATCATCGCCCGAGGCAAAAGCCGAGCAGATGCAATTCGTCATGCCCAGCGACTATACCAACTCGGGGCAGCTGAAAATCCGCTCAACGTCAATCATTCCTATCGCCGTCACAAAGCTCTACAACGCGATCTCACTCGGTACTACGAAAGCTGCATCAAGTCGCACTCTTCCCATCGATTTCACGGTCCGCGCCAAAAGGACTACTGTGCACGAGTTGCCTGGACCATCGCGAAACGCAAGTACCCCGACTACAAGCACGCCGGAGAAAATCCCATGTTCGAAACCGTAGGCAATTTGGTTCGTGACACCGTCTCCGGGGTCCAAGACTTCGCCGAAAATCCGATGGGTACGCCGGAGAAAGCTGCCATCGCCATCGGTGGAGGGGTTGCCATTGCAGCAGCAATTGCGTACTTCTGGATGAAGAACGCCAACGCAGCGCCAGCCGGTCCGCCAAGCGTTCTGACGGGAACGAGTCTCTTGCAGAATCCAGGCGCCGCTCCTGGCAGCCGCGTATACGCAGCGACCGTCGCCAACACCGGGCAAACGGTGGCTATGGCTGTAGGTGACACACTCAACGTCGTCCTACCCAATACGGCCAACAGCGGCTTCGATTGGCTCTCGCCATATGCTGGCACCGCCTCTGGAGTCAACTCACCGTACCCAGGACTCAACCGCACCAACCCGACGCCTGGGGCCTACATCATGGGCACTGATTCTTCGGGCAACATCACCGAAACGGATTCCTACAAAGCTGCCTCGACCAATTCTGGTACTGTGCAGATGTTGTATCTACTTCTGCCTGTCGGTAGCAAAGGCGTGAATCCGGACGCCAACGGTCGGCCGCAATCCTTCGTTGACGCCAACGGCAACCCAATCACTCCATCGGCCACCTTCACTCTGAATTACACCATCACCTGATGCGTTTTTTGCCCAATCCAGGCGATGAGCTTTCCGCACCTGCAAAAGCCGCATTGTGGATTGGCAGCATCGCGACCATCATAACCGGTACAGGAGTACTACTCTCCTACCTGTGGCCGCTACCGACAGAGCGGATGTACTACCGAGGAATCATCTTCAGCATTGATCGCTCTGGCGGCACCTGGACCGGGAGCTTCTCGTACGGCAGCAATGATTTTGCCGTGAACGGTTCATCACGTGATGATGTGCTCGCCCGGGTGCAATGGCAGATCGACGCAATTCTTGGTGGCACACCCGCTAAGCCAGCAACCGTTGCCGGATTCAAGTCTCTGAACGGCTCTTGAGCCTAGGCCGTATTGGCGGCGGATCCGATGCGGGATCTTCGCGCATTCCAGGCATCTGCTGAGAAAATGTTCGCTGGCCGCGATCCAAGCGCTCTTTGAGCTTGGAAATCGACATATTTTGTTCACTGTCTTTGCCCTGCAACTCTTCAATATCTGCTTGCAAGTACTTCAAGGTACCTGAAAGCTGCTGCATCTTGATCTCTTGCTCGTGCCGCAATTCTATTTGTTTCAATAGACTATCACTTGCACTTTTCGCTGTGGCCTTCGCATCCTCGATTGCGGAGACCATGAGCTTCTTCTCCGCTTCGAAGCCCCGCTGCAAGAGCCACACGATGAGCCCAAGCATCAGGGAAAACACACTGCCTACCGCAGTGATGAGCGTGTGCAAATCGATAGGAACTGCAGCGTCGAGCAGGACGAGCGGCACAGTTGGCAGTATAATGGCCGTAGCATGATTGCCCTCGTATTCATCTACCCACTCGTCATCCTGGCCCTGCTTCAAGCGGTCCCGACACCGCCTGACATCCCAACGCCGCCCGACGTCGTAGGCACCATTTTGAACCTGATCGGAACCCATCAATGGGTCGCCCTTGTGTGGCTTGGGGCCTCGTTGGTAATCGGCCTTTTGGTCAGGATTCTGAAGGGCGATTCGACCCTACCACTGCCAGCGATCCCGCCGAACGTGCGGATTTGGGTCGCCTACGGCCTGGGGGTGGTCGGAAGCATTGCTTTCAAGGTCTTCTCGGGCACACCGCTATCAACTGCCCTTGTCTGGGGCATCAGTGCTGCCTTCGCCGCCATCATCGGCCACGAAACCATTATCGAAAGCCTTCGGGGTGGCAAAGAACTGCACGTTCCCTGGTTGACTAAAAAGCTTCCCGAACCAATAAAACCTTCGTGAACGACACATCTCACACGAGAGGGTGGTGAGACATGGCTGAATTCAAACTGGACCCAGTCGCAGCCGAGGCAGCGGTCAACTTTGTCAAGAACGTATTCGGGGCTGCAAAAGAAGCCGCTCTCGATGAAGTTGAACGCCATGTGCACAAAGGCGTCCAGCGTATCGAGGACATGATTGACGGCGCCCGGACTACACGAAAGAAGCGGCGAGTCGAAGTTCACGTCAGCAAGCGCTAAGAACCACCATCGTGCGAGATGTGTCGTTCACGAACGTCACTGGTGTAGCAAGTACATCTGTCCTGCTTTGATGAGCAGATACGCATCACTCGGTGAATAGCCTCGTCGTTCGACGAATTCTTTACCAAGCTGACGTAGACTTACGCCCGAGTAGAGGCGGTACGCAGCGTATTTGATCCAACGCTCATCCATAGTCCAGCAAGTCCTAGTGCTAACACAATGATACCGATTGTGAGCGTTGCTTCTATTGTACTCGGCTGTACAAGATTCACATTTTCAAGTGGTGCGATGTACAACCAAACCTGATAAATGAGAAACGTACCGTTATTGGTTTGAATGCTGCTTGGTAGTGTTCCTGAACCGATCCAAGTTCCTTCGAAACGAAAAATCTGTTCATCCGATGAACTTGGCGGCAAATCTTCTGTAGGCCAGTCACTCGGTACGCCGACCGTTCCCCAGGACTTTGCTGTTGCTGGGTCAAATCCAGCATTTGTCAGTGCACTGCCATCTGGCACTCCTCCTCGAATGTATCCCGATAGTCGGTAACGGTTGCCAGGTGTCAGCGGACCGTAGCTCAAGCCGTTGAGCAAAATCGGGGTGTTCATTTGAAATGTGGAAAGTGCAGCCAGTATGCTGCGAGCTCCGCTGCAAAGCCGCCCAAAAATGCTGGAACAGCGATGTAGAGCATCCGTGCAGGTCCGGGGACAATGGCAGCGGCGATTCTTGCTGCTTGGATCTGAAGGGCTGCAGTCGCCAACTTTTGTGCAACTTCCTTCAATGTTTTCGCTTCGTTACTGAGCCCGGAATATCGTGAGTCAAGATGCTCGACGCGTTTGCAGACCTCTTCGAGCTTGACCAGTACCTCGTCAAGTGTTGCGCCCATCGGTCCCTTGATTTTGCC
>Ga0126373_10003056_pt1 | contig 12422 bp, 15 predicted proteins | sample PanSoiMetPlot_11_FD_92545 | JGI IMG/M metagenome (GOLD analysis project Ga0126373, IMG submission 92545) | Tropical forest soil microbial communities from Panama - MetaG Plot_11 | ecosystem: Environmental > Terrestrial > Soil > Tropical forest > Bulk soil | place: Panama | collected 2016-02-17
CTTGTTGCAACCGGGTGACTACGTCAAGGTCGAATTCGTTAACGATAGGACGCACGAATCGGAGTGGATGTGGATCGAGGTCCCCTCGACCGATGCGTCGCGTCACGTCGTCTTCGAACGTCTCGATAGCGAACCCATAGTCAAATCTGCGGCGCGGATTGGAACTCGCCGTAAGCTACGACAAAGTTCAAGAGCGCCGTACGGCGGCGGCGTTCAGGCCAGCTTAAATATCTCCGTTTTGTCGTTAACTGCTTGCCTGTTCCGAGACCCGGCGTCGCGTCGCCTCGGTTGCAATACCGTCGGCGCCTGTTAAATTGGCTTATTATCTGTTCCGCAGGTTACCGGAGGTAGGAGCAAGTCGTTTAGTGGTATGGAGCCCGCATGGTTGATATTCCGCTTGGATTGAGGCAAGCGCTGGAGTCTGGCGATTGCGTTCTTTTTGTGGGAGCGGGCATGGGCGGTCACCTGAAGGTCGAGGGTTCACCCCTTCCGGATGCCCGTACACTTGCCGCCGACCTCGCGGCGGAGTTCAAAATCGATGTGGGGGGAGTGACTGATCTAGCTAAGGTCTCGCAGATCGTTGAAATCCGGAAAGGGCGCCCCGAGCTCGAAACCTATATCAAAAAACGCATCTGCAATCCCGAACCCGACGACGTCCTACGCTGGATTTGCACAGTCAGGTGGAGAGCTATATTCACCACAAACTACGACAATGGCGTGGAGCGAGCGTACGCCAAAACCGCGAATCCTCCACAAACGGCTGTGCCGATTGCTGCGACCTCCCAATTGACAAGCTTCGACAGACGGTTCCAAGTTCCGCTGTACTACCTCCATGGAAGACTCTGCGCTACCGAGAAACCGCATATCATCGTTACCGAAAACGACTACGCGGAGTTCAGAAAACAGCGGCAGATGATGTTTGAGGTTTTGAAGCTCGAATTCGCCACCTCGACCTTTCTCTACATCGGCTATTCCAACCAAGACCAAAACTTGAAAATGCTTCTCGAAGAGCTTCGGTCGGAATTCTTTCCGACACAGGTGCCGGCGTCTTACCGAGTAGCGCCGTCCACTGATCCTCTGGATAACGAGATCCTAAAGTCCAAGAACGTAGAGACGATTGCCGCCGATTTCGAAGATTTTCAGAAAAGCGCCGCTTTGGCTCTGGCGGGGGCGCGTGTGTCGGCCGACGCCTTGCAAAGAATACAGGCGTCGGTTCCCCCCGACTTATTGCCGGCATTTGAACGCAATCCGGCAGCGGTGGCGCGTTTACTCAATTCCTGGGAATACGTTAATCAGGCACCTTTCGCCAAGGCACCGAATACGCGCGACTTCTTTAGGGGAGACAAGGCCAACTGGGGCTTGATCTCTAGGCGGATTCCTTTTGAGAGAGACATACAAGAAGAGGTATACGACACGTTGCTGGATTATGGAACAAGCACTGCGAAGAGACCCAGCACGGCCGTGATTCTGGCCCCGGCAGGATATGGCATTACTACTTTCCTCAGAATCATAGCCACGAAATTGGCTAAAGATCGCGCGGGCGGCGTCTTCATGCATCGCGAAGGGACCCCTCTCCTGCAAGGTGACATCGAGTTTGCGGAATCCCTCTTTCCCGGAGCGTGTCCTTTCTTCTTAATCGATAACGCGGCGGATTTCACCGCTTCCATTTACGGCTCCGTCCAACACCTTCGCGATCTCGGAAAGCAGGCTATGTTTGTGCTCGGCGAAAGGCTAAACGAGTGGAGACATGAACGTCGCGGCAAGGCATCGGGAAAAGAATTCATAATCGACTCTTTGAGCGATCCCGAGATTAACCGGTTGCTCGCAACTCTCGAAGCCTCCGACGAATTGAACGCTCTTTCGGAGCTGACCCCGGAGCTGAGATTTGCCGCGATTAAGCAAAACTATCAAGGGGAGCTGCTCGTGACCCTTCGAGAGGCCACCGAAGGCAAGGCTTTCGACGCCATTCTTGAAGACGAGTTTCGTGGAATCCCCAACGAAACCGCAAAGCGGCTTTACCTGGCGGTTGCATGTTTTTATCAGCACGGAGCCCTGGTAAGGGACTCCCTCGCCGCCGACATGCTTAAAGTGTCTCTGACGGACATGTACGCAGCGGTGAAAGAGGCCTCCGAGGGCGTCGTGCTCTTCGAGGAAATCGATCCTGCTTACGGACACTATGCTGCTCGCGCCCGCCATCGCAAAATCGCGGCAATAGTGTGGGAGCGATGCGGGGAAGCGGGGCAGCGTGAACAAATCATTATCGACGCGCTTTCGCTAATGAACCTTAACTACCGGACAGATGTGAAAGCGTTTGAGGATTTCGTCCGCTCGGACCGACTGGTGGATAGCATCAGAACGCTTGAGGGGCGTATTCGCTTTTTCGAGCAGGCCTGTCAAAAAGACCCGACCAGTCCGTACGTACGACAGCATTACGCGCGGATGTTGGCCCGTGCGCGTCAGTTCAACCTGGCGCTTGGACAGATCGAAGAGGCGCTGAAGATAAATTCCGAAATCCGCGTCCTTCATCACACAAAAGGCGTGATTCTGTCGGAACTAGCCATGACGACCACTGCACGGGAAATCGCTCGGCGTCGCTTGGTGCAGAGCGAGGAGGAATTCCGTCTCTGTCTCAAGATGAACGATAGCGACGAGTATGCGTACCAAAGGCTTGCTTCGCTTTATGTGGATTGGGTCCGCAATTCGAGCGACCCTTTGGAAGTCGCCGATTACCTTGCCAAAGCGGAGGAAGTAATCAACGACGGATTGCGCGTGGTTCGGGTGCGTGAAGGCCTGTGGCTCGTATCTTCGCAGATTCAGAACATTCTCGGAAACAAGCCGGAGTACATGAAAGCCCTACAAAAGGCCGCGACCGCCCCCTCGGCGAGCGTCATATCGAAATACTTGCTTGGTCGAGCCTATCGCAAGGCGGGCGATCCTCAAAATGCTGTTCAGATTCTAAAGCCGTTAGTGGAAGCGAACCCGGACGAATTCAGGGTCTCCGTGGAGTTAGTCCGCGCAATGAAAGATACGAGCGAATCCTACCAAAGGTGCATCGCAGTGTTGAAACTCAGCACGCTCTACGGCCTCAGCGATCCACGTTTCGTAGGAACACTCGGGGGAATGCTCTTCATGAACGGCAATTTTTCGGAGGCACTTGCGCTTTTCGCCGAAGCCCGTAGGCGCGAATTTCCCGCCCAAGAAGAGTCTAGGATTCAATTCAGGCCCAAGAACAACGCAAGAATGCCTATTAAGCTGACGGGCCAAGTAACTGCGGTAAAAGTCGGCTATGCCTTTGTCGACGCCCCCGGATATCCTTCCTTTTTTTGCCCAGGATCGAAATTCGGTCGGATAGTAATGACCCAGGGCCTAACGTTAGAGTTTGAACCGGTATTCACTGCACGGGGCGCTATGGCCGATAAAATAACCCAGCCCACTCCTACGGCGGCTGTTGCAGATGGACTTGCCACCGCTACATCATAAAGATAGAGGCTGGAATCGTATCGGGCGCCCAAGCATATCTAAACGGAAACCATTCGTTTATCGACAGCTACGATAACCAGGGATGGAAGACGATTCTCCTCTTTGGCCTAGTACCACCACCCGTGATCTATGGCCTCCTTTGGACAATTTGCGCAATCGCCTTATGGGTCTGGCGTGGTAAAAAATCAAGGCGGTCGGCAATCAAGAATTACGCTGAGTAAACGAGTTTGACCTCACTCCACCTGGCATAGTGGCCGGAAAAACCTTTTTCCGGTGTCAACTCCTCCAGGTTCAAGGCGCAATTGTAGCTGGCGGACAGTGGTATCACGATCGCACGCGCTTATCCCCAACAGCGAAAACACTATGCCATCGTGTTTTATGGCTGCGAGGGCGATTGTCGCAATGTTCCCGACATTCCAAGGGAGGGCGATGTATTCCAAGATGAACTCCGCTGTCAGAAGGAACAACTTGCTTACGCTTTCTGGGCTGGCTTAACACACTCGATTCACGCTTAGCCATGCAATTCATCTCTAACGTGCTAGTGAGAATTTTCCCCATGCAATACGCATGCCTGTCCGCACGCGAACCCGCAGCCCCGAGAGAACAGCGGGGGGCTCGGGCAAAGCGCGGAGGGAAGCCTAAAAGGCTGTGCCTCAAATTGCGCCCCTACTGAGGGACTTGGCGGCCTTCAGTGGCTGCGGCAAAAAAGTCAGAAGCGGGTACTTAGACGGTGTCCCGAACGGTGTCCCGAAACTGACGAATGAGGTCACATTGCATGACTTATCATGCGCGAGTGCGACTGAGAAGAAACGGGGTTACATGATGTGTCATTCCTGCGGAGAACTCATAATCCGTAGGTCGTTGGTTCGAGTCCAACCGCCGCCACCAGATTCAAACGACAGTAAACAAGGCGCTTACTGGATTGCAGCAAGTTTGGCGTCTGCCGGTTCTGTTGCCACTTCGTTGTCACTTAGCGAAATTTTGACTTGTACTGTTTCGGTTTGTGGTTCGTTGCCGATCAAGAGCCGTTCCAGCCTTGCCATCGCTTTACGGGTGTCATCAGCCGCACTCTTGATGTAGTACGTGTTGGTCGTGGATACGCTTGCATGGCGAAGGATGGCCTGAATCGTTTTCTCGGGTACGCCAAGGCGGTACAGGTTCGTTCCCAGGCCCCGTCGTGCAGCGTGCCAGCCGTGCCATTCGGGGAGGATTTTGTCTCGTTCAAACTTGTGATCCGGTGTGGCGCCTTCGTCGTTGCTGGCACCCGGTTTTTGGCATTTCGCCTTCGGCTTGCCACACACAGCGCACCGGTTAAGAGCGGGCAGAATGGCGCGGTTTAACAGGTTTCCCAAGTCCATGGGGGAGCCGTTTAGGTTGGGGAACATGACCCCCGATCTGCGATTACCGCTGCTGGCACGGTGAAACTCCAGACGCTTGGCGAGTGGCGCAATCACTGGAATAGCACCCCGGCTCTTCTGTGTTTTGGGCGCGGTGATGTGGCCCCTCCAGATAGACCGCGTAATCTGGATTTCGTCATCCTGGTAGTTTTCCCACATCAGCCCGCGAATCTCCCCCCGTCGCGCCCCTGTAAACGCAGCCGCGGCGAAAACGGTCGCGGCTGGTTCTGGGAGCACAGAGAGAATTTGCCCAATCTCCTCAAGGCTGTAGGCGTATGTTTCCTCCGAGGGCCGCGCCGGAGGAATGGCGGTATTGCGCGCCGGATTCTCACCATCAAAGTAGCCTTGCTGTTTGGCATACGAGAAGATGCCGCTTATTTGACTCTTGATGTGACGTAGAGAATTGGTGCTAAGCAATCCGGGCCGCGCGATGTCGTCCAGTATCCGCTGAATATCGCAGGTGCGAATCTCGCGCATCCAAAGGCCAGCGCTGCGGCCCTTCAAGTGATTGGCCCAAATGTCTCGGTATCCTTTTACCGTCGATGGTCGCTTTTGCTGCTCCATCCGAGGCAGGTAAATGCGATCAACGAAATCAATAAGCGACACGGCTGTTTCAGGGGCATGGTCAGGCTGGTTGATCTTAGCGAGTATCGGCTTCGCCAACTCTCGCGCCTTGGCCTTGGTGATGGTGGTAAGGACGCCATTGACCTGATCTCGCACCTTCACGACTTGCTTTGCGATCCGTACCCGCTTCACTTCACCGTCGATGACGCGAGTGTCAAAATAACGGATGTACCAGATTCCCCGCGCCTTGAAGATGTGTCCGTCTTGTTGCCGTTTTCGTTTCAAGCTAGTTCTCCTTTCTTGATAGTTTCCGTTTCCGCTCGCGGGCTTTGACCGCGAGCTTTGCGATGTGACGACGCTCAGCGGCAGAGAGAGTTGCGTTTCTCGCGGCTGCTGCTTTCTTGGCAATGGCTGTGCGTTCCGCTTGGGTCAGCGAACTGGCCCGAGCGGCTCCACCCAACTTGCCCAGGGCGACTGCGTTTGGATTTTTCTTGGATCCCACGTCCTCTATAATCTCGCTTAGCGGTAAGCTAGTAAAGAGGAAAAATGCTAGGTTCTGCGCTTTTCCCACCACTGCGCTAACCTCGGACTCCCCCATTCAAAACGAACGTAGCGACCCAGGCGAACGCACGGCAGCGGATCACATGCGCGGTCCCGTGTCTGTTCTCTGATCCAACTCACAGGAACACGCCAACGCTGAGCCAACTCGATTGCATCAACTACTTCGTAGCTCTGTTTATCTGGCAACATTGTGGCAACGCTCCAATTTCAGTCCTTTCTATCAATCAATTGCGGGTGAATAGCGGTTATGCTAACCGCGATTCCTTTGCCATTGGCGGGCGAAACCGATTTCTCGGGAACGCCCGCCCCCTTGAGTGTGAGTTGGAATGATTCACGCCCTCGACCCTGGCTAGGGCCGAATCTTTTGCCATTCATTTCTCATAAGCTCTTGGATCAGGTCCATTTGATTCATGCCTACCTTGACTGTGTGACTTGTTGACTGAATGACCCGGACCCGAACCTGTTTCCGAAGAAAGAATCTTGCGGACCACGGAGTAAGGGACCGGGCTTCTGCTCAAGTCCGTGTCACCAACTTCGACGCGTGCTATCCGCCGTAGAAACACACGTGGCGACAAGCGGGCGCATCTCGTCGGCGGCCCGCCCTTTGCTCTTAGCCATTCCTTGAGATATTTGCCACGACGAGATGCGAAAGGTCTTTCGCGGTTCTTCCCGAGAGGCAGCCAACACGGCACTTTGGCAATCTGTGTTAGCAGGTCACCTTTGAGAATGACGAACCGCAGGAGAAAGGTCCAGCGTCGGTAACCTCGGTCATAATAGCGAGTGCCCCATTGGCAGTAGGCTGAATACTCCCCCGGTTCAATTCGGGGATAGTCCCGCCAAGAAATCTCCGGTTCTTCTTGGCTCACGAGCACTGGGCCAGCTTGCAATCTCTTCTTGAAGGGCTTCATAACACGCTCGCAGTCTGCTGGGCCTTGCAAGATCCGCAAAGCCAGATTCCGGGAGGTTTGACGAGGTAAACGCCAGCGCATGGCCTCAGGCATCGGTCGCAGACATAGGATCCCGCGTAACCCGTCAGAAACGGGCTGGAATAGGCAACGTAATGACCGCTGGCTTGCGTCTCGCCGAACTGACGTAACGGCCCGCCGTCCCACATCCGTCTTAGACCAGCCAGTTCGCGGTCATTACAACTTTCCGGCACTCGCCACCGCGCTGCCAGTTCGACTGCATCGATCAGCTCAAAGTTAGCGTTTCTTAAGTTGTGGGACACCATTGGGACATTTGCTGTTTCTATGCTCATGTTTTCAATCACCTAGAACTGTATAGCGGTTGCCGTAACCGCAGTTCGTGAATCGTTGCTACGTTTAACGCTTCGCCTAGCTGTAGCGTCAATTTCAACATCGCTCCAACCATTGGACAGAGAAGTTACCGGTATAGGGCGCTGCTTCCGCCTTTGCTGTCGTGCTGATGAACGAAGCTGCCGCTCAAGCGCAATTTCATTCCGCAGCTTCTCAAGCTCTTTATTTGCTGAAGCTAGGAAAGCGGGCTCATCAAAGGTCAGCCGATACCTATTGCAGGCACGCAGGCCGCCATTGTCCGCTCCCTTTTGTACATGCACAAGGTGCAGCGCTTGGAAACGTTTAAGTGCAGTCGCAACCGTGCTGTGGCTTCCGACTCCGGCGTACCGCATCAATCCTCTGTAGGAAATCGTGACTGTGCTGTCCGTGCTGCCATTACCCGCGAACGTTTGCAGTACCGGGAGAATGGAGCGCTGAGAGGGTGTCAGTGAAGCCCAGATACCAGACCTAATCAGGGTGTCAAAAGGAAAGGCACCCGCCCCAATTCGGAATCGTTCTGGCCAACGGTTTCGATGCTGGATATGTTTTCCCCTAGGGGCAGTGGGGATGTCATAACGCGCCGTGATCCATTTCACTGCTGCCCGAAGATCCAGTGAGAGGACGCTCATTACGAGGTCGATTGGTGATAAGGCACGTTGGTCGCATACAAAGCACCTGGCGACATTCCGGCGTTCTTGCAATCCAACGGACGGGGTCCGGTCGCTATGCTGGTGATTTGTAAGCGTCCGGTCCTGACCGTCTGGACAAGTGTGTAATCGGAAGTCATGCTCGCAACGTGGACAGCAACGGTAGTGTCCACGTGGAGCAATGATGGACACTTACACTCAACCTGCCGCAACTAAGCGACAGCTCCGATCATTGGAAACGAAGCTGCAGATTGTCCAGGAAGCTTTGGCCGAAGGAGCGTCGGTGGCGCGGGTAGCGCGGGCACATGGGGTCAACGCCAACTTAGTCTTCAACTGGTGCCGGCTGTATCGGGCGGGGCGACTGGGCAGGCGCCGCGAGGCCAAACTGTTGCCGGTGCGAATCGCTGCCGAGAGTTCTGCGCTGCTGACCAGTTCGTCGCGTGAACCTGCTGCTGCGTGCTTGCTTCCCTCCTGGTCAGGCACGATTCACATCCAACTGCCGCATGCGCAAGTACGCCTAGAAGGCAGCGCCGATCCAGTTTTATTGCGTGTGTTGTTAGAGTGCCTGCAGCGATGATCACTCTGCCCAACCACACGCAGATTTGGATAGCTGCGGGCGTGACCGATCTGCGCCGCGGTTTCCACGGGCTAAGTGCCTTGGTACAAACCAAGTTAGACAAGAGTCCGATGTCTGGGCAAGTATTCATCTTCCGCGGCCGCCGAGGCGATCTGGTAAAACTCCTGTGGTTTGACGGTGATGGGTTATGTTTGTTCGCGAAGCGATTAGAACGTGGGCGTTTTGTTTGGCCACAGGCCGAGAGCGGCACGGTTTCGCTGACGCGAGCGCAATTATCGATGCTGCTGGAAGGCATCGATTGGCGACGACCGCAGCGCACCTGGGACCCGCAGTTAACGGTATAGATACGTTGGTTTGATTTGCACAGATTTTGCGCCATCCCATGTTTTGCCAAGTGAGACGTCATGGCATTATGCGGCCCATGTTGGCGCCGACGCTTCCGGATCTGAGCAGATTAGATCGACAAGCGCTGCACGCGCTGCTGTTGGCCGAACACCAAGAACGAATTTCTACTCAGCAGCAGTTGCTGCAGCGCGAACAGCAGTTGCGGCAGCGGGAGAGTGAGATCGAAACTCTGAAACTACTGCTCAGCCAACTACGACGGATGCAGTTCGGGCGCAAGTCAGAGAAGCTACAGGGGCAGATCGAACAACTGGAACTGCGGTTGGAAGACTTGCAACTGGCACAAGCCGCCGAGCAAACCCCGAGCAGCGAGAGTGGTTCTGCAGAATCTGCTTCGCCGGCTGCGAATGTGAAACCAGCGCGGCGTCCGCTGCCAGAACATCTGCCACGCCAAACGGAAACCCACGAAGCGAAATCCTCGGCTTGTCCCGCTTGCGGCGGAGAATTGCGGAAGTTGGGCGAAGATGTATCGGAGATGTTGGAGTACGTGCCGGAATGCTTTCGGGTAATTCGTCATGTGCGCCCGAAGCTGAGCTGCCGACAGTGCGAACGGATCGTGCAAGCTGCGGCACCGAGCCGGCCGATCGCGCGAGGGCACGCAGGACCCGGCCTGCTGGCACATGTATTGATCGCAAAATATGCGGACCATCTTCCTCTCTACCGGCAATGCGAAATCTATGAGCGCCAAGGGGTGGAACTGGAACGATCGACCCTGGCGGACTGGGTGGCGGGATGCAGTAAGTTGCTGGACCCGCTGGTGGAAGCGCTGCGGCGTTATGTGATGGGCGCCGGCAAGCTGCATGCTGACGACACGCGGGTACCGGTCTTAGCGCCTGGTCAAGGTAAAACGAAGACGGGGCGTTTGTGGACCTACGTTCGCGATGACCGACCAGCGGGCGACATGGCGGCGCCGGCAGTATGGTTTGCGTACTCGCCCGATCGCGCAGGAGAACACCCTGTACAACATCTGCGCACGTTTCGGGGTGCGCTGCAGGCCGATGCCTACGCCGGATTCAATCAGCTGTATCACGATGGTCGGATTCAGGAGGTGGCGTGCTGGGCGCACGTTCGGCGTAAGTTCTGTGATCTGGAACAAGCCCAGGCTTCGCCCTTGGCCCGGGAAGCTTTGCAACGGATCGCCGCTTTGTATGCGATCGAGGATGAGATTCGTGGACGACCACCGGACGAACGCCAACAATTTCGCCAAACACGAGCCCGTCCTTTACTGCAGTCTTTGCACGATTGGTTCGAAGCCTCACTGAGGAACCTTTCTCGCAAGTCGGATACGACGGCGGCGATCCGCTATGCGCTGACGCTGTGGCCGGCGTTGACCCGGTACTGCGACAACGGTGGCTTGGAGATCGACAACAACGCGGCCGAACGAGCCTTGCGCGCGGTTACTCTGGGTCGTAAAAATTATTTGTTCGCCGGTTCCGATGCCGGGGGAGAGCGCGCTGCCATCCTTTATAGCCTGATCGGATCGGCTAAACTGAATGGGCTGGATCCAGAAAGCTATCTGCGTGACGTGCTCACGCGCATAGCTGATCACCCCATTCGTCGAATCGAGGAGCTGCTGCCGTGGAATCTCTCCCCAAACCGATCGTGCGCCATCCAACCCGCAGCCTAGACGAGACCCTGCCTTACATCGGAGAGCTCATGAAGTATGGCCAGATTACCCTCGCCAATGTGCTCCGGGTGGGATGTGTGGCGGTTGCCCATGACGGCCGTCAGACCGTGTCCATGCTACTTCGCCGTGAGGGAGAGACGGTGACTCAGCTGCTCACTCGCCTCGACTTGGCGATCGGCAAAGCCCTCAATGAAGGTATCCGCACCGACGAAGTCAACCCGATCAGCCAGCACCACTCCCCCAAAAAATAAATGTGCACATCCGATTCTTGGGGTTCTTAGGTGACACTTCAGAAGCCCAGCGTTGTTGTCAATGCGGCCTCAAGCGAACGCTTACGGTGATTTTCAGGTCGCCAGCAATGAACCATCCTGCCGGTTACCCTGAGGCCCAACTCTAATGCAACCTCGTGCACCGGCACGAAGCGGCGAATGTATTCGAGGTCGGGATACATTCAGTCTGGGTACCTAGGTAGTGGTGATAAGTGGTCAAATAGTGATTCGGTATATTGTTCCGTTGGCTGAGTGTCGTCTGACTTCGATGCGGTAATCGGAAGGTGGTGAACCACATCGAGCCTTGGACACACATTCGCATATCCGAATGCGCACGCCGCTTCACCAGAACCCCGCACTAAGAGATAGAAGCTACGGACCTGATGGAGATCTCGCTCTATTCTGTTTTTAATCCCGACGTTATAGTTGTGCCGTACCTCCCAAAGGCGGGTAGTCAAATTGCAAATGCGTGGCTTTAACTCGTGCAATGCCCACAACGGGCACTCACGGGGATGCCATCGCCGCAGTTCCGCGTAGATGCGAGCACATTGTGATCGATGCTGCTCTGTATCGAGGTTGCTGTTCCGCTGTCCGGATACTGGATTGTCCCGGCGAGATGTGGTAGTTTTCATGTGCGTTGCTGAATTTCCTCTCCAGAATTGTTTGGTTTAACGCCCCCTGCTCAGATTCCCACTGACGCAGGGGTGTTTTCGGCTGTACTTACTCGTCGTGAGTCAAAACATCACGCCGCGCCAGCTTCTCCAGCGATTCTCGGGGAATGAGTCGTCGCCTACCGATGCGTCGCGTCTCCAATTCCTTTCGCGCGATGAGGTTTTCCACGGTGCGAAGTCCAATGCCGAGTAACGCCGCTGATTCTTTCTTCGAGAAGAGAATCTTGTCCATAGTTGGGTTTGTCCTCATGGCACACACTTTCGCTCAGGTGCGTGCCGGTACGCAGTAAGTTTTCGGAGCAGATTTTTGTAAAGTCGGCTTACCTGGTAAAAAGCCAGGGAAACATCTGAGCAGTGCGATGGATGGTTACAACATGCGCGTGCCGCCACGTTTTATGTGCGTCAGCTGTGTATGTGTGGTATTTCTCATGAGAGGTACCATCATGCGGACGAACGGCATCCACTAATGCTGAAACTTCCTTATCGTGAGGGGTGCCGGTACAGTGCAGAACATATGCCACTAGCTGCGCTAGGGCCGTATTTGAGAGTGTGTGTGACCGAGGCTTTGCGCTCGGATTCTTAACTGCACGATCAAGGTTGTTCGCGAACGTGCGCAACGAATGAGGAATACTTCGGACATAATCGCGAAACTGAACAGGATCAAAACGACTCTTGAAGCTCGGCCATGCCGCTAAGAGGAGGATCCCGTTCCTTTCTAGACACTCCAAATCATCTGCGCTGGCGACCAGCTGTTTCGTCACGCGCTGCAATTCGCGTCTTTCAAAACCGAAACGACCAGTCCAGGTGTCTAGAGTGGGGCAGTCTACAGCTAGATTTGCAAGAAATATCAACAAAAGAGATGGGTCACAGTTGCCCTTTACCAGCTCGTAAAACTCCGCGTCTGCTTCGCATTCCAAAATGCGGCATCTTGC
>Ga0126373_10003058_pt1 | contig 12416 bp, 10 predicted proteins | sample PanSoiMetPlot_11_FD_92545 | JGI IMG/M metagenome (GOLD analysis project Ga0126373, IMG submission 92545) | Tropical forest soil microbial communities from Panama - MetaG Plot_11 | ecosystem: Environmental > Terrestrial > Soil > Tropical forest > Bulk soil | place: Panama | collected 2016-02-17
GCGATGACATTTGTAGGCGATCGCGACGACATCACCCCGGTCGGGACGATCCAGAACCACGACGCCTACTATCGGTTCGATCTGGTCGCATCCTACGCGCTGGGGCGGCAGTGGAATTACCTACAGGACGAACAGGTGTTCACGCGCATCTCAAACTTGTTCGACCGAACCTACTCGGAGGCGTTCGGCTTCCGCGCACCGCCTATAAACTTCGTGGCCGGCGTCAAGCTCGATTTGCAATAAGCGTCGAGCGGAGGTCTGGAGCAATCGTCACGCCGCGGTTTCCGCTGCGAAGTATTTTTCAAAGATCTGATGAATTCGTCGGCGCCGCTCGAGCAATTCCTGGAGCAGCCGCTCCGGGCCGTCCGAGCCCTGAAAGCCCATCCGGCGCGCCAGCGGCAGCAGCGCGTCATGTTCGGTCGGCACCGCCCACGCCGGCTGATCGCTTTCGATTCTCAGGCGATTCTCCAGGCGTGCAAGAAAATAAAAATTGTCCGCCAGACTGGCCGCGTCCGCGGCCTCAACCAGGCCGCTGTCATGCAATGCGGCCAGCAGCGCGCGGGTGTTGCGGGCGCGCAACCCCGGATAGTTCTTGCCGTGCCGCAGCGCCATCATCTGGGTGAGGAACTCAACGTCTATGAGCCCGCCCGGCCCCTGCTTCAGATTGAGGCGGCTTTTGTCCTCGGCGCCGATCTCGTTCGCCATCCGCTCGCGCATCGCGGCGATCTCGGCGACGCCCGCGGTGTCCAGTCCGCGGGCAAAGACGAACTCCTGGCGGGCGCGTTCCACTTCGACTGCCAAACCCGGATGCCCCGCCACCACCCGCGCGCGCACCAGCGCCTGGCGCTCCCAAACCGCGCTGCTCTTGCGATGGTAAGAAATAAAACCAGGCAGCGAAGTCACCAGAGGCCCCTGGTTCCCCGAGGGACGCAGCCGCAGGTCGAGCTTGTACGCGTACCCTTCACGGGTACGCGACTCGAGCACCGCGATCAGCTTCTGCGCGATTCGCGACGCGACCAAAGCCCCGTCGGACTCGCCGGTCCCGGCATCTGCATAAACAAAAATCAGGTCCAGGTCGGAGTTGTACGTCATCTCGCCCGCGCCGAGCCGACCCATGGCAAGAATTGCCATCCGCAGGGACGCTGGAATTCGTTGGCGGTTTGCGATTTCGGTACGCGCCACCTCGAGCGACTCCGCCAGCACTGCCTCGGCCAGGTTGGTAAATTCGGTCTCCACCTCGGGCAGCTGCAGCTCGCCCGCGAGATCGGCGATCGCGATGCGCAGAAACTCCTGATGCCGAAACGCCCGGAGCGCGTCCAGGCGACCCTCAAAGTCGGGACTCGCCTGGACAAGTTCGCCAACTTCCTCTTTCAACTCGGTCAGGGTCCGGCGCGCACGTACCAGATCTGACCTGACCAGCGTATCGAGCATGTCCGGATGCCGGATGAAGATAGTGGAAAGATAGCGGCTCGACGCGAACAGCCTCAGCAGGACACGGCGGGTAACCGGATGTTGCTCGAGGAGCCCGAGGAATGACGTGCGTGCGCCAACTGCGGCGATAAACGAGGCCAGGTTCATGATGGCCAGGTCGGGGTCGGCCAGCGCGCGCATCTCGTCGATCAAGACAGGACCCAGGCTGTCGAGCAATTCGCGCCGCCGCGGACTCTGCGTCCAATGTTCGGGTCCGCGCCACAAATGATCGAGATGCCCGGCGCTTTCCTCGGGCTGTGAATAACCGAGAGCAGCTAACCGGGGGATCGTCAAATGGTGCTCTCCCGCGTTGGCCCAGGCCGCGACCGCCTGGGGAGAAGCAGCTTGACGCACCTCCTCTTCGCCCCCCGCAAGGGTCTCGCGAAACTGAGATGCAATCAGGTAACGACGCCGTTCCAGCGCTTCGACCAAGCGTGCTGACGCTCCCGCTTCCTTCCCGAAACCCATGCGAGCAGCCAGGACGCGCATTCCTGCATCGTCCGCTGGAAGGGTCTGGGTCTGCATTCCGGCGGCCACCTGCAGCTTGTGCTCGACGTCACGCAGCAGGACGTAGGCTTCCGCCAGGGCGGTTGCGCGCTCCTGCGCCATGTAGCCGTACGTCTCCAGCTGGCGCAGCGCCGCGAGCGCGTTACCGGTACGGATTCGCGGATCGCGGCCACCATAAATCAGGGTGAGGGCGTGGGCAACGAATTCCAACTCGCGGATCCCGCCGCGGCCGAGCTTGATGTTACGGGCGACCAGCTCGGGCGATCGCAGTTCCGCCTCGATCTGATGCTTCATAGCGCGCAGCTGGCGCAGGGTATCGAAATCGAGAAAGCGCCGATAGACGAAACTCCCGAGTTCCGCGATGAGCTTCTCGCCCAGTGCAACCGAGCCGGCAACCGCTCGCGCGCGCAACAGCGCAGCGCGCTCCCAGGTCTGACCGTGGTTCTGGTAAAAGCTGAGCGCGCCCTCGAACGGGACCACCAGCGGCGAGCTGCGGCCGCCGGGCCGCAGCCGCAGATCGACCCGAAAGGAGCCGTCGGAGAGCATCTCGGTAAGGAGTTCCCCCGTTCGCGCGGCGGAGACCGCGGCAGCCTGGGTATCGGGCGCATCGTAGAGATAGATCAGATCGATATCCGAACTCAGGTTGAGTTCATTGGCGCCGAGCTTGCCCATCGCGAGCACGCAAAACGCGCCCGTGTCCGCCGCGCGTGGACCCATCAGATTTTTCACCGCACTCAGTCCGGCGCGAATACACTCGTCTGCCAGCGCCGACATCAGGCGGGCGGTCTCGGGCACTTCGACGCGCCGCAGCAGGTCGGCGATTACTATCTTGGTAAACTCGCGTCGCTTGAACCCGGCTAATGCCGCCGCCGCGTCCTGGCGCGTGGATGTGGCTATCGGGTCGCATCGCATGGTGGCGCGAATCGATTCAGCTGATGCCGAACGTGCCGCGCGGAATATTTCGATCCATCGATCGCCGGCGGCAGTTAATTCGGCCCGCACCAGGTCGGATGCGCCGAGGCAGAAGATCAGATCGCCCGCCAGCGTGGAGTCTTGCAGAGTGGCAGCTAAAGGGTCGGGCGAGAGTTCGGCGAATTGCAGGAGCGCGGCGAGCGCGGCGCGCTCATCCGGTGCACGCTCAGCTACGATCGCATCGGGCCGCGCCGCCAAGGAGGGAAGCTTTTGCCGAAGCGTCTCAGCGAGCGGTCGAAGCTCGGGGCTGAGTTCGCGCACCGCTGGCATCGCGCTAAACGATAACAGAGGTTGCCGCACTAAAGCATGGTGCCGCGCGAACGCCAGATGGTACGCTGGCTTGAGACCTTTGGAGGGCACCGGCGATGATCATTTTGTATACCACGGAACGCGACTATCCCTGGGGGACCTTGCGCTCCACCCATGCCAGTAAGACCAAAGTGGTGCTGGAGGAAAAAGCCCTCCCCTACAGGATTGAAAATCTGCCGCCCGGCAATCTGTGGAAAAAGCCCCCCGAGATGTTGGCCAAGCACCCCCTCGGAAAAGTCCCGTATATCGAGGACCAAGACCTCATCATCTTCGACTCCACCGTGATCAACGAATACCTGGAGGATCATTACACGAGCGGCACCCGGCTCATGCCGCACAACCGCACCACCCGCAACCACATCCGCCAGGCGGAGCAGTTTGCCGACGAGGCCATCCTGGCAGGAAGCCTTCCTCTCATCTGGATGCCGTATTGGAGTCCCCCCGAGAAGCGCGACCTGGAGCAGATGGAAAAGGGGCGTGAACTACTGCGGGGGCGCGACCTGCCCTTTATGGAGAAGCTGCTGGAGCGAAACCAGGGTGGCGGAGACTATGTCTGCGACGAGTTCTCGCTTGCAGATGCACCGATGATGGCTGTGGCGATGGTCCTGGAAGTCGATGGAATGAAGCTGGACGTCTTTCCGCGGGTCGAGCGATACCTGCACAACCTGCGTCAACGCAGGAGCTACCGCGTCATCAGCCCGCGCACTAAGGTGGCGGACGCCTTAAGCGGCGGCGGATGATCCTTCAAAATCCTGTTCCGAAAAACGAACGATTAGGTGCGGGCAGAGCTCAGGCTCGGTGGAGGTGGTGATGATGATGGGCGGCCCCGTGGTGTCGGGCTCGGTGGCTACGCCTGGAGTGCCGGGGCGCCTCGTCTTCGGGTTCTGACTCAGTATCCTCGGCTGCAAAATTGGAAACGTCGTACTTGATTCCCGGAAAATAGGCGTCTTCGTTCTCGTAGACGTCCACCGCAGCCAGGAATTCGGCGTAATAATTCTTCACCGCAAAGCCGAAACGCGGCCCCTGGTAACGCTCGATCATCGTCGAGTAATCGCCCTGATACAGATCCGCCGCACGAGCGATGCCGCCAGTGCCATAGTTGTATGCGGTGATGGCCAGCGCCCAGTCACCCAGCTGGTCGTAGTTCGATCGCAGCAACTCTGCGGCTGCCTGGGTCTCGCGGATCGGGTTTAGCCGATCATCGTGGTGACGCGAGATCTTCATGTATTTGGCACCGGTTGCGCGCGTGAATTGCCAGATACCGCAGGCACCCGCGCTGGACTTGGCGTGCGATTGGAAGCCAGATTCGACCTGGGCCAGAGTGACCAGTTCCGGGGGAAGCCCCCACTGCCGGAAGATTCGCTCCATGGTCGGCCGATAGTAGCGGCTGCGAACCAGCCCCTCGCGAAAGCGTTCGCGCAATCCTTCCTGGACCCGAAAGTTTTCTGCCGCGAAAGAGTAGGCGCTCGGAGGCTCTCCTTTGAACATCTCCGCGATCCGCCGCTCCTCAGCGGTCTCCGGTTGATGGCCCGCGGCGAGGTGCTGCAGTAGGTCGGTGTATTTGGACTTGAGGTAGACGTTGACCCAATCGACATCTTCGCGGGTCGGAATTCCGTCGCCTGGGAGATGAAAAACCTGGTACACGCGGGAGACTTTGTCGCGATCGACAAGCACAAAATCGCGGACCGAGTAGGTTGTAAAGACGTCAACCCAGAATCGAACGTTGGGCTCGATGAATGCCGGGCGGGGGAAGGGTAGCTCAGCGGCCGCGCGACAGGGTGTTGCGCCGGCCAAGCTCATGAGAGCCAGACTCGCGCCCGCGGCCAACACCACGCCCGTCAGACGACGACTCAACCTCAGCAAACCGTTCCTCCGTTGCTCGCCACCAAATCATGCGAGCCTCTTCCAAAACAAATGCTCTTATCGATTACCCTTCCCGGCTCTGATAGTCAACGCTGCAGCTAAAAGCGTGCGAGGTGTAGTTTTGGCGAAAGGTCGATTGCGGTGACTCCTCAAGTCGACAGGTGCGGAGTTCGCACTGGTAGTAGTGCTTTGTATCACCACGAGCTGTCATTCCAGCGCTCCGGCCTCCATCGGCACTGCGGCTTTCAAAGTCGCACTGCTCACGCCGGGCCCGGCGAGCGATGCAGCCTGGAATGCGGCGGCATTTCAGGGGCCTCAGGAGATCAGGCAAAATCTGAATGTTGAGCCCGCACTGGCGCAGACGCAGGCGCCGGCAGATTTCGAGGATTCGCTGCGCGACTTTGCTTCGCGCGGTTTCGATATCATCTTCGCGCACGGATTCGAGTGCGCAGACGCGGCACTCAAAAGTGGGAAAGCTGTTTCCGAAGACCTGGTTCATCGTGACTTCAGGGATCAGCGGCAAATGTGTCCTCGCTGACCTTCAAAATAGGAGGAAGCAACCTACGTCCAGGGCCTGATCGCCGGCGCAATGACCAAGACCGGAGTGATCGGCGGAATCAAGCTGCCATCGATCAAGCTGACCTTCGCGGGAATCCGTTGGGGATTTCTCGCGACCCGGCCGCAAGCGCGGTTGCTGGTCAGCTTCACCGGCAGCTTCGATGACGGCATTCGTGCGCATAGCTACGGAGATCAAGAGCGGTGAGTTCAGGGGCTGGAATGAAGGAGGGCATGGTCGAGGTTGTTTACAATCCGCGCCTGCAGTCAAAGATTCCGGCGGTCACCCTGGAAAAGGCCAAAGAAGCCGTGCAACAAATCATCGCGGGGGAAATCGTTCTTGAGTAGTGGAATTGAGTGCTCAAACGTCAGGCCCTCCGACGATAGAAGGCTGATGCCTGCGGGTTCAACGCGACCAGCAGGGGTGGTGCCAATGCGATTGCCTTGCGCTGCGGTTTCTCGCGAAGGGACCGGCCGTCTCGCGCGAAGGTTTGCCGAGGGCACGCTTGAGTAGGCGTTCCGCGCGTGCCTAACTGTAGCTCACGAGCGCCCGATGACTGCCGAAGAACTGGAGATTACGCCCGCGCGCGGGCCTTTGCACGCCGATATCGCGCTGCCGGGCTCCAAGAGCATTACCAATCGCGCGTTGTTGCTCGCCGCGATGGCGTCGGGGCGATCAACCATCGAGGCGGCCCTGCTGAGCGATGACACCACCGCCATGACCGCGGCGCTGCGCGCCCTCGGCTTCCGCGTTGAGGTCGATGAGGCCACGCATCGAATCTCGGTCGATGGCCTTCGCGGCGCCATACCCGCGTCCGGCGCCGAACTCTTCGTGGGCGGCGCCGGTACCGCGATGCGCTTTATCGTCGGGTTCCTGACACTTGGCCAGGGCCGCTATCGGGTGGATGGCAACCAGCGGATGCGTCAGCGCCCGATGGGACCGTTGCTGGACGCGCTGCAGCAGCTTGGTGCAAGCGTATATGCCGAGCGTGACAACCGCTGCCCACCGGTTATTGTTGAAAGCCGCCGCAATGCCTTCGCGGGCGGCGAGACGACCATCGATGCACGCGCATCGTCGCAGTTCGTATCTGCGGTTCTGATGCCCGCGCCGCTGTGGCCGCGGGGGCTCAAGCTTAAGGTGCTCGGTGACACCGCGCGCCCATTCGTCGAGATGACGCTGCGGCTGATGGAGGTATGGGGGGCGCGCAGCGAGGTGGAAGGCGATGTGATCACGGTACCCGGCGGGCAGACCTATCACGCGCGCCAATTCGTGGTGGAACCCGATGTGTCCGCGGCCGGATATTTCGCGGCGGCCGCCGCGCTGTGCGGTGGCGAGGTCAAGATCGAAGGCCTCCATCGCGATTCCGTGCAGGGTGATCTCGGCTTTTTCGACCTTCTCGAGCGGATGGGAGCACATGTCGAATGGGCCGTTGACGGAGTTGTCATCTCGGGAACCGGGACCCTCAATGGCGTAGACGTGGCAATGAACTCGATGCCCGACATGGTGCCGACCCTCGCGGCAATCGCGCCATTCGCTTCATCGGCGACCAGAATCCGCGAAGTAGGGTTCATTCGCTACCACGAGAGCGATCGCCTGCGCGCGCTGGCGACCGAACTGCGCCGCCTTGGTGCGACGGTAGCCGACTACGAAGATGGGATCGGGATTGAGCCTTCGCCCCTCGCGCCGGCCACGATCGAGACATATGACGATCACCGGATTGCCATGAGCTTCGCCATTGCCGGGCTCAAACTTGCCGGCGTGAAGATCAAAGATCCTGCCTGTGTAACAAAGACCTTTCCGAATTTTTTTGACCGGCTCGCGGAATTGACCACGTAAGAAGCACGCTCCCGCGGGACCTTCGACCACTCGTCGCCCGCCGCTAGGGGCGGGTCACCCGATAGATCGAGAAGACCCCGTCGGGATTTCGCCGATGAAAATACAACGATCGGCCGTCCGGCGAGATGGTCGGCGCTTCGACAAAACCGGTGATGGCCGAGACCATCTCGGGTGCACCAAACGGTTTTGTGGTGCTGGTGCGGCTTGCCATTAGAATGGTCGGTTCTTTGCCGTTCAAGCGGGTGAAGAAAATTTCGAGCTCATCCGCGGAAGTGCAGGCCGCGTAGTTAAGCCGGCCCGCGCTGTTGATGGTGCGAAGAATCTCGCTGCTCTGCGCGTCGCGCATGAAGCCCTTGTCGCTGCGACGCGCGATCAGCATTTCCGAGGAAGCGGGTACGCTCCCACCGGTGAAGAGGCCCTCCGTAAAGTAGAGCGTCTTCCCGTCGGCACTAATTTCCTGGTCGAAATCAATGAGCCCTCGCCTGCTCGGCGAAACTCCCGCCACGATCGCTGGACCGCTCACCAATCCCTTGGAATAGTTGCCCGAGTAGATAGTGCACAAGGTCGTGTCGTAGCTGCGCGTGGACACGAAATAGAAGTTGTTGCTCAGGTCCATCGACGCGACCGCGTCGAGTGCGGGACCGTTCACTCCGCCAATCTCGCCCTGAAGTTGAAAGGTTAAATCGTCAACTTTCGTTGCCCAAAACAGATTCGTATCGGCCGTGGGGGCATTGGAGTTGTTGAAGAAGAGCACCTTACCGTCACGGGTGAGAAACGGCTCCATCGCGTCCTGGCGGTTCCCGGTAATCGTAACCGCCTGCAGGTTGGTGAAACTTGCGGCCTTCGCCTCCACCGACAGGTCACCGGCCTCTTGGGCACGCGCGCCGTGCGCGCCCACGAGTGCAGCGCCGACGAACACCGCGGATCCGAGCACAAATATCTTGCCGAGTATTGTTTGCACCGCTTGAACCGCGCGGAATTGCGGAAGACTCCCCTGCGTCAGCGAGTCTCATGATTTATGGCCGCAAAACCGAGTTCGTGGAGCGAAGAATGATAGAACCGCAGGCTCGTCCCGCTCGCCTCATAACTTCTGCGCAATTTCCCAGCCCAGCTGTGCGCTGATCCCGGCCCGCCGGCCGCGGTCCGCGGCATCGGGGGCGGAGGCGTTGCCGAGCTTTGCGCGCATGGCGATTCCCTGGGCGATCGCGGCGCCGCGAAAGAACGCGAAGGCGACAAAGAAATTCCAGTTCTCGATGCTCGCGCGCCCGGTACGCCGGCAGTACGCGGCCAGGTATTCCTCTTCGCGCGGGATTCCAAGCGCCTTCAAATCGTGGCCGGCGAAACTGCCGGTGTCCGCGTGATCGGGCGGATAATGATACCCGAGGCAATTCCACGCCAGGTCCGCAATTGGGTGCCCCAGGGTGGATAGTTCCCAGTCCAGCACTGCGACTACCCGCGGCTCGGTGGGATGCAGTATCAGATTGCCCAGACGAAAGTCTCCGTGTGCGATCCCGGTCTCGTCTTTCTCCGGAATGTGTTTGGCGAGCCACTCCATGAGATGGTCCATCGCAGGAATCGGTTCCATCTCGGCGGCCTTATACTGCTTGGTCCAGCGGGTGACCTGCCGCGTTACGTATCCGTCCGGCCGGCCGAAGCCTTCGAGCCCGACGGCGCGAAAATCAACTCGATGGAGCCGGGCCATGATCTCATTCATCGAATCGTATACCGAGGCCCGCTCGGCAGGCTTCATGCCCGGAAGGATGGGCTCCAGGATGATGCGTCCTGGCACGAAGTCCATCACGAAAAAGGCTGTCCCGATAACCCCGGAGTCCTCGCATAACAAATGGGCTCGCGGCACCGGGACGTCAGTGTTCTCGAGCGCCTTGATGATGCGGTATTCGCGCTCCACCTGGTGAGCCGATTGCAGCAACGTGCCGGGCGGTTTCTTGCGCATCACCAGGCGCGCACCCGGAGCCTCGAGCAAAAAGGTTGGATTGGATTGACCAGTTATGAACTGTGAAACCACCAGCGGGCCGCGAAATTCAGCCAGATGCTCGGTGAGATGACGCTCCAGATTGTGCTCGTCGAAGCGATGGTTTTCTCTGACCGGGGTGGTCAGTCCTTCAATTGGCATTTCGATTGCTCCGCTCCCAGGCCGCAAAAATCGACCCGCTTCCTTTGCCGTCAATCCAATGTCGTGCTACTCCCATTGCAGGTCCAAACTCAATTGCATCGCAATGGCGCGGGGGCCGGATCTCATGCAGCACCCCCGCGGCCGTATGGTGAGCGATATGATCAAGGCGACCGAAGAGACCCTGAACGTTGACGGCACTCAGCTCGTAATGGTCAAAGGCGGCAGCGGGAAGCCGCTGCTGATTCTTCACGACGAGCTGGGCTACCCGGGCTGGATGACCTGGAACGAGAGTTTCGCGCATGAACGAACTTTACTAATCCCACTGCAGCCCGGCTACGGAAAGACTCGACGGCTGGATTGGATCCGCACCTACCGCGACCTGGCGGGTTTCTACTCCCACATGGTGCGGGATATGAAGCTCGACCCGATCGATGTGATCGGCTTTTCTGCGGGAGGCTTCGTCGCCGCCGAGATGGCGGCCGCCGATCCGCGGATCTTTTCAAAGATGGTGCTGGTTGCCCCGATGGGCATCAAACCCGAACAGGGCGAAATCATGGACGTGTTTCCGATCACGATCCGCACCCATCTGCGAGCCACCGTCGCGGATCCCGCGGGCACTCCGGAATTCGCAAAAATCTACGGCGGCGAGATGACCCCGGAGCAGTTCGAGGCCTTCGAGGACGCACGTGCGGAATGCGCACGGATCGGGTGGGAACCCTACATGCACAATCCCAGCCTGCCGCACTTGCTGCAGGGGTTGAAAACCCCGACCTTGCTGGTCTGGGGGTCAAGCGACCGCGTCGTGCCGGGCGGATGCATCGATGCTTACAAGCGGGTTATCCCAGCTGCCCAGGTCGCGACTATCGACAAGGTCGGTCACCGGCCCGAAATCGAAAACTCCCCCGAGTTCGAACGCGTTGTCAGCCGGTTCCTGGCTGCCTAGGAGAGGTGCACCATGAAAGTAGGATATTTCACCGAACGTCCGGTCCGCTGGGTTCCCGAAGAGGTCATCCTGAAGAACGGCGCGCACTTCGCGGTGTCGAACAAGTATTTCGATCGCGAGAGGGCGGCCGACGACTACAATTACTGGATCGATGAGAACTGCTACGCGGAGGAACTCGGCTTCGACGTCGTGGCGTTGAACGAGCATCACGGTAATCCGTTCTGCATGGGCAGCGTGATGAACGTCGAGGCCGCGATCCTCGCGCGACTGACCAAGAAGGCGCACATCCTCCTGATCGGCAACCCGCTTCCGGTGCTCAAGCATCCGCTGCGGATGGCGGAAGAACTGGCAGAAATCGATCTGATCTCGCGCGGACGGCTCATCACCGGATGGGTGCGCGGCGCTGGCAGCGAGCAGTTCTTCAACAACGCGAATCCTTCCTACAACCGGGAATATTTCGAGGAAGCGCACGATTTTATCGTGCAGGCGTGGACCAAGCCGGGACCCTGGCGTTACGAGGGCAAGCATTTCCACTATCGCCACGTGAACCCGTGGGCGTTGCCTTATCAAAAACCACATCCCCAGATGTGGATTCCGGGCACGCTCAGCCCTGAAACCGTGCTGTGGTGCGCGGAGCGTGGATATCCTTACTTCGGACTCGGCACGGCTCTCTCGGCAACCTGCGACCTGTGGGAGTACTACGCCGACGAAGCGCAACGGCAGGGTTACCAGGCAGGCTCCGAAAATTTCGGCTATCTGGTTCCGGCCTTCGTCGCCGAAACCGACGAGAAGGCACAGGAACTCGGCAAGGGCTTTCTGTTCGGCGGGGGCCAGAATACTTTCGCGCGCCCCGAGCACACCCTGCCGCCGGGATACAATTCGAAAGATGCGATTCGTCGTCTCTCCAAGCAGCCGCAGGGAAGCTGGCTTGGTGTGAGTGGCGAGAAGCTGAAGGCGACCCAGGTCGAAGAAAAGAAGCAACTGGATGCCGAGGAAATCCATCGCAAGCTTCTGCCCGGCTATGAGCGCGCTCAGAAGGCGCATCAGTTCGTCATCGGCAGTCCAAAAACCGTTACCGAGAAACTCAAGACCATCATGAAGGTGCTGCGCCCCGGCTCGATCGTGGTCTTCAACGTGCAGGGACCCATCAGCAACCAGGATCGGCAGAACAGTATGAGGTTGATGGCGAAGGAAGTGGCACCCGCGATCAAGGAGTTCGCCGGCACGATCGGGCTGGTCGATGCGATCACGCGCCCGCCACGGCAATCGAAGATCCAGGCCGGGACGAAACGCGCTCCGGTGTCGGACAAGGGTCCGCTAAAGGAGCTCGGCCTGCTCTAGGACAACCGACTACTGCAAGTTCAGGGGCGCTTCGCTGAGCGAAGCGCCCTATTTTTTGCACCGCCACTTGCGCGCGCTCTCGGCTGTTACCCAGACACCACCGCCAGGAGGAAAACGCCAAGGCCTGGTCAGGGCTTTCCGTACCCCCGATTTTTCGGTAGCGGCTCCTGCGAATCTGAACCATGGGGTGGGTCAGGGCGAAGATAAAGGCGACCTTCGAACTGAACCGTTGAGAACCTTAGGGGTGGGCGATGAGAACGCCGAAGTCGCTCGACACGGCAATGCCATCGTGGGCGGCGATCTCGCAGTCCAGTTCGACCCGTAACCTGTCGAGCAGGGAGGGCGGGATCTGCCGCATCCGCGACGTGGAGAGAAAGTAGTCGATCACCGGCTGGCTCTCCGTTACACGCATGGAATTCTGATAGCGCCTGACCTCAACGTTCGCGAATGCCACCTTGAGCTGATCGTAGCCAGTCTCGAGACCA
>Ga0126373_10003059_pt1 | contig 12416 bp, 8 predicted proteins | sample PanSoiMetPlot_11_FD_92545 | JGI IMG/M metagenome (GOLD analysis project Ga0126373, IMG submission 92545) | Tropical forest soil microbial communities from Panama - MetaG Plot_11 | ecosystem: Environmental > Terrestrial > Soil > Tropical forest > Bulk soil | place: Panama | collected 2016-02-17
ACGGCGACCGCCGCGAGCGCCGGTGCGGCCGCAACCGCGGCGGACGCAGCGAGGAACGAGCGACGACTGATCTGTTTCATGGCTTACGGCTTGCGCGGTGCCCCACCATCAGTATGGCCCGAACCGACCGCCTTGCGCAAACGCGGGCAGTCGTGTGAAGGAAGCGTGTCGTGGAGAAACCCTGATGCTCGGCGCCGCCGCACAAGCCTTGGCACAAATGTTTTCGCCGCCATTTCGTGCGGTGCTGCTGAAATCGATCGGCCTCGCCTTGCTGCTGATCGTCATCACCGGGATCGGCCTCAATCACGTCCTCACCCTCCTCGCCGGCGCCGGCGAGGGCGCGGCCGAGAATGCGCTCGGCCCCAATTCCCATGCGCCGCTGGCGGTGCTCGCCTTCATCCTTTCGGTGGCCGCGAGCCTCGGCATCGTGGTCGGCTCGGTGTTCCTGATGCCGGCCGTGACGGCGCTGGTGGCGAGCTTCTTTGTCGACGACATCGCGCTCGAGGTCGAGCGCGGCTGCTATCCGGACGAGCCCCTCGGCAAGCCGCTGCCGCTTGCGCGCGCCGCGATCGAGGGCGTGCGGACCGCGCTGCTCGCCATCGTGGTCTATCTGGTGGCGCTGCCGTTCCTGCTGTTCGCCGGCTTCGGCGCGCTGATCTTCTTCGTCTGCACCGCCTACATCCTAGGCCGCGAATATTTCGAGCTCGCCGCCATGCGCTACCGGCCAACCGCCGAGGCCAAGGCGCTGCGCCGAGAGAACCATGGCACCGTCTTCCTCGCCGGCATGATCGTCGCGGCCTTCGTGTCGATCCCGATCGTCAACCTGGCGACGCCGCTCTTCGGCATGGCCTTCATGGTGCACGTGCACAAGCGCCTGACGAGGATCCAGGCGCCGGGGCGCCCGGCGCGAACGCATAGCTCGTGAACGCGGGCTCTCTGCAAATACAGGACGGAAACAGGCGCTTAGATCCGCGCGTGCGAGCCATGCAGCGCACGCATGCACCCTGACAGCAATCTGTGCCCGTTGTGATGATGGACGAATAAAAAAGCTGGCCAGAGCCGGGCCCGGGCAGGCATTGCGCGTTTCAATTTCGTCCATAGCCCGCGCCTGCGCGATCGGTCAAACAACCAAGCTTTCAGGGGTCGCTCGGTTTGATTGCGGCGGCTTCGTCGAGAAAATCCGGCTGTCCCGCATTTCGCTTCGCGCAATGCGAGCTGCAGTCGGCGAAACCGCGACGGAGGATATCACTGCGTCTTGCCCAGGCGCTACTGCGCCATCAACGAGCTGACCGTCACATTGGCGCTGCCATTTGCCTCGGCGATCACCCGTAGCGTCTTCGAGTCGAAGTCGATGCCGACGAGCCGCAGGTCCGTGATGTCGACCTCGGCCTGCACGCCGGCCCCGGAGGTGCGGAACTCGGAGACCGCCCGCTCGATGCTCCTGCGCGCATTGGCGGCGAACGGCTGGAGGTCGATGACCGCGTAGTCGGCGACCGCGTCCTTGAGATAGGGGATGGCGGCGCGGGCGGCGGCGCCGAGCAGCCCGAAGGCGGATTCCGAATCCACGTCGAGCGTGATGTCGCTGAGCCGCAAGGTCTGATTCTCCCGGTCGAGCGACGGCCGCCCCCAGACATGGACATCGGCCTCGGCGCCGAGCCCGAACCAGCTCGCCTTCTCGCGCGCCTTGACGCGCAGCGAGATCAAGAGGCGATCGCCCGATGGCGCAACGCTGGCGCTGCGGATGACGGCCTCGTAGGGGCCCTGCCCGTCCCGCGGCAGGGTCTTGCCGTTGAGCCGCAGGCCCAGGAGGCGATTGACCTCGGTGAAGGGCACGTCGATCGGCACCGATATGCCGACGCGGCTCTGCTCGGTCTGCGGCACGAGCTCGAGATTGGCCGGGAACGGGCAGTCCGGCTGGGTCTGCCCCGGCACCACGCGGGTCTCGGCCTGCACGCCGATCACCAAGGTCAGGGCGTTGGCATCGATGCGCGGTTGTCCCGCAAAGGCCCGGGTCGGACGGACCTCCAGCCACAGGTCGGGCAGGCCCGCGCCGGCGGCGCCGAGCGAGATCGAGCGGCACATCCTGGCCCATTCGCGCCGCGCCGCCTGCTCGAGGAACGGATCGGCGCGCAAGCGCGCCGTCAGCGCCGCCACCTGCTCGTCAACCTTTCGGTCGAGCATCGGCTTCACCTCGTTCGATATGCCGATCTTGATCCCGGCGATCGACAGCGCACCGTCGGCGAGCGCGACCTGAGCGGTGAGATTGGGCTCCATGCGCCAGTTGGCGGTGATGGCCGGCCGTGACACGAGAGTGACGTTGCCGCGGATGTCGGCGTGCTGATCGAGCGTCTTGCCGGTCAGGTTCTGCAGATCCTGGCCGAGACCGCGGTTGACGATCCCGCCGAGCGCACCGCCGAGATTGCCGACTTGCGCCGAGATCTGGCCGGTGACATGCAGCGTGCCGTTGAGGACGGTCCCGACCGCCATGGCGTCAGGGCGCCCCGTTACGGTGAGCGGTCCGCGCGCGATGGTCCAGCCGATGTCCGCGTTGGTGAGCAGCTGCGAGACCGGGTTGTCGCGCTTGCCGGACACATTGTGCGGCGCAGACGCGTCGAGCGCGTCGCGGATGGCGGAGAGCGCGATGCTGGTCGGGGTGACCACCACCGAAGTCCGGCTCGTTGCCTTGAGGGGCGGTATCTCGACCAGCGCCGGCGGCGCCACCGTGCCGGTCCCGCCGGACAGCAGCTGCATCCCCACAGTCGCGCCGAGGAACGAGGCGAGGAGGATCGCCACGCCGATCAGAATGGTTCGCAATCTCATGGCGTGGGTCGTCCCCTCCCTTTCCTCCCCGCAGGCCGAGGAGGGAAAGGTAGTGGAATGTTAGAGGAGGCCGCCCCCGGGTAACAGCGCAAGCCGGGCATCTATCAACTGTGAGTTTGTCGCAATTGCGGACGGCCACCCGAATCAAATACCCGGGTTGTTGATGAGCTTGCCGGGCCATTTGCACAGGTCGGCGATCAGGCATTTGTCGCAGCCTGGCGTCCGCGCGGTGCAGACATAGCGGCCGTGCAGGATGAGCCAATGATGGGCATGGCGCTTGTAGAGCGCCGGCACCCGCGCCTCGAGCTTGCTTTCGACCTCGAAGGGGGTAGTGCCGGTGGCGAGCCCGGTCCGGTTGCCGACCCGGAAGATGTGGGTGTCGACCGCAATGGTGGGCTCCCCGAACGCGATGTTGAGCACCACATTGGCGGTCTTGCGGCCAACGCCGGGCAGCGCCTCGAGGGCTTCGCGGGTGCGCGGCACCTCGCCGCCGTGCAGCGCGATGAGCTTCTCCGACAAGGCGATGAGGTTCTTGGCCTTGGTGCGGAAAAGCCCGATGGTCTTGATGTAGTCGCGCACTTTCGCCTCGCCGAGCGTCACCATCTTGGCGGGGGTGTCGGCAACTGCGAACAGCGCCGGCGTCGCCTTGTTGACGCTCGCATCGGTCGCCTGCGCGGAGAGCACCACCGCCACCAGCAGGGTATAGGGGGTGACGTATTGGAGCTCGCCGACCGGATTTGGATTGGCGGCCGCGAAGCGGCGGAAGGCTTCCGTGATCTCGGCCTCGGTCCAGGCGGGCGGCGCGCCCGCTCCCGCTTTGGCGGGGGCTCCCTTGCGGGGCGCCGGGCGATGCTTCTGGGGCTTGGCGGGGTGGGCCGGCTTCTTCCGGGCTGACGTCTGAGGGGCCGGCTTGGCTGCTTTGGCGCGGGCTGTCTTGCGGACCATGCCTCCCCTATATTGAGGCTTATGTGCCCCGACAACAGCGGTCCCCCTCCGGGCGGCACCGCGACGCCCCGCGACGCAACGATTTTTGCAGCCGTGCTGACCCCGCATCGCTCGCTGAGCCCGACCGGCTTTCTGATCTTCATGCTGGTCCTGGGCGGCTTGAGCTTCGTGTCCGGCATGGTGTTCCTGATGGCCGGCGCCTGGCCCATATTCGGCTTCTTCGGGCTCGACGTGCTCCTGGTCTATTGGGCGTTCCGCATCAACTACCGGGCCGCCTATGCGTACGAGGAGGTAACGGTCACGGCGACCGAGCTGCGGCTGCGCAAGGTGAGCCATCACGGACGCGTCAGCGAATGGACGCTCAACCCGCTCTGGGTGCGGCTCGACCGGGAGGAACACGCCGAGTTCGGTATCGAGAGCCTCTATTTGGTCTCGCGCGGCGCCCGCCTGTCGATCGGCAGCTTCCTCGGACCGGACGAGAAGGCGAGCCTCGCGCAGGCGCTGTCCGCGGCGCTCGGGGAAGCTCGGCGCGGGCCGACCCAGACGGTGTTCGGGTAGCCCCACGCCCTCAGAAATCGGGTGGGCACAGGGTGGGCTGGGGCCTAAATGGAGGTCAAACGATGGAGACCACCATGCTGTCACCTGATCGCATCACCGACCTCCCACCGCGCGCCAACCCGGCCTCGGACTATGCTGTCGTGCGCCGCGCCATCGCCCACATCCGTGGGAATTGGCGGCAGCAGCCCGAGATCGCCGACATCGCGGAGGCCGCGGGCGTCACGCCAACCGAGCTGCACCATCTGTTCCGCCGCTGGGCGGGGCTGACCCCGAAGGATTTTCTGCAGGCCCTGACGCTCGACCGGGCCCGCGAGCTGCTGCGCGACTCCGCAAGCATACTCGATGCCTCCTACGAGGTCGGTCTGTCCGGACCGGGCCGGCTGCACGATCTGTTCGTCACCCATGAGGCGGTGTCGCCAGGCGAATGGAAGGCACGTGGCGAGAGTCTGACCATCCGCTACGGCTTCCATCCCTCCCCGTTCGGCAGCGCGCTCGTGATGACGACCAAGCGCGGCCTCGCGGGACTCGCCTTCGCGGATGCGGGCGAGGAACAAGCCGCGCTCGCCGACATGCAGGCGCGTTGGCCAAAGGCGACGTGCGCCGAGGACGTGGCCGGCACGGCACCGCTCGCCCGCCGCATCTTCGACAGCGCCAAGTGGCGCCCCGGCACGCCCCTGCAGGTGGTGCTGATCGGCACCGACTTCGAGGTGCGCGTGTGGGAGGCCCTGCTCAGGGTGCCGATGGGCCGCCTGACCAGCTACTCCGACATTGCCGCGAGGATTCACGCCCCGAAGGCCGTGCGCGCGGTCGGCGCCGCGGTCGGCCGCAATCCGATCAGCTTCGTGGTGCCGTGCCATCGGGTGGTCGGCAAGAGCGGGAGCCTCACAGGCTATCACTGGGGGCTCACCCGCAAACACGCGATGCTGGGCTGGGAGGCCGGCAAGGTGGCGGCGTAAGCCGCCACCGCTGATTGACGCTCCCGCCGCAATCCGCAATACCCGATCCCCGGCAGAACAAGGATCGGGAAATGCAAGAGCGGCGGCCCGTGATGCTGGTCATCCTGGACGGCTTCGGCTGGCGCGACGAGAGTGCCGACAACGCGGTGCGCCAGGCCAGGACACCGACCTTCGACCGGCTGTGGCAGCAGGGTCCGCGCGGATTCCTGCACACCTCGGGCCATGATGTCGGGCTGCCGGATGGGCAGATGGGCAATTCCGAAGTAGGCCATCTCAACATCGGGGCTGGCCGCGTGGTGATGCAGGATTTGCCGCGCATCGGCAGCGCCATTGCGAGCGGCGAGATCAAGTCTGCGCCCGCGCTTGTCGATCTCATCAAATCGCTCAAGCAAAGCGGCGGCACTTGCCATCTCATCGGCCTCGTATCGCCGGGCGGCGTGCATTCGCATCAGGACCACGCCGCAGCGCTTGCCAATATCCTCGCCGATGCCGGCGTGCCGGCACGCATGCATGCGATCACCGACGGCCGTGATACGCCGCCGCAATCCGCTGCCGAACATCTCGATCGTTTGCTCGCAGCACTGCCCAAATCCGTGCCGGTCGCAACGGTGTGCGGCCGTTATTACGCCATGGATCGCGACAAGCGGTGGGAGCGCGTGGCGAAAGCCTATGGCGCCATGGTCGAAGCCGAAGGTCCGCGCTTTGCCGATGCGCCCGCCGTCATTGCCGATGCCTACGCGCAACAGAAATTCGATGAGTTCATCGTGCCGGCCGTGGTCGGCGACTATCGGGGCATGCGCGACGGTGACGGCATTCTCTGCTTCAACTTCCGCGCCGACCGGGTGCGCGAAATTCTCTCCGCAATGCTCGAGGCGGATTTCACCGGCTTCCCGCGTGCCCGCAAGCTTCGCTTCGCGGCCGCGGTCGGCATGACGCAATACTCCGACGAGCTCGACCGCCTCATGCCGGCGATCTTTCCGGCGCAGGCGTTCAAGAACATCTTGGGCGAGGTGGTGGCGCAGGCCGGCCGCACGCAGCTGCGCATGGCCGAGACGGAGAAATACCCGCACGTCACCTATTTCCTCAATGGCGGGCACGAGGAGCCTTACCGCGGCGAGGAGCGCATCATGGTGCCCTCCCCCAAGGTCGCAACCTACGACCTGCAGCCGGAAATGTCGGCGCCCGAGCTCACCGACAAGGCGGTCGCGGCGATCAATTCCGGCAAGTACGACCTCATCGTCCTCAACTACGCCAATCCCGACATGGTCGGCCACACCGGCAGCCTGCCAGCCGCCATCCGGGCCGTGGAAACCGTCGACTCTGGCCTCGGCCGCATCGCCGACGCCGTGCAAAAGGCCGGCGGTGCGCTGCTGGTCACCGCCGACCACGGCAATTGCGAGCTGATGCGCGACCCCGCGACTGGCGGCCCGCATACGGCGCATACCACCAATCCGGTGCCAATCGTGCTCCTCGGCGCGCGCAACCGCGCGCTGGCGGCCGAAGGCCGCCTCGCCGACATCGCGCCGACATTGCTCGAGCTGATGGGCCTGCCGAAACCGCGCGAGATGACGGGAGCGTCGCTGCTGGTGGCGTGATTCGGGTTCAGACCTCGTGTCCTGCTCCGGTCATTCCCGCGCAAGCGGGAATCCAGTCCCTTCACAAAATGCCGGCCTGAGCAATCAAACATCTGCAGAGATGACTGGGTCCGCGCTTTCGCTTTCGCGGCGACGACCGGTGAGGACCCTCAGGTGGCGTCGCGCCCGACCGCTCTGGCAGCGCCGTTGATGCGCTTCTTCTTCAATCGCTCGAGAGCCGCCGCGGGAGAAATCGGTGGTGAAGGCAAGGCACGCAGCAAGGCCTTGCGGGCCTCCCATTCGCCGGGCGGGTCCATCTCCTCGAGCAGCCGTATCTCGCCGCTGGTGAGCGTGGCGACTGGGAGGCCATCGCGATAGAGCAGGCGGTTTCCGGTCAACGCCGGCAATTTGGGACCGGGCGTCAAAGTCCCCACCAGATTGAGCGGATCGGCCGCCGACAGCGACACCCAGGCCCCAGAGGCGGGCTGGCGCCGCATCTCGCGCAAAGCCACGACCGCGTCGGGCAGCGCGAACTGCTCGCCCGAAAAGCCGGCGACGAAACGGCCGCCGCGAATCTCGCCGCGCCCCTCGAGCCGGCGATAGACCCGCAGCAAGTCGCGCCAGGGCGGCAGCCAATCGGCCTCGCGCTCGAGCAGCCGCCAGAACACCACGCCATAGCGGCGCAACAGCACGCGCGCGACGTGCTCGATGGCATCGCCATTGCCGGCGCGCGCCGGTCTCGCCTGACGCGAGAGCGTCCAGCGACCCGCATCCTCCACGCCAAAGCTCACCGTGCTGCGCCGCCGCCGGCCACCAGGGGTAAGCTTGCGCTGCTCCGACGGCACGAGCAGCGCGCGCAAGCCGGCAAAGCTGTCGGAGCTCGCGAGGCCGAGCGCCACGAGCTCGGCGAGCGCCTCCTCGAGCTGGGAGCGCAACAGCCCTGTGCCTTCCCGCAGCTCATCGAAGAACGATGCACCATTTTGCCTCAACCAATCGGCCACCGCCGCGGCTCGCCCGCCGGCGGCAGGCGCATCGTTCGCACTGAACATCGTGGCCCAGTCCCCCAGGTGGCGGCGCGCCAGGAGCGTGATCGGCGTCGTCCGCAACGGCGCGGCTCTACCCTCCCGGCCATCTGGGCGCGGCTGGCGGGGTCGCAGGCGCGCCCAAGTCAAATGGCCGGCGAGGCAACGGCGGTCGAGCCAGGCCGGCTCGTATCCGGTGATCCTGGCGGGGAGAATTTCGCTCTCCCAGGCGGCCGCCGGCGCCTCGAAGCCTTCCAGCTGGCCCACGATCTCGTCGACCGCGCGCGCGCCTTCCATGCGCGCGTCGGCGGTGAGGCGCTGCCAGTCGAGCAGGAAACGAAGATAGTCGCGCGCCGCCACCGGCGCGATCTCCGCCCGCAACCGCTTGACGGTGTATCGATGAATGCGAGCCAGCAGCCGGCGCTCGCACCATTCCTCGGCGGCAATTGACGGGGTGAAGCGCCCGCGCATCGCAAAGCCTTCGGTCTGCAGCGCGGTGAGCGCGCAGGCGATCGCCTCAGGCGCCAAAGCGAGCGGTGCCGCAAGGGCTTGCGGTGTCACCGGCCCGAGACCTTCGAGCCGGCCGCGTAAAATCTCGACCAGCGCTCGCTCCGCTGACCAGTCCACGTCCTGATATTCGCGGGGCGCCTGCACGACGGGCTCGACCTTGGCGTTCGGCCAAACCGTACCGAATTGGGGCAGCCGCTCGGCCGCAACCCAAAGGCACGCATGCGGAAGATCGAGCCGCGCGACGCGCTTCTGCTTGGCGAGCTCGGACAACAGATCGGTCCAGGGCGGCTGCGCTTCGACCTCCCGTGGGCTCAGGAATCCGAGCCAAAGGAGCGCATCGTGCAATTCATCCGCATTGCTGGCATCGGGCCAGGCTTCAGCACGCACGCGCGCGATCGCCTCGGCATCGAGACGCCCGAGCTCGGCGGCGGCCTCCGGCGCGAGCCAGCGCCGGCTCATGACCGCTTGGGTGCGGCGCTCCTCCAACGGAGCGTCATCGAGATAGGCATAGGGACGCGCTGAGAGCACCTCGACGGCGAGCGGGGAGGGTTCGGTCAAATCGCGGCTGACCACTTTGATGTCGCCCGCCTCCATACGGGCGAGCAGCCGTTCGAGCGCGGCCACGTCCATCGCGTCGTTCAGGCAGTCGGCGACGGCCTGGCGCACCAGCGGATGATCCGGGATCTCGCGCTCGCCGACCAGATTCTCCGCGCAAGCGATCTGATCGGGAAAGACCGCCGCGATCAGGTCCTCGGCGGCCATGCGGGCGAGCTGCGGCGGCACCTTGCGGCCACCGCGGAAGCGCGGCAGCGCGAGCGCGACGCCGGCGACCCAGCGCCAGCGCGTGTTGAACATCGGGGCATCAAGCAACGCCTGGATCAGCAGGGACCGCACGCTCTTGGAATGCAGATAGCGCGGCACGTCCGCCAGATCGAAGCTGTGCGCCGCTGTGAGCGAGAGCACGATGTTGTCCTCGGTCGCAGCCGCCTGCAGCTCGAAATTGAACTTGCGGCAGAAGCGCTTGCGCAGCGCCAGCCCCCAGGCACGGTTGAGCCGGCTGCCGAATGGCGAATGAATGACGAGCTGCATGCCGCCCGCTTCGTCGAAGAAGCGCTCGAGCACGACCGTCGTTTGCGTGGGCAGCTCGCCGAGTGCCGCATGCCCAGCGGCCAAGTATTCGACGAGCTGGTCGGCGGCCACATCGCCGACGCCGACCTCCTGGGTCAGCCAAGCTTGGGCGGACCGCCCGGACGCATCGCGCACCAGCCGTGCCGCGATCTCGCCGCGCAGCCGCGCGACCGACTCCGACAATTCGTTGCTGCGGCCGGGCGCTTCGCCGAGCCAGAACGGGATGGTCGGCGCCATAGCGTGCGCATCCTCCACCCGCACGACACCGCGCTCGACCCGCATGATGCGGTAGCTCTTGTTGCCGAGCTGGAAAATGTCGCCGGCGAGGCTTTCGACCGCGAAATCCTCGTTGACGGTGCCGATGACCACGCTCTCGGGCTCGAGCCGCACCTGATAGTCGGCGCTGTCGGGGATGGTGCCGCCACAGGTGAGCGCGGTGAGGCGCGTGCCGCGCCGCGCGCGCAGCATATGGTTGACGGCGTCGTGATGGATGAGCGCGCCACCGCGGCCACCTCGGGTGCTGAAGCCGTCGGCCAGCATGCGCACGGTGGTGGAGAAATCCTCCCGCGCGAGCGCACGGTACGGCCAGGAGCGCCGCAGCACCGCGTAGAGCTCGCCCTCGCTCCATTCGCGCGCCGCAACCTCAGCAACGATCTGCTGGGCGAGCACGTCGAGCGGCTGCTCGACGACGGTGAGACGATCGAGCTCGCCGCGGCGCACGCTGTCGAGCACGGCCGCGCCCTCGACGAGCTCATCGCGCGAGAGCGGGAACAGCCGGCCCTTAGGGGTGCCGTCGATCGCATGGCCGGAGCGGCCAACGCGTTGCAGGAAATTCGCGATCGAGCGCGGGGCGCCGAGCTGACAGACGAGGTCGACAGCGCCGATATCGATGCCGAGCTCGAGCGATGCGGTCGCCACCAGCGCCTTCAGCTCGCCGCGCTTGAGCCGCCGTTCGGCGTCGAGGCGCTGCTCCTTGGCGAGGCTCCCGTGATGCGCGCTCACCTGGGCTTCGCCGAGCCGCTGCGAAAGATGCCGGGTGACGCGCTCGGCGAGCCGGCGGGTATTGACGAAGATCAAGGTGGTGCGGTGCGCCGCGATCAGCTCAGCGAGGCGCCGATAGATTTGCTCCCACACTTCCGCCGACATCACGGCTTCGAGCGGGGATTGCGGAAGCTCGAGCGCGAGATCACGGTTGCGGCGGTGGCCGGTATCGACGATGGTGCAGCGCGGCGGCGATTTGCCCGCGCCCTGACCCACCAGAAAGCGCGCGACGTCCTCGATCGGCTTCTGGGTCGCCGAGAGACCGATGCGCAACAGACGATCGCCGCACAATGCGGCCAGACGCTCGAGCGAAACCGCCAGATGCGCGCCGCGCTTGTTCGGCGCCAGCGCGTGAATCTCGTCCACTATTACGGTGCGCGTGGTGGCAAGCATCTGCCGGCCGGACTGCGAGCCGAGCAGCACGTAAAGCGATTCAGGCGTCGTGACCACGATGTGCGGCGGCTTGCGGCGCATGCGGCTTCGATCGCTCGAGCTCGTGTCGCCGGTGCGCACGCCGGCACGGACCTCGATGTCCGGGAGGCCGCGCGCGCGCAGGCAGGCGCGGATACCGGCGAGCGGCGCCTCCAGATTGCGCTGGATGTCGTTGGAAAGCGCCTTGAGGGGCGAGACGTACACAACTTGCGTCTCGTCACGAAGCTCGCCCGCGAGGCCTTGACGCACGAGCCCGTCGATGGCGGCCAGGAACGCCGCCAGGGTCTTACCAGAGCCGGTGGGCGCCGCGATCAGGACATGGCGACGCGCCCGGATGGCCGGCCAAGCCTGCGCCTGTGCGGCCGTGGGGGCATCGAATTGACTGTCGAACCAGTCCGCGACCGCCGGATGAAAGAGGTGTGGCCTCATACGCAAACACAAAATGCGGCGGACCGCCGACCGATCTGTAAAGCCCGCCTTTGGCTTCAAGAGAAGGGCCCGCCCAACCCGCAAAATATGGGCACCGCCGACTTCAGATCAACCCAATGCGGCTGAACAGAGTTTTGCCTCAATCTGAGGGGCAAGCTTTGCTTCATGCGGTGGGGATGGGGAATTTACATGCAATTCGCGCGGGTTGGGGCCGCTGCGGTTCTCGCCAGTATGCTCGCGGCGTGCGCCGCGACGCCTGAGACCGGACAGGGCGCCAAGGAGAACACCGGTACGCTCGTGGGAGCGCTCGCGGGCGGCCTGATCGGATCGCAGTTCGGCGGCGGAACCGGCGAGCGCATCGCGGCCGGGCTTGCGGGCGCGGCGATCGGCGGCCTGATCGGCAACCGGATCGGCGCCAGCATGGACGACGAGGACCGGCGGCTCGCCTACGACGCGCAGATGCAGGCGCTCGAGCGTGGCCGCTCCGGCACTGCGGTCGCCTGGCGCAATCCGGATTCCGGCCGCTACGGGTCAATCGTTCCGGGACCCGCCTATCAGTCGAACGGACTGCAGTGCCGGCCCTACACCCACACGATCTACATCGACGGCCATCCCGAGGTGGCGCGCGGCAACGCCTGCCGCAACCCGGACGGCACCTGGACCGCGGTGAGCTGATCACGGGCCGATTGGGCCCCGCGCGTTCGCACTTCCGAGCGCGCCGTGGATCGCAATGCAAATTGTGCGGCGGTCAGAAGCGTCGCCATGCGGGCGCCCGAATGTTGGCGAATTAAGAGGCCGGGTTCCGATCATGTGGAAGCATCGCTGGAGAGTCATGGCCGCAGCGTCATGGCCGGGCATAGCCCGCGAAGACGGGCGTAACCGCCCTTCTGTCCCCGGCCATCCACGGCTTGGCTCCGCGCCAAAGGCGCTGATGCCGGGCACGTGGATGCCGGGCACGTGGATGCCGGGCACAAGGCCGCACATGACTCCTCGGCCTCGAT
>Ga0126373_10003060_pt1 | contig 12415 bp, 12 predicted proteins | sample PanSoiMetPlot_11_FD_92545 | JGI IMG/M metagenome (GOLD analysis project Ga0126373, IMG submission 92545) | Tropical forest soil microbial communities from Panama - MetaG Plot_11 | ecosystem: Environmental > Terrestrial > Soil > Tropical forest > Bulk soil | place: Panama | collected 2016-02-17
AGCACTCGCGGGTGACCTGGAACGTGATCGGCCCAATCCTGGATCGCTGGATCCCTGCGCCGCGCACCCTGCATCCGTATCCGAATGTTCGTTTCGACGCCCGTATCCGAGGGAGGCCGTATGCGGTAGCACCGCTCGTACGGATGTGCGGGGCACCCAGCGATGGGCGTCCCTCCCGTGACGGCTGCCGTTTCGCGCCAGCTCTTAAATGTCGTAATACAGCGCGAATTCGTACGGATGCGGCCGCAGCCGGATCGCGTCCGCTTCGTTGCGACGCTTGTAGTCGATGAACGTCTCGATCAGATCCTCGCTGAACACATCGCCCTTCAGCAAGAAGTCGTGATCTTCCTCGAGGCAAGTCAGCGCTTCTTCGAGCGACGCCGGCATCGACGGCACACTGCGCATTTCCTCTGGCGACAGATCGTAGATGTCCTTGTCCAGCGGCTCCCCGGGTTCGAGCTTGTTGAGCACACCGTCCAAGCCGGCCATCAGCATCGCGCCGAACGCCAGGTACGGATTCGACGACGGATCGGGCGGCCGGAACTCAACGCGCTTCGCCTTCGGGCTCGCTGAATACATCGGAATGCGGCAGGCAGCCGAACGGTTGCGCCGCGAGTACGCCAGATTCACCGGAGCTTCATAGCCGGGGACGAGCCGCTTGTAGCTGTTGGTCGTGGGCGCAATGATCGCGGACAGCGCCCGCGCGTGCTTCAGCAAACCGCCGATATAATTTAGCGCCAACGGACTGAGTCCCGCATAGCAATCGCCCGCGAACAGCGGTTTGCCCGCGTTCCAAATGCTCTGGTGGGTATGCATTCCGCTGCCGTTATCCTGGAACAGCGGCTTCGGCATGAACGTCACGCTTTTGCCGTGCTGTTGCGCGACGTTGCGAATGACGTACTTGTACGTCATCATGTTGTCGGCCGACTTCACCAGCGTGTCGAAGCGCTGATCGATTTCGCACTGGCCGCCGGTCGCCACTTCGTGGTGATGACACTCGATATGTAGCCCGCAGGCGATCATCGTTTCCACCATCTGCGCGCGCAGGCTCTGGTAATGATCCGTAGGCGGGACAGGGAAATAGCCTTCCTTGTAACGCGGGCGATAGCCAAGGTTGTCGCCCTCGCGACCCGAGTTCCAGCGGCCTTCTTCGGCGTCGATGAAGTAGTAGCCGGAGTGCTGATTCTGATCGAAGCGCACGTTGTCGAAGATGAAAAATTCTGCTTCGGCGCCGAAGTAGGCCGTGTCGCCGACGCCTGAGTTCTTCAGATATAGCTCGGCTTTGCGGGCGATCCAGCGCGGATCGCGATTGTAGTTCTGCCGCGTGATCGGATCGATCACATCGCACACCATCACCAGGGTGGGAATCTCGTAGAACGGATCGATGAACGCGGTTTTCGGATCCGGAATCAGCAGCATGTCGCTCTCGTTGATGGCCGCCCATCCGCGGATGCTCGATCCGTCCATTCCGAAGCCATCTGCGAACGAGTCTTCCGACAGCTCGCTGATCGGATAGGAAACGTGATGCTGCAATCCGGGGATATCCGAGAACCTCAGATCGACCTGCTTGGCCTCCTTCTTTTTGGCAAACTCCAATACTTCCTTCGCGGTCATACCACCTCCTGGTGTGGGAACAAGACTGTGAGCAAACTTCTTAGCTTAGCGCGATCAGGCGGCGCAAGCGTTCTAAAGTTTGAATGATCATTATAAATAATTCTTGGTAGGCCGTCGCAACGGCTATCATGATGATGGCTCATGGGACCGGAGACCATCCTGTCAGTTGAAGATCTCGGCGTTACGATCGACGGCGCACGGATTCTGCATGACGTCTCCTTCACACTGGGGCAAGGCGAAGCGCTGGCCGTGGTCGGACCGAACGGCGCCGGCAAAACCGTTTTGTTCCGCGCCTTGCTCGGATTGCTCCCGCACTCCGGAATCGTCCAGTGGCGCGAGGGTCTCAAAATCGGCTACGTCCCTCAGCGATTCTCGGTCGATCCATCCGCGCCAATTAGCGCGAAAGAATTCTTCCTGCTTCAATCGGCGAGTTTCTGGCGACCCACTGCCGCATTCATCGAGCATCTAGACTGCGAGCTGACTCTGATGGGCCTCGATCGCAGCGTGCTCTCGAAAAGCCTCGGCGAGCTTTCAGGCGGCGAAACACAGCGCCTGCTCATGGCGTGGGCTATGCTCCAACACCCTGGTGTGCTGCTGCTCGACGAGCCAACAGCCGCTGTGGACCTCGGCTTCGAAGAAACCGTCTACGCTGTGCTGCATCGCGTGCAGGAGGAGCGCGGCACGGCCCTGCTGCTGATCTCCCACGATCTGAACGTCGTCTACCGTTACGCGCAACGCGTGCTCTGCTTGAACAAAACCGTCGTCTGCCAGGGGCCGCCGGTCGAGACACTGAATCAACCGGCGCTGACTACGCTATACGGCGAAGCCGGCCTCTACCAGCACCCGCATCAACACTAACGCGATGCATTCGCCCTTTCACGCCGCATTTTGGATCGCGCTGCTGGTCGGGATCGCGTCCGGCAGCGTTGGACCGTTCATCCTTTTGCGGCGCATGGCTCTGGTCGGCGACGCGCTCTCTCACGTTGCTCTGCCCGGCATCGCTCTTGCGCTCTTCTACGGAATCGACCCGTTCTATGGCGTCGTGATTTTCCTGATCGGAGCCGCGTTTCTGATCTTCTGGCTGGAGGGCCGCAGCCGCATCCCGCCGGATGCCATCGTGGGCCTGATGTTCACTGCAAGTCTTGCGATAGGAATCCTGATGCTTCCACGCAACGACGTGATCGAATCGTTGTTCGGGGCATTTCCAGTCCTCTCTATACCGTATCTGCTGGCGATTCTGGCTTCAGCCCTCGTTCTCTCCGCACTCTGCTTCGTCCTGGCGCGGCAGTTTCTCTTTCTGATCGTTTCGCCTGACCTAGCGAGAGTGCACGGCGTCGATCGCAAATTCGACCTCACGCTACTGGTGGTTTTCGCTTTGATCGTCGCGCTCGGAATCAAACTAGTCGGGACGCTGCTGATGGGCGCGCTCACCATCATTCCGGCCTCCATCGCCAAAAACGTCTCGCGCAGTATGCGGCTCTACGTCATCGCCTCCGCCGCGCTCGGCGGAGCGATCTCGGTGGGTGGAGTCTGGCTGGCGGGAATGTTTCGCTTCCTGCCGGGACCGGCTATCGTTTTGCTCGGCGTCGCGCTGTTTGTCATCAGTCTTCCGCTCGCGCGACGGAAGACCGCGTGAGAGCGGCTAGCGGCTCGCTCGCAGCTCCTCGATGTCCTTCAAGATTCCGTCCACCAGACCGCGCAACAGAATCTCGCCCTTTTCACGCGTGGCGAGTGTCGGATCGCCGAACACTCCACTCGCCGAATAGTCGCCAGGGCCGTTCGGATCGCGCGACAGCCCGCCCTTCCCCGACGGATGATAATCCTTCACGGCTTTCTTCATGTCGACGGTCTCAGGCGCGATCACCAGCATCATTGATGTCTCGAGTTCATCGGCGTGCGTTCCGCCTTCTTCCTTCTGAACCCGCTTCTCGGTTGCTTCGTTTACCTTCGACAGATTGGTGAACCGCATCGTGATTCCCTCTTTTGCGAGCAGCTCAGCCGACATCGCCAGCGGCCGTGCGGTCGACACGCCGGTATTCAGCGCGTAGAATTTTTTTGGTCCGTAGCGCGCGAGGCTCTTGCAAATATCCACCATCAAATCGCGCGCTGTCTCCAACCGCAGCGTAGTCGAGCCGGGATACTCGACGAACGCCGGGTAGTAGTGATAGTTCACCGTCGGCGCCATCATGACGTCCGAACGCTTCAACACCTCGCGCTTGAGGTACTCGGCCATCAACCAATCATTCTTGAGCTTCAAATGCGGCCCGTGTTCTTTCGACTCAGCGCCGATCGGAATCACAACGATGGTCTGCGGCGTTAAAACCTTTTCAGCTTCCTGCCAGGTGAGATCTTCGAGCAGGATGCCTCTGTCCTGGGCGAAGGTCGTCGCCGCGAATGCTAACGCAACGATAATTCGCATGGTCAACATGTGAACAAGATAGCATTGGCCGCGCCCAAGCACCGCTGGTGGATATCGGCCAGCCGGGCAGTGCCGGTTCCGCGCTCTAACCCCAAGTTCATCAATCACTTGCAAATTGGCACGCTCTTTGCACTTCTCAGCTGCGGAAGGTGGAGGAGATGAAAATGAAAACGAAATTGCTCGCTTTGTTATTCGCGGTGGGAAGCAGTGCTTTCGCTGGCCCGCGCTTCTTTTTCGGCGTGGGCATTGGCCCTGCCTATGTTCCGGCTCCGGTCTACGTTGCTCCAGCCTATGTTGCACCACCCTATGTAGCTCCAGCGCCAGTGATAGTCGGCGCACCGGCTCCCGTCTGGATTCCTGGGTATTACTACCCCGTTGGACCGCGCTTCGTTTGGCACTCTGGCTATTGGGGTCGTTCGCCCTTTGCAGGTGCGGTCTGGGTCGGCCCGCGATACTACGGTGGACATTTCTACGGCGGTCATTGGCGCCGCTAGTGTTCGGCCCGCAAAGGCGCACGGGCGCCTCACGGACCACCGGCAAGGCGATCCGGGCACTCCGTTCTGCGGGTTGTGGCAGATTCGTGAGGAGGCGTTGGCTAGAGCCGCGCGGTCTACTGGAGAGGGACGCGTCGGCTCTAGCCTGGGGCGGGTTTAGCTTCGGTGAGTCGGGTCGATCCAACGTGTCGGCGATGGGGCTTCCGGACTGACGATGTCGAGATTAACCACGATCGGGTCCTGGCCGCTCCTTACTACCACAGCTTCCACTGGCTGGTCAGGATCCGCGTTGATCTCCTGATGCGGAACGAAGGGTGGAACAAATATAAAGTCTCCCGGTCCTGCCTCGTCCACGAATTCCAGTTTTTCTCCCCAACGAAACCGCGCGCGGCCCCGCGCGATATAGAGCACGGTTTCAAGCTCGCCGTGATGATGCGCGCCGGTTTTGGCGTTCGGCTCGACAACGACGGTACCGGCCCAGAGCTTGCTTGCGCCGGTTCGCGCGTGATCGATGGCTGCGGCACGAGTCATCCCCGGAGTTTGCGGCGTATTGCAGTCCAGTTCGTTCGCGTGGATAATGCGGATGCCGTTCCGCTCCCAATTGGGCTTGCTTTCGGCGCTCATGCGTGGACGGGCGCCGCATTCACGGCCGCTCTTCTTTCGCGCAGCAACCTGCGAATCGCACGGCAATCGCCTGCGAGTTCTTCGAACTGGTCGGGAAACAGCGTTTGATAGCCATCTGAAAGCGCGCGATCGGGATTCGGATGAACCTCCACGATTAAGCCAGCCGCCCCGGACGCCACTGCCGCCAACGCCATCGGATGGACTTTGTCGCGCTTCCCGGTGCCGTGGCTCGGGTCGACAATGATCGGCAGGTGGCTCAGGCTTTGCACCGCTGGCACGACGCTTAGATCCAGCGTGTTGCGGGTGTGGTCAGCGAACGTGCGAACACCTCGTTCGCACAGTACTACCTGATAATTGCCTTCCGACAAAATGTACTCGGCGGCCATCAGAAACTCCTCGAGCGTAGAGGACATACCGCGCTTCATCAGAATCGGCTTGCGCGACCGTCCCGCGCGGCGCAGCAGCGAGAAATTCTGCATGTTGCGCGCACCGATCTGGATGCAATCGGCGTATTCTTCCACCAGGTCGAACGTCTCGACGTCGACGGCCTCGGTAACGATGCCGAGTCCGGTGGCCTCGCGAGCGTCGGCGAGGTATCGGAGCCCTTCCTCGCCAAGCCCTTGGAAGGCGTAAGGCGACGTTCGAGGCTTGTAAGCACCGCCGCGCAGCAAGTGGGCGCCCGCGGCCTTTACCGCACGCGCGGATTGGAGAATCTGCTCGCGATTTTCGACCGAACACGGTCCGGCGATCAGAGCCAGCTCGCCTCCGCCGACTTCGACGCCGTGGATGCGGACCACAGTGTCGTCCAGCTTCACTTCGCGGCTGACCAGCTTGTAAGGCTTCGACACGCGAATCGCTTCGGCCACGCCCGGCAGTTGCTCGAATTCCTCCGCGGGAACCGGACCCGGGTTTCCAGTAATTCCGACAGCGGTGCGTTGCGCCCCTGGCATTACATGGGGGCGATAGCCCAACAGCTCGATTTTTTCGCAGACGCGGGCGATATCTTCTTGGGTCGCCTGCGACCGCATTACGACCAGCACGTTGTTTTTTCCCTTCCGGACCAGTGTATCGCGCCCGCTTGCGAGGCTGGCAAATGGCGCCGCGCTGCTAGAATTGGAAGAATTCGGTGAAGGCTCGCCTCGAACAGTATTTCCAATTCCGCGAACTAGGCACCAACTGGCGAACTGAAATTCTAGCCGGCTGCACCACGTTCGTGACCATGGCCTACATCATCTTTGTGAATCCGGCCATTCTGCACGAGACCGGGATGCCGCTTGCCGCCGTTGTCGCGGCGACGTGTCTCTGCGCCGGATTCGGCAGCGTGTTGATGGGTGTACTGGCGAGATATCCAATTGCGCTCGCACCCGGCATGGGGCTCAACGCCTATTTCACGTACTCGGTAGTCAAAGGGCTGGGCGTGCCGTGGCAGACCGCTCTCGGTGCCGTATTTCTTTCCGGCATCGCGTTCTTGATTTTGACCGTGCTGGGCGTACGTCAGATGATCGTCTCGGCGATCCCACATGAACTCTACGCGGCGGTCGCGGTCGGCATCGGCCTATTTATCGCGTTGATCGGCTTGCACAACTCCGGGATCATCGTGGCGAACAAGGACACGCTGGTTGCAATGGGTAATCTCAAGAGTCCACACACCCTGCTGGCGATTACGGGCTTAATGTTGATCGCGGCCCTCCTTGCGTGGCGCATCCGTGGCGCCATTTTGCTCGGGATCCTGGGAACCACGGGACTCGGCATCGCCGTCGGATTGGTCCACTGGCAGCCTCAGAGCTATTCGGCCGCGGCCATTACCGCGACTGCGTTCCAGTTGAACATTCGAGGCGCCATCGGCTATGGACTGATCGAAATCGTGTTCGTTTTTCTGTTCGTCGATCTTTTCGACAACGTCGGAACCTTGGTGGCAGTGGGAAAGCAGGCGCGCCTCTTCGACAAATCGAATCAGATTCCACGCATCAACCGCATTCTTTTTGCCGACGCGACCGCAACCGTGGTCGGATCGCTTGCGGGCACATCCACCGTGACCAGTTACATCGAGAGTGCTGCCGGCGTCGCGGCCGGCGGACGTTCGGGCATCACCGCGATCACAGCGGGCCTGCTGTTCTGCTGCGCCCTCTTTGTTGCTCCAGTGGTTGGCGCGATCCCGAGCGCGGCCACCGCGCCGGCGCTGATCGTGGTCGGATCGTTGATGCTTGCGCACGCAGCCGAGATTCCCTGGTCAAACCCAGTCGTCTCTGTCCCGGCGTTTCTCACGATACTGACAATCCCCCTGACCTTCAGCATCGCCAACGGCCTGGCGTTCGGCTTCACCGCGTACGTGGTCGTCAAAGTCGCACGCGGCGAGTTTCGCAGTGTGAGCTGGCTGGTCTACTTGCTCGCGGCGTTGTTCATCGCGCGATTTGTATATCTGGGATCCATATGATCGGAGAGCTTCGTCGCGGCCGCTTTGCGGGAGCTCAGCACGACGAGTCCGAGCCCTGACAGCGTTGTCGCGATTGAACCGGGTTCCGGCACCGGTGCCGGGTCGGTGTCGACCGTAAATGTGGCCGAGTACGTTTCCGTGGGCGACGTACCGCCGCTGTCGAGGGTCGATAGCAGGCTCTGGTAGCTCTCGTTGAACAGCGTGGTGAAATCGCCTTCCCAGGTCCTTGGTTCCGTCCGACGTCACGCCCGTAAGGTCAAACGATACCTGCGAGCTATGCGACGACGTATTGACGAAGGTGAGTGGCAGGCCGGTAAACGAACACGCCTGACCGGCCGAGGCCGCCATTCCGCAGGCGCTGGAGCTGCCGAACCCGGGGAGAAAACCTGTGATGTTCAGGGTACCCAGTCCAGGAGCGCTGTCGAAGCCGATGAAAGGAGACCCGCTGGTCGTGCTCAGCGAAAGGTTCTGGATGCTCGCGTCCGTGCCCGCCAGGCCGGAATAGATTCCGTCCGCTCCAGGTCCGATGCTCTCGTGGTCGGCGGTGAAAGGCGCATTTGTGAACGTGCTCGTAATTCCGGTGCTCGTGAACGTAAGACCACCGTCGATACTGAAGGTGCTGATAATATCGGCTGACAATGTCAGACTGCCGGCAGTCGTCAGCGCAAGAAGAAGTATCCAGGATTTTCAGGTCCGAAGACGATTCATAGTGCTCCAAGAGAAACAGATAATTGCACTTGTCACAAAGTTACGTTGCGCAGCTCTTGAACTATACTGGCGAACTTGTGGATGTTGAAGTATATGCGTAGCCGGGAAGTACTAATACCGTACTAGGCGCAACGGACTACGACCCTGGCCAATTGGGGCATATTGCCCGGCCGACCTCGCCGGGACACGGTTTGCGAAGTCGACAGCGGTGCTGTAGAATAAGGGTTTACGGCTCCGGCTTGGAGCATGGCACTCGGGGCTTGCCTAAGAAGCCAAATCAGTCTTAGATCAAAAGAGGACAGCTATGTACGCAGTGATTGAAGCGGGCGGGAAACAATTGAAGGTCGCCCCGGGGGATGTGATCCAGGTGGACACGCTCGCTGGTGAGGTCGGCTCGGAAGTCGAGTTTGGACGGGTGTTGGCGGTGATGAACGATTCCAACGAGCTGGTGGCAGGCGAGGGGGCAGCGAACGCTCGCGTGAAAGGGACCATCAAGGGTCACGGTCGCGGCGACAAAGTGATCGTCTTTAAGTTCAAACGCAAAAAGCAGTACAAGCGGACCATCGGTCACCGGCAAAACTACACCGAAGTGACGGTAAACGAGATTCTGGCTTAGGTGCAATATGGCGCATAAAAAAGGGCTGGGGAGTTCCAAGAACGGGCGCGATTCGAACGCGCAGCGGCTAGGTGTGAAGGCGTTCGGCGGCGAACTAGTGACGGGCGGGTCGATTCTGGTGCGGCAGCGCGGCACTTTGTTCAAAGCTGGCGACAATGTCGGGCGCGGCAAAGACGATACTCTGTTCGCAAAGGTGCCGGGAATCGTGAAATTTCGCGATCGCGGCCGGTCGGGGAAGTTCATCAGTATCGAGCCGCTGGCGTAGCCGGCGATTCTCTTTTCGCTTTCGAGCGAGCCGCTCGAAGTTCCACCAATGTTTATCGATGAAGTCCGAATCCGCGTGAAGGCGGGAGACGGGGGCAACGGCTGTCTTGCGTTCCGGCGCGAGAAGTACGTTCCGCGGGGCGGGCCGAGCGGTGGCGATGGGGGACCCGGCGGCGACGTCGAGATGGTGGCGAGCGAGCATTACAACACGTTGCTGCATTTCCGATTCAACCCCGAGCACACGGCGCAACGCGGGCGTCATGGCGAAGGCAGCAATCGGACGGGGCGCGAGGGTCAGTCAATCGACCTGCCGGTACCCGTTGGAACGATCGTTTACGACGAAGATACGGGCGAAATGCTCCATGACTTCACTCGCTCGGGCGACCGCTTCACGGTAGCGCGGGGTGGGCGGGGCGGCCGTGGGAATCAACATTTCGCCACTCCGACGCGTCAGGCACCGACCGAGCATGAGCCCGGTAAGCCCGGCGAAGAGCGGCATCTGCGGCTCGAGTTGAAGCTGCTTGCTGATGTGGGACTGGTCGGGTTTCCGAACGCCGGGAAATCGACTCTGATCTCGCGTATATCGGCGGCGCGGCCGAAGATCGCCGACTATCCATTCACTACGCTCGAGCCAAATCTCGGCGTGGTGAGTGTCGACGATTCTACCTTCGTAGTAGCCGACATACCCGGTCTTATCAAGGGCGCGCACTTGGGCCACGGTTTGGGCGTCCAGTTCCTGAGGCATGTGGAGCGAACGCGTCTGCTGGTCCATCTGGTGGACGCCTCGGAGACGAGCGGGCGGGATCCGGTGGATGATTTCCGAATTGTGCTCGATGAGCTCAGGTGTTTCAGCGAAGCTCTCGCAGCTAAGCCGATGTTCGTGGTTGCGTCCAAGATAGATGTGGCGCAGGATCCGGCGCGTGTCGCCAAACTCCGGAGCGAGGCGGCGAGGCGAGGGCTTCCGTTCTACGAGATTTCGAGCGCGACCGGGCAGGGCATCGACGAGCTGAAGCACAGTATCGCTCGCGTGCTCCAGGCCCCTGCTCCGGAGCCGGCCACCGAGGGACATGCTTCGGAACGCTCGCCGCAAAGCTCTGAATAGGCTGTTTCCGAACTACAGCTTGAGTGCGCGCGAGCCTGGTAGAGTTGCGGAAGCTGATCGGCACACTGCTCGCCGTGTTTGAACCAGGACCTTAGTACTAAGAAATTCGTCTGCGAATCTCAGTGTCGATTTGCTCGAATTTGCCCGCGCTCCATCGATGAGGTGCTTGAGCAGTACAACAGCACCAGTTAGTGCTCCGTCGACGGAGGCTCGTATGATCGGATTCGATACGTCCTTGGAGGGCCTGTCTAGGTCCGAGGCGCAGTTCAACCAAGCAGTGCAGCAGATCGCTTTTGCACCTCTTAGACCGGGCGGCCAGGATACCGTGAGTTTGAGCGACCCTGCCGTACAACTGCTGCAGCCGAAGAACAACTTCGACGCCAACACGAAGGCCATCAAGATTCAGGATCAGATGACGCAGGACTTGTTGAACGCGATCGGCTAGCGGGATGCCGGCCGGCTACTTCACCAACGCGCTGGAGCTTTGCGCGAAGTTAAGCACCAGAGACGGGAAGATGCCGAGGAACAGCGTCGCCAAGGCCGATGCCCAAAGCGTCGCGCGGATTCCAGGGCTCAGCGGCTGCACAGAAACCGTGGCCGGGCCCGGCTCCTTCATGTACATCACGACCAGCACGCGTAAGTAATAATAAGCCGCCACCGCGCTGTTGAGTAGGCCCAGCACCGCGAGCCAGACCAGGTTCGCATCCAACGCCGCTTTGAAGATGTAGAACTTCCCGAAAAAGCCACCGGTTAGCGGAACGCCGATTAGCGAGAGCAGGAAGATCGCGAATAGACCGGCCGTCGCCGGCTGTTTCCAGCCCAAGCCCGAGAGATCTTCGATGTTCACGTACTTTTCGCCCTGCCGCGAGAAGTGCGTCACGACAGCGAATGCGCCGATGTTCATGAACGCGTAGGCAGCCAGGTAGAACATCGCGGCCGCGATTCCGATCTGATTGTGCGCGGCGATCGCGACCATGACGTATCCGGCGTGCGCGATGGAGCTATAGGCCAGCATGCGCTTGATGTTCGTTTGCTGGAGCGCGGCGAAGTTGCCAATCACCATGGTGAGCAGTGCAGACGACCAGACGAACGGTTCCCAGCGCATCGCGATCGGATGGAATGCCGTCATGAAGACGCGGAGGAACACGGCGAAGGCGGCGGCCTTCGGTCCTGCCGACATGAACAGCGTCACCGGGGCGGGCGCGCCCTGATAAACATCCGGAGCCCAAATCTGAAAAGGAGCGGCGGAGACCTTGAACGCAAATCCGACGAATATCAACGCCGCCGCGGTGCTGGCGAGAACGACGTTGTTCGTGGAGCCAGGCGTAAGCAGGAACGCGCGAATGTCGGCCAGGTTTGTGCTGCCAGTGGTGCCATAGATCCAAGCAATGCCGTATAGCAGAAATGCTGTGGCGAAAGAACCAAGCAGGAAATACTTGAGCGCCGCTTCGTTGTTGCGCTTGTCGTCGCGCAGGTATCCGGCCAGCACGTAGGTCGCGATGGAAGAGATTTCCAGGCCAATGAAGATCATGATCAGCTCGTTGGCCGTCGCCATAATGCACTGACCGGTTACGGAGAAGAGCAACAAGGCATAGTATTCGGCTGAGTCTGCATGTTCAAGGCGCAAGTATTGCGATGCCGACAGAACGCTGAGGATTCCAACGGCGATCACAAGCACACGAAAGAAGGTCGCAAACCCGTCAACGATCAGCATGTTCGCGAACGACGTGCCGGGGACGCTATTGGCTTCCACCGCGGCACCCAAAGCGGCCACGAAAGCCAGCACCGAGAGCGAGCTGAATACCGTTCGCTTCTTTTCGCCGATCAATGGCTCGATCACCATGATCAGTGTCCCTGCCACGGCCATAATGATTTCAGGAAGGATGCGGGCGTAATCGCTTGCCGTCGGGACGAAGTTAGCGGGCATTGGCCAGCTCCTTCGAAGCAGCGTCCAAGCGGCGCGGGGAACTACGCACGTGCACGTCGCGGCCCGTTTCAACCGGACCGAGCAGCACCGTGTTAGAAGCCGAAATGGACGGGATGAAGCTCTGCGTGAACGTGCCCATCCAGACCATCAGCAGGATCAGCGGCACAATAATCGCGTACTCGCGGAAATTCAGATCGGGCATGTGGTGGCTCA
>Ga0126373_10003061_pt1 | contig 12415 bp, 11 predicted proteins | sample PanSoiMetPlot_11_FD_92545 | JGI IMG/M metagenome (GOLD analysis project Ga0126373, IMG submission 92545) | Tropical forest soil microbial communities from Panama - MetaG Plot_11 | ecosystem: Environmental > Terrestrial > Soil > Tropical forest > Bulk soil | place: Panama | collected 2016-02-17
AGCCACCACGGGTCGTGACCGAAACTCGCAAGCGTGGGAATGTCGCTGACCGGCTTGCTGGCCGCTAGGCCACTCATTCCGCGCTCCTTACTGATACGCCGCTACCGTGGCCGGCCCGAAGATCGCGCCGGACGCGACAGCCCACTGAGTTGGCCGGCAGCCAGACAACCCGGTCAGGCATGTCGGCGATCTCCACCGGAACGGTGATTTCGCCATGGCCGGTTGCCACGGTTACCTTGCCGCCATCGGCCGTGCCAGCCTCAGCGGCGGTTGCGGCGGACATGCGCGCAACGGCTGTGCGCGCCGTGCCAGCAAGGTTGGGGTCGCCATCCTGCATCCGGCCAGCGTCGAGGAGATTATGCCAGGTGGCGAGGAGCGCTCTGCCCGCCCCTGGATGCTGCAAGCCAAGCTGGTCGATATCCGCGATAATTCGTGCCGCCTGCGGAGCTGGCACGGTTCTGCCCGGGGCCAGCAACTCCTCTAGCTCGCGGCGGGCGGCCGCAGCGTCTGGCAGTCCGAGATGAACATCCATTTCATCGGCAAGTGCGCCCAGCACATACAGGTCGGAGCGCACAGACGGAACTGCAAGCGCTGCCACGAACGTGCCAGGACGTCCCTCCCAGTTAAGGAAGGTGCCAGGCTTTTCCGCGACGGCCGCGACCGGAAACACCACATCGGCCCGGTCGGTCACAGGACTCACCCGGAGTTCAAGGCTGACCACGAAGCCGGCCGATTCGATCGCCGCGAGCGCGGCGTCTGGGTCGGGCAGATCATAGGGATCGACGCCGGCGACCACTAGCGCCTCGATGTCGCCGCGCTCGGCGGCGGCGAGGATCTCCGTCGTCCCCAATCCAGGTTCGTCGGGGAGCGCGCTGACGCCCCAAGCTCTTGCGACCTCGATGGCTGCGGCGGAGTCGCCGATGCGCCGTCCGCCCGGCAGCAGATTGGGCAGCACGCCAGCTTCGATGGCACCGCGCTCTCCAGCGCGGCGCGGGATCCAGGCCAGTTTGGCGCCCGTCTTGGCGGCAAGCTCTGCGGCAGCAGTCAACGCACCTGGAACTTCCGCGAGCCGCTCGCCGACAAGAATGACGGCGCCCGGCTGCCGGATCGCTGTGCTGGCCGCTGTGTTTGCCTTGGGGAGCAAAGCCTCCCCAGCCCCTCCGGTGGCACTTGCTTCGACTTCGGACCCGTCGTTGGCTAGGGCGTGCAGCGCGGCAGCCTCCGTGCCGGGCACGGTCGGCAGCAGCACACCATCGACCTTGGCCAGGCCGGGGCTGGCAAATGCAGCTAGGGAGTACACGCTCATGGTGCCCGCGCGGGTTGCCTTGCGCAGCCGCAGGAATACGATCGGGCACTCGTCCTCCGGCTCAAAGCCTGCCAGCAGCACGGCCGGCGCTTGCTCGAGCTCGGTGTAGGTCAGGCTTACCCGTCCAGCCACGTGCTCAGCTATGAATTGCGATTCCTCGGCCGAATGCGGCCGGGCGCGCATGTCGATGTCGTTGCTGCTCAGAGCGACGCGGGCGAACTTGGCGTACCCGTAGGCATCTTCAAGCGTGAGACGGCCGCCGGTCAGGACGCCTGCGTAGCCGCGAGCCTTCGCGAGTCCACGGCCGGCCGCAGCGATCGCCTCAGGCCACGAGGCTGGCTGAAGCACGCCGTTGGGGTCCCGGACCAGCGGGGTGACGAGCCGGTCCGCTTGCGTGGCGTAGGTAAAGGCCCACCGGCCCTTGTCGCAGTTCCACTCTTCATTCACAGCCGGCTGGTTACCGGCCAGCCGCCGCGTGACCTCTCCCCTGCGGTGATCGGTGCGCTGGCGACACCCGGCCGCGCAGTGCTCGCAGATGCTCGGCGTGGACACCAGGTCGAACGGCCTGGCCCGGAACCGGTAGGAGGCTCCGGTCAGCGCCCCGACGGGGCATATCTGGATCGTGTTGCCGGAGAAGTAGGAGTCAAACGGAACGCCGTCGGCAGTGGCTATCTGCTCTTGCGGGCCCCGCTCCACGAGTTCGATAAGAGGGTCGCCGGCGATTTGGTCAGCGAAGCGGGTGCACCGAGCGCACTGGATGCAGCGCTCTCGGTCCAGCAGTACCTGGGCCGACAGCGCTACGGGCTTGGCGAACGTGCGCTTAGGACCGGTGAATCGCGTCTCACCCTGGCCCGTTGACATTGCCTGGTTTTGCAGCGGGCACTCGCCGCCCTTGTCGCACATCGGGCAGTCGAGCGGGTGATTGACCAGCAGCATTTCCATGATGCCCCGCTGTGCTTTCTCCGCAACCGGCGAAGTGAGCTGTGTGCGCACGACCATGCCATCGGTCACCGTGGTGGTGCATGATGCGGGCGGCTTGGGCTGGCCTTCCACCTGGACTAGGCACTGGCGGCAGGCACCGATCGGCGCTAGCAGCGGGTGATCACAGAACCGCGGGATCTGGATGCCAAGTTGCTCAGCGGCTCTGATGATCAGCGTGCCCTTCGGCACCGTGATCTCGAAGCCGTCAATGGTGACGGTGACGCCGTCAACGGGTTTGACGACCTCGGCACCAGGTTCTTTCGCCTCGGGCCCGGCGTGCTCCGGCGTTGTGACTTGCGCGCCGGCGCTGCCGGGCGGCCTGGACGGGGATGTCATGCAGCAGGCTCCGTCTCAAACAAGGTGGAAGCCGCAGGATCGAAGGGGCAGCCACCACGCTTGTGGTGCTCGATGAACTCGTCTCTGAAGTACTTGATCGACGACACCACCGGGCTGATCGCGCCATCGCCGAACGGGCAGAATGCGCGGCCCAGGATGTTGTCGCAAATATCGAGCAGCTTGTCTAGGTCGGAATCACTGCCGTTGCCCTGCTCAAGCTCATCGAGCAACTGCACGATCCAGTACGTGCCCTCACGGCAGGGCGTGCATTTTCCACACGACTCGTGCTTGTAGAACTCCATCCAGCGCAGAGTTGCGCGCACGACGCAGGTCGTCTCATCGAAGATCTGCAGCGCCCTCGTGCCGAGCATTGATCCAGCGGCGCCAACGCCCTCGAAGTCCAGCGGCACATCCAGGTGCTCATCAGTGAAGATGGGCGTGGACGAGCCGCCCGGCGTCCAGAACTTGAGGCGATGCCCGGCTCGCACGCCGCCGGACAGGTCAAGCAGCTGGCGGAGGGTGACACCAAGCGGCGCCTCGTACTGACCGGGCTTGGTCACATGGCCAGACAGCGAGAAGATGCCAAAGCCCTTGGACCGCTGCGTGCCGAGGGCGGCGAAGTCGCCCGCTCCGCGCCCGACGATGAACGGCACGCTGGCAATGGACTCAACGTTGTTGACCACGGTGGGGCAGGCGTACAAGCCCGCGATCGCCGGGAACGGCGGCTTGAGCCGAGGCTGGCCGCGGTAGCCCTCGAGCGACTCAAGCAAGGCAGTCTCTTCGCCGCACTCGTAGGCTCCCGCACCTGCGTGCACGACGATGTCCAGGTCGAATCCGGACCCGAGTATGTTCTTGCCGAGATAACCGGCCTCATACGCCTCGGCGACCGCATTGTGCAGACGCCTGATGACGTGGAGCACCTCGCCGCGGACATAGATAAAGGCCAGATTCGCCCTGATGGCGTACGCCGCGATGATCGCCCCCTCAATAAGGGCTTGCGGGTTGGCCAGCATGAGCGGTATGTCCTTGCAAGTGCCCGGCTCGGACTCGTCCGCGTTCACCACGAGGTAGTGCGGCTTGTTGTCGCCCTGCGGAATGAAACCCCACTTGTTTCCGGTCGGGAAGCCGGCGCCACCGCGGCCACGCAGGCCAGACTCCTTCACCATGGTGATGATCTGATCGGGGTCGATCTTCAGCGCCTTGGGTAGCGCCCGGTAACCGCCATTGCGGCGATAGCTCTGCAGAGCGAACGATGTCGGGTCGTCCCAGAAGGCAGTTAGTTCGGGCGTCAGGATCGTGCTCACTGAGCGCCTCCAGTACCAGCAGATCCGTCTGGCGCGGAGCCATCCGCATCGGCGTCTGGAGTCCAGCCTTGGGCCTTCGCTATGCGCAGGCCCGCCAGTGTCGGCTCGCCTGCGGTGTGACCGCCCGCAGCCTGGTCGTCGGGGTAACCCGCCAGAATCTGACTGGCCTGCTTCCATGTGCACAGTCGCGGAGCGCCGCGGCTCGGCGCGACGTCTGCGCCCGACCGCAAGTCGTCGACCAGATTCCTGGTTTTGGCGGGTGTCATGTTGTCGAAGAACTCCCAGTTCACCATCACCACTGGCGCGTAGTCGCAAGCAGCGTTGCATTCGACGTGCTCGAAACTGACCTTGCCGTCGGCAGTCGGCTCATCGACGCCGATGCCGAGGTGCTCATGCAGGTCGGCAAGAATGGCGTCGCCTCCCATCACCGCACACAGGGTGTTGGTGCAAACGCCCACGTGGAACTCTCCGACAGGCTTGCGCTTATACATCGTGTAGAAGGACACAACGCCGGTGATGTCGGCCTCGCTGAGGCCTAGATGGTCGGCGCAGAACGCTATCCCGTCGTCGGATACGAAGCCTTCCTCGGCCTGCACGAGGTGCAACAGCGGCAGCAAGGCCGAGCGGCTCTTGGGGTAGCGGCCGATGATCTCGGCCGCCTTTGGGGCAAGGCGGGCGCGCGCCTCATCGCTGAGCGCCATTACCTGTCCACGCCTCCCATCACGGGATCGATGCTGGCGACCGCAGCGATGACGTCGGCAACCATGCCGCCCTCGCACATCACCGACACTGCCTGCAGGTTCGTAAACGACGGGTCGCGGAAGTGCACTCGGTATGGCCTGGTGCCGCCGTCGCTGACGGCATGGCAGCCAAGCTCTCCACGCGGTGATTCGACTGCCGCGTACACCTGTCCCGCGGGGACCCGGAAGCCCTCCGTTACCAACTTGAAGTGGTGGATCAGGGCCTCCATGGACTGGCTCATGATGTGGGCGATGTGGCCAGGAGAGTTACCCAGGCCGTCCGGGCCGAGCGCTAGCTTGGCCGGCCAGCCGATCTTCGCGTCGGCAATCATGACCGGGTCATCTTTGGGCCTTGCGCCGGACAGCCGGTCCACGCATTGCTCGACGATCCGCAGCGACTGGTCCATCTCATCCATCCGGACGATGTACCGGCCATACACGTCGCCCGTCGTCTGGGTGGCGACGTCGAACTCGTAGGTCTCGTAACCGCAATACGGCTGGCTCTTGCGCAGATCCCACGGCAGTCCGGCAGAGCGCAGGATTGGCCCGGTAACACCCAGCGACATGCAGCCGGTGACGTCCAGGTGTGCGACGTTCTTGGTACGAGCTAGATAGACCGGGTTGGCATCGAGCAGGGAGCGGATCTCGCCCAGAAGATTTGGCATGACCCGGATGAACTCGCGTAGCCGCTCTAGCGCTCCGGAGGGCAGGTCCTGGGCTACACCGCCGGGCCGGATGAACGCGTGGTTCATGCGCAGTCCAGTGATCAGCTCGAACAAGTCGAGTGTCTTTTCCCGTTCGCGCAGGCCATACAGAAACACGGTGGTAGCCCCGAGCTCCATGCCGAATGTGCCGACGGCCATGAGGTGCGAGGAGATCCTGTTCAGCTCCATCAACAGCACCCGGATGACGCTTGCCCGGTCCGGAATCTCGGCCTCGACGCCGAGCAGCTTCTCGACGGCCAGGCAGTACGCAGCCTCGTTGAACAGCGGCGCGAGGTAGTCCATCCGGGTACAGAACGTCACGCCCTGGGTCCAGGTGCGGAACTCCATGTTCTTTTCGATGCCGGTATGCAGATACCCGATAGCGGGCCGCAACTCGGTCACGGTCTCGCCGTCGAGCGTCAGGATCAACCGCAGCACACCGTGCGTCGATGGGTGCTGCGGGCCCATGTTGACGACCAGACGCTCGTCGCCCTCACGATCGGCTTCGGCGGCTCCTTCGACTACCTCGTCCCAATCCTGCCCGCTGACGTGGTAGACGCGGCCCTCGTCATAGTCGTCATATGGGCTGTGGGCCTGATGATCAGCCGGGGCGGTCACTGGTAAGACCTCCGCTCGTCCGGCGGCGGTATGGTCGCGCCGCGGTACTCAACCGGGATGCCGCCCAGCGGGTAGTCCTTCCGCTGCGGGTGCCCGCGCCAGTCGTCTGGCATCTCGATCCTGGTCAGCGCGGGGTGCCCGTCGAAGATCACGCCGAAGAAGTCCCAGGTCTCGCGCTCGTGAAAGTCGCACGTCGGATAGATGTCCACCAGCGATGGAACGTGCGGATCGGCGTCGGGCGCGGTTACCTCCAGGCGAAGCCGGCGGTTGTGGGTAATCGACAGCAGGTGGTAGACGGCATGCAGCTCCTCGCCCGGATCGAAGAGATAGTGCACTCCGGACACGCCAAGGCACATCTCGAAGGAAAGAGCCGGGTCGTCACGAAGTCGTGAAGCGACCAACCGCAAGTGCTCGCGCCGGACATAGAAAGTCAGGTGTCCGTTGGCGACGACGACCTGCTCGACCGCGTCATCGAAGTTCGATGCGGCCTTGGCAAGTGAGCCGGCCAGTGAGTCGGCGATCTCGTCGAAATACGAGCCGTAGGGCCGCGGGCTGGCCACACGCGGCGCCCGGCGAACTTGGAGGCCGCCGTAGCCCGACGTATCTCCGGTCGTGCCCGAGCCGAACATTCCGGTGCGCGCCACCTGCTCGGCCAGCCGTTCCCGGCCGGCTACTGCGGCTGCATCCGGCACCGCCGGGGTCCCATCCTCGTCGTGCGGTGTTGTCACTGGGTACCGCCAGGCGTCGGGCCCTGCGCTGGCTGATCGAGCAGGTCGAGCTGCGGCCGTGCGCCAGCTGGCACCATGTTGCCTACCTCGAGCGGCAGCCGCCTGAGGCGTGCCTCCTCCAGCTCAGTGATCTCGCGCTGCCTGTTCACGCCGAGCTTCATGTTCTGGATCTTGTCGTGCAGCTTCACGATGGCGTCGAGCAGCATCTCTGGCCGTGGCGGGCAGCCGGGCAGGTAGATGTCGACCGGGACGATGTGGTCAACGCCCTGCACGATCGCGTAGTTGTTGAACATGCCACCGCTGGACGCACACACGCCCATCGAGATGACCCACTTGGGCTCTGACATCTGGTCGTAGATCTGCCGCAGCACAGGCGCCATCTTCTGGCTCACGCGGCCCGCGACAATCATCAGGTCAGCTTGCCGCGGCGTGGCCGACGCCCGCTCCATGCCGAACCTGGCCATGTCGTGCCGAGGACCGCCAGTGGCCATCAGCTCCATCGCGCAGCACGCAAGTCCGAAGGTTGCGGGCCAGACGGAGCTCTTGCGCGCGTACCCTGCCAGCTTCTCGACCGTGGTCAGCAGTACGCCACTTGGCAGCTTTTCTTCTATCCCCATGCCTAATCCCACTCCAGGCCGCCGCGACGCCAGACGTAGACGTACGCGATCAGCACCGTGACAATGAAAGTGACCATCTCCACCAGGCCAAAGACCCCGAGCTTGTCGAAGTACACCGCCCAGGGGTAAAGGAAGATGATCTCGATGTCGAAGACGATGAACAGCATCGCGGTCAGGTAGTACTTGACCGGGAACCTGATCCCCCGCGGCTGCCTGGTCGGCTCGATGCCACATTCATAGGACTCGAGTTTGGCCCTGTTCCATCGTTTCGGCCCGGAGACCGCGCCCGCGACTAGGGAGAAGACGGCGAAAATCGCGGCCAGCGCCCCCAGCACGATGATCGGCACGTAGAGGCTCATCGCCTTGTCACTCCCTTCACCTGGATTGGCTGTGCGCAGATCGGCGTGTGCATCATGTGCCTCCTACGCCGCCGGCGTCATCTTAGACACCGCGTTGATAAGCCGGTCCACGGCGTCACCACCACGTGTCTCGGTGAGGTTGCCAAGCAGCTTCATCGTGAATCGCATCACAGCCGGTCTTTTCACCCCGTGCCGGGTTGCGAACTGCATGAACGACGGTTTGCCGATGAGCTCGACGAAGACGCGGCCCAGGGTGTAGTAGCCGCCGTAAGCGTCCTTGAGCTGACGCGGATAGGTCTGCAGCACCTTCTCGGCGCCCGTCGCTGTCGGCCTCGCCAGTGCTTGCGCGATGACGCGCGCTGCGATCTCGCCAGATTCCAGCGCGTAGGCGATCCCCTCGCCGTTGAACGGGTTGACCATTCCGCCTGCGTCGCCGGCTAGCAACAAGCCCTTGGTGTAGTGCGGCGTCCGGTTGAAGCCCATGGGCAGCGCGGCGCCGCGAACCGGCTGGGTCCTGTTCTCCTCGCTGAAGCCCCATTCGGCTGGCATCGTGGCCAGCCACTTGCGCAGCAAGGCGCGGTAGTCGATTTCACCGAACCCGGTCGAAGTGTTGAGCAGCCCGAGGCCGACGTTCGACGTGCCGTCACCCATGCCGAAGATCCAGCCGTAGCCGGGCAACAGCGAGCTGCCGTCCCACAGGTCCAGCCAGGCCTCCAGGTAGTCGTCGTCGTGCCGCGGCGAGGTGTAGTAGGTGCGCACAGCCACCCCAAGCGGCCGGTCGTCCCGCTTATGCAGGCCCATCGAAACCGACAGGCGGGAGGAGTTGCCGTCGGCTGCAATCACCATGCGGCCGGTGTAGCGGGTGCCGTCCTTGGTGGTGACGCCGGTGATCCGGCCAGTGCGATCGTCCAGCACCGGCCCGGTGACATTAATGCCCTCAAGCAGCCGGGCTCCTGCCTTCTCCGCGTGCCGGGCCAGGATCTGGTCGAAGTCCGTCCGCGCGCGGACCATCCCGTAACCGGGGTAGCTGGACAGGTCCGGCCAGTCGAGTTCGATCCGGCCGCCGCCGCCGATGATCCGCAGCCCCTTGTTCCGCAGCCAGCCGTCGCTTTCCGGGATCGGCACGCCCATAGCGGTGAGGGCCTTCACCGCGCGCGGCGTCAGCCCATCCCCGCAGACTTTCTCCCGCGGAAAATGAGTCTTCTCAAGCAGCAGGACATCAAGTCCAGCAGTCGCCAGGTGGTACGCGACAGCCGAGCCTGCCGGGCCGGCTCCGACGACTACGACATCGGCGGCCTCGGCAGCGGCTGGGACGAGCCGCTTTCGGCTCGCCGTTTGTGCGCTGGCACGCGTAGGACCGACCTTGCCATCCTGGGGGGCCAAGTCTGGCGTGCCGGCGGGGGGAGCTTGCTCCGTCACAGACCCGTCCTGACTGTCTTGTGAACCCCTTCACAAGAGCTCTCGGCTTCGCAGTCTAGTCCCGACTGGTTACCAGTTAGCGTCCGCCCCGCACGTGGACGCGCTGTGAGAGGGACCACCCCGTTCCGGGCAAATGGTCTTGGTTGTAAACCGGCTACCCGGCCCGCCGTGCCTCATGCAGAGCTACTACGCCCAAAGTCAGGTTCCGCCAGCTCACCAGTGACCAGCCTGCGGCGGCAATTTTGCCAGCTAGGGTCTGCTGTACAGGCCAGTCCTTGATCGACTCGGCCAGGTAGTCGTAGGCCTCGGCGTTATGTGACAGCCTGCGGGCCAGCACCGGCAGCACGCGGGTGAGGTACTGCTCGTACGCGGCATTCAGCCGCTTGACCGGCAAGTGGCTGAACTCACAGATCACCAGCCTGCCGCCCGGTCTCGTGACACGCAGCAGCTCGGCGAGCGCCGCCTCAGTGTCGGCCACATTGCGCAGGCCGAAGGAGATTGTCACAACGTCGAACACGCTATCGGCGTACGGCAGCGCGAGCGCGTCTCCGGCGACGAAGCGCAGCCTGGCAGCAGGCTTGCGGGCGCCGACCGACAACATGCCGAAGGAGAAGTCACACGCCACGCACCGCGCGCCAGCGGTGATGAAGGCACGCGACGAGGTGCCAGTTCCAGCCGCCAGGTCGAGGACCAAGTCACCGGGTCCAGCGCCTACAGCCTGCGCCACGACCTTCCGCCAGTGCCGGTCCATGCCTAGTGACAGGGCGTCGTTGAGCAGGTCATAGCGCTCGGCGACATTGTCGAACATCGCCGAGACATCAGCTGGCTTTTTGTCTAGCTGGGCGCGGGTCATGAACCCAACCCTGACACACCCTGCTTGGTGACCCACCGGTGCTGTCGGCCCCGCCGGTAACGAGAATTCTCAGTCAGTTGTCGGTGATCATCGCAGCGCCCACGGTCGCGCTGGTGGCCTCGTCGATCAGGATCAGGCCGCCGGTCATGCGGTTACGCGAGTACGGGTCACTAAACAACGGCTGGGTCACCCGCAGCGTGATTCGGCCGATCTCGTTCAGGCTCAGCTGAGTCGCGGACTCATCCCGGTGCAGCGTGTTGACGTCGAGCCGGTACTGCAAGTCCTTGACAAGGCCCTTGACGGTCTTTGTCGTGTGCTTCAGCAAGAGCCTGCTGCCCGGGGTAAGCGATCGAGTCTCGCTCATCCAGCACACAAGTGCCTCGATGTCCTGGGTGACATCAGGCTGGTTATGCGGTCGGCAGAACATGTCGCCGCGGGATACGTCCAGGTCGTCGGAGAGCAACAGCGTCACCGCCATGGGCGGGAAGGCCTGGTCGACTGGGCCCTTTGCCGTATCGATCTGCTTGATGGTGGTTGTTAGCCCGGATGGCAGGTGCATGATCTCGTCGCCGGGCTTGAGCACGCCGCCCGCGACTTGGCCGGCGTAGCCGCGGTAGTCGTGCAGCACCGGGTCGGTAGCCTGATGCGGCCTGATGACGTACTGCACTGGGAACCGCGCGTCGATCAGGTTCCGGTCCGACGCGATGTGCACGTGCTCCAGGTGGTGCAACAAGGACGGGCCGTCGTACCAAGGCATATTGACCGAGCGCTCGACGACGTTATCCCCATGCAAGGCAGATATCGGAATGAAGGTCAGGTCGCTGATATCTAGCTTGGTCGCGAACGCGGTGAACTCGGCCGAGATCTCCTCGTAGACATCGGAGCTGTAGTCGACCAGGTCCATCTTGTTGATCGCCAGCACCAGGTGGGGAACCCTGAGCAGCGTCGTAAGGAATGCGTGCCGGCGGCTCTGCTCGGTGAGGCCGTTGCGAGCGTCAACCAGCACGATCGCCAGGTCTGCCGTCGATGCACCAGTCACCATGTTGCGGGTGTACTGAACGTGGCCAGGTGTGTCGGCGATGATGAACTTGCGCCTCGGCGTGGCGAAGTATCGGTAGGCAACGTCGATCGTGATGCCTTGCTCGCGCTCGGCGCGCAGCCCGTCCGTCAGCAGGGCGAGGTTGGTATATCCCTCGCCGCGCTCTTGGCTGGTCCGCTCGACCGCAGCGAGCTGATCCTCGAAGATCGCCTTCGAGTCGAATAGCAGCCGGCCAATCAGCGTGCTCTTGCCATCGTCGACCGAACCGGCCGTGGCTAGCCGCAGGATGTCCATGTGCCGTCCCAATTCGCTGTGCTCGCTGGTGCCGCCAAACTGCGTTGCCGTCATTAGAAGTAGCCTTCCCGCTTGCGGTCCTCCATTGCGGCCTCGCTGGCGCGGTCATCGGCGCGGGTCTGGCCGCGCTCGGTAATCCGGGTCAGCGCAATCTCGGCGATGACGTCGTCCACCGAGGTAGCGGTAGACTCCACCGCTCCGGTGCACGTCATGTCGCCGACCGTCCGATACCGCACAGTCGCCTCGAACAACGGCTCATCGGGTGACCGGGTTACGAACTCACTGTCGGCCAGCAGGATGCCGTCGCGCTCAAACACTGTCCTGGAATGAGCGAAGTAAATCGGCGGAATCTCCAGGTGCTCTCTGGCGATGTAGTGCCACACGTCGAGCTCAGTCCAGTTGGAAAGCGGGAAAACTCGGATGTGCTCGCCGCGGCCGATCCTGGTGTTGTAAATGTTCCACAGCTCCGGCCGCTGATTCTTTGGATCCCACTGGCCGAACTCGTCCCGGAACGAGAACACCCGCTCCTTTGCACGCGCCTTCTCCTCATCACGGCGGGCGCCGCCGAAGACTGCGTCGAACCGGTGCCCTTCGATGGCGTCGAGCAGCGCGGTGGTCTGCAGCCGGTTACGGCTAGCGAACCGGCCGGTCTCCTCGACAACCTTGCCGCTGTCGATGGCCTCCTGCACCGACGCCACAACAAGGCGAACCCCAAGTTCCTCGACCCGGCGGTCGCGGAAGCTCATTACCTCGGCGAAGTTGTGCCCGGTGTCGACATGCATCACTGGGAAGGGGATCTTCGCCGGGCTGAAGGCGCGCTCGGCCAGCGCGAGCATCACTATGGAGTCCTTGCCGCCGGAGAACAGCAGGACCGGCCGCTCGAACTCGGCGGCCACTTCGCGCATGATGTGGATCGACTCGGCCTCGAGCACATCGAGCTGTGACAACTGATAGTCAGTTCGGGGCGGTGCCATCAGGAATGCTCCGGATCACTGGATGTTGCGGGACGGGGGCTAGCCGGGACCGGCGCTATAGCAGCCGATGCGCGGGCAATCGCCGCGAGCAGCTGAGGCGCCAGCATGGTCGGACAGATCAGGATATCCGGAATCGAGACTGA
>Ga0126373_10003064_pt1 | contig 12412 bp, 10 predicted proteins | sample PanSoiMetPlot_11_FD_92545 | JGI IMG/M metagenome (GOLD analysis project Ga0126373, IMG submission 92545) | Tropical forest soil microbial communities from Panama - MetaG Plot_11 | ecosystem: Environmental > Terrestrial > Soil > Tropical forest > Bulk soil | place: Panama | collected 2016-02-17
ATTCCACGTCTTCGGGAAAAATGTTCTGGCCGCCGACGATTACTATGTCTTTGAGCCGGCCAATCACGTAGAGTTCATTGCCGTCAAGGAAACCATAATCGCCAGTGCGGTACCAGCCGTCCGTGGTAAATGAGCTTTTTACGAATCCCTCTGCGCCCCAATAGCCCGAATACAACGTTTCCGTTCGCAGTTCAATCTCGCCAGGCTCACGGTCATGACACAGCATTCCTTCGGTCGTGCGTTGGGTGCGGACGATTCGCAAGTCCATGCCCGCGAGCATTGCACCACTCGAGACATAAATTTCGTCTCTGGTCTCAAACGGTAGCGCCGAGCGCCCGCTCTGTTCCGCCACGAGCGCTCGGGCCAGAGTCGTAGGTTCCTCTTCAAGCGCGCTCTGCGTCACGGCGAATACGTTCTCCGCCATGGCGTACGAGGTCTGCAGCTGCTGCGCACGGACGCCCCAGTCGGCAAACGCCTCCGCGAATCGGCGCATGGAGCGCCACCGGATCGGCTCGGAGCAATTGATAAAGCCTCGGACGTGACCCAACGCGCGTGGCCCAGTCATTCGCCCGCGTTGGCCGGCCAGATAGGCGAATGCAAAATTCGGCAGCCAGCACGCCGTCCCGCGGTAGCGCTCCAGCAGCTCGAAGAGCAGACCAGGATTCATGAGCCAGTCGCTCGCCGCGAACTGCACCGACGGTACGCCGTGCCAAAGAGGAAGCCATAGCGCTCCGATCAACCCCATGTCGTGATAGAGCGGCAGCCAGGACACCACCGCATCCTGGTGAGAAATCTTGAGTGCCGCGCCAAGCGATTCAAGCTGACGGACCAGGATCGCTGGAGTAATCACTACGGCCTTTTGCGATCCTGTGGTCCCGCCCGAAAACTGCAGGAAAATCGCCTCGCCCGGATCCTGATACGGTTCGACGCACTTCCCGTCATGCAGCTGCTGGCCGGGTCCGAATCCGTGCACAAGCTCCTTTTCCCATTCGGCGCCGGCTACATCGCACGCCGTGGCGGGATACGGCAGCACGGCGCTCAGATTGGCCGCCAACCGGGGAACGGTGATCAGTTCGGCCGCCGGAACATGGCCGAACTGGTGCAGCAGGTTTCGCTCGTACTTATCGTTGTCCACGCGGGTCGTTGGCCACGGCAGCACCGCCGGAATCCGGTCGGCCAGGATCAATCCGAGATGGAGCAGGAACAACTCCACCGAATGTGGGAGCAGAAGCAGAACGACGCCGCCTACCGAGGCATTCGCGAGTTGCGCCAACCGCTCGCTCTCACGCAGGATCTGCGCACCCGTCAGAGGAACAGCGTCCCCGGCGCCTGCCTTTTTGGAAGGCAAGATGCGCAACAACACTTCGCTTGCTCGCGATTCGAGGCGCTCCCGCAAAGCCTTACGAAACGCTTCGGGCTTCACTTCGCTCCTCGACTCAGAATGATCACCTTCAAGGTCTGCAGAAATATCAGCAGATCCAGCCCGATCGACATGTTCTTGATATAAAAGAGATCGTAGCGCAGCTTTTGCTTTGCATCTTCCACGCTGTTGCCGTACTTGTACCGGATCTGCGCCCACCCAGTGATACCCGGCCGAACCGTGTGTCGCAACGAGTAGTAGGTAATGTCACGCATCAATGCGCTGGTAAACTCCGGTCTCTCAGGCCGTGGTCCCACGAGGCTCATATCGCCCCGCAGCACGTTCCAGAGCTGCGGGATCTCGTCCATGCGCGACTGCCGCAGGAATCTCCCCACTTTCGTGATCCGCGGATCGTCATCAGCGGCCCACACCGGACCGGTGTCGGCCTCGGCATCCGCTCGCATGGTGCGGAGCTTGTAGCAGTCGAATACCACACCGTCCTTTCCGGTCCGCTTTTGCCGGTAGAACACCGGCCCGCGCGAGTCGAGCTTGATCGCCGCTATCACGAATGGACCCAGCGGCAGGCTGCAAATCAGTCCGGTCAGCGAAAAGGCGATGTCCACGCAACGCTTTCTGAACATCAGAAATCGCGACACGAGATAGCCAGGTGTGAACAGCAGCCAGCTCAGCCGGACGGATTCGATGGGCACTTTCCCGGTGATTGCCTCGTAGACCTCGCTACCCTCTTGCACATCCACGCCACGGCACTTCAGCGAGAACAGCAATTCCACCGGCAGCCGGCTGCGCCGCTCGCCCATGGCAACGACGATGCGGTTGGCGCGCAGGTCTTCGACCGCGCGAGCCAAGTCTCCCCTGGATGGGCTGTCCGTGCCGCTTTCCGCCGCATCCCCAGCCTCGCTAAACCCGGAGCCAGGATGACCGAGGTCGGTGATCCGGCCCACCACCCGAATCCCCAGCTCCGGGCGCGACTCGAGCTCCTGGCGCAGTAGTTCGCTCAACGAACCTTCCCCCACGATCAGTGCACGATCCGCAAAATGCGGCAGGCTATTGAGCTTGGAAAATACTTTGCGCCACAGGAATAATAGCGCCGCGCCAAGAACCGACCCGATCAGGAACACGCGACGATCTAGCTGAACAGACGGATAAAGGGCGTAGAGCAATACCAGGAAGCCACAAGCCGTCGCCAACGCCTGGGCCAGCCGAATCTGCACCGCTCGGCGGTCGTTCAACACCGCCGAGTCGTACAGATCGAAGTAATACATACAGGTTACAAACGCTGCTGAAGCAAGCAGTATCCTCAGAAAGCCGTGCTCGTAGTCAGTTGCGAGCGCGCCCACTCGCGCCGCCAAGGGCTGCACCGAGACCAGCGCAAAAGCCACCGAAACCAGGCAAACTTCGGAGATGCCCAGCAGCAGCGTGCGGCCCGGAAAATAAGCGTTCGGTAAGCGACTCACTTTATGAAAATTACTCTTTGGAGTGCCGGAAGGATTTGCGTGGTTACTGCTCTTCGGAATCGGAACTCAGCCGCGAGCCCACACGCCGGGGGCTGCCTCCGCCGGCAATGCGCATTTCACACGTTCAAGACAGGAACTGTCGACTTCAATGGCCGCCGACTGCCCCAACACTTCGACGGAAATGATCAGACGCAGAACATTCTTTTTCCTCACCAGAATTCCCTCAAGCCCCGCGAGCGGGCCATACCTGACCCGCACAGTGTCTCCGCACTTGAGGAACGGATGAGGTTCGACCCGTACCGAGCTCTCCACGATACGACGGCAAGCATCAATCTGCTCCTGAGGCACCGCCGCGGGTTGTCCGGCGAAACGCACTATGGCAAAAACTCCCGGCGTCTCCAGCACGCTTCGCCACCGCTCCAGCCCGCCGCGGACGAAGACATAGGAGGGAAACAACGGCAGCCAGAGCTGCTTGTTGCGATCCCGCCAGCGGTGCACCGTTTGGTACAACGGTAGGAAAGTTTCGCGTCCTTCTCTTTCGAGCCGCTGCGCAACCGTCTTCTCATGCTGGTGCTTGGTATACAGTGCATACCAGCATTCCGCCTGCGCGCCGCGTCCCAATCGATCCGTGTCTTCCATCATGTGCTCGTTGCCCCGCATACAGCTCCGCCCTGTGACTTACATGGCTTTCTTCCTGTAAGCCTTGATCAAATTCCGAAAACGGCATGCAATCTAATGCTTCTGCAATCTGCGAGTCACCACCTGTGTAGGTAGCAACAAAAGGCTACAAACAGCATTGAAAGGCTGCAGTGACCGGCTCCAGCTTGCATGGCGTTGTAACTAGTCGGACCATCTCTCTAGCCGAACTAGCCGAAATCTTTCGCGATCCGCTACTCGGATCGCCATGGCAAAACCGCTCGAGATCGTTCCGTCCGAGCCGTGTTCCACCCGCACCACTCCGCCCTCGACGCGAATCGCCACTCCCTTGGTTGCGCGCCGTGGACTAGGCAGCAGCACTTCTATCAGCACACGCGCGCTGATCGGCGGGCACGTCGAGCTGTACACGTAGGCTCCGGCCACGCTGAGGTCGCGCGTCTCGCCTTCGCCTTGGAAACGCCGGCCTTGCGCGTTTTCCCACGAGAAAACCACCGTGGCCGGCAAGCGATACCGAAGACTGTTTCTGCGTTCCATGAGGACTAAGACCTGCTTTTTGCTTCTTGAGTCGTGAGGCAAATCCTAGCAATCCCGGAAAATCAGCCAAGAAGCAGAAAGTAACAGGCGGCGGGGAGGCGATTTGGATGCTGCTTACGGATTCAGCCGATTTAGGGCCGCCTATCCAGCCCTTTAGCGCACTTTCCTAAATAGCTCTGTCGCTAGGGACAAAAGTACCTGGTCGTGAAGCTAGGAAGTCCTCACCGGAGCCGGCAGGATCTCCCATATGCGACTCGTTGCGCATGGACGGTAACTTTCGTGCTTGCTTTGGAATACAAACGACTACCGTGCCGAATGAAGTTCTCTGCGCCTTTTTGTGTTCGACTCTGTCCCCCGCTGGTTCCGGTCGCACAATGGTTTGCGGCCTGGATTTCTTCACTCGGCGCGAAAGAACCCCGCAGAGTTACAGGGAATTTACAGAGTTTCATATTGACGCGCGGCCGAATCTCTTTACAATCTCTCACTGTCCCGGCTCTCAGTTGGCCCCGCTCTCAAGGGTGGCCCTGTGTATTCTCCCGTCCAGCCGCAAGAGACCATCAGCGTACTTGTCGCAGAATCCAGCATGATGGGCGCCCAATTGATCGCCGCGGCGCTCAAGCGTTGCCGCAATAACTTCACCATCCTGGGGCCCACCTGCAACTCCGACGATGCTGTTCAGATCGCGGAGAAGAGCGCGCCTCAAGTCGCTGTAATCAGTACCGAACTGCAGGACGGCCCGCTTTCCGGATTCAAGGTGTTGCAGAAAATTCGTACCTCCGGACTTCGCACAGCCGCCGTGATGCTGACGGATAAGAGCGAATCCGAAGTAGTCATCGATTCGTTCTGCGGAGGCGCCCGTGGAGTGTTTTCCCGGCGTGGCTCGCTCCGTTCCCTTGCCAAGTGCATCCGCGCAGTGCACAGCGGTCAGCTCTGGATCAGCAATGAACAGCTCGAGTACCTGCTCCAATTGATCATGCGCGTCAAGCCCTTGCAGCAGCGCCCTTCAGGGCCGGTGAAACCCCTGACGAAACGGGAAGAAGAAGTTGTTCACCTGGTTGCTGAAGGAATGCGTAACTCTGAGATCGCGCGCGAGATGCATGTCACCGAGCACACGATACGAAACTATTTATTTCGCATCTTCGAGAAAATCGGCCTCTCGAACCGCGTCGAGTTAATCCTCTACCTCTACAGTCGCACCTCATCAGAGCCCCTTGCGCGATTGAAATGAACTTCTCAGCAATCGCCCGCCCTACCGCTGCCAAGCCGGATGCGCGCCCTGAAAACAGCTGTTTTTGTTCGGCTAATCAAATCAGCTCGCTCAATCGAAAACCGGTGCGTTTGCCAGTTGGTTGGCAACCTCGATTCCGACGCTGACCTTTCCCACGTCCGCTGGCGCGCGGTCCAGCCAACTGTCCGCCGTGACATTCGCACTTCAGCGTTAAACCTTAGATGAGGCAAAAAGCGGCTGGCCCCGGCAGGAGTTTTTCAGCATGTTGAAGAATCTGCATGGCAGCGTTTAGATGCGTTTCAGCTTGGCCGGCGGCACCTGCGGACGTCTCCGCCTGGTTGAGGAGTTTCTTGGTCAGCCACGCATAGCTAGCAGTGATTGCGGTGAGGATAAAGGCGGGTACTGCTTGCACTGCGCCGGCTCGAGCGTCTAGCCAGGTTAGTGCTGCATGGGCAGCGGATCCGGGATGCATGCGCGCGTCCAAGCCTATGCGAGGCGCCGTCCAGCGTCAACCTCGCTAGAGAGCTTTGCTCGATGACGGTGACGAGGAGCTTTGCGTTGGAGATGGCGTCGTCGGCTTTGCAAATGGCGCGCGTGTTTTTCCTGCCTGCGGAGCGGTCTGGCGGCAAGGTCTCGGCCGGAACGGAGTGTCGGACTTAGACTTTAGCTTTGCGTCGAATCACGCCGGACAACCCCACCAGCCCAGTCCCCAGCAGCATAAGAGTCCCTGGTTCGGGTAAGGAAGCTCCGCTTCCGTCGCTAATGAAGTCGTACGTAACTGCGAAACCGGCTACAAAACCCGGCTGCCCCGCCGTCGGTGTATAGATAGCGCCGTTGTTAGTTTCTGAGCCGATTTCCGGGATCGACACGACGTTGCCATAAAAGGAACTGGGCGGCGAAGGAGTGTCGCCCAAGCTGTCGACGCCATCAACGTTGTCTGAGTAAAACAACAGGCTAGCAGGATATGTTGGCCCTCCTGTGCCGGCCGGGTTGAAGCGGATAAGATCCAAAGGACAGCCACCACAGCTGGAGTCAGTCAGCAAAACGTCACCTGCAACCAACGACGGCGGACCCAGGAGGTTGTAAGTTAGAACACTGGATAGACCCCCTGGGCCAGGATCGGGCGCCAGTACACCTGACGTTGAAACAATCGAGTCCGCCCCGCAGCCGCCACCGGTTGTAAAATTGAGCGCCCCGTTCCCATTTTCATCGACGGTAACAGTGGGACATCCGTCCGCAAGGGCCGCGCTGCACACGAACCCTCCAAACGCCAACGCGAACAGCACTCGGACTAGCAAAGACACCCGGCTATGTCTGGTCATGGTTCCCCTCCTGAACCATCAGTTCGGATGAATGGGTTGAGTCGGACGTAGACCTGTGGCCGTTTTTGCACTTTTTGTTCCACCCCGCCCACTTAAGACGGCCCGCTGAACCAGCTGATAAGAAAGAAAATAAATGCGATGCAAGAAAAAATCATGGCCCCGATTGGACAAATACCTGCACACTAAGGAACCTAATTTGCACCTTTCGTCTCATCCTCGACGATCCATAACCCCGAGAGAGCGTTTCTGTGTTTCCCGGGACGCTATCCGGACGGACACGCTGAAACCGTCGCGCAGCCCTAATCCCATATATGGGGCAGGGAAGCGGACAGTCGATCTTGATTCTATTGTGGCAACTCTTGCGCCGCACCCTTCGGATGGGCGCGCTCAAAACTCATGTGAGGCAAAAAGGCATAGGAATCGATGTAACTTGCTGATTCTACGGGACAACTGCCTACCGACCGCGAGCAACTCGTCCTTTGCTGGCCCGAAACGAGAGCTGCACTGAGTCACGCACGCGCTGCTGGAAACACGGCCAGGATCGCTGCGGGCGAAACTCGACGAGCTGCGATCGTTTACGATCACACGCCTGACTAAGATTCGTGAGTTGCTGGCGGGGCCAGAGAACGTAGCAAAGGCGCACGAGGCGCTCGCAGAACAGGTAGGGAAGAGGCGAATGCGCGAACCGGTGGTGCCGGGGGCACGGCATGGACCGAACGTCTGCCCCTTCGATTCGAGTGGCTGGCGGCGTAATGGCCGGATTCGGCACTGAGGAAGCGGCGGGGGGCTGGCAGTTCGGTGTTGGTGATCCAAGTTACCGATTATCCGAACTTCCCAGGCACTCAGCCGAGCGACTCTCTAGATTTCTGTTAGGCTTGTTGGGATTGCGCATCACACTGTTACATCCGACCTCGGTTTTCGCCACTGCCTTCGCCCCCGGCGTGCTCGTCCTGACAATCATGACAATGGGAGTAGTCCTGCCAGCATGGGCCGAAACTCCGCAGCCATGCCCGGCTCTCGCGACCAATCCAGCTAACGGCATCGCCGGCAACCCAGACATTAAATCCGCCAGCAGCGCGATCGTCCCGGCGTCGGGGCCGGATGTTGCCTATTGCGAGGTCCACTTGCTTTATGGCACGAATCCTAACCAGAACATCAACATAGTCGTCGGCTTGCCACTGAATAGCGTGGATGGCGGCACTGGTGGGGTGCAGGGCGCTTGGAACGGCAGGACGCAAGGTTTGGGCGGCGGCGGCTGCGTAGGTAATTTGACCGTTACTCCAGCAGTGAACGCAGGCTATGTCGGCTCGGGCAACGATCTTGGCCACACCGGCGGAAACTGCGAGCCCGGCGTAAATCCTGATCGCACCTACAACATGCAATTTATCCAGGATTTCATTCGCAACGGGATCAAGGTGCAGGTGCTGTGGTCGAAGTTCATCACTAAGGTCTATTACGGGATGCGCGCTGAGTACAACTATTGGAATGGGTGCTCGACCGGTGGACGCCAAGGTTATCTATTGGCGCAAGAGTTGCCTGACGAACTCGACGGAATCCTCGCCGATGCGCCGGCCATGTACTGGACGAGATTTCAGACGGCGCAAATGTGGGGGCAGATCGCAGTGCTGGATTTGGTTGGCGGACCGATCGCGCCCGCGAAATTCGCTCAAGTTCGAGCTTCTGCCATCGCTGCCTGCGATGCCAACGATGGGGTCGTCGATGGCATCATCGACGACCCTCGAGCCTGTCATTTCAGGGCGAAGGCAAACATCTGCGGAGTCCCCGGAGCGCCGGCCACGAACTGCTTGACGGAGCAAGAGGCCCGGGCCATCGACCTCATTTGGGACGGTCCACGCAACTCAGAAGGGAAGAAGATCTGGTTCGGACTGGACCACGGTACTGATTTTGGCCTGGCTGGCCCGGTCCCATTCTTTCTCGGAGTCATCCAGTTTCAGTGGGACGAGCACAACCCTAACTTCAACTGGCAGACAGTTCCACTATCCGGGTATCCGCAGGTCGCGCAGGACGGCTCACGAAACATTGCCGATGTGACGGACACGTTCGGACCACTGGACGGGTTCAAGGCGCACGGCGGCAAAATGATCACCTGGGTGGGCGCCAACGATCATCTGATCTTCCCGCGCGGCGTAATCAACTACTACCGCCAAATGGCGGCGCGTTACAGCCCGCACCATAAACCGGACTTCAAGAATCTTCAGAACTTCTACCGTTTGTTCCGGGCTCCCGGGGTTGCTCATTGCGGCGGAGGCGCCGGACCCAGTCCAGTTGGTGCATTCGGAGCCCTCGTGAACTGGGTGGAACACGGAATTGCTCCGGAAACGCTGCTGGCAGCGGGGGGCTCTGCCGCACCCCCCTCCGGCCGCACTCGTCCGCTTTGTCCATATCCGCAGACCGCGATCTATGATGGAACCGGCGACATCAACAATGCAGCCAGCTTCCATTGCGGCGGCAATCTCGAAACTCGCAAGGTCGTCTGCAACGACATCCTCGTGCGGTACAAGCATGAGGTGCATGGCAATCTCGATTTTATGGGCAGTGGCCTCGAGCCCGGCCACTGTCGTTCTCGGGGTGGGAATGACGACCATGATCGTGGATCATCATGAACACGATGATGACGGTCATTAATGCAAAAGTAATAATGCTGAACTGAGGCAGCGCAATTCCCTTTCTGTTTGTGATGCCTGGTTTACGGCGTAGCCTCCCAAGCGGATTTGGCGGGACGGCAACTTTCCGATTATCCGACAAACCAGGACTTGAGCGCTTTCCTGATATCTTTTTGCTCGTGCAAGACATGAACATTACACGAACCGAGATTTTGGAAAGGCGAAACCGACGTGCACTATCGCCGACATCAAGTCTGGTATCTTGACGATGTTCGGGAGGTGGGCAGTTGGAGAACCAGCTTCTGGCAATGCTCCGCAGCCAACTCGCCGACATAGTGTTTGGATCTGTTTTTCTGTTCATCGGATTCGCCGCTTGTTCATTTGCTGCCATCCGTCCGCGGAGCGGCACACGCCTCGTAATTTGGCTAGGAATATGGAGCGCGATGTATGGAACCGGACTTTTGTGTCGGTCTTCGGCTGTGGTTACCGCTCTGCCGTTCGTGCTGCAATCGAGCGTCCCTTACCTGAACGTCTCGATCGCGTACCTACTCGCAGTTGTTGCCTTGTCGGCCTTTTTGGAATTAAGCCGGGGTGCAATTCGGCTTCTCATCAAAATTCTAATTCTCGCCGAGGTGCTACTCGCTGTTGTAGGAATTTGCTGGTTTGTAGCCGGAGGCTCAGCCGAAAAGTTCATCCCCTACCATAGGCTTGTCTCGGATTGCGGCCTGCTCGTGCTCATAACGATCGTTACCGTAAAGAAATTGTCTGCCAAGTTTTTGGTTCTATTCAACCGCCGCATTCTGATTACCGGCACGCTCGTTTTAGCCACTGAGGCTTTATGGTCTAACGTGCTGCGTCCGCTGCATTATCAACAATCGGGCCTCTCGAGCCATCTGGCGTTTGCCGTGTTCCTGCTTTCGTTCGGATACGTCGCCGTGCAGATCATCCTTGCCAGCGAGCGTCGCTTGCTTGCGATTGAAGACGAGCTCAAGGTCGCCCGCGAGTTGCAGTTCTCAATCCTTCCGTCAACTGTTCCCGAGGTCCGCAGCCTCCGAATCGCGGTTGCTTATCGGCCCATGAGCGCCGTCGCTGGTGACTTCTACGAGTTCATTCCGGTCGATGGGGAGCGTGTGGGCTTCCTCGTGGCGGACGTCACCGGACATGGTGTGCCGGCAGCTCTCATCGCTTCGATGATCAAAGTGGCGATGCAATCCGTGGTGACTTGTGCGCATGAACCGCGCGAAGTATTGCGCGGCTTGAACCGCATTCTTTACGGACAACTACACGATCAATTAGTTTCTGCTGCATATCTGTGGCTTGATGCCACGAATCATAAGGCTTTGTATTCAGCGGCAGGGCACCCGCCACTTTTGTGTTGGCGAGAAGGCAAGCTGGAAGGCATCGAAAGCAACGGTTTGCTCTTCGGAGTCATCCCAAACGCCGACTACCCCGTTTGCGAGCTGTCGATTCACCCTGGCGACCGTTTCCTTCTGTACACAGACGGCGTGACAGAGCCGCAAAATGCCAGTGGCCATTACTTTCGCGACCGCAAGCTTGAGCAAGTGATTCGCGACAATCAGTCCCGCCCACCTTCTGAGTTAGCGGAGACACTGCTCTCCGAGATACAACTTTGGCAATCGCCCTCGGCAGCCCAGCAGGACGATATCACACTCATCGTAGTGGACGTAGCTTAGCCACGCCGTGGGTGAATCGTCGGCAAATCCGGAAGTTAATGCTCAAGATTTACGATACAGCCTGATTAACGCATTATAAAAGGGCTCCCTTTTGGAGTAGGTTTTGATCGTTCACATCATCACCTACAACCAGGAGCGCCCTCATGAATGAAGCCAAGTATATTGGGCTGGATGTTCACCAAGCAACGATCTCCGTCGCTATTTTGGATTGTGCTGGCAAGTTGGTGATGGAGGCCATTCTCGAGACCAAGACCGCGACGATTCTTCAGTTTGTCCACGGCCTGCAGGGCAGCTTGCACGTGACCTTTGAGGAAGGAACTTGGGCAGCCTGGTTATACGACCTGCTCAAGCCACATGTGGCACAAGTGTTGGTCTGTGACCCGCGCAAATATCGCGTCGGGAAAATTGGCAACAAAAACGATCGCAATGACGCACGCGAGCTGGCCGAGTTGTTATGGCGGAACAAGATTAAAACGGTCTATCACGGTGAGCATGGCTTGCGAACTCTGAAGGAACTGGCGCGGAGCTACCTGACGATCACTCGCGATCTGATCCGCGTGATGGCCCGATTGAAGGCCATCTACCGCATTTGGGCCATTCCTTGCGCTGGCGAACAGGTATATTCGCCCCGTCATCGCGCCGAATGGCTCGCCAAGATTGCTGAACCTGGAGTGCGTCGCCGCGCCGAGTTCTACTATCAGCAGTTCGATGCTTTAGCTGTCTTACGCCAACAAGTCAGGCGAGAACTACTCCAGGAAAGCCGGAAACATTCCGCGGTGCCCTTACTGCGCCAGATTCCCGCAATCGGTCCGATCCGCGCAGCCCTGCTCGTAGCTCTGATCCAGACGCCGCACCGCTTCCGAGACTTTGCGCTTCGCCCGCAGTATAAAGCAACACGCTGCCAAGTGCCTGGTAAACGGGGACTTACCAGGCACTGCTTCCGGTTTGGTCATTAACTGGCACCAATTCTATGTATTAAACTAAGCGGATCTTTTCTGGAACAACGTCTTGACTCACGACCGCCAACACTTTCGCAGCTCTTACGCCGGCAGCCCGCCATGGGACATCGGCAAGCCTCAACCAGCGTTCCAGGCCACTGCCGACAAGGTCGTCGGTTCGGTTCTCGATGCGGGCTGTGGCACCGGAGAACACGCCTTGTTCTTCGCTGCACGGGGGCATGCTGTCACCGGCTTCGACTTCCTAGAGGAACCGATCGCTGCGTCTCAGCGCAAGGCCGACGAGCGCAGCCTCATCGTCAAGTTTCTGGTCAAAGATGCCCTAAAACTCCATGAGTGGACCGAACGTTTCGATAACGTGCTTGATTCAGGCCTTTTTCACGTTTTTTCCGATGCGGACCGCATTCACTACGTGCGCGGGCTTAAGACCGTCCTCGACCCCGGCGGGCGTCTGTTCCTGCTTTGTTTCAGCGACGCCACCCCGGGAACGGAAGGACCGCGACGCGTCTCGCAGTCCGAATTGCGTTATGCTTTTGCCGATGGCTGGGAAATCGAATCCCTC
>Ga0126373_10003065_pt1 | contig 12411 bp, 9 predicted proteins | sample PanSoiMetPlot_11_FD_92545 | JGI IMG/M metagenome (GOLD analysis project Ga0126373, IMG submission 92545) | Tropical forest soil microbial communities from Panama - MetaG Plot_11 | ecosystem: Environmental > Terrestrial > Soil > Tropical forest > Bulk soil | place: Panama | collected 2016-02-17
ATGGTTTTCTTTTCGGTCGCGCACGATCCCACGCAGTGGAATCGCCAGGGCCCGGATACCGGTTCGCAGTACCGCTCCGTGATTTTCTATACGAGCGATGAACAAAAGCGCATCGCCGAGGCTTACGTCGCCCAACTTGAAGCTGCCAAAGTTTATTCCCGACCGATCGTCACCAAAGTCGAAGCTTTTAAGGCCTTTTATCCCGCCGAGGACTATCACCAGGATTTTTTGGTGCGCAATCCAGCCAACGCATACATCGTCTACAATGACCTGCCCAAACTCGAAAACCTGAAAAAAGACTTCCCCGACCTTTACAAACGATAAAACGTCGTTGACAGGCGGCTCGAAACACGCCTTGCAGGTCCGGTGAGGCCTAACCTCTCTGCGGTTTCTTCGTCTTACATCAACACGCTAGCGATCTTGGAGGTTGCCGTGAAACGATGGATTGTCGTTCTGTTATCTGCTTGTTGTTTTGTCTCCGGATACGCGCCTGCTCGGATGTTCCCAAGGGCGATCCCAGGTGGGAACAAATCGACGGCCAATATGCCTGGATCGAGCGGGCCATGGTTGCCAAAGATGCGAAGCTGCTATTTGCCGTTTATGCTCCCGACTTCGAAGCGCACACGCTCAGCGGCGAAGTCTCGTCTTTCAAGCAATCCGTGGCCTACTCCACAGCCGCCTTGGATCAAGTCAAGGAGGACATTTCGATCAGCAACACGCTACTGGATGGGAAGTCTTGCGGGCCAGCAATGCTGAAGGTCACGGTTCTGCAGCAATGGTCCAGGCGTCAGGCCTCCCACGGCAAATTGCGCCTCTATCAACCGGTGACCGTTCAGGACGAAACTTGGGTCTTCTTGGATAGCGAATGGAAACGGAAGCTGGTTGAGAACCTTCGTCCCGGAGTTTGGCTGGTTGATCTCAAGAGAGTGGATCCGACAAAGCATTACGATCCTGAAGCTCCTCCCTATGATCCCCACGGATTAATGGGCAGCTCCGTGCACCCATTAGCGAAATGGCAGGCGCATCCGCTCTGCGTTTCCCGAAGACTTTGACTTGAACTAGAGCATTCCATCCGGCCGCTCGGTTACCGTTTTTCCTGCGGCGCCGGGAAGGTTCCGTTTCGTGCCGCCTGCCGATTCGCCGGCGAGCAGAGCTTGCACGCTATCGTACGGATAGATCGTTGGCGCATGATCTTGCATCAGCCCGCCGGTGTCCGCGGTCGGTCCGTAATTGCTGTGCAAATCCCGTCCCAGCATCCGCAGCATGGCCATCTGCTGGCCGCGGTGATGCGCGGTGTGCGCGATTCTCCTCACCATCACCCACGCCCGTGACCGCGGCACGTCGAAGAATCTCGTCTTTCCTTCCCACCAGGGCTCCTCCTTCGCCTGGAGCGCCGCCAGCCGCTTCTGGCTGTCCTCGGCATATTTCTGGATGAATTCCAGCCGCTTCTCCTTGGTCGGCAGAGGCGACCCGCCCACGTCGATTCCCAGCATAGTCAGGAACCACAGATTCTCGCTGACGCACTGATGAACCATCTGCTCGTGGACACTCCGACCTCGCGGATCCTTGACGTTCGGCCGCGCCGGCAAATCTTCGTCGCGAAACTCGCTCCACACGCTCAGCACTTTTATGCGCTCGGTCTCGTATGTTTCCACCAGGAAGTCGTATCGCATACGCGCCTCCTTGCTTGGCCGTCGCCGCGCATTCTCTCTCCCGCTCATCCGCTCGTCAATCAGGCCATACGGTAGCGGTTCGTGTCCATGCTGCGCCTCGAGCAAAAGGCCAAAACGGATACGTTCTTCGTTTCCACGGCCGCTCATAATCGGCCCGGAGCCGCATCCTCGAGGTACGCTCCGTGTTTCGGGCAAATTTCATCGGGGCCAACGTGCTAGTTCTTCCGCTTGGCGCCATGCTATTTTTATCGCGCTCATAAGGCGGCTCGCAATGAAAATTGTTCTGGCCTCAGCGTCGCAGTTTCGGAAGCGGGCGTTGGACATGCTTGGTGTGGCCTACGAGATATGTCCAAGCAGAATCGATGAAAAAGCCATACGGGATAACGATCCCCTAAGCTTGACACGCAAGCTCGCGGAAGAAAAGGCGCGAAAGGTCGCGAGCGAACACCCGGATGCCGTGGTCGTTTCCGGAGATGCGGTGGCGTCGAAAGCCGGCAGGATTTATGAAAAGCCGCGAAACCTGGGGGAAGCGGCGCAATTCCTCAGGGAGCTGTCCGGCGGCGAGTTCCAGTTTGTCACCGCGCTGGCGGTAATGCACTCGCAGACGCGAAGAATGCTGTCCACGGTCGAAGTTTCAGACATCTCATTTCGTCCGCTGGCGGAGCGCGAAATCCAGTCGTACATCGAAAAGTATTCCGTACTGAATTATGCCGGTGCCTTTGAGAGTGACGCGGTCCTGTTTTTCGCAGACCGAATTTGCGGCAGCTATAATTTTGTAACGGCGCTGCCGGTCAGCCGGTTGATCGTCTTCCTTCGCGCGCAGGGCATCAAGATCTAGACGCCGCTGCCAAAGCTTGCGATGTTTGGGCGACGCGAAGTCTACGGATACTCGTCTCGCGCGGGAGCCCTCGCCCGCCGTCCCGTACCTCGTCGACAGGCGAGGTGCGAGTCAGCCGCGCATGGTCTTGGTAAACGGTTCATTGCAAGGCGTTCGTGAGCAGGCGCTTTTTTGCGAGGGCTCATCGATCTCGCGCAAGCGAGCAGTGTGTTTATTCCTCATCCAGGGTTTGTCGATTCTCGACGCGCATTCCCGTTGACACCGGTCGCCCAGAGGAGTATCAACAGATTTGCGCACGGCTCTACTAATCTCCCTTCCGTTTCTGTGCGCTCATCCAAATCTGCTAGGAGGCAACCATGTCGAATCCTGTCCGTGCAATTCCCGAGGGATACCACACCGTTACGCCCTATCTGACCTGTAAAAACTCGGCGAAGGCCATTGACTTTTACAAGTCGGTGTTTGGCGCTACGGAAATCACGCGAATGACCGGCCCCGATGGCAAAGTCGGTCACGCCGAATTGAAGATCGGCGACTCGCACGTCTTTCTTGCCGACGAGTTTCCCGGCATGAACAGCGCGCCCACGCCGGGAGTCAAGAATGCCTGCGGAATTTTCCTGTATCTGGAAAAGGTGGACGTGGTTTTTAATCGCGCCGTGGCCGCCGGCGCCACCGTGGACATGCCGCTCGCCGATCAGTTTTGGGGCGACCGCTATGGCAAAATCACCGATCCGTTTGGCCACCAGTGGGGCCTGGCGCAGCACGTGGAAGACGTTGCTCCCGAAGAAATGAAGCGGCGCTCCCAGGAGTTTGCCGCGAAGATGGCCAAGGCCGCCGCAGCTGGCCAAAGCTAGCCGCTTTCTGTCGAACGAGCCAGGAAAGGCCTCTCGGGTCGCGTCCGGGAGGCCTTCTTTTCTTTTGCCATGCGAACGCGCGTGACGGACTCCTGGACTCCGGCGTCGTCAAAATATTAAGCGAACTCATTGGCAAGATGCGGTCCAGCGGCGATTACTGAGGAATAGCGGAACCTGGGAGGCCGTAGAATCGTAGTGACAGGGTGGAGGGTGTGACATGTCCCGGTGGACTCGCGCAAGAAACGCGTGGTTGAGGATCAAACAATGGTTGAAGTGGAATTGGATTTTGATTCATCCGGGGCCGGAAGTGCGGCGGGGAGCGCTGAGGGGAGCGCTCGCAGCGGCCGCCGGGTGCGTCGTCATCGCCGGATTTTGCTTAAACACAGGATTCGGCTACGCCTTCGATTTTGCTTTTGCGATTCTTTTTGCCGCACTGTGCGTCCCCCTGACCATGCTTGCCGTAATGCTTTTGCTGACGATTGCGCGCACCCTGCCGCGGCTCGCCACGGGAATCATCGTCGGCTCCTGCGCGGTGGTGATGATGCTGTGGGGCCCTCCGGTGCTGGGAATTCCTATAGCTATTGTCGTGGGGGTGGTGGAAGCAGCTTTGGGAGCGACCATTGCGACGTTTGTTGCGGGAGACTTTCCTCAGGCGGCGCTGCGCAAGAAGATTTTCGTTTCCGCGCTCTTCGTCGGCGCAGTTGCCGGCAACGTGTACTTCGTCTGGCTCCTTGCGCATGCGGGTTCGATGGACAAGATCATTGCGTGGAGACCGCCGACGGAATCGATGCCGGCGAAGCTGCTGGCGGAGAATCCGAGCGCCAATGGACCGTACCGCGTGCAGCAACTTTTCTATGGAGTGGGAAACGACATCCGGCGGCCGGAATACCGGGCGAGCGTTGCGCTAAAAACGAAAACGGTGGATGCGTCGGATTTCTTCAAGGATTTCAAAGGATGGCAGCGCTGGGCGCGCAAGAAATATTGGGGATTTGACGTCGACAAACTGCCTCTGAATGCGCGGGTGTGGTATCCGGAAGGGCCGGGGCCGTTTCCACTGGTGTTGATCGTGCATGGCAATCACAATATGTCGGATTTTTCCGATCCGGGCTACGCGTACCTGGGAGAATTGCTGGCGAGCCGTGGGTTCATTCTCTCTTCGATTGATGAAAATTTCTTGAATGGCGGGCTCTTTCACGACCCTCCCTTGAAGCCCGGCAGTGCGGCGCGGGGATGGTTGTTGCTCGAGCATTTGCAATTGTGGAAAGAGTGGAATCAAACGGCGGAGAATCCCTTTCGAGGCAAAGTGGACCTGTCGCGCATCGCGTTGATGGGACACTCGCGAGGCGGCGAGGCGGCGGCGACCGCGGCAGCTTTTAATCGAATGAAGTATTATCCGGACGACGCAAATATCCAATTCGATTACGGCTTCGCGATCAAAGCGGTCGTGGCGATTGCGCCTGCAGATGGCCAGTACAAACCCGCGGAGCAAGACCGCTGGATTTCGGATGTGAGCTATCTGACGTTGCAGGGCGCGCAAGACGCGGATGTTTCGTCGTTCATGGGGAGCCGGCAATGGGACCATGTGAAGTACACGCAAGCGGGGCCATGGTTCAAAGCGGAGATCTATGCTTACCGAGCAAACCACGGGCAATTCAACACCGTGTGGGGGCGGACCGATGCGGGAGAGCCGCTGAGCTGGCTTTTGAATTTGAAGCCATTGATGTCGGGAGAAGAGCAGCGGCGCATCTCCAAGACCTACATTTCCGCATTCCTCGAAGCGGCGCTTCATGAACGCCGCGAATACATTTCCCTTTTCCAGGACTGGCGAGTAGGGCGCGCTTGGTTGCCGGACACTTTGTATGTAAATCGATATCAGGACGCGTCTTACGTGCCGCTGGCTACTTTCCAGGAAGACGCGGATCTAAATACGACCACAGCTCCGGGCGGAAGCATCGCAGGAGAAAATTTGTCGGTGTGGCATGAGGGCCATATTCCCTGGCGAGCCGGCAATCGCGGCTACAACGGTGTTTTTCTCGGATGGAATCGAGCGAAGGGCGCTCCTGCCGCGACCTACACGCTGACGTTGCCTGACGGGGCTGCAGCAAAATGGCGGCTTGATGAAGCCTCGACGATCGAGCTTTCGGTTGCGGCAATGGATGAAGATGCTTCTGTTCCGGGAAAGAAGACGGAGGAAGAAAAGAAGAAGGAGGAGGAGCAAAGGAAAAAGGAGGACAAGTCAAAGAAGAAAGAACGGGAGTCGCCGGATTTCACAGTGGAACTGGTCACGAGCGACGGGGCGGCTGCCGATGTGCTGGTGAGCAAGTTTCTCGCGATTCCGCCACCCTTTAAGGAGAGATTCACAAAACTCGGCATTATCGATGAGAAAGGATACGAAAAAGATTGGGAGCCGGTCTTCCAGACGGTGCGCATACCGCTGGCGGAGTTTCCGTCGCCGAGTGGCGCAAAGCCGTTCGCACCAGGGAAACTGAGCGCCATCAAGCTCAAATTCGACCGGACCGCGATGAGTGTGATCTGCATCAGTGGAATAGGTTTTGGGAGGCGCTTGGACCTTTCGCCGATCTCGGCAACATTACGCTGAACTCACTCAATTCGGTTTTCGGAAAAGGCAGACCCCCGACCAGGGCCGGTTTCCCGCCGGCCCTTTTCTTTCGGGCAGGCGCGCGAGCAGGCGCAGAAAAAAAGGAGGGCGTTTAAACTTTGCAGCGGTCTGCAGTATGGCCTTCACTTCCATCGGCTCCCAGCCGTACGGCGCAAAGAAGGCTGGGCCTTCCGCCGGCGCGAATTGGAATGGCGCGCCGACGTTGCTCAAATGCTTGCCGGTGGTCTTCTGCATCATTTTGAGGAGTCCCGGCGAGCCGAAATCCATGATCCAACGCCGGAAGCTTGCACCGTCGGCGAGGTCCCGCGCCAGTGCGGCGACCTCTTCCTCGCACAAATAAACGAGCAATCCTTCCGTTAGCACAAGGATTTTCTTTGCACGGCGGTTGAGCGCGGCAAAGAGGGTTCGGCGGGCGTCGCCATCCGCCAAATTCAAACGAACGCGTTCCAGTGCGCAGGTGGGTTTCTCGTTTGTGAGAATCTCTTCTTTGTACGCGAGGATTTCCGGCAGGTCGACCTCGATCCATTGCAACGACGCCGGCAGCTCCAAGCGGTACGGCCGCGCATCGAGACCCGCGGCAAGGTTCAACACCAGGTCCGCGCCCTGCTGCAGCTCCTGTTTGATGAAATAGTCGAACAGGTAAGTTCGCGCGACCCAGGCCCAGGCGTGCTTGTTTCCGTCGGGAAGCGTGTTCGCGATGTCGACTCCGTGCTGGCCGCACAAACGCTCAGCAAACGGATCGCGGAAGAGCGCGTCCTTCCGCGCTGTTTCCTGCGCGCGAAAATAGGCCGCCCATCGCGCGGTGTCGGAAACATTGCTCACAGTTCCTGGTGCCGCCGTTGGCTGCGTCCCGGCCATCGAATCCTCCACGTGCAACCTATCCCCAATCTAATTCTGCAAAAATATCTTGCGCCGACGTAACTTTTTTTTCGCCGAAAAAGTGATAGATCTAGGAACAGCGGAGAGATTCTATTCGAGCGGCCAGAGCCAGGCCGCGCCGCGCACCCCGCTCGAGTCGCCGTGCTTTGCCGGCAGGACCGGCGTGTCCGCCTCTTTTCCGAAAACGTATTGCCTTAGAAGCGCCGGAACGTTCTTGTAGATGCGCGGGATTTGCGAAGCTCCGCCGCCCATTACAATCACGTCGGGATCGAGCAGATTGATGACACCTGCCAGCCCGCGCGCCAGACGATCTTCGAATCGTTCCAGTGCGGCGAGCGCGTCCGGTTCCCCCGCTTCGCTCCGCGCGATAATCTCCGGGCCGCGCAAGGAGACTTTTGTGGCGCGCTCGAAGTCCTTTTCCAATCCGGTTCCGGAAATCCACGTTTCGACGCAGCCATTTTTTCCGCAGTAGCATGGCGGGCCGGGAAATTCCTCTCGGCGCATCCACGGCAGCGTGTTGTGGCCCCACTCTCCGGCGACACCGTTTGAACCGCTGTGGACGCGTCCACCCACGGCGATTCCTCCGCCGCAGCCGGTTCCGAGAATCACCGCAAACACGACATGCCTGCCCGCTCCGGCACCGTCAGTGGCTTCGGAAACCGCCAGGCAGTTCGCATCGTTGGCGCAGCGGACTTCCCGACCAAGCGCGTGGCTCAAATCCTTATCGAAAGGTGTGCCGTTCAGCCACGTGGAGTTGGCGTTTTTCACGAGTCCGGTTCGCGTGGAGACAGTGCCAGGGATCCCCACACCGACGGTTGCCATCCGCCCGAGTTGCTTCTCCATTTCCTTTACACCGTCTGCTAGGGCGCGAACCGTTCCGTCGTATTCGAAGCGTGGAGTCGGAATGCGATGGCGGTACAGCTCGGTTCCGTCGCGCGCGAGGGCGACAAACTCAATTTTTGTGCCGCCGAGGTCCACACCAATGCGCAGGGAATCATCTTTTCGAAGAGCCATCGTGCGTGTCCCCTTTCGAACGCGGAGCATTCTATCCTGCAAGCCCGTGCAATTGCGCGGCGTAATTCGCGGGAGAAATGGCGACGCCGATAGAATGATCCTTAATCGTTTGGAGCGGGAAAAGGTTGCTGTGGTAGCATCTTGAGGCCTTGAGGTCTGACGCCAAGAAGCAGGGTGTCCTTTTTGCCGTCCTCGTTTTGTTTGCCATCAACATTCTGAATTTTTACGACCGGCATGTTCCTGGCGCGCTGGTCGAGCCCATGCGCAGGGAATTCCATCTGAGCGATATGCAGATTGGATTGCTGGGAAGCGTGTTTATCTGGCTCTACGCAATTATGGGCGTGCCGCTCGGACGCATCGCCGATTCAAGAAGCCGCAAAAAACTGCTGGCCTGGGGATTGGTCGTGTGGGCGTCGCTGACAGCGTGCGCGGCGATCGCGACAAATTTTTCGATTCTTCTGATTTCGCGCGTGGGAGTGGGTCTCGGAGAAGCAACCTGCGCGCCGGCGGCGACGAGCTGGCTCGGGGACCTTTTCCCGGCGGAGAAGCGCTCGCGCGTGCTGGCGCTGTTCATGCTGGGCGTGCCATTTGGCGGAGCGCTGGCGTACTTCTCGAGCGGTCCGCTGGCGCAGGCACACGGCTGGCGGGCAGCCATGGTCCTGGCGGCAGCGCCCGCGCTCGTGCTTGTTCCAGCATTGCTGATGCTCGAGGAACCGCGGCGCGGCGCCAGTGAAAGCCATCCCGCTCCCGCGGCCCGCACATCGGTGCGCGGCTTGCTCCGCCTTCCGACGCTCTGGTGGATCATTGCTTCCGGGGTTTTTCTCAACTTTAATATGTACGCCATCGCCACTTTCCTGCCGGCGTTTCTGAGCCGGGTTCACGGGCTTTCACTGGCCTCCTCGGGCGTCGCGACGGGTGTGGTCGTTCTCGTCGGAGGGTTCGGTGGGGGGCTGGGCGCGGGGTACGTGGGCGATTTCATCGTCCAACGACGCAAGGACGGGCGCATGTTGTGTGCCGCAATCGCGGCGCTTGCGGCGGTGCCACTGTCGTGTCTGGGTATCCTCGAGCCGCCCGGGTCTCTGCTCAAAGGAATTACTTTCCTTCTGCTTACGTACGCTGCTTTGACCAGCTATTACGGACTGGTGTATTCCGCTATGCAAGACCTCGTGGCACCAAATCAGCGTGGCATCACCATGGCCATTTATTTCATGGCCATGTACCTGTGCGGCGCTTCGTTCGGGCCGCTGTTGACTGGACGCGTGAGCGACTTGCTGGCTCACCGCGCAGCGGTCATGGCGGGCTCGCCTGTGGTGACGGAGTCGTTTCGCGCCATTGGCTTGCAACAGGCCATGCTGATTATTCCCATTTTTTCGGCGGCGTTGGCGGGAGTGCTGTATACGGGATCGCGAACGATAACTTCCGATATTGCGCGGCGGGAGGCGCTCGCTTTGGAGCCGGCGTTTAGCTCAGACTAGCACGAGGGCCAATCAAAATCCGGTAGACCAAGGCACGGGGATTTGCTGAACCCAGATTTTCGCGCGCGAATACTCGCGGTTGGATCACTAAATGGATTTTGAGCGAGGCTACTCGTCGCCGCGGACTTGCCACCATTCGATGCGTTCGAACTCGGCCATTTTTTCCGCGCCGTGATCGGCGTGCCAGCGATTCCAAGCGTCCGCGTCAGCAGGAAGATTTTCGTCCGTGATTTCATGGAGAGCCATAAAGCACCACCTGCGCATCTCCGGCGAGAGGTTCGGCTGCGCCGCGAATTCGATGAATCTCGGCACCATGCGCATGCGCTGCTTGCGAGTGAAAACCCCGCCGTCGGAAATGTTGCAGCCGGCGCGGTCGCGGACACTCATGGAGGGATCTTGCGTGAAGGACGTGAACAGTTCGTCGAGGACTTCATCCTTGCCCAGGAAACGCAGGCCTTCGACCGCCCACTGACGCACATGCGGTTCTTTGTCGTTCCGGGCGTAGTCGACCAGCAGCTTGTGGATCCGATCAGAGTCCACGCCACGCCCGGCTAGCATTCCGAGGTAATACACAGCCCACGCGCGGTGCTGCGGATCCGCGCTTGCGCGAGCGATAAGCGAATCGGCGGCCTGCTCGTTTTCATGGAAGCCCTCTATCGCCAGGCTCAAGTCCATTTGCGCGATGCGAATGCGTAAGTCTTTGGAGAATTGTGCGCGCCGCACCAGTTGCGCCACACGGTCACTCTGGTTGATGTGCCCGATCCAGCCGTCGATTTGTCGGCTGAAAACCTCCAACGCACGGGCGTCATGACCAATCGCGCGTTCGAAGAGTTCCTCTGCTTGAGCTTGTGCAGGCAAAGCGAGCACGCGCCCGATGTCGGCGTCGGTGAGCGGCCCGGAAAATACACGCGGTCGAACCGGTCTTGGCCGGGGCGAGGTTGCCGTCCGCGAGCTGTTTGCCCGCACGTTGCGGTTGCGGCCAGACCACTTGTTGGTCTGCCAAGCAAAAAGAGCGAGCACGATCGTGCCAAAAACCGCGAAAGGCACCCAGGAGGAGCCGCTGGTTTCGACGTGTATGCCGGTCTCGGGAGTCCGCGATTGTGCGGGTTGTACGCGGGCGCCGAGAGGCAGATTTACTTCGACGTGGGTGTCCAGTTTCAGCGCAGCGAGCGTCTCGAGTTGGGAAACGATCCAGCGTGCTTCCTGGCGGCTGCTGATTTCGTCGGCGAGCGTGAACTTCTTGCCGCTTTTTGTGCGTAGTTGTATGGAGTATACCGAATTGTCTGAACTGCTGCCTTGCGATGGGCTGGCCGCCGGTAGAATCGAGGCGATTTCGGTGAAAGGAGTTCGCCGCAGCGCGCCGAAGCCGAGCACGCCGCCCCGCGACTGGATTTCTCCGTTGCCGGCAAAAATCCGCGCGCTGCCGAAGGCCACGTGCAAAAATCCAAAAAGTACAAAGAGATCACCCAAGGCAAACATGGCGGTGATAAGCAGGGGAACTCGGTTGTAAAGCAACGCATACACAGCGCCCGTGAAAGCCGCGGAGACGACAAAAAGCAGCAGCGCGCGGGCCGGCGTGCGAAGAGGCGGGAAATAAAATTCTGTGCCGCCATCGTGCATGGAGACGACGACTTTGGTTCGCGCCGGTTGCGCAATGGCTCCGGAATCGGCGTCGGGGTTTTTCTCCGCGGCGAAAGCAAACGAGCTGAAACTGTCTGTGTCAGCTTGCGGGGCGGAATCACTCGCGGGCTGGGGGGAATCGGCGGTTTGAAAGACTGGCAACTCGAAATCGTCGGAGTAGTCCACGCCGGGAACGTCGGCTTGCGCGTGGAGGAGCCAAAGTATCTGATCATCGGTGTGGCTGCGATCGGTGATGAGGCCGTCCGCGGGAACTTCAAAATCCACGGGGATGGCACGTCCGAGCGGCCCGGGCTCGATGGCCCCCGAGGGAACGTTCTTGTCTGCTTGCCACAGTGTCGCATTGCTGACCGCACGGCTATCCCCGGTGCCGCTGACGATGCGGCGGACGCAGCTGAGGCGCAAATCGATGCCGTGCTCAGCTAGCGTTGGAAGGCGCAGTTGAATCCTGCCGGTCATGCGCCGGCCGGGACCAATTGGTAGCGGATCGAATTCGAAATAGGAGTTGCCAAAGCGCTCGTGACGGATGGTCGCGCGGATGGCGTTGATCGTCAGGATGGCTGCAAAGCAGCACAAGGCCAACAAAAGAAAGGCTCGGGGATCGCCCTGGCGAACCAATTCGGGGATCTTGCCAAACATAAAAGGGGCGATGATGAGATTGACGAACACCGCCGCGGTCCAGGCGTTGATGTAGTTTCTTTTGTTCGCGCCTTCGGCGCGGCTCGCAGCCCAGTCGGCCCGCCACAACCACGGAGAAAGCGGATTCGCTTGCTGAAGCGCGGCTTGCTTCTTCAGAAAACCGTACGTTTTGAAGGCGGCGAAGAGGAGTCCGGCGCCGACAAAGACAAAGACGGAAGCCATAACTAGGCGGAGTGCGAGATCGCCGGGCTTGAAATTCCAGCTTCGAACCATCAGGGCGTAAAGGAACAAGAGTCCACCGCCCAGGAAAGGAAAGGCGAAAATGGTCAGAATGACGGGGCCGACTTTCGACCGCTGGACCATGACTTCATTGTAGGGTTCGTCGGCCTAGGTCCCGGGTTTTTGCCGGACAACGGAAGCCGAAAGCGCACCTGCCCGGGAGGGCAGGTGCGGTCTCGCTGGTTTGAGCGGCGACATTATTCTTGCGCCCGATGAACTCTTGGCGCGTTTCAACGAACAACCAGGTGAGGAGCCGAGTTGCGGACGACTGCGAACGGATTCGTAGCCGTGTGCGAACGCCTTGGAAGCGTTCTATCGCGACAATGCGAGATGACTCCGAACGCCTACTTGCGGCAGATTGTCGGCTATGCGCAGGCGAGGGCATTGGCAGTTGAGGGATGAATCTATTGTGTAAGGGAGAGGCGGTTAGCGCTGACGAGCGCAGCGAGATCGGCGGCGACTTTCTTGGCGACGCTCTTGAGTTCATCGGCCGAGGGATCGCGTG
>Ga0126373_10003066_pt1 | contig 12411 bp, 11 predicted proteins | sample PanSoiMetPlot_11_FD_92545 | JGI IMG/M metagenome (GOLD analysis project Ga0126373, IMG submission 92545) | Tropical forest soil microbial communities from Panama - MetaG Plot_11 | ecosystem: Environmental > Terrestrial > Soil > Tropical forest > Bulk soil | place: Panama | collected 2016-02-17
CTCTAGCTCGAACGCGATCTGGTGCAGTGCCTGGACGGGGTCCAGCTGCAGAGGTTACTGGGGCCCGGCGGGCATGCTGGCCGCCGATAGGCACGTTACTGCGGCATCCGGCCCGGGGATACGGGGATCATGCCAGCGGTTACCAGCACTGTGCTCACGAATACCGTGGCTCTCGTCACCGGCTCAAGCAGCGGCATCGGCGCGGCGACCGCGCGACGCCTCGCGGCCGAGGGAGCAGCCGTCGCGCTCGTTGCACGCCGCCGCGACCGACTGGATGAGGTGGCGTCCGCCATCGAGGCGGACGGCGGCACAGCATTCGTCGTCGAGGCAGACGTGACCCAGCAAGCGGAGGCGATCGCCGCGGTCGACCAGGCGGTTGGACAGCTAGGCAGACTCGACACCGTGGTGAACAACGCCGGCGTCATGCTGCTCGGACCTGCGCTCAACGCGCCAACGGAGGAATGGGATCGGATGGTGGAGGTGAACGTCAACGGCGCGCTCTACGTGGCGCACGCCGCGCTCCCCCACCTGATCAAGGCTGCGGCGGACTCACCACGCCATGTGGCGGACCTGGTCACAATCACCTCGACCGCCGGGCGCGTTGCCCGCCCCGGAGGCGGCGTTTATGCGCTGACCAAGTTCGGCATCAGCGCATTTTCTGAATCCCTCCGCCAGGAGATGATCGGCCACCGGGTGCGGGTCAGCCTGATCGAGCCCGGCACGGTGAAAACCGAGTTGGTCACGCATGTGCGTACAGAAATCCGACAGGCAGCCGAGCAGCAGGTCCAGTCGATCGAGCCAATGGAGCCCGAGGACATCGCGGATGCCGTCGCGTACATCGTTACCCGCGACCGGCGCGTGGCGGTCAACGAGATCCTCGTCCGCGCCAGCGAGCAAAGCTGGTAAGAAGCAATTCGGAGTCAAGCCAGAGGCACCGGGGGAACGGCAGCTTCGATTTCAACGCGCACGAGTGTCCACGCTGCTGCCCTCGCGCCTGCGGGCGTCCCGGAGAACCCAAGGGAGCTGCGGATCCGGTTGCTTGGGGGCTGAAATTCGACCGGATCCGAGGCCCAGCATTGCCAAAAATGCGGAGTTCACCGCCTACGCGTAGGCGGCCAGCCTCTTCCGCAGCATGGCTCGCGCCCGGTGCAGGCGCGACATGACAGTTCCGATCGGTATCCCGAGCATCTCGGCGACTTCGCGGTAGGGATAGCCCTCGACGTCCGCGAGGTACACGGTGGCGCGGAAACACTCCGGCAGCTCGCTCAGGGCCTCCCGCACGTCCGAATGCGCGAACTGGCCGAGGACCGCGTCTTCAGCCGATGGCGTAGCCCCTCGCGGGCCAGCATCCGCTGCCGACAGGGTGTCAAACTCCGCGCCCAGCACTTGGACTGGCTGACGCTGACGCTTGCGATAACCGCTCACAAAGGTGTTCGACAAGATCCGGAACAGCCAGGCCCTCGAGTTCGTACCGGGTGTGAAGTGCCTAATTCCGATATAGGCCCTCGCCATGCTCTCCTGGACCAGGTCCTCGGCGTCGCTGGCATTCCGCGTCATGCGGAGCGCGGCCGGGTACAGATCACGCCGATGACCTGCTATTTCGTTTTCGTAGACGAGATCATCGTTAGATGCGTGCGCACTCACTGACATGAGAGCAATCGCCTCCTCATGAGGAGGCGGACAGCGCCAACCCAGCACCAGCGAGCCGCGCAGGGTCAATGGCGCGGGACGGGGGGTGCCCCACAGGTGTTACAAACAAGCTGGGCGTCGCGGTTTACGGGGGGTCAGCGCGCCGCCACCACTTACTATGTGAACCTGAAGTATTTAAATCGCTACCCAGCGTTATGTCAACAGCCGTCACACCAGCAACACCGCTTCACGCCACGGAATCCGCAGCTGGAGGCTTTCGCCCTAGGTCAGGCGAACTTTAACGACGGTTTGAGCCGATTGATCTGCCGGACAAACGGTCACCAGCAGCTCAGCGGAGCAGGAATCCGTTAACCGGTCGCATTCAGCCAGCGCACTGGCGCGCCGTCGCCCGCCCGCCGGAATGGCTCGAGTTCGGCATCCCATGGCTCGCCCAGCAGCAAGGCGAGCTCGTCCGCCAGCGAGCCACCGAGCGCCGGATGCCGCGGTCCGTGCACGTCTCGCAGGCTCCCGACCTTGCTGTCACCTGTCTTGGCTGCGGCAGCGAGGGCCATCGCAGCGCGCAACCGGTTCTCCGGGATCACGATGTCACCGTTGGCGGCCACGACAGCGGAGAAGGTGCCAAGCGCCGGCGTGCAGCTGTACCTGACCGCGTCACAGCCAGGGCTGGCGTCCTCGGTGACCTCAAACCGGATCAGGTTCCAGCTCGCCAGTGCCGACGTGATCGCCCCGCCGGCACCCGGCTTGCTGCGCCATTGCAATTCGGCGCGCATAGATCCGGGCGAGGCCGACTGATCCACCCACGTCATGCTGACGGGCACGCCAAGAACCCCGGCTACCGCCCACTCGATATGCGGGCATAGCGCCGGGGGCGCGCAGTGCACCTGCAGCACGCCACCTACGGTCACCCAGACCTCCCTGCGACAGACGAGGATGCGTCTTCCCCTACGACCTCGTATGCCGACAGCATCAGGTGCCGTCCTGGCGATCTTCCGCGACTCATTGTGCACTACCGCGTGCGCAGGCACCAGCACCACCCGCACGCGCCGCGCCGACGCCGCACGCGCAGTGCGCCGCACGAGCGCCAGCACGCCGCCGCGGCAGTCATACGGTGGGCGAAATGCCGTGACTGTCTTCGGCCTTAGTTGCGTGTTCTGATGAAAGAATGCGGGGTGCGGCGGACCAGACCCTCACCAGCCGGGACGTCACGGGGCTCACGTTCACGGCCGAGATGTACGGGCTTCAACTCGATCAGCTCGCCGCGTTGCTGAGCCTGACCGGCCCACAGGCTCGCGCCACCGTCACCCGCTGGCGCAGCCGCGGCTTAGCCGAGTCCGCGCCGCTCGGCCCGGGACCGCCGTGGGTGTGGCTCACCAGAGGCGGGCTGGCCGCGTGCGGCGTCCGCTACGCAACTGCGCCGCCCGCACTCGCCCGGCTCGCGCACATCCGCGCCGTGACCGCCGTGCGCCTGGCGCTGGAAGCCTTGCCCATCTACTGGCAGGCTGAGGCGCACTGGCGCAGCGAACGGCGGTTGCGCGCCCGCGTCGGCGCCCACGCACGCGACCACATCCCCGACGGCGAGGTCCACTGGCCCGACGGCGCACCGGTGGTCTGGGCCGGCGAGTGCTGGGCGGTCGAGGCGGAGCGCACTGCCAAGACTGTCGTCCGCACCGCGGCGATCATGCGTGAACTGCTCACGCGGACAGGCGACTACGGCTGCGCGGCCGCCGACAAGCGGGTACCGGGCGCTCCGGCCAGGCACGCCAGGGCGGTATACCTGTGCTCGCCAGCAGCCCACGGCACGGTGCTGCGCGCACGCGACGCGCTTGGCAGCCTCGGCGCGCGGATCGAGATCCGCGACTTACCGGCCAGCGCTGAGGTCCCGTCGTGAACCGCCGCACAACGGCCACAGTAGTGCGCATAGTTGCCACCGTTCTGATCGCCACTGCGCTCGCACCGGTCACCTTGGTCGCTGCGATCGCCATCGTTGCGGCCTGGCGGCGCGGCTGGCGGCCTGCCCGCTTATACCGAGCCGCTGCGTGGTGCGTGCCCATGGTCGCGGTCTGGCTGCCGGCGACGCTGATTGCCGGCCGCACGCTTGCGTTCGTCGCGCGCGAGCCCTTGGCTGCCTTCCGCCGCGGTGACTACCTAGCAGCCGCTGTCCTTGTGGTCCCGGTGGCCATGCCGCTCGGTCTGCTCGCGGGCGGCTGGATCTGGTCGATCCGGCTGGCTTCGATGGCAGCGCGAGCGGGTGGCCGGTCTCCGGCGGCCGCCGTCAGCTTTGACCTCCGGCAGTGGCGCCATCAGGTGCGCAGCGCGCAGGCGAGAATCGCGGGCGCGGTTCCGTTGCTGACCGCTAACGGTGATGTCGTGGCTGGTGCCGTCATTCGGGCCGTCGGCCATCGCGATCGCGCGCTCGCCACGCTGCCCGCGTACCGCCTTCGCGCGCATCAGATAGTTCTCGGCGGCACCGGAATGGGCAAGACCACGCTACTTCTCAGGCTCTGGGCTGCGTTCATGGCGACAGGCCTTCGACAGCACGCAACTAGCGAAGCGGGCGCGCCGCTACTGGTGATACTCGACTGCAAGGGCGGTGCTGACGCTCGCCGCATCGCGGACCGTTGCCGCCGCGTGCTCCGCGAATCAGGAGCGAGGAACGTGGCCGTCTGGCCCGATGACGCCCACCTGTCGCTGTGGTCACTGCCGGTCCGGCAGCTCATAACAACGCTCGTCGATCTCATCGAGCACGGCACGGGCGGCGCCGCCTACTACGCCGACGTGATGGAAGCTGTTGTCGCGCTCGCGGTCGAGGCGCCCGCCGGACCGCCCGCGAGCACCGCTGACTTCCTGGCCCGGCTTGACCCGGCGTGGCTAGCGCAGGCGTGGCTGGGCGAGGAAGACCGGCTGGCGCTAATACGGTCGTCGGCCCGGCAAGTTCCTGACGTCGCGCTGCGGTTCCGCACACTGTTCCGGCGCCTCGGCGACGGACTTGACGGGCCAGGCGGGTTCGCGGACGCCGACTCCTGGTACTGCATCCTCGAAGGAACTGCTGAGGTCGCCGTCGCCGAAGCGCAGGCCAGGGCGCTGGTCGACCTGCTCACGAGCTATGTCGCTGGTGCGCACCGCCAGGTGTTGCTGGCCGTGGACGAGTTCAGCGCAGTTTCTCGTCGCCTGCCCATCTGGCAGTTATACGAGCGCGCGCGGTCGCTTGGGCTCGCTGTCCAGGTATCGGCCCAGTCGTGGCATGGCCTGGCCGCTCGCGAGGACGACAGGTACCGGTTGGCAGCGACCGCTGAAGGCGGCATCTGGCTCCTTCGGACGCCGCACCCAGACCCCGTCACCGCACTCGCCGGACAGCGCTCGCGCCTCGACAGCAACCGTCAGCTCACCGGGTGGCTGCGCTGGAGCCGGGCCGGAACAACCCGAATCGCGTCCGTGCCGGTAGCCGACCCCGACCGCATCCGCACCCTCGACGTCGGCCAGGCCGCGTACTTGTACCGCGGTGGTGTCACCTACGTCCAGGTGAAGCGCCTGGTCGCTGGTCCTGCAGCCCTAAACCCACCGGCACCGCGAGCTGAGGGCGAGTCGACGCAGGCACGGTGGGAGGGAACACAGTCGGAGGGAACACAGTCGGAGGGAGCACAGCCAGGAGCAGCGGCGGTACGCGCCCAGGCGGACACCGGCGTGTCCGCGTTCTTGGACGAGGCCTTCGGCCCGAAGAGGGCTCGATGACCGACCAATTCGCCATCCTCGGGCTGTGGGCCAGCGCGGATCTGACCGACGACGACGTCCGCGCCGCCTGGCGGCGGGTGGCCGCCGCGACCCACCCGGACCGGGACGACGGCGGGGACCCGGTTGCGTTCGCGGACGCGGCTGCGGCTTACACCGCGTTGCGAACGCGCGCGGGCAGGGCTGAAGCGCTCGCGTACGGGCGCGACCATCAAGGCGGCGGCCAGGCCCGCGGCCCCGTTCCCGGCCGGGTATCAGCTGGCAGGCCGGTGCGGCTGGCGGTTCGGGCACTTGCAGCGGGCGCGGCCTGCTGGCTGGCTGTTGCTGCCGTTGGCTGGCAGTCGGCCAGCGCAGCCGTCATCGCCGGAGTTCTGACCTGGCTGCTGCGCACCGGGTGCAGCGACCTGGCCCAGGGGCAGCTCGATGCCTTGTCGCGGCGCCGCCTATCCGCCGCGAGGGCGGGTACAAGACTCGTCGGTGCCTGCCGTGCCTCGTGCCAACGAATCGGCTTCAGACGGCACTAACGTCCGAGCACGCACTGCGTGGCGGACGCGATGACCGACACAGGCTTCCCGGAGCTGAAGGGGGACGTAATGCGTACGAGCGGGCAAGCCAGGAATGTAGTACTCGTTCACGGCGGCTTCGTGGACGGGTCGGGCTGGCAGGCGGTTTACGACATCCTGACCAAAGACGGCTATAACGTCAGCGTCGTGCAGAATCCCACGCTTTCACTCGAAGGTGATGTGGCGGCAACCCGCCAGGTCATCGACGAGCAACCCGGTCCCGTCGTGCTGGTCGGCCACTCCTACGGCGGCGCCGTTATCACCGAGGCAGGCACGCACGACAAGGTGGCCGCGCTCGGCTACATCGCCGCCTTCGCGCCGGATACCGGCGAATCGGTGAACTCGCTGATCGCCGACCCGCCTCCTGGCGCGCCTGTACCGCCCATCCTGCCGCCCAAGGACGGCTTCCTTTTCCTGGACCGTGACAAGTTCCATGCCTCATTCGCCGGGGACCTACCCGCCGACCAGGCCGCATTCATGGCTGACTCGCAGGTCCCATGGGGCGTCGAAGCGCTCGCCGGAACAATCACCGAGCCCGCGTGGCGGACGAAGCCGACCTGGTATCTCCTCACCACAGAAGACAAGATGATCGCGCCGCCCGCGCAACGGGCCATGTCGCAACGGGCAGGCGCCAAGGTCACCGAGGTGCCGGCTAGCCACTCCGTTTACCTGTCGCAACCGGCCGCGGTGGCCAATCTCATCGAGCAAGCCGCCGCTGCATGACCAGCTGATAACCCGGCCGGGAGGAACTTCGACATGACCACTACAACCCCGGTGGTACTCGAGCCTGCTGCACAGCACGTCGCCGACGCTTTCTCGAAGCCGCCATTCATCTACGAGCAATCACCTGCAGACGCGCGGAAGATCCTTGAAGACGCGCAGTCCAGCGTCCAGGTAACCAAGCCCGCGGTGGAGGAGGAGTGGATCACGGTCCCGTCTCCGGCAGGCGACGTTCGGGTTCGCCTCGTCAAGCCCAAGGGTGCCACTGGCACGCTGCCGGTCATCGTGTACATGCACGGCGGCGGCTGGATCCTGGGCAACGCCAGCACACACGATCGGCTTGTCCGGGAACTCGCTGTCGGCGCCGGCGCGGCACTGGCGTTTGTGGAATACCCGAACGCGCCGGAAGCGATGTACCCGACTCAGATCGAGCAGGGCTACGCCACCGCCCAGTGGATCACCCGCAATGGCGCGTCCAAGGGATTGGACGCCAGCCACATGGCTGTCGCAGGCGAATCCGTCGGCGGCAACATGACAGCCGCCTTGGCCCTGATGGCACAACAGCGTGGCGATGTGAGCTTCGTCCAGCAATCGATGTACTACCCGGTGACCGACGCATCGATGAACACCGCCACTTACGACCAGTTCGCCACGGGCTACTACCTGAGCCGTAGGGGGATGGAGTGGTTCTGGGACGCTTACGCACCCAGCGCGCAGCAGCGCGCCGAGATCACCGCGTCCCCGAACCAGGCCACCGCAGACCAGGTTGCCGGGCTGCCACCCACCTACCTGTGCGTGGACGAAGCCGACGTGCTGCGCGACGAGGGGGAAGCGTACGCGGCCAAGCTTCGCTCAGCTGGCGTGCCGGTCACGACAGTGCGCTACGACGGCATAATCCACGACTTCATGCTCCTCAACGCGCTCAGCAATACGCGCGCAGCGCGCGCGGCCATCGGTCAGGCAACCGCGTTTCTGCGCTCCGGGCTGCAGCCCGCAGCGATCTGACGCCATGCCCGGCCGGATATTCTTGTACGGCGCCACGGGCTATATGGGCGGACTTGTCGCGCAGGCAATGGTCGCCAGGGGCGCTCGTCCCATCTTGGCTGGTCGCAGCCAGGACCGGCTGAATGCGGTGGCCGCTCGACTCGGGCAGGCCGGTGGCGGGATCGAACTCGAGACCGCGGCCATCGGCATCGAGAAGGCTGACCGGTTGCGCAATCTGCTCCGCTGCGGCGATGTGCTGGTGTCGACAGCAGGACCGTTCTTGAAGGTCGGCAGGCCCGTCGTCGAAGCGGCCGTGGGCGCGGGCGCCATCTACTTGGACTCAAGCGGTGAGCCGCCGTTCATCCGCCAGGTCTTTGAGGAGTTCGGGCCGCGCGCAGAACGCACCGGAGCGGTGCTGCTGACCGCGTTCGGCTACGACTACGTGCCCGGAAACCTCGCCGGGGCTCTTGCGCTTGAATCGGCCGGGCCCGCCGCGACGCAGGTGCAGGTGGGCTACTTCGTGCGAGGAAACATCCGGAAGGGGACCAGCGCGGGAACCCGCGCATCGGTGGCTGGCGTGCTGCTTGAGCCTGGGTACGCGTTTCACGACGGCCGCGTGGTCGGCGAGCGGACGGCAGCCCGCGTGATGTCGTTCAAGATCGGCGGGACCAAGCGCGATGGGTTCTCGATCGGCTCGTCGGAACATTTCGCCTTGCCGAGGCTGCGGCCAGGTACCGTCGGTGCAGGCGACATCCCGGCGCAGGCACGGCTCACCGACGTGGGCGTCTATCTTGGCTGGTATGGCGCTGCCACCAAGCCGGTGCACTATGCCTCCACGTTTGCGGCGCCGCTGGAGCGCCTGGCCGTTGTGCGCCGAACGCTGGACGCCGAAGCCCGCCGGATTCAGCGCAGCAGGACCGGGCCTGCCGCCGAGCAAGCCATCCGCTCGGATGTCGTCGCAATCGCGGCGGATGCACACGGCGCGACGCTGTCCGTTGTGCACCTGACCGGCGGCGATCCGTACTCGTTCACCGCGCCGATGCTCGCGTTCGGTGCAAGCCACGCGGCCGCGCAGGGAGTGCAGGGAGCCGGAGCGCTCGGCCCGGTTGAGGCATTCGGGCTCGGCAACCTCGAAGCGGCATGCGCGAACGCGGGGTTCCGTCGCGAGGCGGCTGTCCTGGCCTCTCGATGACGCGCAAAGCGGCACGCTCCGCGCGATCAGCTGGGATCCAGGTCAATTCGCACGGTGAGCGGATCGGTGTCCATCGCTGCCGACGCTGACACGCACAAGCGGCGGGGTAGATCGCCCTGGCGCATCAGGCGCTGCCGCTCGCATGGGTCATCATCGTCCAGGAGGTGGGCGGTTCCAGCCCGCCAGTCGACACCGGAGGCGGTGCGGACCTTGACCCGGACCCGCGGGTTGGCCTCGATGTTCTTGACCCAGTCGGCCCGGTGCCCACGCTGAGCCACGAGCCAGAAGCTGTCGCCGTCCGTGCCGTCGCACACCGGTGTATGTCGCCGCAGACCGGTACGCCGACCGGTTGTCTCTAGCAACGCGTCGCCCGGCGGCGGAAACCCGAGATTGTGGGCGAGCATGACGATCGGGTTCACCACCCACTTCTCAACTGGGTAGAAGACCCGATCCTTAGCGGTCGATCTGGCCATCTACGGACTATGCCCGGCCACACTGCGCTAACGCGCGGCCAGCGCTACCCAGCTCTGCATGCTGTGATTCTGCTGTCGTGGCGAGCGCCGCCGCTATCACGGCGGTGCTGGCCTCGGTGCTGTATACAGGCGCGACCGAGCCTAGATGCCGGTCGATGCCTTGTGCTTCAGGTGGGCGTCCTTCTTTAGCTGGGCTCCGAGTCCGGCCATGCCGGATCCCGTCGGCCAGCCGGACCGGACGAGGCCCGCAGCCTCCTGACCCTGCTGACCCTGCTGGACGGGCAGCGGTGACACCGACTGGACGCTCGCCGCGCTGCACACCGCGGCGGCGTCGTTAGCCGGGCCTGGCACTTCGCTGCTTCTCGGGATCGCGCCAGCCGGGACCGGCGGTCGCGCATACGGGTTGAGCACCAGGCCCAGGTTCAGCGCGTTGGCATCCCTCGCGGTGAGCGGCTGCAGGCCAAACGTCGACTCGATCAGCGCAAGGGTCGACGCGTGCTCGAACGGGCCGGCTTTTAGCACGCCGCGGCGAGCGCGGTTGGAGATCACGATGGCAGGTACCCGGAACCCGAGCTGGGTGTAGTCCGGTATCAGCTGGCCGTCTGTCGGTGTGGTGCTGTCGCCGGCGTGACTGACGTTGGCCGGGTTGGTGTCATCGATGACGTTCGGCGGCGGGACGTGGTCAAAGAAACCGCCCCACTCGTCGAACGTCACGATAAACACGGTGCTGTCCAGATAGCCCGCATCCGAGAGCGCGTGATAAGCGTCGGCGATGAACCGCTCCCCGAGACGGATGTCGGCCAGCGGATGGTCGTCGGCAGACGTTCCGTTGCCCTCGGTGTCGAAGGCCGGGTCGATGTAGCTCACGTTGGGCAGATTGCCCGCGGCGACGGTATCGATGAACGACGGCGTGGTGACCGGGATCCCGAGCGCGTCTGCGTCGCCGTCGGCGAACGGGTGCCAGAACGCGAAGTACTTGGTTCCCCACAACGCCAGGTACGGCAGGTCGCGGAAGAAGTAACCGCCAGTCGGCACGCCGTTGGTATTCGGCAGCGGCGACAGCTGATCCCAGATGCTCGGCAGCTTCGTCAGTGCGAAGCTGTTGTGATCCCTGTCGGTCTGCGCGGCGTGCTGGTAGAAGCGGTTGGGGAACGTCTCGCCAGCGAACGAGCAGAAATACCGGTCGAGCACTGCGTAGTGCTCGGCGAGTGCGCCGGTGACTGGCAGGTCGGGCACTGCTTTGCGGTTACCTTGCTGGTCGAAGTTGCTGTAGTAGCCGATTGGGAACGTGTTGGCCTTCGCTGGCGTCACGCCTGGGTTGTTCGGCGGCGTCGTCGGCCGCTGCAGGAACCCATCCATCCGCCCGAAGTTGTGCTGGATGAGGAAGCCCTCCCAGCTGTGGTCCGGGTCTGAGTACCCGCACCCTTGGAAGTCGGGGGCTAGCGGGTAGTTCGGGTAGTTGTTGCCGTCGGTGGCGAGGTACACCATGTCGTTCCGCCCGTCCGCACCGGGCAGCCAACTGAGGAAGTGGTCGAACGACCGGTTCTCCATCATGAGCACGACCACGTGCTCGATCCCATTGGATCCGTTAGGAGATAAGGCGGGGGCGGCGCTGGCCGCCGTCTGGCTGAGTACCTCCGTACCGGTTATTGCTAGACCGGTGGAGGCCGCCATGAGCTGCAAAACGGTGCGTCGAGTCAGCATGACCCTCAGTCTGTACACATTCTCGACATTGCCGCCAGGGTTCCGGCAAGGCGACGGGATGACGGAGCGGGAAAGCAGTGGCGAACGCAATGCCACACGTTAGCCAGGCCGCGGCGAGCGCGGCTGGCTCTGCCACAATGACGCAGATGACTGGCCAGATCGCATTCGTGCTGGCCATGCTGGCGGTCGTCGTGCTCGCGCGGCTCATCTCCGACCGGCTTGGCGTGCCGTACACGATCATCCTGACGATCTGCGGGCTGATCTATGCGGCGCTGCCAGGCCCGAATCTGCACCTTGAGCCCGACATCGTGTTGTTCCTGGTGATCCCGCCGCTGCTTTATGCCGCCGCGCTGCGGTCGAGCTTGCTCGCAATCAGAGCCGACTGGCGGCCGATCACCAGTCTGTCCGTCGTGCTCGTGCTCGTGACCGCGTTCGCCGTCGGCGCGCTAGTCGCCTGGGTGGTGCCGCAGCTCACGCTCGCCGCGGGTGTAGTGCTCGGGTCAGCCGTCGCGCCGCCCGACCCGGTCGCGTCCCTGTCAATCGGGCGCCGGGCCGGACTCCCGTCGAGGTTGCTCACCTTGCTCGGCGGCGAGGGCCTGCTGAACGACGGAACCGCGCTGACTACCTACCAGGTCGCGGTCGCCGCGACGGTAGGCGGCGGATTCTCGCTGGCGGTGGCGACCGGAAAGTTTGTCCTCGCGGTTGGCGGCGGCTTGGTGATCGGTGCTGCTATCGGCTATCTCCAGCGGTTGGTCCGGACAGCGCTTCGCGATCCCCTTCTCATCAATGCGGTGTCGCTCGGAACTCCTTTCGCCGCCTACGTTGCGGGCACGGCCGCGCATGTATCTGGCGTGCTTGCGGTGGTTATCGCCGGGCTGCTCGCCGGTCACGACCCGCCACCCGGCGAATCTGGCGCTAGCAGGCTGCAAACCGGCGCGGTCTGGCATTTTGTGGAGTTCCTGCTTGAGGGCTTTGTGTTCCTGCTGATCGGAGAGCAGCTTCCGTCCGTCCTGGCCGGGCTGGAGGATGAGCCCGCGGGCGTGACCGCAGCGGCGATCGTGGCGACGCTCGCTGCGGTGTTGCTCGTCCGGCCGCTGTGGCTGTTCGCGACCCAGGTCGTGCCCGGCTATTTCGGCTCGCGGCTCGGTGACCGCAAGCCGGCCCTCAACTGGCGCGAAGCGCTGGCGCTGACTTGGGCCGGTACCCGCGGAGTCATCACAATCGCGGCCGTCTTCGCGATCCCGTTCACGACCAACAACCATCGCCCTTTCCCTGACCGTGACCGGCTGCTGCTGTGCGCGTACATCGTTGTGCTCGTCACCCTGGTCGGTCAGGGACTGACGTTCGGCCCGCTGCTGCGCCGGCTGGGCCTGCAGGCCAACGAGGCCGACGATGCGCA
>Ga0126373_10003067_pt1 | contig 12407 bp, 13 predicted proteins | sample PanSoiMetPlot_11_FD_92545 | JGI IMG/M metagenome (GOLD analysis project Ga0126373, IMG submission 92545) | Tropical forest soil microbial communities from Panama - MetaG Plot_11 | ecosystem: Environmental > Terrestrial > Soil > Tropical forest > Bulk soil | place: Panama | collected 2016-02-17
GGGCTGGTTAAGCTGTTTAAGACTGCGCCCTTTGCCTGCTCCAGGTCAGGCAGGCGCAGGACAGACTTGGTCGGGGATCGTCTCGCTCGTGGGTGCGACTTCCGCTTCATGATCGATGGCCTCCTTGCCACCGATTAATCCTCGAACCGGCATCGCTCGCCCAATTTCAGGGTTGCTCGTGACCCGGGCGTAATCGCGGAAATGACAAGGCGGATCACAGAGGATCATCCGCGCTTAGAAGGTAGGGCTACTGCAAAACAAAGGATTACAACTCTGCAGCGATACGCGCAGCGCTCTCGAAGGACCTATCAAAGCAACAATGCAAGCAGGCACAGAAGGACGCGTGGCAAGCCCCGGCGCGCAGTTGTATGCTTCTCTCCATGGCAGGCCTGTCTCGCGCTCGGAGCAAACCGCCTCGTGCTTCCTCCCGGCAGCTTGCCAACGCTCTTGCCGAAGCGGGACGCAGCTTCTATGTCCGTGGATGGGCGCTAGGCACGAGCGGCAACTTCAGTGCCGTCTTGCAGCGCGAACCGGTGCGCTTGCTTATAACCGCTTCGGGACTCGACAAGTCATCTCTCAACACTCAACACTTCCTAGAGATCGATAAAGAGTGCAATGTCGTTCGCGGTTCCGGTAGACCCTCGGCAGAGGCGCTCCTTCATCTTGCTGTGGCCCGCGTGCGCGGTGCAAGCGCGATTCTTCACACACACTCAGTGTGGAGCACCCTGCTCTCCGACCTTCACGCTGTCAGAGGCGGCCTCGCCATCTCGGGCTACGAAATGCTCAAGGGCCTCGAAGGAGTCAAAACCCACGAGCACCGTGAATGGCTGCCCATTGTGGTGAACTCCCAGGATATGCTCGCTCTTGCTACAAGCATCGAGGCAGTCCTGTGCAATCATCCCGACTCGCACGGCTTCCTCTTGCGTGCTCACGGGCTTTATACTTGGGGCGAGGATGTGGCCCAGGCCCGGCGGCACGTCGAAATTCTGGAGTTTCTCTTGGAAGTGCTGGGGCGCCGGAGCAGCGGCGAAGTTGGTTTTGGCCGAGCGTGAGGTGATGCGATGGCGACGCTGCGCGTTCCTGAAGAAAATCGCAGCATGACTGAATTTGACGCGGTTCGCGCCTATTTGGCTGGCATCGGCATTGATTACGAACGCTGGGAACCTTCGCATGGCGTCCCGGCAAATGCTCCGGCTGTGGAAGTCCTCACCGCGTACTCGGCGGAAATCGAGCGATTGAAAGCGCAAGGTGGCTACGTTACCGCGGACATTATTGATATTTCGCCCGAGACTCCGAACCTCGAAGCCATGCTCAACAAGTTCAACTCCGAACACTGGCATGACGAGGACGAAGTGCGCTTCATCATCGAGGGCCGCGGACTCTTCCACATCTGTCCGCGCCAGGGTCCCGTTGTGGCCATCACGGTCGAAGCTGGGGATCTCATTCGCGTGCCTCGCGGCACCCGGCATTGGTTCGATCTCTGCCGGGAGCGGCGGATCCGCGCAATTCGTCTCTTTCAGGATCCCTCCGGCTGGACGCCGCATTACACGCAGAGCGGCGTTGACAAAAATTATCAGCCGGTGTGCTTCGGGCCGAGTTATCTGCCAGCACAAATGGCGCTGAGCTGATCTTGTCTGTACCGTTCAACTCAGGGTGCACGCGCGGACTTCTGCTCGACATCGAGGGCACAACAACCCCACTCGATTTCGTTTACAACACGCTTTTTCCTTTCGCCAGCACACGCGTCGAGGAGTTCCTCACTGCGCATATTTCAGGAAGATGAGATCCGCGTGCTCGTGGAGGAACTGCGGCAGCATCACCAAAGGAACTCAGAGTCCGAGGCCAGTCTCCACATCTGGTGCGATGAGACCACCACTGATCGCGTGCGTTCCGCTGCGTCCTACGTGCGATGGCTGATCGCGCGCGATAGCAAGATCACACCCCTGAAGGCGCTGCAGGGCAAAATCTGGGAGGCGGGTTACCACAGTGGCGACTTGCGCAGCGCCGTGTATCCGGATGTGGCGCCCGCCCTGGCACGCTGGCGTGCCCAGGGTAGACGCGTCGCGATTTTTTCTTCCGGTAGCGTGCTCGCGCAGAAATCACTTTTCGCGTATTCAACTGTTGGGGATCTGACAGTTTTCCTCGATGGATTTTTTGACACAACTACAGGGCTCAAACGCGAAGCCGGAAGTTATCGCCAAATCGCCGCGGAGCTTGGTATCGCGACCAGTGAGGGTTTCTTTCTTTCGGACGTAACGGCAGAACTCGACGCTGCGAGGGCCGCGGGCATGCAAACGGCTCTCGCGTTGCGGCCCGGTGTGCCATTGCCTGCTGCGTCCGACCATCCGATCGTTCGCGGCTTCGATGAGCTCTTTCCATGAGGAAGGGAACGCCTCATTTTTTCAAAGCCCGTCCGAAGCTTTTCGGCAAGTCACCACATCTTTCGACCTCACGCCCGGAGATAGTATCGGCTCGTTCGTATCCCTGGAAGAGTTCTTGCCTCCGCACGATTAGCACCGAATCGCCGAATTCATGGGTCCGGTAACCGCGAGCGTTGAGTTCGGCTGTAACTCGAGTCAACTCATTGTCGTCCAGAAAAGCTCGGAGCAATTCATAGTGGCTGGTGCCAGGTTCGTGGGTACCCGAGAGAATGGCGTCCACAAGGCGCAACTGGCTGTCCGCACCGATGCGCTGCGTCGCGATGCCCTCTCCAGCGCGTACCTGCCCGGCACGCGCTGCGTGTTCGAGTGCGCGAACAACGGTTGTGCCGATTGCCACAATCCGCCCGCCGCGCGCTTTGGCCTTACGGATGGCAAGCGCCGCTGCCCTAGGGATGCGGTAGGGCTCGTCGAAGGGCAGCCGAACGTCCAGTTCGGGATCGCCGGTCGACGATATGCCGGCTGCATGAGTGATGGTCACGAAATCAACGCCCTTGGCGCGCATCTCCGCCAACGCATGCCAGTCAAGCGCGAATCCCGCCGATGGCGGTTCGAACGCCACAGGCGGACCTGCAATCGGTGTCCAGACATCCCACATGGCGAGTGGGGCCTGCACATGCGAGTATTGAATCGGGCGGCCGTGATGCGCGATTCCCGCCCAGACGCCGTCAGGCGGATCTTGAAAACAGAGAGAGACCAGTCGCGGGTGACCAAGCAACCGGTTCACATTCGCCTTGAGCGGTCCTAGCAATAGTTGATCTCCGGGTGAGAGATGCGGTGGGGCTGCTCGGTCCTCCGTGCGCGTGCGAAAGTCGCCCGCGCCGAAAACAATGGCGCAGAATTCATGAACGTCATTGGGCGCTACAGAGTGTCGACCAGCGAGTCTTACCTCAATGATCCTACCGGTTGGCAGATGTACGCCCGAGAGGCTCGCAGGGATGGCCGCCGCGTCGTTGGCTACAACAAGATCTCCGGGCCGCAGAAAAGCGACAAAGGTAGAACGCGGCTGATCACTGATGCAACCGGTCGCGTCAACGATCATGAGCCTTGCGTCGGGTGGGCGTTGGATTGCTTCAGAGGCGGGGATCATGGCGTTCCTCCTGAAGCGGTCTTATTCTGCTCCGTCCTCGGACTGCCGGTGCAAGACTGCTCCGATGGCGGTGATGAGTTCGCGTGCAGCCAAATTTGGACTTTTGAGTGTTGCCGGGTCGGAGTCCGGAACGGCGAGCGCGTGCATTGGCGTATCCATATCACCCGGATCAAGGGATAAGAAGCGCACGCCCTCGTTTTCCAACTCTTTCTCCCAGATCCGAGTCATGTGATGGAGGGCAGCCTTGCTTGCGCCGTACGCGCCCCAGCGGGCGTACGGATTGACCGCGGCATCGCTCGAAATGTTCAAGACGACACCACCCCGACCTTCGCGGGCTGAAGCCGCTAGCGCTCCGAGCAGGGCTTTGGTCAATCGAAAGGGTCCCAGTAGATTGGTAGCGAGGGCGCGTTCCAGGTCCTCACACTGCGTGTCTGCCAGCAGGGCAAGCGGCGTAGGGCCGAGGTCGGAGGCATTGTTGACGAGAACGTCCACGCCTCCGAGTTCGCCGGCAATTTGCAGCGCAATAGGATACATCTCGTCCTTCACGGAGATGTCTCCAATGATCCCGTGCGCGCGGTCACTCTGTCGCGCGACCTGCCCGACCCGCTGCCGCCCTCGCGCAACGAAAGCTACCCGAGCACCGCGAGCTAGGAATTCGCGAACGAGGGCCAGACCGAGGCCGGATGTACCTCCTGTAATTGCAACCCGCAGCCCGTGAAATGAGTCGTCAGCGAAAAGAGATTGGACTTTCTCCTGCTGAGCTACAGACGCGCTATGGAGCTGAGAGGCCATGACAACTCCTTTCCGACTTTGTAAAGTTCTGCCTTTACTTAGTCTGATTATAAAGATGCATTTGACTTTGTAAAGGGTACTCTTTATAAAGGAAAATATGATGGTAGCGTTGCGCGCATCGGGAGAGAGCAAGACTCGCCGGGCAATCGTAAAATACCTCAAGGCTCAGGGTGCGGCCGACGCCACGCGAATCGGTAGACGCCTGAACCTGACCGCTATGGCAGTCCGTCAGCATCTCTACGAACTGCAAAGGCAGAACTTCGTAGTGGCTGAGGAGCGGCCGGTGCCAATGGGGCGGCCGGCAAAGTACTGGCGCTTGACTCGCAAGGCGGACCGATTCTTCCCGGAGGCCTACGCAGAACTGAGCGTTTCACTCATTGACGCGCTTGGAGATGCATTCGGTGAGGCAGGGCTGAACCGTGTGCTGAACGTCCGCTACAGAAACCAACGGGCCAGCTACGCGCGGCAAATACCAGCTTCTATTCCGTTGAAGGAAAAGCTCAAGAGACTGGCCCGTATTCGGACGAACGAAGGATATATGGCCGAGGTTAGACCGCAAGCTGAAGGAAGCTTCCTCTTGGTAGAGAACCACTGCCCAATCTGTGCTGCTGCCAATGCCTGCAAAGGATTTTGCAGCACAGAACTGGATCTCTTCCGCGGGGTACTTGGCCCCGGCGTTAAAGTCGAGCGCGTAGAACACATTGTTTCTGGAGATCGCCGATGCGCGTATCGGGTCCAACAGGACGAACCATGAGCCAAAATCGTTGAACGAAACCTCCAACATCGAACTCAGTACCTCTGCAAGTCCGTGTCTGGCGCAAGATAAACAAGCGTGCGATACATCGCTACCACCTGCCGATTTCCGGACGGACTCTGCTTCATGATGGGTTGTTTCCGGGCACCCTCTTTTCCGGGTTCTGTCCGGTTGGTCGGCAACCCTTCCCTTACCGGATTACGGAAGGGTTGCCCGTCATCCGGCCGCAGGCGGCAGAGAGCCTCCAAATCGGGCCTTTCCATGTTCGGGTTGTTGGACTACCCTGGCTGGCCCCGTCGCAGACTCCACAGTCCGCGCGCCGAGAGGATGAAGGTGAAGCCACCGAGCCCGCCGAGCGCCCAGAGTGTCCAAACGAAGAAGAAGCCGCCGGTGGACTTGGCGATCTCGCCGTAATGTGCCCCCCTCATGTGCATGACGGGCATGGCTGCCGCGAACAAGCCGACGAGCAGCATGATGACGTACCCCGATCGCCGTTCGGCGAGCACCAGCGTCCCGTACAGCAACATCACGAGAACGGCCAACGCAATGTTTGAGGACTCGGCCTTCGATATCCCACGGACGATGTCGTCCGTAATGTGAAGCGTCAGCAAAAGGATCGAGAGCAGAGACGCGATGGTTAACATCACGTTTTGTTTCATTGGATATTCTCCTTGTTAGATTTGTGTGTGCCTCTCAGTGAGGCACATGACGCGCGGCGGTGTTGACAAGGGAAGGTGCAAACCCTAAGACACTGACGATGATGACGCAGATGGCCATCCCAATGTAGAACCAGCGATCTATTGGGAGTCTGCGTACCACTCGGGCTGTTGCCACTGGAGCGCCCTGGTCTTGCATGCGCGGAGGATACCACTTTTCCCTAGGTGAATGAGTGCCCTGCTCGTCAGCAAAGTTTCAACACGGCGGGATTATTGGCGAAATACCGCCGTTACACCAGCCAAAATCCAATCTCGTGGCGACGCATCTTTGTTGATCGCTCGTACCATAGGGCCGTTTCTGGTCGGATGGTCGGCAACCCTTCCTTTATCGGATTCGGGAAGAGTTGCCCGTGACTCTGGCACAATCCCGAGCAGCACCGTTGACTCCCCGAGAAAGAATTTACCAAGCCCTTCTGGTAGACAGTTGTGTTAGGACGCAATTAAACTCTGGAACAAATCGGAGGGCGCCATGAAGCTCACCCGCGTCATCTTCGTGTCTGCTCTGGTGACGGTAGCGATGGCAGCCGTGCCGCAAGAGCCGACTAGCCAAATGTCGAAGGCAGGTGCGCCCCGGACGAGGGTAGTGCTGCTCGGCACAGGCACGCCCGCGCCCGATCCAGAGCGCTCCGGTCCTGCGACTGCCATTGTTGTAGACGACAGCGCTTATCTGGTTGATTTCGGACCGGGCGTTGTGCGTCGTGCGAAGGCGGCCGTTCTCGACCGCAGCATCCTGGCGCTCGAGCCCAGCAATCTTAAGGTGGCTTTTGTGACGCACCTCCACTCCGATCACACCGCTGGTTATCCCGATCTCATCCTGACCGGATGGACCGCCGGCCGGCGCACACCGCTCGAAGTCTACGGTCCTACTGGCCTGCAATCGATGACCGAGCACATTTTGCAGGCGTATCGGATCGACATTGAGACACGTACAAATCCAGAGGGAGACCAGCGCAGCAACGCCGAGGGGTGGAAGGTAAACGCTCATGAAATCAAGTCCGGAGTCATCTACAAAGATGCACGCGTCACAGTCACTGCCTTCCCCACACAGCACGGGATGGAGAGCTACGGATACCGATTCGACACGCCGGACCGCAGTGTGGTCATTTCAGGCGATACCAGTCCTACTGAAGAGACGATCAAAGCGTGTAACGGCTGTGACGTTTTGATCCACGAGGCGAGGACACTGGAAATGTTCAACAAGCTGCCCCCAGAGCGCCGCGCATTCGGGGCGAAGAATCATACGACGTCGGAGCAACTCGCAGTACTGGGAACGAAAGCGAAACCTGGTTTACTCATTGCCTATCACAGTTGGATTTCTTGGTGGCCTAGTGTTGCACCTTCAAGCGCGCAGCCTGTTGTGCTAACCACTGGGGCACTCCACTCAACACCGGATGTGCTACAGAAAGAGATCGGGTCGCGATATTCGGGACACTTCGTCATCGGTCGTGATCTCGATGTGTACTAGGCTTCGCCACGCCTCGACGAACGTTGCTCCCGTGAATCCTTCCGGTTCGAGGAGGATGTTCAGCAATCCGGCAAGCAATCCCCTGCAAATGGGAGGAAGAGATGCAACGTCGAAAGTTTCTCGTCAGAGGCGGTCAGACGCTGGCATACGCGCTAGCTGCCCACGCGGCTCGGTCCAGCGTGCAATCGATCGACGAAGAATCGCAAGACTCATCGAGCACGCTTGAGCAACGCCTCGCGACGGTGATTCAGGCCTATGATGCGCAGGGGAACCACAGAACGGGCACGGAGGTTGACAGACAATCGGGGGAATGGCTAGCCGAGGAAGTACGGCGGCTAGGAGTGAGACCTTCGCTCGAGCCTTTCGCACTTAGCCGAGTGGATCCTCAATCGTGCTATCTGCGCGTCGGCAATCGCCGCATTGATGGACTCCCTTTATTCGATGCGGGTTTCACGGATGATCAAGGAGTACGTGGCAGGCTAGGTTTGCTTGGCAGCGATGCAGCGATTGCATTGCTGGAGATTGGACCGTTGCAGCTCGCGGATCCAAGAGCCGAGCATCAGGGCCCGATCTCTAGCGCGAGGCATGGCCAGCACAAAGGCGTGGTCCTGCTTACCCGAGGCCGAAGGCCGGGCCTATTCCTTAGCAATGCTCTTGCGTTCAAGAATCCGTTTGGCCCACCGATACTACAAGTCTCCAACGCGGAAAGCGATTGGCTAAGGCAACAGGTGCAGGGGCACGCCGAAGCGACGCTGGTTGTTGAGGCAAGGCGTACACCCGCTCAAGCCTTCAATGTTATAGCTAAAGTACCCGGAAGCAATCCGAACCTAGCCCCTCTTATCTTTATGGCGCCCCGCAGCGCATGGTGGCAAGGCGTCAGCGAGCAGGGCTGCAGAATGGCGTGTTGGCTCGAGATAATGCGCGCTCTCGTTGCTAGCGATCCAGCGCGTGACTGCTTTTTTGTGGCATTGAGCGGTCACGAACTCGGAGTCTTGGGCATGGAAGCGTATACCGAAAGGCGTCCGGACCTAGTTCGGCGTGCGCTAGCTTGGATTTTCCTTGGGTCTAGCATTGGGGCGCCTCGGCAGCCTAATCTCATTCACGCTTCGGACGAAGCTCTCGAACAATGGATTATCGCTGCGATTAGAAAGGAAGGAATCACTGTCGATCAAACAGCTCCGCACAATTCTCCAGCTCGCGGGGAGGCCTCAGTAATCCAACAAGGGGGCGGACGGTTCGTAACGGTCGCGTGCGACAGCGAGGTCTACCATAGCGTCGCTGACCGATGGCCCGACGCGGTTGATGTGGCAGCACTGGCGCGATATGCCAAAGCATTTGCTGAGGGAGCGCTGCAGCTCGCACGTCGAGGTGCGTGACCTTCCGAGCACAACATAGAGCCAATCTGTGGCCTACTACGTTACGTGAATGACATTTTTGTGATTCCTTCGCTTGCGCTCGTGACCCCCCGTCTTGTCGGCAAACACGAAGTCAAAGACACGATCGGGTCTCCTGGAATTACCTCCGCATAGCCCGTCACTGGCCCACATTCCGAGATTCGTCCGTAATCGGCTAGGGAGAAGGGAGGTCCCAACCTAGAGTCGAAAAAGACAATCACGCGCGGCGAGCGGATACGGGCGATACGGGCTGGCTTGACCCGAATTCACCGCCGGCCTAACATTCCGCGCGAAGTTGAAAATGGAAAGCTAGCCAAATCCACTATGGTGTTCCAGTGTGACTAGCTTCTGAAGCCTCTAACATGGACCGTCGGACTTTTCTGGTTACCGGATGCGCAGTGGCGGTGGAAGCCGCAATGGTCACTCGTACCGAAACACCTCAGCTTGAAACATTCATTCAGTGGCTAAATGCCTCCTCCAAGACGCGCCAGGATGCATTGCAGGTGTGCCTGGATCGCATTCGCTCGATGGACCCGTCCATTCATGCCTGGGTCCAGGTGCTGCCGCAGAAGTCTACCGGGAACGGCAAGTTGGCAGAGATTCCTTTCGGGGCAAAAGACATCATGGAAACCCGAGGCTTGGCGACTGAATACGGCTCGCCAATTTACAAGGGACGCATCGGTACTTCCGACGCCGCCATTGTTCGTGACCTGCGGCAGCGGGGAGCCATCCTGCTGGGAAAAACGCAGTGTACAGCTTTCGCCTATCGCACGCCCGCCCCAACCCGCAATCCTCGGGACTTGGAGCACACGCCAGGCGGAAGCTCCAGCGGGTCGGCAGCCGCTGTGGCGGCGGGGATGGTGCCCTTTGCTCTGGGAACCCAGACCAGGGGGTCGGTCCTACGTCCGGCGTCATTTTGTGGCGTGACCGGGTTCAAGCCCAGCCATGGTCTTTTCTCCCTGGAGGGCGTTCTGCCGCTCGCGAAGAGCTTGGACACTCTCGGATTCTTCACCAACACATCAGCCGACATGCTCGCGCTCTGGAAAGCGATGGGGCATCCGGCGGGGCAGACGGAGGATTTTGCGCTAGGAGCGCCTGAGCCTATGCTTCAGGTCGAGCCGCCAATGGCGGCGGCATTTCAGAATGCACTCTCGTTGTTGCGAAGCGCAGGCGCGTTGATCCGGCCCGTGGCTATTTCCGAAATGCTGGACAAGCTGAACGAGGCGACCAAGACGGTCGAGGAGTATGAGGGGGCCCGATTCCACGAGGAACGCTTCAAAGAATACGGCTCCCGGCTGGCGGAGCTTGGGGAACTCGTACAAAGAGGACTCCTGATCTCTGCCGAACGTTACGACCAGGCTAGGCAGTACATCGCGGCCTGCAAACCACGAATGGCCGAGATCTACAAGGCTACTCCCGTGATTCTTGTGCCAGCCGCTTTGGGGCCAGCGCCACTGGGCTTGGCATCAACTGGCGATCCAAGAATGAACGCACCGTGGACCGCGCTGGGAACACCAGCGATCTCCGTTCCCCTACCCGTTCGGAACGGGTTGCCACTCGGCTTACAACTCACTGCAGAATATGGACAAGATGCCCGGGTGCTTCATACTGCAGTACGTGTGCAGCAACTCCTCTCTGCAGCTAGTCGACAAGAGTGATCACTTTGACTTGCCATGCGCTTCAGGTGCTTTCGGATGGTTTTCGGCACAACGCTAATCCAGTGCCCAATTGAGGCTACGGAAGCAGTGCAGCCCTGGGAATCGTGAAGACCCCATTTCGACGTGCTTCTGGCCGAATTGTCGGCGATACGGAAGTTGGAAATCTGGAAGGGCCCGTTACTCGCGAGTAGTTGCCCACCGTTTACTGATCGACTGGTCCTAAGGGTTCGACGGAGCGCACGAAGTCACCTGACTTTTCAAACCGTAGTGGCCCAAGTCGTCCTTTTAATCAGAGAGTTAAGGACGCAATCGTAGCCGACAACGTCGCCGGCGCGGTCGCCGCGGTATGCTGTATGTCACATTCGTCATCAAACGTTCATCATATTCCTTGGGGGAAGGATGCGCAGGATCTTGGCCTCGATCCTGGGTCTCTTGATCGGCGCGAATGGACTTTGGATGGTCGTGGCTCCCTTTCATTGGTACGCTGCCATCCCAGGTGTCGCGGCGACCGGGTCTGCCAACCTCCATTTCATCCGTGACATTGGCTGTGCTTATCTCGTCACGGCGTTGGCGCTCCTTTGGTTTGCCGCCGCACCCGAGCAAGCCCGGCCCGCCGCCCTCTTCGGCGGCGTCTTCTTGCTTCTACATGCTTTCGTGCACTTCTGGGACACCGCCGCCGGACGTGAGAGTCCCCATCGTCTCATGGCCGAAATACCCACTGTCATTCTTCCAGCATTCCTTGCCCTTTGGTTGGGGTGGCCGCCAAGGTCTGCTTCGAGAAAGGAGTTGTGAAATGATTTCCTGGTTTCTCAAACGTCAGATCCGCGCCTTCGAGCGCACCTTCGACTACGACGCCAGTTACGCGCGCGACATCCTTGACGCCAGCCCTCGGGCCCTCTTCCTCTTCTCCTGGGTTTCCAAGATTGTCGGGTACCGCAAGGATGTTCCCGCCGATGCCTGGTTTGCCGCCAATATCACCGCGGCCTTGGCTGAAGATTGCGGTCCGTGCACGCAGCTGGCCGTGACCATGGCCGAGCGCAGCGGCGTCAGCCCCGAAGCCATCCGCGCGGTGCTCGCTGCTGACGAAAAAGCCATGTCCCCAGAAGTGGCCTTGGGTTTCCGGTTCGCTCGCGCGGTGCTCGCCCGCGATATCGACAAATCGGATCGCCTCCGCGCAGAAATTCTCAAGCGGTGGGGCCCGCGCGGTCTGGTCTCGCTAGCTTTCACCATCTCTGCCTCGCGGGTATATCCCAGCGTGAAGTATGCTCTGGGCCGTGGCCGCGCGTGCACACAAGTACGCGTTGCTGGTGCCGACGCCCCGCTCGCCCATCGCCCCTCGCACGCCTGACCTCCACCGCGCCGTGCATTCGCGCCGAAAACCTCTATGAGTGCTGCACGTAGGCCGGCTGCACCGGCACGCGAATATCTCCGTTGATGACTTCCGTCGCAACATGGAGAATCCAGGCGATTGGAATTGACCACGTCTCAGGCCGCTCACGGCAAGAGAGTTGCGATCCGCGAGCTCGAGTACGCGGTCTATTAAGGTCCACACTAGGGCGTCACGGAGGGCTTATCTCGACTAATGATCGTACCCGGTTTGTCCAGCAGAGTATAATTCCCACAATGCGTTTTGAAGACTTTACATTTGGTTCTATCCGCATCGACGGCGTCACTTATGAACATGATGTAGTGATCGACCGCGGGCAGGTAAGCAAACGGAAGAAAAAACCTTCCAAAAAATTTCGCGGCGAATTTGGACACACGCCGCTGTCTCTTGAAGAAAAGATACCGTGGAAGTGCCGCCGCCTGGTGGTGGGCACTGGCACGGGCGCCTTACCGGTGATGGAGGAACTTAAGCGCGAAGCCAAACGACGCAAAATTGAATTGCTGATTCTCCCTACGGTTCGGGCCATCGAGATTGTGGAACGTGATTCAACCGAAACTAACGCGGTCCTCCACGTGACCTGCTGATACGCGACGATCGTTCGGGCTGGTTCTACGCCACCCAGTCCGCGTGCTTCAGAGGTCCGCAGCAAAACGCGAAAATTAACCTCAGGGACCTGCTTGTTCTGTCTGCCAAGTCGCGTCATATCGGTAAAC
>Ga0126373_10003068_pt1 | contig 12407 bp, 9 predicted proteins | sample PanSoiMetPlot_11_FD_92545 | JGI IMG/M metagenome (GOLD analysis project Ga0126373, IMG submission 92545) | Tropical forest soil microbial communities from Panama - MetaG Plot_11 | ecosystem: Environmental > Terrestrial > Soil > Tropical forest > Bulk soil | place: Panama | collected 2016-02-17
CGGTTATTTGTGTTGCCGCAAGTGGATTTGCAGTGCTCAGCCACCGACTGCGCCTAGGGATCATTGCCTCTCCGCTCCTTCGGCACTGGTCACGAGGTTCGACGCGATCTGTTTGCATTCTTCTGGGAGCAGGGCTGACCGCAACCTTGGTAATTGTGTGGGCATTACGTGCCTTTCCGAATTCGGGAGATGAGTACGACTATCTTTTTCAAGCTAAAACCTTTCTCAGTGGTCATCTCTGGAATCCAGTGCCGCCGGAGCACGATTTTTTTGCGTTTTACTGGCAGTTCTTCCGAGACGGTAAGTGGACGACTTATTATCCGCCTGGCTGGCCGCTAATACTTGCAACTGTTCAGTGGTTCTGGCTGCCGTCGTGGTTGGCCTGTCCACTAGCGGGAAGCGTGATGCTTTTTGCTACGTATAAATTGGCCCAACAGCAGAACGGCACGCTCGGAGGTATTTTAGCCATCACTCTGATCTTGCCGTCGCCATTTTTCCTATTTAACGCAGCCTCGTACTTCATGCACGTTCCGGCCGCAGCGGCTGGTGTGCTGTTTTGTTATGCCGCGACAGATTTTATAAAAAGCGCTCTTCCGTCGCGCGCGTGGTTGGCAGGTGTGGCCCTTGGCGTTCTTGGGCTTGTTCGCCCCGAAGATGTGCTGATTTTGATTGCTCCATTCGCTATCGAATTCCTGTGGCGTGCGACTAAAGCGCACTATCGATCGGGACTTCTACTAATTATTGGAGGACTGCCATTCCTGATTGCCCTCCTCGGATACAACTACTGCGTCATTGGGACAGCTGTACCCAACCTCGGTTCATATGTTTCCCCGTCAGCACATTTTGGCTTATTCGGGGTAAACATGTTTGGAGTGCAGCGTACGCCGCTTGATGATTTACAGTTTGCCGCTTCACGACTGATGATGCTAGCTGAGTGGACATCACCGGTGTTGGTTTTGGGTTACCTGGCGGCATTTTTCTGGGGCTTGGCACAACGTCGGCTGACGTTTGTGGATTTTATTTTTCCACTATTTATCATCGCGTATCTCTTCGTGCCGTTTTGGGGCGGTAATCAATATGGACCACGATATTATTTTGAGGGGTATCCGTTTTTGGTTATCACAACCGTTTCGGGTATCGTTGGCTTACTCAAAAACGCACCAGAGTCACCACGCCTAACGTTCGGAACATCGATGGTTATGGCGCATGGAGCTATGTCTATTGTTGCGACGGTGTTTCTGGCACTCATATTGCGGGAAGTTATCAACGAGCGGATGGATCTCTACGATCTAGTTCACGAAACCCGACTGCATAACGCAGTCGTGGTTGTTAAATCGTCGACGGGACGTATGTTTGAAATGAAGCCGATGGATTTAACCCGGAATGGCATAACTATCGATGGAAACGTTATCTACGCTCTGGATATTCCTGGGCGTCTCGAACGCCTTCAAGGACTTTTTCCGCAGCGTCACTTCTATGTATACGAGAGAGATCTTAATAAGGTCAGGGGTACTCTTCGTCCGCTTAACTGAGCAGTCGACGCTTGCGCATTTTGATCATGCTCCGGCAGGACACCACAGCGCGCGTCAACGGAAATGCAAAGGGCGACACTCATGGATGGTAACTGAAGTCACGATTTTAAGTCGATAGCATTCCATAGTATATGACTGTTAAGCCTATCTAAATCGATCCCGTCCAAGATTGCGACGAGCTTAAGAGCGGTGGCTTATTCACGAGGCTTCCATGGATAATGTATCACCAACAACAATACCCCTCGTCGACCTAAAGGCGCAGCTCAGAACAATAAGAACAGATGTAAATGCTGCGATTTTGAGGATTTTAGATCGTGGCGACTTCATTCTTGGCGAAGATGTCCTCCTCTTCGAAAAGGAATTCGCTGAATACTGCGGTGTTTCGCACGCGGTTGGCGTAGCGAACGGCACGGACGCACTTCAGCTTGCCTGCCGTGCGTTGAACGTGGGCGAAGGCGATGAAGTGATCATTCCAGCTATGACGTTTGCTTCTACCGGCCTCGGCGTATTGGTAGCAGGAGCACGGCCGGTATTGGTCGATGTTAGGGCAGATGATGCCCTCATGGATCCGACCAAGATCGAGGCGGTGATTACGCGGCGCACCAAGGCGATCATTCCCGTGCATTTATACGGTCAATGCGCGGACATGGTGGCAATAGGTGAAATTGCTAAGAGGTATTCTCTCGCCATTATCGAGGATGCAGCGCAAGCGCACGGTGCTGTTTACCGTGGCCAGCGTGCAGGAAGCTTCGGCGATGTGGCATGTTTTAGCTTCTATCCCGGTAAAAACCTCGGTGCTTATGGCGACGCGGGCCTTGTGGCGACCGGACGCGTTGATGTAGCGAAGCGGCTTGAGTCGCTACGAAATTGTGGTGCGCGTATTAAGTATCACCACGATGACGTGGGCTTAAATAGTCGGCTCGATACACTCCAAGCCGCCATTCTACGCGTTAAACTGCGGCACCTTGACGGCTGGAATAAAGCACGCCGACACGTCGCCACTTTGTATGACGCGGCTTTGGAGCCCTTGGGCGAAATAGGACGTACCGCCTATAGCGCAGGGAGTGTATATCACCTCTATGTCGTAAAAATTTCAGGACGCGACGAAGCAGTAAAGATGATTAATAGTCGCGGAATTGGCGCCGGAATCCATTATCCATTCGCCTTACACGAGCTGAACGCGTTCCGGTCGCTTGGGTATAAACAAGGCGCGTTTCCCGTTGCTGAGGACTGGGCGAGGCGGTGCCTAAGCCTTCCGATGTATGCAGAGCTTGCTCCCCTGGGCGTAGAGTCGGCAGTAGATGCGCTCAAATATACTGTCGCCCAAATAGGATCGCATTGATGCTTCATATAGCGCTAATCGGTGCCGGGTACTGGGGCACGAATGTAGCCAACGCCATCGAACGAACTGGCAAGGGGCGTCTCCGTTGGTTGTGCGATACAGCTCCGGCAAACCTAGAGGCGCTCACTCGCCGTTATCCACACGCCAGTGCCAGCGATAACGTACACGAAATCCTCATGGACCCTGCTGTCGATGCGGTGTTTGTTGTTACTCCGACTTCCACGCACTTCGATCTGGGAAAGCGAGCTCTGCAAGCCGGCAAGCATCTATTTGTTGAAAAGCCGTTGACGACCAACTCTGCGGAAGCATCGGCGTTAGTGGAGCTGGCCGAAAAGTCAGGGCGCCTACTTATGGTGGGCCACGTGTTTGAATATAATCCAGCCGTCTGCACCGTCGGTGAGCTCATTAAATCCGGAGAACTAGGCGAGGTGTATTATATGAACTTCGAGCGAACGAACCTCGGTCCGGTGCGGACCGACGTTAGTGCTCTTTGGGATTTAGCCGCACATGACGCGTCAATCCTGTGTAGCTTCATGCAGGATGCGCCGACGTCGGTCACAGCGAAAGGCCAATGCTATCTCAATTCCGGAATTGACGACGTCGTCTTCGCAACGTTCATCTTCTCTCAAGGCATTGCCGCGCACGTGCACGCGAGTTGGCTTAATCCCAGCAAAGTTCGGCAAATCACGGTGGTGGGAAGCAAGAAAATGGCGATCTGCGATGATCTCGATCTACGACAACCAGTCCGCATTTATGATAAGCGGATAAGCATGCCGCCGCTTTCACAGATTACGGGATCATTTCTTCAACACAAAACTTTGGTCGTTGATAGCGGTGCGGTCGTTCCCGTCGTTCAAAGCAAAGAGCCTCTACTGGCTGAGGTGGATCATTTTTTCGATTCGATCATCGCTGGGCGGAAGCCTCGCTCCGACGGAGTTAGCGGATGGCGCGTCGTTCGGCTCATGGAAGCGGCGGAGGAAAGCATGGGACGAGGAAGCGCTGTTGTACCGATCGATTTTACGGGCAAATAGATTTGCCTCCCGACAGCTCCATTTTCGTCCATCCACAGGCGCTCTGTGAAAGCGAGAATGTGGGGCGCGGAACGCGAGTATGGGCTTTCGCGCACGTGATGGAGGGTGCGGTAATCGGGAGCAATTGCAACATCGGGGATCATGTTTTTGTTGAATCTGGCGCGCGCGTTGGCGACCGCGTTACCGTGAAAAACCAGGTAATGATCTGGAACGGAGTTAGTATTGGTGACGATGTCTTCGTCGGACCCGGGGCGTGTTTTACGAACGACGCATGCCCCAGAAGTCCGCGAATGTTATTGCGCGCGGTACGTGAGCGATATGGCGATCCTAAACGATGGCTTTTGCGAACGAACGTGGAGACTGGTGCCAGCCTCGGCGCCAAATGCATTATCCTTCCCGGTATCAGAATCGGGACATATGCGATGGTTGCGGCCGGGGCCGTCGTGACAAAGGACGTAAAGGCGCACGCCCTAGTGGTAGGTACGCCAGCGAAGCAAACGGCCTGGGTTTGTCGCTGCGGTGCGCGCTTAAAGGAAGTGCCAGGATCGGGCTGGTCGTGCCCACAATGTGCGGAGGTTTTTGATCGCGTGGGGGGCTGATGTACAAGCTGCGAACGGTTATCCTAATTATACCCGCCTTTAATGAAGAAAAAAAAGTCTCAGAAGTGATAAGGCGTACCCCGCGCCAAATTGTCGATACAATACTTGTAATCGACGATGGATCAACCGATGGTACTGCAGCGGCAGCGCAGCGGCATGGGGCCGAAGTAATCTCATTACATAAAGTGTGGGGGGTTGGTTTTGCGATTCGAAAGGGTTATGAGGAGGCGCGCCGGCGAGGCTTTGACATTGCGGTCGTCATCGCTGGCAATAACAAAGATGCTCCCGAGGAAATCACGCGGCTTCTTGATCCAATTTGTGAAGACAATTTCGACTTTGTAATCGGCTCGCGGTTCCTTGCCGGAGGCGCGTACGGTGGCGATATGCCAGTCTACCGTAAGCTTGCCACGCGGATTCACCCGTTTCTTGTCAGTGTAATCTGCTGGAAGAAAGTCACTGAAAGCACAAACGGATATCGGGCTCTAAAGGTATCGGTGTTGACCGATCCACGTATCATATTGAGTGCAGCGTGGTTGGATGGATATCAATTGGAAGTTTATCTGCTGCTCAAATTAATTAAGCTAGCATATCAGGTCAAAGAGGTGCCGGTAACCAAGTTGTATCCATCAAAGGCGATCGGTAATACGAAAATGCGGCCGTTGATCGATTGGTGGAATATGCTCAGCCCAATCGTCATTGTTGGTTTCGGTCTTGAAAAATTAGTTCATCTCGCCACGATTGGATCGCAACACGACGGCAATAGATTTTCGAAAGGAAATTTATAAGTGTGTAGTTGGGCGTCATCCATGCCGCCATCCGCCAAACTGCGCCGAAGTGCTGGCCATAGGCCGATTTTCAGAAGATGACGCCCCACGCACTTGGCTCATGGGAATTCATCGTTACAGTCACTCGAGCCGCGCGTCGTCCTTATGCCGCTAGCCCGTGGCACTGCCCCAGCAATGAACATGTCCCGCTGGCCACGAACTCCCAGGGAAACATCAGCACGAATGGCGCCTGTAACAGCAGCCACACGCTGTGGAGCCGGAGCGAAAGGATGCTGGTGACAAAGACCGCAAGCCACAGCCAGGCGATCCAGATACAGATCGCAACGACGCCAGCCGTAGGCGCCGCATGGTTCGCAAGAACCATCCAGCGCAAGGGGCCGACGCCAAAGCCAAGAGCGGCAATCATGCCCGAGATCATAAGAAATGGCATCAATCGCCGGCGCACCATTTCGGCGCGCCGTGCGCGCCGCACATGGGAACTGAACCGTCGCCGCACCATTCGTCTCCCCCGCAGGTTCGTCGCCAGTAAATGTGATCTAGGGTCTTTGACTACAGCACTTCGATGGTATGACCTCTGTTCATTCTAGCGAATTGCAATTACTTCACCAAGGCGAGCGTCAAGCGCGCCGAAAACCCAGCGCCTTGGCCTACTAATGGAATGTTAAGCCGATGGCGACCATTATACTCATCTATAAAGGTGCGCCCACAGATCTCGGGGCGGCCGCAGAAGAAGGTAGCTGGATATGATGAAAATCCTGGCTGGCATCTTTGTCGGCATTGCGACCGCTGTTGCCGCGGTCACACCCGCGGCTGCCCAATCATCATTTTCCGACCAACAGAAGCAGGCGATCAAGCAACTGATCCATGATTATATCCAGCAGCATCCTGAGGTCATCCTCGATTCGCTGCGAGCGGCGCAGGCCAAAGCTGTCGCAGAGCGATTGGCGCAGCAACGGAAGATGGTCGTCGCTAAGCGCGACGAGCTTCTACACGATCCAAATTCTCCGGTAGCCGGCAATCCCAATGGCGATGTGACATTAGTCGAGTTCTTCGACTACCGCTGTCCCTATTGCAAGGCGATCGAACCGTCGGTCGAGGCCTTGATCAAAGAGGACGGTAAGCTCCGTGTCGTCTACAAGGAGTTTCCGATTCTAGGACCCGTTTCCGTTTTTGCCTCGCGCGTCGCCATCGCGGCGCAAAAGCAGGGAAAATATTTACCCTTTCACGACCGCATGATGGCAGTTAAGGGCAACATCGATAATGACGTGGTACTCGAGGTTGCAAAAGGAGCCGGCGTCGACATGACGATGCTCAAGACCGACATGGCCTCAGAGCAGACCGGCAAGGTTATCCAGCGTGACTATGCACTTGCTCAGGCGCTAGGCATCGACGCAACGCCCGGATTAGTTGTCGGCGACCGACTCATCATGGGTGCGACCGATATCGACGGCCTTCGCAAACTCATCGCCTCAGCCCGTCAAAATAAGAGCGCATCAGAATAACAAATTCAGGTACCGAAGGCGCGTGGCGAAACCGGGCGTCGTTTCGGCACCAGTGAGGATCGCCTAAGTTGGCCCACTGAGCTCGGCCGCCTGCATTCGGTCAAATCGTTATGCCGCTTTCTAATCGTCGTCCGAGTCGTCAAGCGGCCGCGAGTCGCGAGTTGCGTGCTAATTGATCCGACTCGCCTAGCTCGCTGATGCGATTTTAATCGAAGTAACTCGGGCAAGTGCGTGATAGATCGCCTTTCTTTCCAACCGCTCAATTGAGATTTTCCGCTAAGGGGATTTTATCACTCGCAAGTTCGTAGGCAATTCCATTAAAAATTTTCTAAAGAGACTACGACCTTGGACACTCAATGGTGTCGTTTTTCGGCTTCGGCGGACAAAGTGCACCGACCCTGGCGCAAGAGGGGCAGCCTTTTTTTGCCGAGGCCAACACCGAGTTCCACTACCTCAACAGCGAAAACCATCATCGATACCTCGCTGCGGCGGTCTGCCGATTTTTTACTGAGGGTCGGAGCTTCGTCCTCGTGACCGGTAGCGCGGACGGCGACCTCATCGTCCGCTCGATCAATAACGAAAATCAACCGAACTACCGCGCCAGCGTCGTCCAGTGTCTCCCCGATATGGATTTAGGGAAGCTTGTGCGTGCTTACAGCGTGGAACTTGGCCTCTGTCAGAGCACCGCAAGCGGCGCATCGGAGCGAATGATAGTCCAGAATGGTTCAGCGGGACTGAAAGCTGAACCCGAGAGTGGCGCCATTTGGGCTTTGATTTCGTATTTGATCGCCGAACAGCAAAGTGGCGTCACGCGAATATTGGTTCTCAAGGATGCAGACCTTCTCGATCTGCGTTGCTTTGACGATTTACAGCGTTTAGCGCTACTCGACGAACAGCACGTCATGCCAATTGTTTTGCTGTCGCACGCGACTCAGAGCGCATTGGCGCCGTTCGATGTTTTGCAGTCACCGATCGTCGGAAGGCTCGCGACCGATCATCTGGAGTCGGAAGAGGTCTGGGCGTTTATCCAGTCTCAGCTTGCGACGTTCGATAATGCATCGGATATGCGTGCGCTTTTTCCTCCGCGCATTGTGGAAACGATTGCGATCGCATCTGGAGGCAATGCAGCGGTCATCAATCGACTGGCCCGCAAGGTGGTTGCCGCGTTCTCGAACCACATTCGGAAGACGCCATCCGGATCTGGCGAGCCGTTACATGATCATGCCACCTCTTCAGACCCAACTTCAGAACCGATGGAAAACGCCAACGCCACTGTTGATGTTTCCCACGTGTCGCCCGAAAGGAGCGGCGCGGCCATTGCGGAAACAGAACCGGGCGGTGTCACGGAAGAAATCCCGATTGAAGACGAAAGCGGGACGGTAAGCCATGCAACCGATAGGGGCAGCGGGCCAAGCATCGGCACATGGCCGACCGCCGAAATGGTGCTGACAGAGGTAAACGATGTCGCAAGCAAGGCGGGTGACCAACCGATCGGCACCGAAACAGAAAATATGCTTGGCCCATCGCGCGATTTGGACACGCAGGACGAGGACCGTGACGGCTTACACGAACCAACCTGCGAAATCGGAAATGCCGGAGATGATCAGCAATACCACGCAAGTGAGATTCAGCTCGTTGAATCCAACTATGACCCGGACAGCGAAACACAACCGGCCTTAACACTCTCGCCCGGGCAACTGGCGGTGGGCGACACTGCTGTGGCCGAGCGTGCCGAGTCCCATTTCAGTTTTGCGGTCACTGCAATCGCGATCTCAGTCGCCACCGCGCTTGTGCTCTTGCTCTATTTGAGCGCATTCGGCCATTGGCAAGACCTTCTAAAGCTGCCGGGTGAACTGGCGTCGCAGTGGACATTGAAACCGGAAACCCGGGCAAATTTACCGCCAGTGATTATCCCCGACACGGCAACAACGATTGCGAAAGAACCGCCGCGCGATCTTCCAGCGTCAGTGCCGCCTCTGGCGCAACCCCCGTCAACGCTAGATGGTGCGCCGACACAATCGAATTCGGCGACGAATAAATCGGTTCATCAAACTGGCGATGTTACCGCGGCGGAGGTACCAGCGGTTGTGTCGGTGCAGCCAAACACATCGTCTGCCCCGCAACCGACAGCGCCGACGTCGAGCATCATCTCGACTGCGCCGGGATATAACGCGGCGGCGAACAGTCCGGTGGGCGGCATCGCTGCAACGCCAGTGCCGGGACCACCGGGTATACCCGTGGTCCCAACTTCGCAGGTTGACGCAATCATGGTTCAGCGCGGGGAGCAGCTCCTAGCCGCGGGAGACATTGTCTCTGCGCGACATTTTTTTGAACGCGTTGCACAAACGGGTAACGCTGCTGCGGCTTACGGGCTCGCGGAGACCTACGATCCCGTCTTCCTCATGGAAATCGGTGCACGCGGTGTACTCGGCGATCCCGCAACAGCCGTTCTCTGGTACCAACGTGCCGCCACTGATGGAAGCACCAAAGCAGCGCAACGTCTGCGTCTGCTGCAATCGGCAGTTTCAAGCCAATCGGTCCCGGATAGAGGGGTGGAAAAATGACGTCAGCAGCAAGGATCCTTCGGCATTACCTCGGTGCCGTGGTCGTATTGGTGTTGATTTTGAGCCCATGGGGCATTGCGCAAGCCCAGTCTTCGTCTCCGGTTACCCAAGTCAATCGTGGCGTAGTTGAACTACTGACTTCAGGCGATCCGGGTTCGATTGCAATGGCGCAAGACCTCGCAAGTGTCGTCGACGATGGTGCGACCCGACGCGTTCTGCCTGTCGTGGGCCACGGTGCAATCGAAGGATTAACAGATCTGAAAGTGCTGCATGGCATTGACATGGCCATCGCACAAACCGACGTCCTCGATTATGCAAAGCGTCACAACACACCTGCCGCGATTCAAACTGTCACCTATATCGCGCGGCTTTACAACGAAGAGCTCCATATATTGGCGCAGTCGAACGTTGCGCGTATCGAAGATTTGGCAAATACAAAAGTCGAATTCGCGGGTGGCGCGCGGATAACCGGGCCCGCCTTGTTGGGATTATTGAAGATAAATGTTGAGCCGTTGTTCGATGATCATGCTGTTGCATTGAATAAGTTGATGTCAGGGAAGGTCGCGGCGATGGCCTATGTCGCGGCGAAACCAGCGCCGTTATTTGCGGGCCTCGATGGAGCGAAGGGCCTTCATTTCTTGTCCGTTCCAATAACGCCGGCAGTCGCCCAGGTTTATGTCCCTGCGCAACTCACCAACGCGGATTACCCGCATTTGATCACTGCCGCCAAGCCGGTTGACACCGTCGCCGTGGGGTCTGTTTTGCTCGTCGCAAATCTGGCGCCCGGGACTGAGCGTTATCGTAACGTCGTGAATTTCGTCGATGCGTTCTTCACCCTCTTTCCTCGACTGAATGACGGTACTCACAATCCGAGATGGCAAGAAGTGAACCTTGCCGCAGACCTTCCAGGATGGACACGCTTCCCGCCCGCGGATGCTTGGCTTAAGCGCAATGTTGTCGCTAAGGCCACCCCAGTTGACATGACTGATCTCCGCAAAATCTTCGCCGAATTCCTTGATCAACGCAGCAGTATGACAGGTGGAAAGCCGCTTTCTCAGCAACAGAAGGATCAGCTTTTCGATCAATTTGTGCAGTGGCGGCAAAGCGGTCAGACGCGCTGAGTGTTCGTAAACGGAGAATCTTCGCCATGAGGCTTGGTCGGCGCGAATTACTTTTCGGAGCTGCCGCTCTTGCACTGTCTGTCGGCGCGCCGCGCGCCGGTGAGGCGGATTCTGAGGCGCTGCCGCGACGCGGCGGTGTGTTGGTGTTCGCGAGCTCGGTCGAGCTTAAGGACTACGATTGTGACGACAATACCTCGTTCGCTTTCCTACACCCGATGGCCCCGCATTACTCGACGCTGCTCAAATTCGATGCCGCGAACTACCCCGCCATTAAGGGGGATTTGGCAGAGTCATGGACCGTAACCCCTGATGGGCGCGTGTACGCGTTTAAGCTCAGATCAAATGTTCTGTTCCATGATGGTACGCATTTCACATCTGCTGACGTTAAAGCGAGTTATGAGCGCATTGTGCGGCCTCCTGCGGGAATCCGTTCCTCTCGACAGCTCTATTACGCTGCAATCGAACGCATCGAAGCGCCTGATCCCCTTACGGTGATCTTCCATCTGCGGTGGCCCGACGCGGCCATGCTGGCGAACTTCGCTTCCCCCTGGGGTTTCATTTATAGCGCGAGCAACCTGGCGAACGACCCCGAATACCCGAAGGCACATGTCCTTGGTACGGGTCCGTTCGAGTTTGTTGAACATGCCAAGGGCCAGTACTGGCGCGGCAAGCGATTCGACAGGTACTTCCAGGCAGGAAGGCCTTACCTGGACGGCTATCAGGTCGATTTTATGCCACCGAAAGACGTAATGGCCGCCTATTTGAGCGGCAAGATCATGGCAGAATTCCGCGGCGTCAGCCCGCCGCAGCGCGATGATCTGCTGAAGGCGCTCGGCAATGAAATTTCGGTAAGTGAATGCCCTTGGCTTTCGACTTTGCTCGTCGTTTTCAATACCAAACGACCACCCTTCACCGATGCTCGCGTCCGACGGGCACTCTCGCTCGCCATCGATCGTTGGGGTGCTGCAGAACAGTTACAGGACACGACGTTCCTCAAATATGTCGGTGGTGTTATGCGGCCGGGATCGAGTATGGCGACGCCTGAATCGGAGCTCGTCAAAATTCCGGGTTTCTCCCGCGATATTGCGGCGTCGCGCGCCGAGGCGAAGCGACTCCTTTCCGAAGCTGGTGTGCAGAACCTCAAGCTATCGTTGCTTGTTCGCGATATCCCGATGCCGCACTTCGCTGGCGCGAATCTCCTCGTGGAAAGCTGGAATGCGATCGGTGTCACCGCGACGCAAGATAAACGCAACATTTTTGATTGGCAAAAGCAGGTCGAAGCCGGCAGTTACGACGTCGCACAGGATTTTTCAGGCGATTTTTACGACGATCCGACGATACAGCTCAGCAAGTATGTCTCGCGCGACTTATCCCCAGTCGACCTCTCTGGCGCCGAGGACCGCTTTCTCGATGCACTTTATATCGGGCAAGCAGTGACCACCGATCCACGCAAACGCGCCGAGATCGTCCGTGACTTCGAACGGCACGCCCTAACGGAAGCTTATACGGTGCCGCTTTTGTGGTGGAATCGGATCGTTGTGACTTCCGCCAGGCTGAAAGGGTGGAGCATCACGCCGAGCCACTTTATCGGTCAAGATTTGACGGACGTATGGATTGAGCCACCAGTGGCAAATCGCCTACCGATCGACAAGTCGGCAGAAAAATGAGGATTCGAAGCGTAACCGTGAGTGGCGCGGACCAAACGATCAATGTGTGCGACGACGATCCGGTTGAGGTGAAATGTGTCACGAACGGCAAGGGCAATCGGTACGTGTTCGAATAGTCGGACACCCAATACATTCAATGGGGAGGGCGACAGGGATGGCAAGAGAGCAAACCGACCGCGAAATCCTCGGCTACAGCCGCTATGTCGTGGCGACCGCCGCCTTCTTCGCCGTGTTCATCGTCAGCCCGTTCGAATACGCCTGGAG
>Ga0126373_10003069_pt1 | contig 12406 bp, 9 predicted proteins | sample PanSoiMetPlot_11_FD_92545 | JGI IMG/M metagenome (GOLD analysis project Ga0126373, IMG submission 92545) | Tropical forest soil microbial communities from Panama - MetaG Plot_11 | ecosystem: Environmental > Terrestrial > Soil > Tropical forest > Bulk soil | place: Panama | collected 2016-02-17
GAATCTGCTGCTCTACCTGAACAAGGACTGGCGCGAAGACTACGGCGGCCAGCTGCAGCTGTGGGATCGTGAGATGACCCGTTGCGAGGCGAAGATACTACCGCTGTTCAACCGGGTGGTTGTTTTCGGGACCACCGACTTCACTTACCACGGGCACCCTGATCCTCTGCAATGTCCCGAGGGTATGACGCGCAAGTCACTGGCTCTCTATTATTACAGCAACGGGCGTCCTGCCGAGGAGATAAGCGGGGAGCATTCGACGCTGTTTCGCGCCAGGCACGACGGTGACTTCCGACCCACTGCCAGCCAGCGATTTCGCGCCCTGGCCCGCGACCTGTTGCCACCGATAGTAGTGCGTACCCTGCGGCGTGGCCGCTAGCGTGTGCACTGCGCCTCGACCGTGGACTCCCCGGTCAATTAAGATCCGCACCTTCGACCCCAGCGCTGTAAGGAGAGGCAAGTGTCGGTGAGGTCACAGATTGTGGAGCTGTTCGAAGAAGTCGCCCGTGAGCAGCAACGCAAGCTCGCGCCGCTGAGCGACGGGATGAAACTGCTCTCGACCGGCCTCGACTCGCTCAGTTTCGCGCTGATTGTGGTCCGCCTCGAAGAGTCTCTTGGCTACAACCCGTTTATTGACTCAGAGCGCTTTCCGGTAACGTTCGGCGACTTCGTGCGACTCTACGAACGTCAGCCCTGACCCAGCTACAGGCGCAGCGTCCCGCTGAGCACGGACTGGTACAGTGCCCGGTCGAGCGGGACGTACATTTTCTGCCCGCGGTCGTAGAGGTAGAGCTGGCCACTGACCGCTGCCGGATCAAAACCCTGGCGCACAAGGTCCGCTTTCTGCGGCCTGAAGGTTCCGGTGAGTTCGATCGTCGGCACGACGCGCAGGAACAGCGGTCGCGCGTACTCGGGCAGGCGCATGGTGACCACGCGCGCGAACTCGTCCAGGAGGAACGCAGGCTCAGTTATGAGGGCTGCCATTCCCGCGCGGCCATCCGCGTGAGCCACGTGCACGCCGTACACGACGGCGTGCGTCACGTGGTCGCACGAGGCGAGAACTGTCTCGACCTCAGTGGTCGAGACGTTCTCGCCCTTCCAGCGGAACGTGTCACCGACCCGGTCCACAAAGTAGAAGAATCCCTGTGCGTCTTTGCGCATCAGGTCGCCGCTGCGATACCACAGATCGCCAGGTTCGAACACACCACGTAAGAGCTTGCCTTCCGACGCCGTAGCGCTGGTGTAGCCCTCGAAGCGTCCCGCCGCCGACGCGCCTGTGACCTGCCCGATTGCCTCGCCGACCTCGCTGGCCTGACAGCGCTCGCACCAGCCTGACTCGTTACGCCATGGCGCGCCCGTTTCATGGTCGAACTTGACGAGTGCCACCCGCGCGCCCTGGGAAATGAAAGGCGGGATTCGCCCGATCGCCCCTGGTTTGCCCTCGCAGTTGTAGAGGGAGAAGTTGGCTTCGGTGGCAGCGTAGTACTCGAGGATCTGGGGAATGCCGAAGCGCACCCTGAACTGCTCCCAGACGTCGGCACGCAAGCCGTTGCCACAGCAAAGGCGCAGCGAATGGGCGCGCTCCCGGGGATCTGGTGCATTTGCCAGAAGGTAGCGGCACAGCTCGCCGATGTACTGAAATACCGTGCAGCGCTCCGCGACGATATCGCTCCAGAACTCGCTGGCTGAGAAGCGCTCGCGGATGACGACCGTGCCTCCGCCCAGGAGTGTCGCCCCTGGTGCCACAACTCCGCCGATGCTGTGGTACATCGGCAGGCAGTCGTACATCCGATCCCCGGGGCTCATGTCCATCATTCCAGCGAACCAATGGGTCCATTGCAGGACGCGCCCGTGGCTTACGTTCGCGGCCTTGGGTGCGCCCGTCGTACCGGATGTGTAGATGCAGAGCGCCCGGTCGTCGAGCCCTGGCAGCGCGTGATCCGCCGCCGGCGGCTCGGCGCTACATGCCGCGACTGCCGTATCCATGCGCTCAAGCGGTTCTGAGCCGGCGCCCCAACCGAGGAAATGCACCGCGGCCGGCACCTGCGCGCGCACCGCCTGAAGTTGCTGGGCCAGTCGCCCCGCGCCGATCACGAAACGCGGCGCCACGGATCTGATGGCGTGTGCCAGGAGCTCACCCGTGAGGTTCACGTTGAGAAGTGCTACGGCGATTCCGACCCGATTCAAGCCGAGCCAGACGACCATGTAGTCCGGGCAGTTGGGCATCAGAAGGCCCACCACGTCGCCCGGGCGGAGGCCCTGCTCGAGCGCCCAGCGCGCATGCCGTCGTACCCCTTCCCCGAGGCTGCGGTAGTCACGCGTTCCGGCGTTGGATTCGAGAGCGGGCCTGGTACCGAAACGCTCGGCAAGCGCCTCGATCAGCAGTGGCAGGACCGGCGTCGCACGCCGCTCAATGGGCGCCGTCGCCTCCAATGCCCGCAGCCAAGCCCTTCCTGCCGAGTTCAGAAGCACTCTCCATCAGTTGGTTAGACAATAATACTCACGCGGAAGGGCCTGAGCGGGGCGTGACGCGGGTCACTTGTTGAGACAGCCTCTTCCTGCGTTAATGTGTGCCTGCAGCGGGCCGCTTAGAACGAGAAGTGGGACGGCCAAGCTGAAACTATAATATCGCCTGACCGTGAGTTCGATTTCGCTGTGATGGCCGATTCTATCTGCGACCAATCCGCCGCACCGGCTCCGGGAAGCGGCGAGCCTTTGTATTTTCCTCACGATGCGCCGCGCCTCTTCGGCTGGCTGCATCGACCCACTGGCTCGCGATCGCCGGGCACCGGCGTGGTGATCTGTCAGCCGTTCGGTTATGAGGCGCTTTGCGGGCATAGAGCGGTCCGGGCGTTTGCGGAAGCTGCGGCGGCGGCCGGCGTGCCAGCACTGCGCTTCGATTACCTTGGGACCGGAGACTCGGCCAACATCGCCGGCGACGCCGATCAGATCGCGCAGTGGCTGGAGGACGTGCGGGCGGCCGTGGATGAACTGCGGCGGCAGACGGGGGTGACCCGGGTGTGCCTGCTCGGGTTCCGTCTCGGGGCGTTGCTCGCCACGTGCGCCGCGACGCACAGCCGCATTGTGGATGGGCTGGTCCTGGTCGCCCCGGTGACCAGCGGTCTGCGCTACGTGCGCGAGCTGCGCATGGTTCGCATGGCCGCCAAACTGCGGGAGAGTAGCAACTCGCTCGCCGATGGCTCGGGGGATGTCACAACCGCCGGCGTGGGCTCCCTCGAGGTCAGCGGCTATGCCTTGTCGGGGGCCAGCTTGGCCGCGCTGTCGAAGGTGGACCTGGACGCATTGGGGCCGCCGCCCGTTGCCCGCATCCTGCTGGTCGACCGCGACGACCTGCCTTCCTCCGCCGAGTGGCGTCGCTCGCTGACGGCGTCCGCTGTGGCGGTTGATTACCAGGTAATGCCTGGCTTCGTCGGGATGATGCTGACGGCACCACAGTTCACCGTACTTCCGCATGCGATGATCGATGTGGTCGCCACATGGCTTGCGGGATTTGCGGAGAGGACCGCAGCGCCCGCTCCTGGCCGGGACTCGACCGCGGTGTCCGCAGTGTCGTCGCTCGAGCTTGGTGATGACGGATCGGGATTTGCGACTGCCGAGCGGCCGGTGCGCTTCGGGCCTGACGGCCTGCTTTTCGGCGTTGTGACAGAACCCCCGCGCAACGAGCGCCGTCGCCGTGCAGTGGTGCTCGTGAACAGTGGCGCAGACCACCACATCGGCGCCGGCAGGTTGTACGTCTCTCTGGCAAGACACTGGGCGCGCCGCGGTTATCTGGTGCTGCGCATGGACCTGGCCGGCCTCGGCGACAGCGGCACGCGCCCCGGGGGCGCCGCCAATGTCGTATTCCCCAGCACCGCCATCAAGGATCTCGCTGCAGCCCTGGAATTCGTGCGAGCCCGATACGGCGCGCGCGAGGTCATACTGGGGGGCCTGTGCTCGGCCGCCTACCATGCACTTCGCGCGGCGGTAGAGGGGGTGTCGGTCGATCGCATTCTCATGGTCAACCCGCTGAATTTCTTCTGGGACGAAGACTCGTCTCTGACCGATCTGCAGCTTGCCGACGTCGTACGTAATCCCGGCTTGTATCTGCAGGAGCGCATCTGGTCTGCAGCAGCGTGGAAGCGCCTGGTCGGCGGCGAGGTGAACGTTGGACGCATCCTGGCCGTGTACCTGCGTCGTGCGTATCTCGCCGTCGAGTCTGCGCTGCGCGGACTGGCCCGACGCCTGCGCCTGCGTCTCGACAAAGATCTGCAGCGCGAGCTGGAAACGGTCGCAGCACGGGGAGTGAAGATGGTATTCGTGTTCGCGCGCGGCGACCCGGGGCTGGAGCTCTTGAGGCTACAGGGGGGACTGGCGATCGAACGCCTCGGTGACCGCTGTCGCGTGCACGTGATCGACAACGCAGACCATGAATTCACGCGCAGCAGCGCCCGGGCGCGGCTGGAGCATGTATTGAGCGAGGAGCTGTTCAGTCCCTGAGCGCGCTCGCGAGCCGGCGGCCGGCAGCGCTCGACCCGGCGCAGGGCGCCGAGCCGTTACTTACTTATCCTTGTCCTTACGGCGACCGCGCAGAACCGCAACCGCGCCGCCGAGAAGCATCAGGGCGCTCACCGCCTGAGTCGGATCGATTTCCGGCGCTGACACACACGCATGATCGCGGCAGTGATGCCGGTGGTGATCTTTGTTGTCAAAAGGCTTGTCGTCTGCGAAAGCACTGGTGCCGGCAAGTGTCAGGAGTGCGAGGGATATTGTAATTCTGGTAACCATGATCCGATTCTTAGTTGGCGGTTTTGGGTCAGGGTGCACTGGGAAGCTTAACACGAGCGCGATGCGCCCTCCCGCACACTTACCAGAACTGCCACTGGCCGCCCCAAAGCACGCAGGCCGCCAGCAGCGAATTGGCCGTCGCGTGGGCGAGGATCGCCTCCCCGATGCGCCCCGTGCGCATGTACAGGAGCCCGAACGCCAGGCCGGCAATCGTCCCCGGCAGCCACAGGCTTCCATGACACAGTCCGAAGGCCAGCGAGCTTGCGAGGAGGGCGAGCGCGCCCGCTTCCCGCGGGGCTACCTGCTCAAAATCGGGGCTGCGAAGGCGGCGCAGCAGGAAGCCGCGGAACGCGAGCTCTTCCGCGAGTGGGATGAGGGCGACGCTCACCGCGAGGTGCGCGGCAATCCAAAGGAAACGCCGCAGGGGCGTCTCGGCGGCAAGGGCGTCCGGCATTCCCCAGGGCACCATCCAGGTGTGGGAGACGAGGCGAAACACCACCGCCCACATTGCGAACACCGCCACGCCTACCAATGGCGCGCGCCACCCCGCGCGCCAGCTGATGCCTTCGAGCCTTGGCCACGCGTACCAGAGCGCCGGGGCCACTGCCACGAGCCGCAGCCAGTACAGGCCTTCGAACCCGCTCGAGGCGGCTTTGCTCAACATCCCCGCTAACAGCAGCGCCAGGAACGGCAGCAGATAAGCCGCGGTGGGGTTGCGCACATGCGTGCCGAAATGAGCGGCAGTGCGGCTCAACCAAGGGCTGCGCAGGCTCACGAGCGCGATCCCCGCTGAGGCCGCGTTGAACGCGAGCCAGCCAGCCTGGGAATGAAAGCCGTACACCGCCACAGCCACGTGGCCGGCATTGCCGATCAAAACCAGCGCCGCGATTCGCAGCACGTTGAGGGCTACCACCAGCAGCACACCGGCGGGAATCACCAGCAGCGCCCGCGGGAAGATCAGCTCCCGGCGGAAGAGAATGAGGAGCACTGCGGAGAACGCCAGCATCAGGCCAACGCCTTCCAGGCCCGAGCAGACCGGATCGATGTAGACCGCGAAGCTACCCGTGTCGATGGCCAGATTCGCCGGATCGATCTGCAGGCCCGGAATAAGTTGCGTGAGAATCCCGCGCACCGCCTCGAAGGTGATTCGTGCCATACCGGCCCAGAGCTGCTGACTCGAGCCCATTGCGACAACCGATCCGGCAGCGGCGATTGCAGCGTATGCCCAGAGCGCGCCGACGGCTTGCGCGCCGCGCCGCCATTGTGTCCACGGCGCGAGCGCCGCGAAGAGTGCCCCGGAGCCCAGCGACGCGAGCACGATCCATAACGCAACGACCAGCCAGAACGGCAGGGACGTCGCGTGGCCATAAAGCGCCATCGACAGGGGCGCGAGCGGCAGCAGCAGCGCCAGATGCAGTGCCAGGTAGCGAAGCCGGATCGGGGCGCCACGGGCGGCGGAATCGGCTTCCGCGAGCTGCTGACCGCCCCGCAGGTATGCGAAAACGGCTGCCGAGATCGCCAGCGACACGATGAAGCGGAAGCCCCAGTGCTGTGCGACACGCACGAACGCACCAAACCCCTCGGCTGCATCGGCGCTGGGGAAATCTACGAAGAAGTTGAGGGCCGCTTTCTCGAGGGACAGCACCACGGCCACGACTGCCAGCCGCAGGCTCAGAGTCAGATCAATCCGCACCAAGGTCCTTTCGAGCCCGCCCGTCGTCGCTCTCTGACAATAGCTTGCCCGATCGTGAGCGGCCTCGCAGTTTCGCGCGCGCGTCGCAGTTCACACTTACAACACCGGGCAAGTACGCGGCTCGAGGCCGCCGCGAGCCTTCCGCAGGTGACGCGAGTGCGTTGACCCGTCTCTGTCGGGCTACACGACGGTGAGGCCCAGAGTTTCTGCCAAGTCAACGACTTAGGCCAAAATGATGCGTTCCTTGATATATCAGATGTCGGCGTGCGCCGACGCTCAAGGCCGAGCTATGTCAACGGCCTGGTGGGCAGATTTACATAAGCTTATGAATTAGAAAATAAAAAACTGGATGGCACAGCACTTGCTTTCTTCCTCCCCGACCTGCGTTCCCGGTTTGGTCGCCGGGCGCGCCGGCCGATCCGCCAAGAGCTCGTTCACGTGTGTGGGGAGGGGGAGACGTTGCGCCGAAGAAATGCCGCGATGGTTCTGGCCCTGGGACTGGTGTCCCTCGCCGGATGTAATTTCAGCGCTGATCCAAATGGCACCGCCGCTGCGAGCAGCGCGTCACCCAGCAGCGGTTCAGCCAGCAGTGCAGCAGGAGGGACCGGAAGCGGCACTGCAGGTGCCATACCTGCCGCCACCGCCGCCACGCTGCACTGGGAAGTGCCGGTTGAGAATACCAACGGTACGCCGCTCACCGACCTGCAGGGTTACACGATCGTTTATGGCACCTCGCCGGAAACCCTGAACAAGTGGGTGCAGATTGCCGATATCGGCACCACGAGTTATGCCCTGAGCGACCTCAGCCCTGGTACCTGGTACTTCGCCGTCCTCTCGTACACCGCCTCGGGCGTGAATAGCGCCTTGTCGAACGTCGTGAGCAAAACCATCTCCTGAGCCAGCTGTGCCGATCACACTTGGCAGGCTTAAGCTGAGCAGTGCGCGGGGAGCGCCTGGAACATAACCTGGCAGGGTGGCCCGAGGGCTTGTAGCCACCGCATAAGAACCAGTAAAAACTGGCCCGGGGATTCACCTGTACGCCGCGAGGCGACATGGATCAATCTATTGCGCACGCTGCCGCGCTGCCGGTGCTGGTGCTGACGCCGCTGGTTGTCGTGCTGAACTGGCCGGGTACCACGGTGCGTCGTGCGCTCGATTGGCTCGCTGGTGCGCTGCCGGTGCTGCTGCTCACGGCGGTGGTTCTCGTCCTGTATTGGCCGAGCGTCACGGCGCTTGAGGAAGTGTGGGGGAGCGACCGCGGGGTCTATTCGCAGGGCTACCTGATCGCCGCCGCGAGTCTCTGGACTCTCACCATGCGCTCGCGCGAGGTGGGGGCTTCGCTGCGGCCGAATCCGTGGGCGGTGCCTCTGCTGCTGGTGCTCGGCTTCCTGTGGCTGATCGGTGCGCGCTCGGGAATTCAGACCGCCGCGGCGCTGCTGCTGCCGTTCGTACTGTGTGCGGCGATCCTCGCGATGTTCGGACCTGCCGTAGCTCGCGCTTGCCTGTTTCCGTGTGCACTGCTGCTGCTCGCGATCGCGATATGGGACCCACTGAGTGCGCCGCTGCAAAACATCACCACACCGGCGGCGGCGCTGATTCTGCGCGCGCTGCAGGTGCCGACAGAGGTCGCCGGCAACCTCATCATTCTCCGCGGCGTCGGTAACTTCGAGATCGCGCCAGAGTGCAGCGGACTTGGCATGTTGCTGGTAGGCCTGGCAACCGCGGCGCTGTATGGCGAAATGCAGCGCCAGCCCTGGCCGCGCCGGCTCGCGCTGCTGGCTCTTGCCGCCGCACTCAGCATCGCTGCCAACTGGGTGCGCGTCGCCGGCATCATCCTCCTCGCCTACTACAAGGGCATGCACTTCTCCCTGGTGCAGGATCACTACGGCTTTGGCTGGGTGGTGTTTGCGCTGATGCTGTTGGCGTTCTTCCCGCTGGCGCGGCGTATTGCCGGCGCGCCGCCGGTGGCGCTGCCGCCGGCGCGTCCGCAGTCCATGCCTGCGCCACGCCTGCTCATGGACGCGAAGGGCGCCACGGCGCTGATCCTCGGCGCACTCGTGCTCGGACCGGTGTGGAACTGGGTGGCCGCGGCGCGTGCACCGCCGCCGGTCAGCGCGCGGCTGCCGGCCGATCCACACGCCGGCTGGGTAGGTCCAACATCGGCGCCGGATGAGTGGGCGCCGCAGTTTCCGGGCGCCGACGCCACCGGCATTGGCCTCTACACGCGCGGCTCGCAGCAGGTCACGGCGTTCACCGCGGCGTTCGCTGTGCAGCGGCACGGCAAGAAACTGGCCGGCTACGGTGTTGAGATCCTCGGACCGGAGGAAGCGGCAATCTCGCAACAGCCGGTCGCGGTCGGTACGGCAACGCTTACCGAGATCGAGGCCGCGGGACCCCAGGGGAGCCGCGCGCTGGTGTGGCTGCGCTACAGCGTCGGCAGGCGGCACTTTACGTCGGCGTGGCGCGCGCAGCTCGGATACGGCTGGGCATCGCTGCGCAGCGCTCCAGCCTCTTACATTATGTTGTTTAGAGCGCCATGCGCCGCTGACTGCAGGGCGGCGCGCACCGCCTTGACGCAGTTCCTGAACGACACCGGGGCCCTGGAGGGTACGTGATGCGCTGCGGGTGTCGCCCGGACCCAACGTGCCGGCGGGCTGTCGAAGCAATGACAGGTATGTGACACCGGAACCGGATAAGATTGTAGTGATGGATCAAAAGACTATGAATAAGCATTCGCGTATTGGGATGGCAGGGATGCTCGGGGTGATGGCGATGTTGGGTTCCATGGCGCAGCACGCCTGGGCTGCACCGCCGCCCGCGGCGGCAAGCCCGGCGAGCAGCGCCGTTTCTCCGGACTACATCATCGGCCCCGGCGACTCGCTGCAGATTTTCGTGTGGCGCAACCCCGAGCTCACCGCCACGGTGCCGGTGCGTCCGGACGGCAAGATCTCGACCCCTCTCGTCGAGGACATGCCGGCGGTCGGCAAGACCCCAACGCAGCTGGCGCGCGATGTCGAGAAGGTGCTCGCGGTGTACGTGAAGCAGCCGCAGGTGAACGTGATCGTCACGCAGCCGGCGAGTGCCTTCAGCCAGATCAAGGTGATCGGCCAGGTGGCGCACGCCGCACCGGTCCCGTACCGCGAGGGCATGACGGTCATGGACGCGGTGCTGGCGGTTGGCGGTCTTACGGTTTTCGCGGCCGGCAATCGCGCTAAGCTGGTGCGCAACGTCAACGGCAAGGAGGTCGAGTTGCCCGTCAAACTCGATTCGCTGCTCAACCACGGCGACATGAGGCAGAACCTGCCGGTGCGACCCGGCGATGTACTGGTGGTGCCCGAGAGTCGCTTCTGAGGGACACGTGACTCCGATCGTAGAAAAGCTCATGGACGAGGTACACGGCGCCTGGCGTTATCGCTGGGCGGGGCTGGCCGCGGCCTGGCTGGTGGCGGTCCTCGGCTGGCTGTATGTGTTCGCGCTTCCTGACCACTACGAGGCCCATTCGCGCGTTTTCGTGGACACGCGCACGATCCTGCGCCCGGCGCTGCAGGGGCTGGCCGTCAACGAAGACCTCAACGCCGAGGTGAACTACGTGCGCCAGGCGCTGCTCGCGGGCCCACAACTGCTGAAGGTTGCGCAGGAGGTCGGGATGGTGCCGCAAAGCGGCGCCAGCACCGATCGGCAGTCTGCGGCCGTTGAGGCTCTCGCCACCAACACGACCATCACGGTGAAGGGCGCCGGCAGCGACCAGGAGGATCCCGAGCGCAGCGCCGGCAACATCTACAACATCGCCTATCAGGACGCCGATCGCGCGCGCGCGCTCAAGGTTGTGGGCGTCCTCAGCCATGCACTGGTCACCGGCACGGTGTACAGCACCCACGCCGAATCCGAGGGAGCGCAGAAGTTTCTCGAGTCCGAGCTGCAGGAATACGAGCAGCGCCTGAAGGCGGCGGAGGCCAGACTCGCGCAATTCAAGAGCGAGCACCTGGGGCTCATGCCGACGGAGTCCGGTGGCTACTTCGCGGAGCTCTTCAAGGAGAACCAGGCGATCGAGGACACCCAGTTCAAACTGCGCACCGCCGAGAGCCGCCGCTCGACGCTCGAGCATCAGCTGCGCGGTGACGCCGCGGTCTCCGCGGTAGGGTCCGGCGGCGTCGGTGGTGCCGGGGCAGGAGCCGATACCCTCACGCGTATCGCCGAGGCTCAGGCGCACCTGGATGACCTCCTTCTCAGGTACACGGACAAGCACCCGGACGTCATCGCCGCGCGCGAGACCCTGGCGGAGCTCAAGCAGCGCCGTGCCAACGAGATCGAGAGCCTGCGTCACGGCGACGCCAATGCCGCGGCCATGAGCCGCGCCAGCGCCAATCCGGTTTACCAGGGGATAGCGCTGCAGCTCAACCAGGCGCAGGTCGATATCTCCGATCTCAAGAGCGAGCTCGCCGATCATCAGACCAAGGTCAAGGAGCTGCGCGCGATGCTCAACACCGCGCCCGAGATCGAGGCGCAGTACGCGCAGCTGTCGCGCGACTACGAAGTCACCAAGGAGCAGTACACGACGATGCGCGGGAACCTGGAGAAGACCAAGGTCGGCGCGCGCGCCAACGAAGCGGGGTCGGTGCGCTTCAATGTCGTGCAGCCGCCAACCGTCAGCGGGGCACCAGTATGGCCCAATCGGCCACTGTATCTGGTCGGCGTGCTGTTCCTGGCGCTTCTCGCCGGCGTTGGCGCCGCGTACGGACTGAATCTCCTGCAGCCAGTTGCCGGATCTGCACGGACGCTGGCGGCGCTCACCGGCGCCACGGTAATCGGAGTGGTGGGCGACGCGTTTCCGACGGAGTCGGCGCGCGTTGCGCGCCGCGATCGGCGCCGCGTGTACCTTGCCGCGGGCTGTCTCATCGCGGCATTTGCTGCAGTGCTGCTGGCGAGCAACGCCGGCTGGCGCATGACGCTGCCATTATGATTTAGGGCAAGACGCCGGGTGACACAGTGAGCCTAATTGAAAGCACACTCGGGAAAGTCCGGCGCGCTGCCGGCGGCACCGCCAAGCCGGAGCCGCTGCCCGCGCGGGTAGCCGTGCCGGCGGAGCCGCTGGCCGAGCCGCCGTCGCTCCCGGACTACGAGCACCGGCGGGTAGCGGTGGACATGGCGGCTCTGCGTGCCGCGGGCCACCTCCCGGACCCCGCCGAGGAGCCGCGCTTTTCCGAGCATTTCCGGCGCATCAAGCGCTCGGTGGTCACCAAGGCGACCGCCCCCGGGGCTGCGGCAGACGCACGCCTGGTAGCGGTGACCAGCCCGCTTCCGGGTGACGGCAAGACCTTCACATGTGTGAATCTCGCACTCAGCCACGCCCGCGAGCGTGACCTGTCGGTACTGCTGGTAGATGCCGATCTGCACAAGTCCCAGGTGACACAGGACCTGCGCCTCGAAGACCAACCGGGGCTGGTCGACGCGCTGCTCGACGAGTCGTGCGATGCCGAGTCGCTGGTGCTGCGCACCGACATCCCCGGCCTCGAGATTCTGCCCGCGGGGCGCTCGGTTGATGAAGCTCCGGAGCTGCTGGCGAGCGTGCGCATGACCCAGATCCTCTCGCGCCTGCTCGCGCGGAATCCGCGCCGGCTGGTGCTGCTCGACTGCGCGCCGATGCTGGCGGCGAGCGAGGTGCGCACGCTGATGCTGACTCCGGGCCAGGTGCTGCTGGTCGTGCGCGCCGGTCAGACGCCGCAACACGCCATCCTGGAGGCGATCGCGGATCTGGAGTCGCAGCGTTTCCAGGGCCTGATCCTCAACGACGCACGGCGTGGTGCCGCGGCGTACTACGGTTACGGTTACTACGGAGCGCGGGATGACGCGTCGCGCGCAAGTTAGGCGCGCGCTCACGGTTTGTGCGGTTGTACCTCTGGCGGCGTGGGCAGCCGACGAGGATCAGTC
>Ga0126373_10003070_pt1 | contig 12403 bp, 15 predicted proteins | sample PanSoiMetPlot_11_FD_92545 | JGI IMG/M metagenome (GOLD analysis project Ga0126373, IMG submission 92545) | Tropical forest soil microbial communities from Panama - MetaG Plot_11 | ecosystem: Environmental > Terrestrial > Soil > Tropical forest > Bulk soil | place: Panama | collected 2016-02-17
GGGCCGCGCGCGGCCCAGGGCGCAGCTAGCCATTTGCGCCGACGGCACGCGTGCAGACAGGATCAGGGCCCGCGGGACCCGCACCAACCGGAACGGCGCAGATCCAGAACCAGACTGTCGTTCCGGCGTCGTCCCGTAGGTACCCCCACTGGTCGGCGATGGTTTGCACGAGGAACAGGCCGTGACCGTCGGAGACGTAGACCTCGTCGCGCACGACCGGGGTGCTGAGCGCAGAGCCTTCGTCCGCGACTTCGATGCGCAGCCCGGCAGCTGACTCCATGATCACCAGCGAAACAATCCCGCCGTGACGGCGCGAACTGGAGTGCATCACCGCGTTGGTAACCAACTCCGAGGTCAGCAGGACGGCGTTATCGAGACTTGGATGTAACTCGCCGAGTGCCTTGGCGACAAAGTCGCGCGCCTCTCGCACCCGCTCGGGCCGACCGGGAAGGGTGAGCCTGCCGAGGACTGTCGCACCCGCCATATCGGCGGCATCGCCGGTCCGAGAGGCCGTCATTCCGGTCCTCCTCCCGCGCCGAACATTGGCCGTAAAAACGGGTGCGGCGCATCAGGTCCCATGATGCTGTGAGGATGCATGCCACGCAAGTGCGTGAGACAAATAAAGGCTACGAAATCTCAGATGAGATCCCACAGCGGCCATTTTCGTGGGTGTAAGGTCAATGGCGTGTCACCGCTGCGGCCGCTTTCCTTGGAGGGGATGCTCGTATCCGGCAGGGGAGGCGAGCCAACGGAGAGCTGCTGGCGCTAGGAGGCGAGTGCAAATGTCGGTAGGCCCTACCGTCCGACGTCGCCGGCTGGGGAGCGAGTTAAGACGACTGCGCGAGTCGCAGTCGATGAAGTTAGAAGAAGTTGCGGAGCGGCTCGGCATCGCCCCATCCACCTTGTCCCGGATCGAGACCGGGAAAGCACCGACCAGGACTGCATACCTGAATTCCATGCTGGAGTTGTACGGAGTCACCGAACCGTCTCAGCGGCAGGTGCTGCGGGAAATGGCCCGGGAAGGCCACCGAAAGGGCTGGTGGGCAGTCTGGGACGGCGTGCTACCGACCGGCTTCGGAATCTATGTGGGACTTGAAGCGGAGGCCTCTTCGCTGCGGGTCTATGAGGCCCAAGTGGTAAACGGCTTGCTGCAGACCGCTGAGTACGCCCGTGCTGTCATGTCGACAGTGCGCAGGCGGCAGACGCCTGAAGAGATCGACATGCTCGTCAAACTGCGCATGCAGCGTCAGGACGTGTTGCACCGGGTGGATCCACTGGAGCTGTGGATCATCCTCGATGAGGCTGTACTGCGCCGAATGGTCGGATCGTCTCAGCTCATGCGCGAGCAACTTGACCATTTGTACGCCGCTAGTCAGTGGCCAAATGTCACACTGCAAGTGCTCGCTTTTGGCAGCGGATTGCATCCCGGCCTTGGCGGCTCGTTCGCAATTATCGAATTTCCCGAGCGCTACGACCCCGATGTGGCCTACACGGAAGGGGTGACAGGGCAGGGATACATCGAGGAGCGAGACCGCGAAGTCCGCAGTCGTGCGGAGGCTTTTGATCTGCTCCGTGCTTCGGCACTCCCGCCAGCCGAGTCAGCTCGTCTCATTAAGTCAATTGCCGATAGTTCAGAAGAGTCCAGCTGAAAGGAACCCCGCATGTCTGGTTATGACATTTCCAATGCAGCGTGGATCACCAGCCGTAGCTGTAACAACTCGGCGTGTGTGCAGGTTGCGCACTTGCCTGGAGGAATGGTCGCCCTGCGAGACTCCAAGGACACTGCGAAGCCTGCGCACGTGTTCGACAGCGAAGAGTGGGCCGCTTTCGTAGCCGGCATGAAGGCCGGCGACTTCGACCGGCCGGTGAACTGACCGAAGGCCAAGCTAAATAACCCCTGATGGCCCCGGCTGAGCCGGGGCCATCAGAGTTAGGAGGGCCGATGGCACTCAGCGAGCCCATCGCACTCAGCCAGCGCTGCGTCAGCTTGGTTCGCTGATCGCGCCGGGATCTATCAAAGGCTGTGCGAACACATGCCCAAGCGGCTCGGGCCCGACGTACTGCTGGCAGCGGCAGTCCTCGACCGCGCACGCCGATGTTGTCGGGTTATGAAAGCTGAGGTGGTGGCTGCAGCCGCAGATGGGCTGCGGTTCTGGGGCGGGCTGAAGGGCGGAATTCTTCTTGTCAGCTAGCTCGCCCTTGGCCGCGATGATGGCTAGCCGCCGACGATGATGACGCTGCAGGGCACCGCCGAATACTGGCGGGACGATAAAGATGAGCCACCAATAGCTCTCAGCGAAGTTGACTAGGGCGTTCACAGTCTCATCCTCGCGCAGGAGTGCCGACGGTGCCAATGACTAGCGCTTAGGCCAGTTCGGCGAGCATCCCCTGGATGAAGTCAGCTGTCTGCTCAGGAGCTGTGCTCGACGCGCTAATCTCGCTCAGCGCCTCCGCGTACTGGCTCACATCCGAGGGCCGATCCAAGTACAGGGCATTCGTCAGGTGCTCTAGGTAAACCATGTCGGGCAATTCGGCGCGAGCGAAGTCGAGAATGCTGAAGGTGGCCGGCGCCACGTACGATGAGCCGGTCCGAAACGGCGTCACTTGCATCGTCAGCGTGGGTCGTGCGCTTGCTGCTAGCAAGTGCTCTAGCTGTCGCTGCATGATCGCCTGGCTGCCGACAGGCCGTCGCAGCGCCATCTCGTCGATGACAGCCCATAGCTTGCGGCCAGAGTCCCAGAAGCGCCGCTGGCGCTCGGCTCTCAGGTCAATCAGCTTGTCTACCTTGTCTGCTGCGGATTCTCGTAGGCCGATGACGGCAGCGCTGTATTCCTCGGTCTGCAACAGAGCAGGCACGAACTGCGCATCGAAGCTCCTGATGGAATCTGCGGACTCCTCGAGCCCGAGGTAGGTGATGAACCATGCCGGCAGCACATCTTGATAGCGGTACCACCAGCCTTGCTGGTTGGCCTGGCTGGCCAACGTCAGCAGATACTCCTGTTCGGCGGGGTCCGTCACACCGTAGAGGTTGAGCAGGTCCGCGATGTCGATTTCGCGGACTGCGTTGCGGCCCAGCTCGATCCGGCTGATCTTCGATTCCGATCCGCGGATAGCTCGGGCTGCCTCCTGCGCGGTAATGCCACGTGCCTCTCGGAGTTTGCGCAGCTGGGTGCCAAGCACGACGCGCACGACAGTTGGGGCGGCGCTACGTTCAACCGGCGCGTTCTCGGGCGAGTCAGGCCGTGTCCCCTCAGGCATGTTTTCCTTCCGATGCGTGACGTGACCTACTCCCGGCCACGGCTCGCGGCCTGAGCCTAATGGCTTGCGACCTGGCAAAACTCGCTCCAGCGCATTCGCCGCGCGAGTCGCGATTGGGTGTTTCACCGCCATTTAGGCAACGATATCCAAGATGGGATTTTCAGGTGGTAGCAGTGCGGGAGTCCCGAGCATCCGGGCGGATAACGCACGGGTACGCTCTCCATCGGAGACACGGCGGCGAAAGAGGGTCGATGCGTTACAAGTCACTTGGTAACTCAGGTCTTGTCGTCTCGGTAGTCGGGCTAGGGTGCAACAACTTCGGACGTCGGTTGGACGTCGACCAGACCCGTTCGGTTGTCGACGCCGCGATCGAAGCAGGTGTCACGCTGCTTGACACGGCCGACACCTACGGCGGGGACGGGCGATCGGAAGAAATTCTCGGCGAGGTGCTCGCAGGCCGCCGGGACCAGGTCGTTCTGGCCACAAAGTTTGGTCATCAGGCCGCGGACATGGGGTATGGACCAGCGGCTGGCGCCAAAGGCGGCCGCGCGTATATCAGGCGCGCGGTGGAGCATTCACTGCGCCGGCTGCAGACCGACTACATCGACCTCTACCAAATCCACACGCCCGATCCGCAGACGCCGATCGAGGAAACGCTGGCTGCGCTCAGCGAGCTCGTGCGGGCTGGGCTTGTGCGCTACATCGGTCACTCGAACTTCTCGCCGGTGCAAATGGCTTCCGCAGCAGCGGCCGCGGAACGGGACGGCTTCGTCCCGTTCATCTCGGCGCAAAATCACTGGTCACTGCTAGAACGTCACGCTGAGCTTGAAATCGTGCCGGCGGCAATGACGTTCGACCTGGGCGTGCTGCCGTACTTCCCGCTCGCCAATGGACTGCTGACCGGCAAGGTTAGGCGTGGCCAGGCACCGGCGGAGGGCACAAGGCTCGCCGACCGCGCCAACTACATCACCGAGGAGAAACTCGACAAGATTGAGTCCCTGGCTGACTGGTCCCAGCAGCATGGGACCACGATGCTCGAGGTCGCGATTGGCGGACTGGCAGCTCAGCCAGGATGTACGTCCGTCATCGCCGGGGCGACCTCCGCCGACCAGGTTCGCGCCAACGCCGCAGCTGGCGATTGGGTGCCTATGGCCGATGATCTGGCCGACATCGACAAGATCATGCCGGTCTTCGGCTAGACCGGGAGGATCGCATGCGGGCAGCGCTGTACGACAGGTACGGAACCGCATCAGATGTCATTCGAGTCACAGACATTGACCAGCCTCAGCCCGGTCCTGGTGAGGTGCGAGTCAGGATGCAGTTGTCGGGCGTTAACCCGACGGACTGGAAGTCCCGCAGTGGCGCGACCCCGCGCCCTATCGACGTATTCCAGATCCCGCACCATGACGGGGCCGGCGTTATCGACGCCGTCGGCGACGGTGTGTCATCGGATCGCGTCGGGCAGCGGGTGTGGACGTGGATGGCCGCAGCCGGGCGCCGGTGGGGGACAGCTGCCCAGTGGGCAGTCCTGCCATCCAGGCAGGCCGTGGCATTGCCAGAGTCCGCATCGGCTGAGCTTGGCACCTGCCTCGGGGTGCCGGCCCTGACTGCACACCGGTGCCTGTTTGCCGACGGCCCGGTGGAGGGCAAGAACGTGCTCGTGGCCGGGGGAGCAGGCGCGGTTGGCCACTTCGCGATCGAACTGGCCAAGTTCTTTGGCGCCCGGGTGGCAACGACTGTGAGCGGGCCGCAAAAGGCAGAGCTTGCCAGGCGCGCGGGCGCCGACCTTGTGGTCAACTACCGCGAGCCGGATGCGGCGGACCAGCTCAAGGCATTCGCACCGCAGATGGACAGAATCGTCGAACTTGCGCTAGGCGCAAACATGGATCTCGACCTCAAGCTATCCGGCCCGCAGACCCACATCGTGGACTATGCGGCGGAACCGAACGATCCAGTTCTGCCGGTGCGCAGGTTCATGAATGCCAATGTGAGCTTGCGGTTCATCCTGCTCTACGGAGTCCCCAGCGCCGCGACCGACCATGCCGCGGCGGACATCACCACAGCGCTCACAGCTGGCGCCTTGACCGCGTTGCCGCTCGTCAGGTTCCCGCTCGACCAGGTCGTAGCAGCGCAGGAGGCGGTGGAGTCTGGCGCGGTCGGCAAGGTCGTAGTCGAAATCCCCTGATGCCAAAAGCCGGGCTCTACGGGCTGAGCCGGTGCAAGTCGCGCGGGAACATCGTGACCTGCCTGACGTTCCGCGCTCCAGTCAGTAGCGCCGTCCAGCGCTCAAGCCCGATCGCGAAGCCGCCGTGCGGCGGCATGCCATGCTCGAACACCTGCAAGTATCCGGCGTAGGGCTCCGGGCTCTCGCCGCGTGCGGCCAGAGCAGCCAGATAGTCCTCCTGCCGGTGCAGGCGCTGACCGCCTGTCACGATCTCGGTGCCGCGGAATAGCAAGTCAAAGCCGTTGGAGTAACCAGGCCGGCTGGAGTCGGGATAGGTATAGAACGGCTTAGTGACGAGCGGATAGCCGGTGACGAACAGCAGCTCGCTGCCATGCTCGCGCTCGGCCCACTCACACAGCCAGCGCTCATGCGCCGGAGCCAGGTCAGGCTCACTGGTGACGTCCTGGCCTGTCTCGTGCGAGATCAGCTCCATCGCCTCGGCGAAGTGGATATGCGGGATCTGCGCAGGCACCGTCGGCAGCGTGGCCTCGAGCAGCTGCATTGCGGAACTACCCCGTTCCATAACTGACGCGACCATTCCGGCTACCGCCTCCCTGCAGACAGCCATCACCTCGAAGTGGTCGGTAATGAATCCCAGTTCAGCGTCGAGGCTTTCGTACTGGGCTAGGTGCCTGACCGTGTCGTGCGGCTCGGCCCGGAAGGCCGGGCCAACCTCGTAGACGCGCTCGAAGACGCCAACCATGGCCTGCTTGTAGAACTGGGGCGATTGGGCAAGGTAGGCGGGGCGGCCGAAATAGTCGATGCCGAACACGTTCGCGCCTGACTCGGTCGCCGAGGCCACGATCTTCGGCGTGAATATCTCGGTGAAGCCGAGCGCGTCAAGCGCGGCGCGAAAGCCGGCGGCGCCGGCAGCAGAGATTTCGAAACCGGCACGGAGCTGCGGATGGCGCAGCGTGGTCGGCGCGTGGTCGAGGATCGTCGGCAGCGTCGCTGTGAGCGTCGGCCGGTACAAGTCGAATGGCGGCGGTGTCGCCGGTCCAGACAGCTCAGTCACGGTTGGCTTGGTGAGCTCTGCGCCGCCAGGAGCCTGGACGCTGGCGGTCACCAGGCCCTCGACTTGCAGCACGGTTTCCTCAGGAATCTCGCAGCGCGCTTGCGCAGGCAGGACCACCTGCGCCAAGCCGGAAGAGTCCCGGAGGATCAGGAAGGTTACTGATTTCAGTTCGCGGCGGCGATGCAGCCAGCCTGCGATTATGACTCGTTCGCCGACGTGCTCGGGCACTTCGGCAGCCATAACTCTGGAGATCATCACAACTCCCTCAGGGAACTTGTGCGACCCCTTGGGAGTGCGGGCGATAAGGGAAAAACTCGCTGTGCCACCGCACTTTCGCCGCCTGTGCTGGTTGTTAGGCCAACGCACCAGCGGCCTCTTGGCCCATGACGAGGGCAAACCGGCGGGGCATTTGGCCAGCCGCTGGCTGCAGCTGCCGTTCCTCCCCGCGCTCAGGAGTGTCTTCACAGCCGGGCGCGAGGCCACCTTCTCAGCTTCCGGTGGCTCTCTTGCTGGTCACGTGGTGACCAGCAGCCCGCGTGGACCGGTGCTACTTGTCTCCGTCAACGCGTTAGGTCAAGGATAGGGGCCCTGAGGTGCAACCGGGCAACCAGATATCTGGCGGCCATAGGCTGGAGGCATGTACATCCCCCGCCATTTTGCCCTCACTGACATGACCCAGGTCGAGGCATTCGTCGACGCCGCTCAAGCCGCTGACCTCGTTACCTTCGACGGGACGCGGCCCGTGTCGACGCTGTTGCCGGTGATCTGGGACCGGGCAGTACCCGATGGTGGCACCGACGAAGACAATGCAGATGGCAGCGAGGGTGGAGCGAGATACGGCCGGTTGCTTGGCCACATCGCGATCGCGAACTCACAGTGGCAAACCGCGGTACCAGGCGCGGAAGCTCTAGCGATCATCCATGGACCGCAGGCCTACATCTCGCCGTCCTGGTATGAGAGCAAGACTAGGCACGGGCGGGTAGTGCCTACCTGGAACTACGAGGCCGTGCACTTCTCCGGCCCGGTCACCTTCCATCAGGACAGCGAGTGGCTGCGCGGACTGGTGACGCGACTGACCCGCTTGCATGAGAGCGGACGGGAACATCCGTGGGCCGTAACTGATGCGCCACCGGAGTACATCGATGGCCAGCTGCGCGCGATCGTCGGAGTTGAGCTGACGATCACAGCGATCGAGGCCAAGCAGAAGCTCAGTCAGAACCGCAGTCAGCTAGATCGAGCTGGTGTCGTTGCCGGACTGCGCGACGAGCCCGCCGCAGGCCCTTCGGCGATCGCAGCCAAGATGGCGGCCCAGCTGGGCCTCGAGCAGGCTGATTAGCTGGCCGACTCGCCGGACTCGTCCGCCTCGGCCTCGCATGCGGCCAGGCAGGCATCGGAAGGCATGCCGTCCGCGCTGCCCGCGGCGGTTATCGCCGCGCTGATCTCCGCGAGCTGCCGGACCTGGTCCGCGCTGAGCACATCAAACAGTGACCGTCGCACCTGCTCGACATGGCTGGGTGCTGCAGCGGCAAGTGCGGCGAATCCGGCCGGAGTTAGCTGCGCAATCTGTCCGCGCCTGTCGGTCGGGCAGTCGAGCCGCTCGATCCAGCCTCGCTCTTCAAGGCGAGCCACGGCATGAGACAGGCGGCTTTTGCTCGAGGTCGATGCTTCGGCGAGCTGGCTCATTCGCAGCGCCCGGTCAGGCTCTTCAGAGAGCCGGACGAGGATTTCGTAGTAGCCGTGCGGAATGCCCGATTCGCGCTGAAGCTGGCCTTCGACGGTGGCGAACAGCACGTTAGTGGCGGTCAGGAACGCCCGCCATGCCTGCTGCTCCTCGGTGCTTAGCCACCGAGTAGGTGTTTCGGCCACAGAAGCAGTATAGCCCAGGTAGTTGAGCGTTTGACAACTCACGCCCCTCCGTGTCATAATCATTGAGCACTCAACAACTGCACACTCAACTACACAACACACCATCAGGAGTGATGAACCTTGACCGCAGCAGTCACCGAGACCTTCGTCCCGGGCTACGAGGCCACAACGTGGAACATTGACCCGGTCCACTCGGAGGTCGGCTTCTCGGTCCGGCACATGATGGTCAGCAAGGTCCGCGGCCGCTTCACCGGTTTCAGCGGACAGATCGTCACCGCCGAAGACCCCGCGCAGTCCTCCGTTACCGCCGAGATCGATCTCGCTTCGATCAACACCGGCAACGAGCAGCGTGACGCGCACATCAAGTCAGCGGACTTTTTCGAGGTCGAGACCTACCCGACCATGACGTACAAGTCCACCGGTGTCCGGGTCGAGGACGGGGATTACATCCTCGACGGCGACCTCACCCTGAAGGGCGTCACCAAGAACGTGCCGCTGCGACTGGAGCTCAACGGTTTCGGTCCGGACCCGTTCGGCGGCGTCCGGGCAGGCTTCACGGCGACCGGCGAGATTAACCGGCGCGACTTCAACGTGAACTTCAACGCGCCGATGGCCAACGGCGGCGCTGTGGTCGCAGACAAGATCGCATTGCACCTCGAGATCGAGGCTGTCAAGGCCTAACAAACCGGGCAGAGACCGGCGGTCACCACAGTGCTGGTGGCCGCCGGTTTTCGAATGCGGAGGTCAGTTCGAGCGTGATCGCCACATCGCGAGCAGTTCGGCTTCGCGATCGGCGGGCATGCCAATGCCCTGCGGGCCAGTGCCTGGCTGCCAGCCCTCCGCGCGGATGTCCGCCACGGTCCGCCCCAGCGGACGTGGCGCCAGCCCGGCAGAAAAAGCCGCCGCGGGATCCGCAGCGAGGACGTCCTGGTCGGGATCACCGCCAGACCACAGCGGGAGGCTGGCGTAGTCGGCGTCGGCCGCGCGCAGGAATGAGCTGTCGACCCAGGTAAAGGTGGTGCCCGGCGGCGCGATCTCGGCGGCGATGGCCTCAAGCATGTCGCCGAATCCATAGGGTGGGGCCGGGTTGGCCGCGTGGAAGACGCCTCGCACCGATCGTTCGAGCAGAGAGATGACCCAGGTGGCCATGTCTCGCGCGTCGATAAGCTGCATCGGGTCGGCCGGATTCCCCGGCGCGAGTACGTCTCCGCCGCGGGAGAGCCGGTCCAGCCACCAAGTGAACCTGTAGGTGCCGTCGTAGGGACCGATGACGTATGTCGGGCGGACGATGGTGGTGTTGTCAGCGCCATACAACCGTGTTGCCTCGCGCTCGCAGACAACCTTCAAGCCGCCGTAGGTCTCGTCGGTAATTTCCTCGGTCTCGGGGTCTGCTAGTTCGGCCAACGGCGCATCCTCGGTGTAACCGGCCGCGACCGGCGCGCGATACACAGACACGGTCGAGATGTACATCTGCTGGCCACCGCGGCCATCCAAGGCAGCGGCCAGCGACCTGACTTGGCGCGGGAAGTATGCGCACACGTCGATCGTCGCGTCCCAGCTGCCATCGGCCAGGGCCGACAGGTCAGTGTTCCGGTCCCCGGTCAGATGCCGTGCCTCAGGGAACAAGTCGGCCGCGGTTTTGCCACGGTTGAACAAGGTCACCTCGTGGCCGCGATCGATTGCTGCCCGCGTCATGTGCCGGCCGACAAACGCCGTACCACCAATGATCAAGATCCGCATGCCCGCAGCCTATCGGGGGGACATCGATCCTGGTTACGCTGAACGAGTCCCGGCAGGTACATGTGGCATAGGCATGGAGGCCGCGATGGCTCGTAAGCAGCGGATCAGTTATGTGCCAGTCGATTCCATGGACGACCGCATGCAGGCGGAGATGCAGCGCTGCCAGCGCGAGGGCACGCCGCGACCTGAGAGTTCGGCCGTCCGCGCGCACGTGCCAGCTTGCTTCTGGGCGTTTGCGGACTCGTGGCAGGCGATCTTCCGAGACGGGATCTGCGATCACGCCATCAAGGAGCTATGCCGCGTCTATGTTTCGCGCAGCGTGAAATGCGAGTACTGCGGCAATCAGCGGTCTGAGCGGGCCAAGGCGCAAGGGCTGACCGAGGGCCAGTACGACGACCTGCTCAACTTCGAGAAGTCAGAGCGGCTCACCGACCGAGACAAGGCTGCGCTCGCCTACGCCGAAGCGATTACCTGGCGGCTGCAACCTAGCGACGTGCTCTGGGACCGGCTGCACGAGCATTTCTCCGAACCGGAGCTAGTTGAGCTTGGCTGCTTCATCGCACTGACCATGGGGCAGCAGAGCTGGCTGCGGCTACTTGACATCGAGCACCACGAAGTACTGGCCGGGACCGAGGCGTCTATGGCTCCTGGCTTCGAGTCCGCCGAGGCGCTCGCCGCATCCAAAGCCTCGGAAGAGTACTGGGCCAGCCGCTAGACCTCCACGGAATTGATGGCGGCGAGCTGGGCCGAGATCGTCTCGGCAGCGGGGAAGGTGAGGCCGACCAGCGTCACGTGCTTCCAGCGCAAGACACCTTCGGCGTCGATGACGAACACTGAACGGCGCAAGCCGACGCCACCGAGGGTGATGCCATACTCGCGGCTCACCTTCAGACCTTCATCGGCAAGCAGCGGGAATCCCAGGCCGTATTTTCGGGCGAACTTTTCATGGCTCGCAAGACCCTGCGGGCTGATCGCCCAGACGGTCGCGTTGAAATCGCGGAACCCCTCCAGCTCGGAGGTATACGAACACAGCTGCCGAGTGCAGACGACCGTGTTGTCGCCCGGATAGAACGCGAGAACTAATGGCTTGCCGCGCTGCTGCGAGAGCGTATAGTCGCCGGCCAATGAATCCGTGCCATCGAGCTCGAGACCCGGCAGCGTGAAATCGGGCGGAACCTGACCGACATCTGGCGTCTTGGCCACTGGCTTCCTCCTGGCGCTGTTGAGTGGCTCCCCGCCCCAGGCTATATCTGGGCTAAGCGGTTGTTATGGCGGCTGACCTGAGTAAAGTCGGTGGCCATGTCGACCTGGCCTGAGCCTGACCGTCCCGAGACTCCCCAAACGCCACCCGATGAACGGATCAGCCTTGAGACGTGGCTGGACTATCACCGTGCCACGTTGCTGAAGAAGTGCGCTGGGCTGACGCCTGAGCAACTCGCGACCAGATCCTGCTTGCCGTCGAGCTTGTCGCTGCTCGGCCTCGTACGGCATATGACTGTGGTGGAGCCGTGGTTCCACGACTTCGATGACCTGCCCGACCTCGACCTCTACATCACTGAGGAGAATCCGGACGGGGAGTTCGACCTCGTCGACCCTGCACGCGCGGCGGAAGACCTCGAGGCCTACAAAGCGAGCATCGAGCGGTCACGGGCAGCGGTGGCCGGCCGCAGCCTAGACGAGCTGGCCCCAGGTGCCAAGAAACCTATTTCGCTGCGGTGGATCTACATGCACATGATCGAGGAGTACGCACGGCACAACGGGCACGCGGACCTGATCAGGGAAAGGATCGACGGGGCGACCGGAGATTGACGAGCTTGTCAGCGTTACCTCAACGCGGAGTCGCCAATGCGGCATTTTCCATGCACGAGTTGTCCCGGTATCAACTACACCCAGATATAGCCCGCTCCGCTGATATGCCTCCAGTTCTCTATGGCCATCTTGTGCGTGCCGCTCCTGGTAACCCAGTTGATTACCATGTGCGAGAAGTAGCGGTGGCCGTTGTGGAACTTGACGTCGGACAGGCTGATGGTCGCGGGCCGGGTGGTGAATCCGATGCCGTTAAACACGAGCCACTTTCCGCGGCCGTGGGCGTTGTACTTGCGCCAGGAGTTCCAGCTGACGGCTCGGACGCCGCCCTCACATGCGAGCCCAAAGTAGCCACGGGTCGGGCGGACCATCCGGTTGTGCCAGTAGGTGGGCGGGCACTGACCGCCGAAACCGTAGACCACCGTCGGCGTGGTGGCAGCCAGAGCCGGTGCCATCGCGAATCCACTTGATGAGAAGCCGCTAACGAGTACGAC